>Ga0179593_1276675_pt1 | contig 13468 bp, 15 predicted proteins | sample CZODoug2_1_08_16_FD_185931 | JGI IMG/M metagenome (GOLD analysis project Ga0179593, IMG submission 185931) | Vadose zone soil fungal communities from Angelo Coast Range Reserve, California, USA - CZODoug2_1_08_16fungal (PacBio error correction) | ecosystem: Environmental > Terrestrial > Soil >... | reverse complement strand
GCCGTTAGCCGAGAATTGTGCAATTTGGTACACTTTTCTTGGTCCCCCCGTAACAATGCTATTGCCTGTCGAAGCCTGCCTTTCCCTTGCTGTTCCCCCTCCCATCTTTTACGCGTACGACAGTTCTACGCTTTCTTTGTGAAGAACCGCCCTTCTATCTCCTTTTTACATTGGAATCCTCACCGAGGCTTTTTCAAGATTCACACAGACCCCCCCTTTGAGCTCCCTGTCCTCGTTTTTGTCTGGTGCCGTGATGGCTTATTTGCGAATTATTGGTAGTTTGACGTCGTTTTTCAATTGCTTTCTTCTGGAAAAAGTTTCTGTCTCCTTTCGATCTCCGAGTCTCTTTTCCCTATTGGCCCCCCCCGAGTCTTCTGTTTCCAACGCGCTCGGCAGGTGTGGTTTTTTTCTTTTTTTACCCTGGTGTTCTTTCATCTCCGTGCGAAACGTTTTGCAGGCCCCTCTGGCTCTTATACAGCGGTTTCAGACCCCTCACTCCTCCCCCTCTTGAATTGTTTGTCTTGCGCCCTTCCATCTTAAGCGTGAACGGAACCTTTCCCCTGCCCTCCCCCCGATTAAAATTTCCTTCGCGTCCCCCCCTGGTATTCACTCCCTTTCCCCCCCGCTGCGTTCTTCGCAAGCACGGCCTGTGCTTCTTACAGTGTGCACTGCACGAATTTCGTTTTTCCGTCGGTCCCCCCCCATTTGCCAAAACGCCTTCGGCCCCCCCCCATTTTTTTCTTCCTGGATGCCCCAGACCTGCCGCCGTGCCTCTCTCCCCTCCTTCTGCTTCAGATACTCCTGAACCCCCCGGCTAAGGCCCGCGTTCCCCCAAATGCGTCCCTTTTTTGCTTTCTCAACCTAAGACATTTAGGCGACCTGTTCTGTCAATTGGCTAGGTGTATATCCGGTTTTTTTAGTAGCCCCCGTGAACTGGTTATCCGTTGTCCCTCCGTACGGCACTGGACGTATGGGCACCCCTCTGTGAATTTGTTGCCCGCCTCCCCTACGGCCTTTTTAACCCCCCTCCCTTTGACAAAGTAAAATTACTTTATGGATTAATAGTATCCCCCTTTTCTTATACTCCCTTTTCCGCACATCCCCCTTGCCCTTTTATGCCCTCAACACAAAGAGCACTAAAACTCATTTTCCCACACCCAAGATGTGTGCCCTTCATTCCTTTCCCTTCCCGGTTCCTCATTTTATTCTCGGACCGAATATATATTGGAGCATCTTCCTCCCTCTTGACTTACCCCTAGATTTTTTCCAAGAGTTCTTAGCCCACACCCCTTCACCGTCCCTACAGATCGTAAATCTGAGTGTTCCCGTGTTACTCATCTTACAAAGTTAAAAGATTAAAAATTCCCTCTTTCTTTCGTCGCGCACCGTTCCCTTCCATTCTCCTTCTGTTATGTCACCAGTCATTCGTGTACGAACAGACTAGAAACTTTTTTTTTCACGGATTTCGCTGGAATTTTTTTTCCACCGTTTGTTGATTAATTGGCCTTCCTTTCCTTATTCGCTCGCATTTTCCACTTACCAAGTAGTATGTGTGCGTCGCCCCAATCCCCGCCCCCCCCTTAGCCTTTTTTTCGGACCCCTATCTTTGTCCTTCCTGAAAGCCTTTGGGAGATTTTCCCCCCGTTTCGATTTCAACTTACAACTTAAGCTATTATCCGTAGCTCATTTGATATTTGAATTTCCCACGATTCCGTGCCGAAAACTTGACTGTAGGAGAGCCTTCCGTGCTGCAGAGCTGTGCAGCCTCCCCTAGGGGGTACAAAATCCGGTACACTTACCTTTGAGACTTGGGCTGTCCCGTTCCGCGTTTTCGGAGGCGTTTCGTCTTTTCCTCGTAGACAGGAAACCCCCCGAAGAACATCTACTCATTTTTCCCCCCCTTCCTCATAATTGTTGTTTGTTTCTCAGATTCTTCCGGCTCGCGTCTTTTTACCCCAGTCCGCGCGATACTGAATACTCCTTTCCCCCCATTTCCTACACTTGAACACTGGTACGGTCCTAGTCCCAAATTCCCCCTTCCTGTCATTCGCCACGGTCAGCACCCGTAAGAAGATCGATTCCCCCTTTGCTGCAACTTTTTTCAATCGCGACCTTTTTTTTTCTTTACTTCGCCTTTTTCCTTTCCAAGGATAGGTAGTTACATCCCCCCTTCAGCGATACATATCTAGCCAGTAACGCCCCTTCTTTCACCGACCCCTCTTTTGGGGTTGACTGGAAGCGTACCCTTCCGCAGGCGCGGGACTTCTACTGATCTTCTTTTTCACCGAGTGCATGGGGGAACTTAGAAGCTTCGCGAACTCCCCTCCAGTGCCAGCATTTTTTTTTTGATTTCGCCAACTTTTTTTTTCCTAACCTTCCTTCCATATGGATGGTGCCCTTTCTCTTCCTTCCGAAAGGCGTTTCAGGACCGTGCTTTCCCCTATGTAAAGCAGGTTCCCACGGTAAAGCCCTCTACGAGCGTTTTGAGAACTCCCTTTTCCGGGGTTTTGCCTCCCCGTCCCTGCGTTCATACGCCCCCCACACTTTCCCCCCCTTTGTTTAGTATTGGACTGAAAGTCAATAGGACTTCAGCAGAGTCCTTTTTTTCCGTCCTGAGGAGTCCCCGCGAGGCTTTGCGGTCCTCCTATTTTGTGTTCTTCGTCTCTATGTGGCCCTTTCAGGTCGCAGCCTGCCAGAGAAAGCGCCTTTATCCTCCTCCTCTCTATTGCGCCCAACTAGAGTGGACGATTTCAACCCCATTTGAAAGGGTTAGCCAAGCCGGCCCCCGTTATGTTCGTCTTTTACACACCCTTTTGTTTGGGCCCCACCGCGCTTCCAAATACATTACTCGGGTCCTTTTGACGCCCAGAACATCGACGTTATAACACACCCCTGTCGTCTCCTTCTTCTCCCGGTGTGACTCTACTCCTCGTGCTCCCAGGGGGCATCGGTCCAGCCGTTTGTTTTTTCTCTTATTTTTTTTGCAACGGACAGTGCGCAATTTGGTTCAGACTTTGCCTCTTCTTTTGCTTTTTTTTCGTCCCGTTGCTCCGTTTTTGTTTCCCTCCTTTTCGTTGGTGACCGCCGCAATAACCCTTCATTTCATGACTCCTGAAACTTCTGTACCGGCTCTACAGGCTGTGTTGTCGCCTCACTCCGTTTGTTGTCCAAATACCGTCGAATCGATGTATTCCTTGCCGTCCCCGTTCCCCCAGTTTTTCTGGAATGTTGTTAGGTTTTCTCATTTCACGCAGACGAGCCGAAACCCCGATTTATCCCCCGGCTTCAGCTTTCTTTTCACCGTTCCGGGCTTCTTTCCCACCGGCAAGCTTTTGAGATGTTCCCTTTCTCGCGATCTTCCCGGATGGCAACATTTTCCCAGATTTTCTTGCCCCATACGTGGAAAAGCGCCTCTTCCGCATGACCCGGTGGCCCGGAACGCAATTTGCGATCCCCCCCAATCTCAAATCTTGGATGGCCAAATCATTATTCACGGATCTTCCCCTCCGTCAAGAGCCTCTTTCTGGGTTCCTGCGTCAACCTCTTCTGCGTGCTTTTCTTCAAAAAACGTAGCCTTGATCCCGTCATTTCCCTGCCTCTGCTTCTTTTTCAATCGGGTTAGGTTTTATTGACTTGACACGGGGTTTGCCTATTTATCTTTCCAGATTCATTGCTGCATCCAGCACGACCCTTCCTACCGCCGCCGCGAAGCGGTTCCCGCAGGAGCTGCCTCCGGCCCTCCGTCCCCTTTTTTTTCCAAAATCTTTTCTACAGATGGAGTTCCTGGGACTATTCACCTATGCGCCTTTGACACCAGCTGCGCTTTTTTTTCCTTCCTTTTCTTTTATTGTTAGAACCAGCCAGACTTCTTCCATCGGCTCTGGTTTTCTCTTCACCTCACTCGATCTCCTTTCCAAGTGACAAGGAACCCTTTTCCCAGAGAAGCCGGCATTCCTCGCCCGCCGACCCGAGTTCCCTCCTCAAAGAGCTCCCGGAGTGGCGGGCCTCGTTTCCCCCCACCACTCAGTGCTTCATAAGGCGCTACCCAGGAATGGACCCCTTCATCAACATGGGTCTTTCCCCCTCCCCTTCGATACTTTCCCCCTGAAAAGTTCTTCTCTTCTCATCCCCCCTTTCTCCTTCCGGTCCCCCCCCTTGCGTGATGGGTCTGATCTTATTATTCTCCCATACATTGGCCCCAACTTTTGCGTGACTTCTTTTACCTCTGGGGGCCGAAACTCTCTTTTCATCCCCGGTTTTTTTTATGCTCGACGGCCCAAGAAGTTCTCTCGGGGCGAATTTTTAAGTAGAATCTCGATCACCCCCCCCCCTTTCGTCTTTCCCGCGAGATGGGCTGGAACAATCTGTATTCCCCCAAGGGAGGGATATTCACGGATCTCTTTAAGTTTTCCTTAAAAGGAAGTGATGAAATTTTGGGTGTCTCTCCTTATTACCCAGGGCCTCCTTTTTTTCGATATCTGTTTCGCCTGAACTGCTCCCCCCCCGGACCTCTAGAAGGTCCTCGCGTTGCGGCGATTCTTCTTCTGTATCAGGAAGTTGGTTGCTAGCCGTCGACCTTTTTAATTATAAGAGCGAACTTCCCCTCGATTCCCTTTTTGAGCGCCTTTCTCCCCGCTCTTCCACGATCCTGATTTTCATTTTTGCTGGTTTCCAATCCTTATAGGTTCCATCTTTTTTTTTTCACCCTGTGCTTTCTTTGCTCTTCCTTTTTACCCTCACCTCTTTCGACTGTCTTTTTTCCCTCCTTTCCTGATTCTGCGCATCCTTCCCGCGTTTTGGTCCTTCCTCGGCTTGTGTGGACATTTTCTGGCCTTTCAATGTTTTCGGCCCTACTTTCCCTTTACACGCCATTCCCCCTTGTGACCTGCAGTCTCCTTGATTCCGGTTACCGCGCTGTCTTGTTGTCCTACTCAGTCGGTTTCACTCCAATTTTGAGAGTCTTCCCTTCCCTTGGACTGGGTCACTTCCCCTTAGAAGTCTCACAGCAATGAGTTGGCTCTTTGCCTCCTCCCATCTTCGTATCCGTCTGGTTTTGGTTTGTTTTTTTCCCCACCCCACCCCCCAAACCCCCACCCGTTTAGCGTTCTACGCGTTTCGCGTCTTTTCCCCTGCTGTTGTCCACGACCTGCGCGCGCATGGTTGTTTCCCTCGGCGCCCCTCGCTGCCTGTCCCGATGCCTCGCTTGATTACAGTTCTCCCCCAGAAAGCGCTCCTCTCCTCTTTTCTTCGGCTAATCGACTTTTTTGCAAATGGCACCTTTGCTAATTCTTACTTTAGGTCTTTTTTTCACTCACCCTCGGCTTTCTGTTCCCGACTGGCTCGACTTGTCCCAAGATGTTTTCAAGAATCTTTGCTGGCGGGTCACCCCCCAAAGCCGCTCGTTCCCCCCCCTTTCCGATGGCTGAGCACTTCCCGCCCTTCCCTTCCCTTCTGTCCCTCCCCTAACTGTGTTGATCCTGAACACCCCGGCTCCTCTCCTGCCCCACTGGGATCAATCGTTTGCTTTGATTCCGTTCCGTCTAATGTCTGCTCCATCTTTCATGTCTGTATAGCCGTTGTGTTTGGTTTCCCCTCTTACCCCTTTCTTTCTCTGGTAAATAAGACTTTTTAAAACTGTTCCGCTTGACCCTTTCCAGCGCATATTTAACCCTTCCCGCGTTTGTCTTCCATCGACGTCTGGAGCTTCTCTTTATTCTCCCCCCTTCTCTTTCCTCCTCCTTTCACACTTATGATCCCCTCACAAGCTATAGTATACTCCCCTAAGGGCAACCACCATTCGGTAAACATTAACGAATAGAGTTTTTTCTATAGACCATAGTAGCTCAGTCTTCTTTTTTTATCCTATTGGATCAGCTCTGTAGGTCTTCCCCTCAACCCCCCCCCTCCTTTTTTATGATCTGTTAAGCGAGAACCCCGGCCACCTCTTCTCCAGTCTTTCCCCCCCGGTTTTCAGTCCAAGTTCTGATCACAGTCAGCGAGTGCTTTTCCTTGCGAAGGTCACTCTCATATTTCTCCAGTTTTTCGGTTTCCTTACCCCTCCAATTGTTTATGGAATAGCACCTGGTCTACTTTAGACCTTCTTCTTTCTCCGCGTTTACGAGACGTTCTCCCCAAGACTTGCCCTACTTCCTACGTTTTTCCCTTTTTTTTGGTGAGGACCGTCGCTTTGCCAAATCCCCCCACATTAGATCGGGTCTAAAATGAGTGGAACTGATCGACCCTAAGTGCTCTTTTTCCCCTTCCTTGCATGAAATAGGGTCTGCCCTTCTCCTTTCGTAACTCGAAAAGCTATCCTTTGCCCCAGCAACCCCGTGAGACTATCTTCCTGTGAAGGGAGAATGCCCCCCGGATGTCCCCGCCTTGAATCCGGGGTCCGATCATTGGTCTTTCCCTGAAGCTGCGTCCTTTAGTTTTGTGACGTTGGTAGACCGATAGGTCAGAGCGTAGCTGGTCATCCCTGTGTTTTGTTGCGAGGAGATTCCAAACTTTCCCCTGTTTTTCTACCCCCTCACTAGCGTACGACTGAACTAGGCCCTGTTTTCATCCCCCTTAACCTGGTTAAGGCTAGTTTTACCCTTCCCTTTTCCCCCTCGGGGTTATTTCTAATTCTGCCCATTGCACGTCCGCCTATTAAGTTGCACGCAGATTCTCTTTCAACTTTTTCATACAGCGGAAGAATGGGGTCACCTTCGTCTTTTTAAGTTCATCAATTGGAATCCTGTCCACCCTCGTTCGAGCCCAGTGCAACCTCAGGCATATATAATGTGGTTGGTACTTTGTCTCCTCGTCCTTTCCTTGTCGTTCCGCTTCTGCAGCGTGGCCCTGGTGAATTGGTTTCCCTCTCCTGATTCGCGTAAATCCGTTTGCGAGATGAAGCCTTCCTTGTCCTCAGTTCGCGATTTTCAACTGGTGTTTAGACGGCCCCTCCATTTCTTCGTTCCCTTCTGCAATTCCGCCGAGATGCTGGTTAATTTTCGTGTTTCTCCCATCCCTGTGCAAACGGAACATCCGTCTCCGTGCAAGCGGGCCGGTGGGTATCGCCTTTCCCCTTTCCTCTTCTACCTCAACTTCTATGGATTTCGGCCCCATCGCCCAAGTGACCCCCAAAATAGCTCTTTTCACGACGTTTCTAGATTTCTTTCCTCTCCCACGCGCTTCGCCAGGTGGGTGACATGATTTTTTTTTCTCTGTTCTTCGCGAGAGCTGTTGGCGTTTCTTCATTCGGTTGCCGGCCGTGGCACGCCGGGACCGCTATGCATACAGAAGGCCGAGTTTTTTCCGTGTTTTTTTGTTCCCCCTTTTTTCAACGTGCTAAGAAGTTTCTAAGGCCGTTCTTTTGTCCTTTCCCTGTCCAATTCCGGAAGTTCGGCCAAAATTTTTGTCTTCTTTCTCCCTCTCTTTTCACGGTCGCTCCTTCCCCCTTTTCCTCTTTCGGCTACACTAGCCCACTTATCCACTTTTTTTTGAACTTTTCTGTTCCACTGAGATAAACTTTTTCCTGTAATTCCTCCGATTTCCGCCTTTTTTTTTTTGGGCGGGAATTAGCGTTTGTTAGAGTTCCCTCCTTAAATAGGGTCCCGCTTTCTTAGCATTCTTCTTTTCTGGATTGCTCCCTTCCCAGCCCTCGCCGGTGTTTTTTTTCGAGGCCGTGAATTGTGAAGCCCACTGATTTCTTGGTCCTAACCTTCCTCTCACATTTGTTCGTACCTGCTCGACCACTTTTTTTTCTCAAGCAGGCTTTTCAAACCCGGACACGCCCACTCCCCTGAGTACTGGCGTCGGATTTGTAAAGAGACGTCTTTCGCCTTAATTTTGTCTCCCCCTCCGATCGATTAATAGCGTGCGCCGAAGGGCACCCTCTTCGTTTCTTTTGAACCGGACAGGCCTCTTTTCTCTTTTGGGGGGGTTTTTTCTTTTTTTTTTTTTTTTTTTTCCTATTACGCCAGGCGCGTCTTTTTTTTTGCTGAACCCCGACCTGTATTGACCAAGACGCAGACCCTTCGCCGCTCCTCTTTCCTCCCAACCGGTGGTCCGCTGACGATTTCCCCTATGCAAACTTTCTGGGCCCCCCCCCCAAACATTCCTTTTCTTCCCGTCTTGTCCCACCATTCCCCCCGAGAAAGAGATATCTTCCCTTTTTCCTTTTTTTTTACGTCGCCTCTCTTTGGATCCCCACGTATTCTCGGAGGTCGTTTCATTTTCCATGTGAGACTTGCCCTTCCAGTTTTTTTCTTTTTCAACTTGGTTGCGTTCTTGTCTAAGAACCTACCCTGCCAGCCCAAACCTTTCCCCCGCCCCGGCCCGCCTTTTTCCCTCCCGAGGTTCCGACTTAAGTTTTTTCAGCGCAGGCAACGGCTTTCTACCCTCCCCTTTTTTCTTTTCTCCCGCTTTCCCAGGGAAGACAAGTCTCCGCCATAATGAACCCTTTTTTCCCACCTCCCTCTCCCTCTTCTTTTTCAAGGATTGTATCCACAGAGCCTTTATTAATCACTTTTTTTTCGGATGCGTCACTTGCTTGATACCTTTTCCTTCTCTTCAAGACTGAAAACTTCGGACTCGTCGTCCTCCCTCTCTCCCTTTACCCAACCTCCACGAATTCCGTGTCCGATTTCCGGATTTCGGCGCTTGTTACAGATTCAGCGGCAAACGACAGGTGTTTTCCAGTGCATAATCCATATCTCCCCCCCCCCCAGTCCTTGCCAGCCCCTGCATGTCGGGAAGGCATATCTTGTCCCTAGCCCACTTACTTGATCTTACTTCAGCCGCCATTCGTTTTCAATTCCCCCCCTTCGAGTTTCTTTTTTTCATCCTAAATTTTTACTCCCCAAATCCCAGATCTTCCTTCCCCCTAACTAATTCTTTGCCTCTCTCTTTACTACTCCATATTTGTTTTTTTGTTTGAGTCTCGAACAAAATATTCTCGCTGCCTTTACGGGCTTTGGGCTCCATGGGGGGGGAGGTTCTAATGAAGAATCGATACCCCTCAAGTCTGAATTCCGCAGATATGGGTTCTTGCTAAATCCCTCCTCTCTTTTTCTCAACAGGGCTACCGATCAGTAAATCCGTGACCTTGTTTGCTCTTTTTCATTGAGCCTGTCTTTCCCTTTGGTACTACCGTCGCCTGCTCACATAGTCCCTAGAAAATATGAGTGCCCAGGGTGATTTTTCTTGCTTTTCTTATTAGCTTTTTCTTCTTCCCCGTTTGCACATTGGTTCCTCTATGAAATCACCTCTTTTTTAGCGCCTCTTCTCTCATGACTCTAGGAGTTAAGGGTTCCCTATGTTTGTTTTCTCCCCCCTTCCCTTTACTATAATGTCAGCTTCTGCTGGTGGGCACTTCTTACGATTACTCTCGTTCCCTTCCATTTTTTTCTCCTGCATTTATTTTGACACTTCCTTCTCTGCTGATCTTCTTCCCCCAGCTCTGAGCCCGGTAAGTTGAGGTCTTTCTTTCCCTATTCCCTTTTTATCCGTAACAGGGGGTAGGAAGACTCCCTGAGCACCAGGGGTCCCCACCCGCAAACCCCCACCCCCCCCCCCCAACCCCCCCCAACACAACAACCACACCCCCCACACACAACACACACAACCCCCCCCCCCAAGACACCCACACACAACGATTTTTCTTTTTCCTTCTCTGCTACGTGAACCCACACTCCCGTGCTTGCAGAAGCGCCTGATTCGTTCGCTAAACCGAAAATTCCTCGCGGTCCTCTTTTTTTCCTTGTGCAGCCCTTCTAGGCTTTGCAACTGAGACTCCTGGGACAAGTTTCTTCTTTCCCGCGCCTCTGCTCCCTGATCTATTTTCGGCTGGCCTTCCTTCTTCTGTTGTCCACTCCCTGAGCTTTGAGCCTGCTGTCAATTGAGTGCTTGCCGGTTCCCTATCCCTTGAAACAAGGATAACAAGAATATAGATGAATGTTTTTTCTGTTTCCCCCCTCCCATTCTACTCTGGGCTCTGATTAAGGGCCGGAATCTTTTTAGGTAAGGATTTTGCCACGCCCCCTTCCCCCCCCCAACCGCTGTTGCTGTACTGTTGTCAAATAGAAAGTTGGGGTCCGCTTTAGAATTCTTTTCTTTCCATCGTTTGTCACCATTCACCGAAGCTGTTAGTGTCCCCACCCATTCTTTTCTTTTTTCCGCCACCGCTTCTTTAAGGGAAGTAAATATCCCCCCTGTTCAGAGACGACCCCCCCAAAGACTCATTCCCGGGCCCTGCACCCACCCTCTTATGCAAGTAGGATTATTAGGTCACTATCGAATACTTTTCCTACCTTTTTCCCTTTTCCTTGTTAGTTCTTTAGGGTTCGTAACCTGCGGGACTTCTTTCTTCTTTCTGGTCTAAAAGCGGCCGGTGAACTGCCCATGAAAAAGGCCCAGGTGACTGTTTTCTCCCTCGCAACGGATAAGGTAAATTGTTCACTCTCTGTCCCCATCGCCGGTGGATTCGCAAGGAGCATGAGCGGATGGAGAACGGGAAGAAGGAAGCCAACCCACCTGCGCGCCCAAGTTTTCTAAACCGACTTCCCCCCGCAACACCATGCGAAGCAAAGGGAAGCACTAGCGTTCTTCGGCTGCATCCTCTCCTTTCTCCTTTTTCCCTTTACCTGGGGATGTCCGTAAACCATCGAGTCATCTTTAAGAGTGAAGGCTCTAAACCCTGCCCCCGTCCTTTTCCCCCCTCTCGTCAACGCGTGTTTTCCCCAATAGAAGTTCGCCCTTTTTTGAGTTCTTTTTTTTTTTCTCCTTTCCGCGCGGGCACTCTACAATTGTCAGACCAATCATTGCGTAGATACATAGCCCTGCTGCTCCTCTTCTTTGCGGCTTCGCTGTTTTCTTCCCCCAATGCGGCAATAGGCATTCTTTTTTTCCCTCGGCTTCCCCGTGCAGTCGTACGAGTCGTACCAAATACCCCCCTTATCGAGTTTTTTGGCTCCTATTCTTCCCCCCTGCCTCGACGCATTTTTTTTTACCAGGACCTGCCCCACCTGAAAAGATGTCCTGCTGCTTCGCGTCTAATCCGCTGTCTTGAATTCAGCACACGTTTGACTGCTTTATTCTCTTCTTTGAGACCGAATGTAAGTTCCAAAGCCAGGTCTTGTTCCTGGCTCCACTGGTACAATGAGTTTTTATTCGTGTCGCGTCCTGTTTTTCCCCCTCCCGAGCGTCTCATCATCATACTTTTTTTAGATAGATTCTTCCCTGTGCTCCGGTCTTTTCTTCCAGGTCAGAGCTACGAAGACTCCTTTCCCCATTTCCTTGATATACTTCGTTATAGTTTTACCGCTTTCACACACCTTGTGGGCCCCCCCCCCTTCGCATTCTTCAACGCAAAGTACGCCGAGATCCCCTTTGCTTCCCGTCTTTCCCATAGACCCGACAGCGGACCTGTCGCTAGTAAGTCCTACCCTCCCCGTTACTTTGCCATCCTCGAGCATAACGGATGTCTCGAACAACTTCTACTTCTTTTTGGACTATGTTTCTTTACTCCTGGTCTCCCTTGTGCGGGGAAGACCCTATGGCCCTCCGCTTGCATTGTTTCCCCTCGACTCATAGCGTGTAACGGGACCCTTCCCAGAAGTTCTTTTTTTTCTCAGTTTGGTAAAGAATGAGTCCTTTTTTAACCCCTCCCCCTTCCCCTTTGACCCCCATATGGAGAGGGACCTTGATAAGTAACGAAGTTTCTGTTTACTGGCGTTTCTCTCCTTATTTACAGCCCCTTTTTGGCACAACGCGTGATTACGAGATGCCTCCTCCTTTTCCTGGTTGTGTATCGCCGGCAACTACTTCTCGACACCCACTTCTCAGTTCCCCCAATCCAGGACGACTCTTCCCCTCCCCAATTTTTTCTTGAATCGCGATTTTGAAACAATTCGGCTGTTGCGAAGGCATATTTTTTTTTGTTTCTTTTTGCGCAATTGTGGATCTCAGGTTCCCATCCTTTCCTGGACCTACCTCCTTCTCTCATATTGTCGATCCAGACTCCGTGGGAGTGTCAAAAACTCGGGCCCAGTTTGTTAAGAACCTCTTTTCTTTTTCCGGGTTTACCCCTTCCGTTCCCTCAGGGCCCCGTTTACCCACCTGAAAAATCTCGTAATACGTTCAAGTGGGACGACAAGCCATCCCCGATATAACCCTGCCCCTATCCGGAAACTGCTACAAGGCCCTCGATAACGTTTTTACTTTTCTACCCCCCTTCCCTCTTGTTTCGTGGGTTGATTATGTTTTTTCGCGCTTTTCTCCTCGGGTCCGGACGTCCGGATATGCTTATATTGCGGCAGAAGCAGAGCTGGTTTTTGTGAAGAAGCTTTTGCCTTTTCCGCCGTCTTTTCCTCCCTTTCAACTGATATTCAGCGTGCGAAGCCTTTTTTTTCTCATCTTTGTTTTTATAGTTGAAAATACCGGACCCCTCAGCAGACCTTTTTTCCCCGGCGTAGTTGCGTCAGGCCTAATGTAGCCACTCGACGAGAAATTTCTCTCGCTTTCCCTTGTGCGTCTCCTCTTTTTTACTCAATCGCCGTGACTCAAACGTTTAGAAGAGATGAACGCCCATTTTTTTTTGTTTCTATTTCTTTGTCCCCCCAGCGGTCTTGTCCCTCCGTGCCCGCAAACTTCGCGCGCTTCAGCAGCCACCGGTGGCCGAAGACTACGCAAAGCTTGCTGCTTCCCAATTGCTGGAAAATTCTCACGACACATTCCACACCTCCGACCCCCCCCTTTCTTGTTCGGCGGTCCACCGCTTGTGCACACGTAGGGCCGCGTCCTGTCTGTCAATTTCTGCAGATCCAGCGGAGCCCTTTTTTCCAGTGGAGGGCCTGGTGGTTGTTTCTCCCCCTCTATGGCACCTCCCCTCCACCCTTCCAGCTTTCCTCTTGAGACCTCCTTGAAAGCGGGGTGCCTTAGCGCCCTCCTCTACCGGGACATTGCTATCCTTACAAATTCATCCTGGCTATCCTCTAACAAGATCGCCCCCACATTTCCCCTTTCCCCCCCGCCTGCGCTTGCTGAGTTCTATTAAGTATGTAGACCAGCAAGCTGACCATGCCTCCCCATCCGTGATGCTTTATGAGATCTTCCCTCATCGCCCCCCTGAATCGAGATTTAATTTCATCGCGTCGACTGGGGTTTCTCCCGTCTTCCTCCTCCGACTACTGCTCGCTACACTAAATCTAAGCACGCAGAGGAAACTTTCGGGTCGAGTTCCCGGTTTTCGTCAGTCTTTCTCGTTTTAGTACAAGCCAGAGGACCTGGATGCCCTTGTCGGAGCTGACCCCGAATGTCAGCACTGCCGTGGTATTTCCCTACCGCCATGGCCTTAGCACATTTGCAGCTGATTGCTTTCTCAGCCCTCTTCGCTGGCCTTCCTATCTTGTAGTGTCTTCTTTTCATAAACTCAAATTAGACTCGCTCGGAACTTTTCTCCTTCTTTTCGTTGTGTCCCCATTTT
>Ga0179593_1663689_pt1 | contig 13469 bp, 15 predicted proteins | sample CZODoug2_1_08_16_FD_185931 | JGI IMG/M metagenome (GOLD analysis project Ga0179593, IMG submission 185931) | Vadose zone soil fungal communities from Angelo Coast Range Reserve, California, USA - CZODoug2_1_08_16fungal (PacBio error correction) | ecosystem: Environmental > Terrestrial > Soil >... | reverse complement strand
GTTTCCATAGTTCGTCTGAGGACAGTACTGATGAGTCTCCAGAGTTAATGGCCCGATATGTATACCGTCTTTCCGCTTCGATTCTATGCCAGTAGAAAGAAAAGTGTCCCAGCACCCCCATCCTGGGAGTCCAGACAGATGGAGTCCCTGACCGATCTCTCGGGATGGAGAAAACAACTCCCCAATCTTTGTGGAGAAGGAGATAAGATTGGGTTTCCTTTCTAGCTTAGTCATTAAATGTTTCAAGGTCCTCTTCAACGTTTCATGTTAATACACTCGAACCCCTCCTCTTCTAACGCCGCAACGTTCCCTAGGTACGATCTTAGATGTGATGTAGTTTCGTTTCTGGTAGCTCCTTTTCTTGAGGCTTCATTTTTTGTGAGGGGATTCTTTCCTGACTTCTTGAACTCTTCGCAACGGACTGTATTTAATTTGCCTATTTTTCTCAGTAGGAATCCAGTAATACTTCCGGAGTTAGCGTTAGTTCCCTCTCTCCGATTTTTCCTCGGACTTCTTTTCTGCTCTGTCTTTTGTCTCTTGGATACAAACGCCCGCGCAGTCATCCCCCCCTTCGTCAGGTAAGGGAATAAAAGGATTCTGAAAACGTTTGTGTGCTTGCTTATCCTTTTCCCCTCTAGCCTAACCCCTTCCCCGAAGTGTACGACCGATTCCGGTATTCAGCTATTTCTCCTCGCCAAGGACCGGTGATGGAATTAGCCTTTTTTTTTAGACGCAATAATTTTTCTCCTCACTGCATCATCCGACTTCTCACATTAAGCCTTTTACCTTCCCAGCACTATGATGAATGAACCTCTGTGTGCTTGATTCTCGTGGTGAGTCTTGCTCCCTCTGTATGTGCAAAGGCCAGGACCACACTTCCCTGACGATCATCACGCTCAATCAAACCTTTTCCCTTTTCACCTCCTCCTTCTTCCGCAAGAGCTCAGACGATCTCCTGACTTCCATCTTCCCCCCCAGGACCGTTTTCCCACCCTGGTGAACCAAGCAAACTTTTCTCCGGGCGACCCCCCTCCCAAAACCCGTTTATGAGCATAATGAAATACCTTCAAGTTCGCTTGCATGCATTTCGGAGGTAGCGGTTTTCGCCGTCGAGTCCCCTTTTTACCTGAATCCCACGCAGGTATTGCTTGGCATGTAAGAGTCAAGTCCGCGTCCTGTGTACTTGTTTCTCCCCTTTCCCCCGTTTTCCGTCGAAAATCCCGAAATAAGAGATCGCCCTTGGTGCGCAGGTTCCCCTTCCAAACTCCTTCAGTTTCCCCCTTTACCCCGAATAAGGCTTACCGCGCTGATGACCTTCTTGGATCCCCATTTGCTCGTCTATTACCTGTCCCGTCGTTACAACCCCCCTCCCCCCCTTTGACTAGGTCGGTCCGCTGCACGCCGCGGGCATGTCCTACCGTCTTTTTTGACCTCTAGACTCTCACTCTAACGCTGTGCCCACCATGTGGAACAACCTCGGCCTCAAGTTCCCTTACGGCAGGCTCTAGACGACCCTTCCAACGACAAAGAAACCGGGTCCTCGATCATGAAACCTCCCCCTTTCCCTTTTGCACCCTTTTTGCATTTTTTTTCCCGGTTGCCCCAATGCCATGAACACCTCTTCCCCGTGGATGTTTTTTCATGGGTTTCAACTCTTCAGTTGTCTTCCATTCTCCTTGCCTCTCGTGGTAGGACAAGCCCTCTCACATCTCCTTAGTGTATCCTCCTTTCTTTCCCTAGGTCACAGAGATCGCCCTCAGGAGGTAGAGCAACCTCGTATCGCAGGCTGATTCCATCGACTCCTGCCAAAACACCCCACTGAAGGAGACAATGTTGTAAATTCGTTTCCACGAGATCAACGCTCCCTCCAGACGTTCCTTTTGCTCTACCTCTGCAGAATTCTTTTCCACGTATACGGTCGAAGAGCCTTTTTTTTTTGAATCGCCCCATTCACCAACGACCCGGACGGTACAACTTTTTCTTTTTATCCGAGGGCTCTTTTTCGGGCACGACAAGACTTTTTCCACGCCCTCTTTTCCTTCAACCCATGTTCTGTCGCATGGGTCAACCCCAACGATCCAGGCGTACTCTACTCGACGCGACTTCCCTGTCCCCCCTCAAGTCACTTCTCTTGGAAACTAACCCCGCCCCGGCGGCGCGTCATAACCTCTCCCCCCTTTTGTGGAGTATTTTCTTTTTCCGGCCCTCTGATTCGTAGCAGGCCCAACGAAGGACCTCTGGCCCATCCCCACGCGGTCCAACACCTCCCTTCTGCACTTTAGAAGCACTACCCTGTGGAAGCTACAAGGGGGTCACCTTGGAGTTTTTTTTTGAGCTTCTTCTGTGCCCAAGATATGGGAAGTGCAAGCGGTCACGGGTCGGTTTTCTGAATCCTCAATCATAAGTATTCGTACTTCCAGGTCAGCTTTCTTCCACTTTCCCTTTTTTTCCTATCCGCTCTCACTTCTGTAGAAATGATAGGAAGTACGCTTCTTTCCGGCTTTGAGCCCCTCCCTCCTAAGGCTGTTGAGTCTCCCCATGGTTCGCTCCGGACTCCTGAAGTTGTAGGGCTCTATCTGACCGGTCGTATTCGCCCTCTTTTTTATACTTTTCCCTCCTTCCTTTGTTTGGTTGTTTTGGAGATCAGTCCCTCCCCTCTTGCATTCGATTTCTGTGCCCTCCATGCTCTTCGGTGCTCACTTCCAAGAGCCCACTGAGGATCGTCGGTCTGTCCTTTTTTTTTCACCCAATTGTCGATTTTGTCCTCCTCATTCGGGAGTATAGGATCGGGACTTCGATCGCCGGTTTCTCCCCGCCCGTCCTCTTCTATTCCAGCGTCCCTTCCTCCTCCCCACCTCCCTGTTCAGGCCTCAATCCTTCCGTCTGGCTCTTGTTAGGACCTGCAACCCCTTCTTTAATGCTTGGCCGTTCCAAATATTTGCACCTGACCCCTCCTTTCTAAAAAAGCTTAGATGACGCCTTAGTTTCCACAGTTTCTTTTGTCCCATTTTTTAGTGTATTGACTAATTAGAAGAAGGATGTTTTGAACGAAAGGTAGCTTCTTTTTTAGTAGTGTTCCTCCCGATTTCATCCTTTTTCCCTTGACCCAGGGTTTTTTTGCAATAAAAGACACTGTGTGATCTTTTTCGCTTTGGCCGCTTTTCCCTTTTTTTCATGATCAAAGGATTGTCTTTTTTCCCGTTATTATCAAGTCTAGTATTCAGCCCCTTTTCCCTCGGATTTGTTGAAAATCCGCTCCCTTTCCGTTTCCTTGATCTCTCTTCAGAACAAGAAGAGGGAAGGAGTTTTCGTCGTGGCCTAGACTATGCCCCGAGCTTCAACTTCCCTGCCGGTTAGGTACGTCCGTTTTGTGAGGGTGATGGGCCCTCCTCCTCTACCTTATTTTTTTTCTGTTTTGAACTTTCTCCCTCTTCTAGCCCCGCCGAAATTTCGTTCCCCCCGCTGTTTTTCCTCCGTTTAGTCTCTTGACCGCGGACCCCTTGTAGAAGTGTACTCCTTTTTGGCTAGTCGACCCAGTACCGCCCCTTTTTCCTCGACATTCCTGAGAGTTCAAGATATCTTACCTTACACATCTTAGATTGATAGTCCCCCACATGGCCGTTGCCCTTTTTTTCCCGATCGCGTTCTTGTCGTTTTTCCCCAAAGAAGTTTCCTCATCCTGGGCGGTTTTCTGGTTGGTAAGATCGCATTTTTAGTAACGGGTCCGATCGGTGGAAGTCTTGGGGTCCCTTGGAATATCATTGCAAAGGGTTTTTTCAGGTTCCTTCTCGCGCCAGGGTTCGTTTTTTTTTGCAGCCTTTTTTCTCAGCTTTACCGAAGCGAAAAAAAGTTGAGTCAGCTTGTGTGTCTAGTCTTTCCAAAGTCTTTGCTGTGTTGTACTGTTACTTAGATGGACCGTCTGCTCAGGTTCCTTGCGTGCAAAGGGCTGGAGAAGACCCTCTTTTGCGTTTGTTTGTACTGCTACGTCCCTCCTCCTCAAGTGGACCTTGCCGCCGAGTCAATAAGCTCCTTTTGGAATTTTTTGCCCGGCTGCTTTTGTGGGCCCCTTTCTCCGACTAGAAACCAGTTGGTCCTCCGATTGGTTTCTTTGCCCGTACACTTCAGACTTTTTTCTCTGGACGGCCCTCAGCAGGTCCGCTTGAAAGCGTCACCCCCCGAAGTATGACCTTAGTTTTTCTGTTGGTGCTGGATTGGTTTGCCTGCTGGCCCGCAAGCGAAACTCCGCAATTGCCTCCGAGACACTTTTTGTGTGAATGAGGAGGCCCTTCCTTGGTTGTGGACGTCCAGAATGCCTTCCGCAACCTTTCTTCTCTGTTTAACTGTTGTAAAAGGAGTTAACAATCCAATTTCATTGATAGTTCTTCTTTCGTCTTTTTAGAGGATTATTTTAGAGAGGACGATTTTTTGTTCTGATTCTTTGATTTCTCTCTACGTGAGGACTGAAACTGGGCCCACCTTACCTCTCACTGAATCCCCCCCCAGATAGCTTCAAAAGAAGGGACCCTCCTTTCACCCCTCTTTCCACTGTCTTTTTAGTCGTATGAGTGCAGTGCTAATCCGGCTCCTAGTGAGTCCTCTTTTTCCCCCTTCTCCTGATTTGCGCTCTCCGTTGAATCGTCCTAAAGGATCGGTAGCTCCACTCGGTGAGCTCCGACATCAAGATGGCCAGACCTTCGCACGTCAGCCCTGAGTCGTCGACCCTTCCTTAAAGTTCTGGTTTCTGCTTGTCTGTGCGCGGGACGTTGATCAGACTCCCCCCCTCACCCGACATCCCCGACGATAAGCGCTCGATACCTCTTCCCTCCCCCTCCAGAAGTGATCACACCTCCCCCCTCCTTGAAGTAGTACTTGCTTTTCAGGCGACAATGTATAGTGACGACCCTATAATTTTCCGGGAGAATCCCGTCCTTCAGCCGCACCCCAAAGTTACCCCGACCAAGTATTCTGCAAGGGACGTTGCCCATTGACCTACAGACCCGACGATCGTATTTCTTATCCAGCTAGGAGTTTTTCCGCAGTACTGTTCGTGTAGAAAATTCTGTTGAACCTTGACCCCTTTTTTTTTTTGAGCACTCGCTCTCCCCCTGTAGTCTATATTCAAAATCACAACCCCTGTTGCGGGTAATTTTTGGCGACCAATCCCTCCACTCCTGGAGCTCGTCCTTTTTCCCAAGAAATTTTTTTTCCCTCGGCTCTTTTTGGTTCTGTTGCAAGTTTTGCCTCGCGGGAATTCTGCGACTGGCCCTCACCTTTTTGAGAGAATAGTCGGAGCGCTTCATAAAGCCCTTTCATTCTTTTTTGCCTCCCTCTATGCAATATACTTTTCTTTAATAATACTTCCTTGTTTCTAAGCGATTTTTGAGCGTCGGCTGTCTTTTCTTATTATATGATTAGGCTAATGCGGTTTTCTTACTTTCTGTTCCCAGTCTCTCCGAGAATCAAGAGCTTCCAGGCCCAGACCCCCCCTCCCATCGTCGGCCCTCGAGCTGGCTGTCCTCCTGGAAATCGTACTTTGGTTTCTTCCCCCCACTTCTCAACTTCGGGGGCTTTTCTTTCTGTCCTGGTTATGATCTTTTCTTTTCTTCATCGGAACAGCGTTCCTGCTTCTCCCCAAGTCCACCCTCTGCTTCCCTCGAGAACGTGTCCAGGTCCCTTATAGCTTTTCGTTTCTGCCTGTTCGGCAAAGTCCAAGCTTTCGGAAGTACGTCGTGTTCTCCCTTTTCTTGGTCGTCTAGACCTTCCTTGTAGCTCCTGATCGTTAATTTATCCTTTAGCCCTACAAAGTAATAGGCACTTTTTTGCGCTGAGGGCTCCCGGATTCCCTGCTTTTCTTGATTCGGAGCTGATCGTCTTCCCTTCTGTTTCTTTTTGCGGGTCTGATACAAGGAAAGTCCCATCTTTTAAGGTCTCGTAGAATAAAGATTCCCTGCCGGGTCTTTGTCTTCCTCTATTAGGGTCACTTGATAGCCTCCCCCTCTGTGTTTGGGGATGGCGTCGACTCTAGATGTCTCTCGGGCTCCGTCGAACGAGCCTTGGGATCTTCTCGTGCTAATCACATATTTTTCTTAGCACTTCCGCATACCCAATGAGAAAGAAATTTACATTTCCCCGGCGGCACAGATGATTAGCCCCCTCTGATTCCGCGTTTCTTCGGATCTAGAGAAGTTTTGACTCTTACTGATCTTTTCCCCAGTTTTCCTTACTTTCCCTCCCGCTAATATTTTTTCTCTGAGCTTACTAGCTTCCCCCTCCCCCCTTAAACTCCTTTCCGATTCTCGACGATCTCTCCGACGTTGTTCCCCATGTACCCTGTCCGGTTCTAACTGTTTAACCTATCCCCCCTCAAACTTAGTATAGGCGTCGATTCTTGTACCCCCCACCCCTTCTGCGATAATGCAAGAACGCCCTTCGTTCGCCTGGCTGCCCAATTTGACTTTCACCGTTTGTTTCTTAGCGGTTGTTGGAGTTGCCTCCCCCGCTTCGTGTATCAAGCCAGATCCCATACCTGCGTCATAGCTTCGTAAATGGGTTACTTGTGTTCAAAGCAAGTCCTGTGCTACCAAGGTATTAACAAGTTTACAGTTTTAATCGTCAAACAAAAGAAACTCTCAGTTTTTTCTTCAGGCGGCTCCTAGAGTACACGAGACCCCGTGCCTCCTTACCCTGCACTTCTGGCCCTTCTTGCTTCCTCGGCTTTGCCCTTGACCCTTAAGACCGTCGCGACCCCCCCCAAAAAAGAACTGACTCTTTGCGGCGCCTTCCCTCCTTGGATAATTCGGACCGTCCCAGTCCCCTCCATATAATACCCGTTCCAACCCCTCTTGTAACTTTCTCCGGACTTCCAAAACAGCAGCGCATAACCGTTCTCTTTAGACGAGGCTCATCCCTTCGCACCGCACTCCCCCTTCGAGACTGACTCCCGCACCCGAATCGGGCCTTCGGGACTTCCTTTCCCAACCTCCGCTTTTGGAATAAATGTACTCTTCAAATTCGAGGTATCCATTTCTACGCTTTCCTCCCTCGACCGATTGTCTTCAAGAAGCGATCAAGTATCCCAAGGTTGGTTAGTCCTTCTAGGCCTCTCTTCGGTACGATATTCTAATCTAAGGCTCTCCAGACAACGTTGTTCCGTATCTTCCCCTCCCTCTACTGTTCCACTCCGACGCAGAAAAAAAAGAGACCGTTCCGCCTACAAACCCGGGAGGTGCTTCCATTTTTCTCTACCCCTTCCCCAGCGAGTACCTCCTTCTTCGTGCTTCGATCCTCAGGTCTTTACCTTTCCTCCCTTCGGTCGCCACTCATTTCGTCATCTCAACTAAAAATAAACCAAGAACCGGCAGTAATACACCCCCCCACCCGTGTCAGATCTCCTTCCGGGAACGAAGACCGGGACCATCTGATCGTAGTCTCCGACGTTTTCCCTTCAGTGAGTTATGGCCCATTGATCCTTGAAGGTCTGGCCAATCCCGGGATATCCCTCTTCCTCATTGCAGGACCTCAAAATAGGAAACGTCAAGGACGGTTCCACTTCCACTTGACTCCAAAACAGCGTGGTAGGTAGCACAAGGGGTAATTTCCAGCCGTCCCCCTGAAGCCTATGGCAATCTACTGTAGGTCAATCTCGGACTATTTCCCTCCAAGAAATACATGTGTTTTCCCACAGCGACCCGGTTTACCCCCCCTCCAAGCCCTTCCGACTCCCCTTCAATTTTATTTCCCCCAAGATCTGGTGCCCCTGAAAGGAAGCATTCCGCATCCATAGTGGGTGACGGTTTTTCCTACCAGAGCCCCCATCAAGACTTATTGGAAGGGTCCCACTCGTCCCCAGTTTTCCCCGGGCTTTTCTAAGTCCCGCGGTACGGATCTTACGCAAACCCCACAGTTACTTTGATCGGGAAGTCCTATAATTCGACCTCTTCCGCATTATTTACCCCCCCCTTCTCAGGATTGGGTGCCCGACACAAAGGCCTTCCCCTCCCTCATGAAGTTGCTAGTGCTACGATCCCGGACGTCGGCACGGACGTACAGTCTCCATCACGATTTCCTTCGATATTTCATTTTAATCCCATAAGTTTTTGAGAGGCTTCCAGTCCCCCCCTTCGACTTAGAACGCCTTCAGAGAAGTAGGGCATCGAAAGAAGTCCCCTAACCGCCGGTCTTTGCTGCCTAATTGTAGTATTAAAAACATAACCTGTCGAATTTTTTCCGTCCTCAGTTGCTTATTTTTGTCAGGGCCAGTCCCTCCCGCGTTTTTGACTGCCGTTCTTTTCCTCTCCGACCGCCGAACGACGACCCTTTCCCCTGGCAGATCGTAGGTTTCTTGCGGAGGGTTCGTCCCCCCCCCGGAACCCCTGTTTCCCCTGCAGTCAAGGAAAAGATATTGTTCACGGAGTTTTTTCTGTTCCTGCGTCTTTTGTGAACCCCTTGGGCTCTGTGGTGCCAATGTAGTGCTTGACCGACCCTCCGCGGAGGGTCTCCCTTCCACCCACCCCTCGCTCCCCCATCCTCCACCTCCTCAGCTCCCCACCTTCTTTTCCCGTTTCCCTTGTACTGCCCGTCCCGGCCCCTTTTAAGATAATCCTGAGGAACCCGGTGCAGAAGTCAACTCACCTCCCTTTCTGATTCGTTAATTCTGGGTCGGATGTTAGTGAGGATCATCGTGTTTTCTGATTCTTTCTGAAGTAGTTTGAGGCAATTTCAGAACTGATTTCCGCCTCCATATTATTTCCTTATTCCGCGAGCCTAGACAGCCCTGGGAAAGTCTAACTCTCGTGGGTCTTCTGCCAATGCCCCCCTGATAAAACCCGTTGGATCAAGTGTTTCGTCCGTCCGGGTTTCTTGGTACTCGGCTTCCCTTCTCGGCCCTTTCCCGTTCGGAAGTTCCGAGGGATTAGACCTTCCCGCCGAAATATGGGGGCCGTCGGTTAAGTTGATTTAACCCGCTTTCATTGTAGACGTCGTCTCTGTGGAGGAGTCTATGTTCCCCAATTTGGCACAACGTTTCTCCTCCCCCTCCCTCCCCTAGTAGATCCCCTGGACCGCCCGAAAGAAAGTAGTCTCTACTCCACCCTACCATTTTATTTGAACGGGATCTTAGATAGGTGAGTGTCTCCTTTTCCCCGTTCACCGGAACTCCCCTCTTACCTTTGTCCAAAGGGAGATATTTTTTGGTTATGGGGTTCACCTTTTCCCTCAGTTTCTCCCCCTTCTTGGGTTCTCCATGCTAGCGCCCGGGTGTGTCGATTGACGCCGGTGTGGCTCCCGAGACTTCTCTCATTTTCCTCTGCTGTTACAGCCTTCTTGTATCTTTTTGAGAGTTTGTTTACGTTAGTCGTAGCTCGTCTGAGACGGTCTGCCCCCCTTTTGCTTGCTCAGAAACTTTTAGGGGAGTGGTTTACTCTACAGTAAAGAAGACCGTCCCAATTTCTTCTGTTCAGACTTCTCCCCCGAGGGAACCGAACTTTGCGCGTTGGAGTACCCTCCAGTCCCCTCCCCCCGTACGGGAGTTAGACGTACGGCTTCGGGATCTTGATCCTTCACACGAGGTCCTCCTGGTTACCGCCCGCACGAAGGAAAGCCTATGCTTGCCTCCCGTTCCACCCCCATTTAAGAATCTTAACTTCTTGTTCTTTCTGTGCTTATGGGAGGATACCAGAAGCTCATTACCGCCAACCGCGCCCCCCTAATCAATTTCCGCCCTCCCCTTTTTCGCGTGAGTTGAATGAGGAGCATCAATTGTTTGTGGAGTCACCCTTTTTCCTCCCCGAGACCTGCCCACATGAGTTGCGGAGATGTACCCCGGTTGTAAGAACTGTTAAATGGCCTTACGATACGCTTCCTGAGCGTAATTCTTCTTCCCCCCGTATGAGGTGATTGTGGGGAAGATTGTGAGTCCTTCGGATGATAGTCCGGACTGGGCCCTTTTTCTCCCCCGATAGTACTCCTCATCGTGCGATCGCGCAAAAAGAGTGACCTCTAATCACTCTTTCCTCATTGTCTTGGAAGTCTTAAGTTCGTGTCCTTTCCGGCTGAGAGAGAAGTATATAAAGGCATCCCTCACGCTTCCGAGGTACCTGTGATCCCGGGCTACTCTCCCCCCCAGGTAGTTTATAAAAGTAGGAGGGTGGAGGGAGATCAGGGACACGATCTCAATAACATCCCAGTTCGACAAATCCCCCTTCCTCTATGTATGGCTTGTGGGAGAGGTTTCTGGGGATAACTCCGAGAACATCCTCTATCGCGCCCCCCCCTGATAAACGATAGTAAATTCCATCCCTGATCTCTACCGAAATACTCCCGTTAGCTTGAGGTAGGAGGGACCCCTCATCCTCTTACCCCCAGTCTACTTGGTAGACAAGGACCGAATTTCCTCCACCCTTATCCTTCCAAAAGGTCGCCGAAGGGGAAGTTGCAACCCCGGACAGCGAAATCACGTCCTCTGACCTCTTCTGTTTTCGGCTTAAGCCGAGGTGGTTAGCGTCTTATCCCCCCCTGGCTGTTGAGAAGCCGTTCATCATCGAAGCTCCCTCGTCAGTCCCTGTAGTGAACCCTCCCCCCTACCCCCAGTCTTTTCAGGCCGTTGTTTCGGACATACGACCACGCCTGAGAGTAAGCTCTTTTTTTTGTTCCCTGAGGTTTGGAGGCTTCGGTGCACGGCGAATAGCGGGATTTTCATTGCAGACGGATAATACACCCCCTTGGTCGACCCCTTCTCTCCCTTCATCCCCTCAGATCTGAAGAGGACGCCCTCAATTCCTCTATTCCCCCTTTTTAATAATAATAAGTTTTGTTGTTGAGGCGATTGGCTCCGAGTTACTTCTTCCTCGTCAATGTTCGTAGTGATGAAAGCTAGCGGATATCGTCCTGCTTGGAGGAGCTGTCGAGAGCTCCACACCCTAAGTCCCTTGCCCACCCCCCCCTAGTCTGGGCCCTCGAGATGATTACGGCCCCCTCCCTTTTTCACAACCCTGGATTGGAAGTAGATCACAGGGTTCCTTCCCTCTGCGTTCATCGGTCTGGCCACGGCTTCCCTGTTCATACACCGGACGCTAACCCCCTCCCCTATTCCCCTTTTTCGCGTCTGAAGTAGTTCCTTCGATTTTCTTTTTCGACGGTGTGAGTTGTCTTGATCGGCAACCCTATTGACCTTCCCCCCCCCTTCTGGTGTTTTATATCATTTTCGGAGTGATCGATTAATTGTTTCAGCCCTTTTTCCTTGTATTCCGTACATCTCCCGCCTAAACGAAAACGTCCTTAGTTCCTCCCCGATTTTTTGTTTCTTCCCGTTTGGAAGAGTGATAGCGCGATAGTCGATGCTGTGTTTTTGGCTTAAACCTTTCCTCTCCCTCCGCGAGACATCTCGGTTTTTTTCATGGTTTTTACCAAATTCCCTTGCTCGAGGTTTCTCTCTTTTGTACCTCTCGACATCAAAGCCGACGGGGTTCACCGATACGGTGCTCTTGCCCCTGACCCCTTGCCCTACCGGATGGTACAGACCGAGGTGGTGAGACGCTAGCCTTTCTGTCACGCCCTTTCCTGAGTAAAGTGACCCAAGTCACCTTCACCCCCCCCCCGATCCCCCGCTGGACCACCACGAGTGTGCCTGTTGATGAGGACTCGATACTTGATGGTGCACTGCAGGCAAGTCGATTGATCCCCCCCCCTCTAATGCCACATCCCCCCCCCCGAACAAGTCACATCCCTAGCCTCGGCTCCCCCCCCCCTTGCCCGCTCGATATCGCTAATAACTGGGCCATTTAAGGTTCCCCCCCATTGGAAATCTAACGCCTTTGGTAGGCTCTAGTTTTCTAGATGATCCAAAAAAACAACGGGAGGTTCGCTATGCAAAGACACGCCCTGACACCCCCTCGGTGGGGCAAAGGGATGCTCCTTCTTGCCCGAGGAGTTAGTATCCCGCCAATTAAGAACCAAGCCACAAAGAATTTAACCCTTTTTCATGAACTCTGTCAAATTCCTTACTGATTCCTTAGACGGTATTCAACCGACTAGATTTTTACGCCCCTCCCCCCCATAAGACTCTTCCCACGGTTGCGAGCTTCCGCGTTACTCCAAAGCGCACCACCAGTCGTCCCTTCGACTGCTTCTTCCCTTCCGGAGCTCCCAGGTTCGTCATTTACTCTCGAAACCAACGTTTCCTCGGCTGGTAGTTTCACGACGCAGGGGAAGCGGCTACCTCAGCCTTCCCACCAGCTTCTAAATGACCCTTGCTGACCCGCGCCATAAAGTAACCGTAGACAGAGGGTCTTCCGATTTTTCTCCCCCTTTTGAAACCACGAAGGTTTTCCCCCTGATATTCAACCTTCCCAAGAAAAAGACCATCTGGGTCAAAATTTTTTGTTCTCTTTCCCACCTTCCCCCCCCACCTACGCCAAGTGGTGACTTACTAAGTGTCAAATCGTATCTTTTTGTGATCCATGACGCGGTCTAGGTAACTTTTGTCAAGCACGCGATCCCCCTGTAGCCCCCCCTTTCTTTTTTTTGGTTACTTCTTTTCCCTCTCTTCCTACTTCGCAGGCTTTCCCAGAGCCCAAACCTTTTTTTTCCTCCTGCGATTTCCACATCGCCTGCAACCCCGCAGTAACGAGGTCCACAGTAAAGCGGTGATCCGAGATCAACGGATCCAAACTTTCCCTTCATGTATGTTTCCTCCTATACCCCTTTTCTTGACACTTACACTGTCCTGTCGCCTCGTTTTTTTATACTCGGCACCTCAACAACCCTCCCCATTGAAGGTAACCCCCTCGTTCCAGGTTCCTTCCTCTCCCCCCCCTTTAAATTTTCCTAAGACGGGACAGTTTGTCGAGCTCTATCGCTACGTTCACTCCCCAGCTTGGAGTTGGATGGTACACCAAGACCTTCTGGTCCTTTCTTCCGACGCTCTTTCCCTCACGGTCCAAGCAAGGTGCCCTTGCCGCAGGACCTAATATGTCCTTATGACCCTTGAACCGATCATCACCGAGATCAAAACAGCGTTGGATTGATTCTCCCCCTTTTTTACCCCCCCATTTTTCCGTTGCAGGCCCCGACAGAATCCCTCATCTGATACCCTTCTCCTGCCCCTCGGAGTTCCTCATTTCCTGAACTCCCAACTGTGGCACAAGAGAAAAGGGGAGCCCCCCCTTCGCTTCTCTTCGGGGCGTCAACTTTTCAGGAAACCGCGGCTCATTTTGGTCTTTTAAGACCCCTCCCCCCCCCCCCCTGACGTCCTAGGAAGTTTTCTTGCTTCCACTTTCTTCCCGCATATCGAACTAGAACTGCCGTTTTTTTTTTACCCCTCCGGTAATGTTTTTCCTCGTATACTCCTGTCTTCAGCCCAATCGAAATCGCGGCTTTGGTGAAGACTCAATGCCCCTGACTCAGTTTTGACCTTTTCCGATAAAGCCCATCTCCTTCAGGACCGTCCCGATAGAAGGTCCCGTAACTTCCAG
>Ga0179593_1612068_pt1 | contig 13469 bp, 21 predicted proteins | sample CZODoug2_1_08_16_FD_185931 | JGI IMG/M metagenome (GOLD analysis project Ga0179593, IMG submission 185931) | Vadose zone soil fungal communities from Angelo Coast Range Reserve, California, USA - CZODoug2_1_08_16fungal (PacBio error correction) | ecosystem: Environmental > Terrestrial > Soil >... | reverse complement strand
CCCCCCACATGTTTTTTTTTTTTTTGTTGATCAGAAGGACATTCACTGCCTTTCTTCTCTCTCATGGTACTGATGGCGCTAGCACTGGAGGCGGATTCTTTTTCAGAACTGCAGCGTTTTTTATCTTTCCTTTCTTGCTAATCCTTTGCCGAATCCCCCCTTTCCACGTGAACGGTGATTGCCCTCTACGGCTTGCCTGTAGATTCCACCAAGGGAATGCTTCCACTTTCTGTTTTTCATCCTCCGTTGTTTGTTCCCCATGCTCATACGTCTTTTCCCCACCTCGCGTCGCGATTCTCTACAGGCCGGCTTTTTTTTCTTTAAAAACCTCCCGTCACTTGGAGGTTTTTTTCTGCCGGATGGGAGCCTGCTGTTCTCCTTTCTCCTTGGCAGCCTCTTCCCCTTTCTTTTTTCTTTTGGCGAGCACATTCTTTTTGTAATCAGGGCCGCTGATTTTTTAATTTTTCCCCCTTTTTCACGAGGAAGTAGCAGGCATCCAGTACCCCCTTTTTCCTCAGTCGACCCTGGTTTGTATCCCTTTTTTTTTTTTTTAGCATTTTTCTCTTTCCCCCTGTACCTTCCCTTTCCGTACTTTCCATTGCCGATGTAAGTCTCCCACAATCGTGAACGCCTTTCATTGGCTTGCTCCTTTTTCCTGGCCCATTTTTTCCCCGACATACAGTGATCGCCGTTAGCTTTAGTTTCGCGAATTGCGCTATTGTTTTATCCGACGTAATTTAGTTAGGGTCCTTTTTCCCCTTTTTCCATCATACCAGGCTTTTTTTCTTGCAATTCCGTTTCCTCCCGATCAGCATCTTTGACTGCGTCCTTCTTTTTCCAGAGGTTGGTTGTGACTTTTCCCCCCCCCGTCGACCTTTTTTTTTTTGCTTCACCATTACATTTCTTTTTAAACGTGGCTGGGCTGTCCCTACCGCTCTTTCTTCGAGTCGTCTTGGTTGAGACTTCCCTCGTCGGGTCAACCCTATTTGTTTTCTTTTCCTCCGTCCTTGGTCGAAGCTTTCCTTCGTATAGTTTCCCCTCTCCTCTGCTGCATTTCTTTGTCTTGTCCTATTCCGTGGCAATAACTTTCAAACCCTTGGTTTTCGCCCTTTCTCTTCCTTGACCTGTCCCTTTTTTAGACCCCTATGTTTTCTTCCCTGGTGGATTTTTGTTGACTCCCGCTTTACGCATCCCTACCTTCCCGGGCGTGCGTCCTCTTTCCTTCGGCACTTTTTCTCCAACCCCCCCACCCCTCCGGTATGTCTCTTTCCCTCTATTTTTGGGAACCTTCCTGGCCCACATGTAGCGCAACATCACGCTGGCGGCTTCCCAGCCTCTTTCCGTCTCGATATTTTTTTTTAGCCTGTCCCCAAGTCTGTGTTGTCTTTCCTTTTTGCTGTTGCCAGCCCCATTACATGGACATGAGCGCTTCCCTTAACCCTTTCCTCCTCTGCTTTAGGACCCGTTCCCAAAGCGAGTCTGCATCGGGTTTTTCCGTTTATTCCAGCATTGTGTCTTCCCCCCACCTGAACTGTATCCGTTCTTTCCCTTCTTGTTATTCTGCCCTGACATCCGTGCTCCCGGTTACTCGTAACAACGTCGGGAGTCGCTTCTTTGTCGTTCCGCCGGACACCCCCCTTTCCCCGCATGCCTTGATTTTTTCTCCCTTCATCCAGTTCAAGACTCTCCCTTACATGGGCAGAAACTTATTTTCCTGCAAGCGTCAAGGGTTGACATTTTATTTCAGATTTGAAAAATGCTTTTTGTAGTCCGATTTTTTTTCCCCCCCACCCCCCCCATCATTGGCCTTTCCTTTTTATACCCTCAGTCCCCCCTCTTTTTTGCCTGGTAATCGGCTTTTCTTTTTTTTTGACAGCTGCGAAGGGTTTTCCCTTTTTTCATCGAGGTGTTGACAAACCTTTTTCTTCTCTCTTTTGGCGTATCCCGCCACTGACACCATCTGCTATTCTTCCTTTCTCTTCCCGCGACTATACATCGCCCCCTTTTTTTTTTCCTCGAGAAGATTGCGCTTTCTCCTCTCTTTGTTTCTCGAGCTCCTTTTCCTACCTCCCGACATTTGTTTGGTTCCCTTTCGCGGGACCTAGTCCCCAATTTTTGTTCCCTCAAAAACTACATTTTTCCCTTTCAAGATGGTATTCCTCCCGCCTTTTTTCCTTTTCCTTTTACAGCGGACTCTTTCGCACCTGTTTTTTCTACCTCTGTAATTGAACTCTGAGTTTTTTTTCTCGTTACACGGCTCCCCCGAAGCCCCACTTTCCCCCTCTTTTTGAGACCTATCCCGGTTCGTTGGGATACGCTCCCTGGTTTCTCCATTTCCCCCCCTACCTCTCAAGCTGTCTTTCGATTTTTTTCAGCGTGTTTTTTTTCCATCGAATTTCTTGTGTATGGATACCCCGGTCCCCTTACCAAATTTACTCTCGACTTCTTTATGTTATTTCGTTTTCTCCCGCCGACCCTCTTCCTTCTCCTTTTAGAGAGATCCTTCCCTTCTTTTTTTTTGATGGTCCTACCGCATTTACACTACAACCCTCACACGATTTTTTTCGGACACTGTTTCTCGAAAACTTCCCCTTCTCCGGCCCTAGTTTGCCTCTTTAGGTTTGAGGACATTTTGTCTTCCCCCCCCTATAACCCCTCTCGGTCCCTCCCCACGCATTTTCCGTAAGTGTTTTATTCCTGTCACCCCCCTTCCCATTTTCGGGTTTCTCCATGCCTTTCGCCAATCGTGTCCTTCCCAGTTGAGTCGTCTTGCCCAACTTTTGAACTTTGCCTCTTTCCTTCTGCCCATTTTGTTGGGTTTCTCGGTACCGGCTACTCCCCCTGGCGCTTTTGTTCGAAGATCTTTTTGCGAAAACTTTCGTATCCTTTATCGCAGCTTAGCGCCCTCAATTAATTGCCCACCTTATTTCGCTTGACTAAGTTTGCGATTTACGTACTTGTCAGGTTGGCGTGTGAACAGAAGACCATCCTCCTCCCGCTCAAGGGGGGCTGGCCTTTTCCCGACTTTCTGGCAACCCACCCTTACTGCCCTCGGAGTCCCCTTCTCTTGCCTGCATCCATTTTCATTACGCCTCTCCCCCCTTTTCCCCCCATTATACTTCCATTTCTTTTTACCCCCCTTCCGGTACTACCTCCCGAAAGCAGCTTGCCCCTTTCCCGCCGCTCCCGCCCTCTTTTTTTCCTAGCGAATTTTTCTTTTTGTTTTTTATTGTGCTTTCCACAGTTCCGCTTTTTTCATGTCTCCGATATTTTACCTTCTCATGCTTGGCGTAATCCAACTCGTTTAGTGTCGTTTCCCCCAAATTGCGAACCTCATCCCATTTTACTAGGATTGCCGAGCGGCGGACATCCAGTTTTTCCCCCCCACCCCATATGCCCCTAATACCCATTTCGGGAATTCTGCTCTTTTCTGGTGAATATAAACCCACTTGATGCTTCTCTGCATACTCTCTTTTGTTTCCTTTTGTCCTTGTACCCCCCCCGTGTTTTGTTCCCCTCTTTCTCTGACCGTTGCGGCATGTTGTCTATTGAGCCCCTTTTCCCCCCCTTTTGATGCTTTCCCCGGTTTGTCTTTTCAAGCCCCCCCCCCCCACAGGTTAATGTACATTAAACCGCTTGTTTTAATTCCGCGTGCTACTTTTTTTTTTTGTCCGCTTACCCCTTTTTTATTTATGTGACGCTACCCGGTATCTTTTCTTTTGGCCCTCTTTCCACGTTATCGGGCTCGTTTTCTGTATATTTTTGTCCCCCGGGTTAAAAAAACGCGTTCTTCTCCCATAGAAGTAACTTTTTCCACTTTTTTGTTTTTTTTTTCTGTAACGCCCTCTCGAGCTCGTGTAATGTGTCGTTAGATCTTGAGCCAATGAATACTTCTCCCTTTTTTCCTTCCCGCCGGCCCGTGCGCACCCTTTTGCGTCTAGCCCCCTTTAATTCCCCCTTTAAAAGGGCACAAAGACTCTGACCCCCAATGGACCCCTTTCCGGAAGTTGTTCTGCCTTTCTCTGAGGATGAATGTGTTTTTCCTCTTTCCCCTATCCCCGATAAGCTCGCCAGGCGTAGCTTCCCTTTCCCCCCCCGTGTCCTTTCAGTCGCTTTTCAGTTTCTCCTCCCCTAACCCCATAGCATTCGTTTGCCTCTCCCCACGGATTCATGACTTTTTCCTAATGAATGAAACCTCCCCCTTTCTCTTTCCAGCTGGGGTCTTCAAAATTGTGCCCCCCTTCTTTCCTTGCTTAACACTGCTGCCCGGCCTGTTCTGAAGTTCACCAAACGTTTAGCTTTTTTTTCTTCCCCCCATACCCCTTCTAACGGATGAGACTTTTTAACGCCTCCATTGAGGTTTTCCCTCGCATGATTCCATGCTTTTCTTACCATTTTTTATTTTCCCCCTTTTTCCTTGTCCCCCCTCCCCTGTCCCTTCTTTCTCTCTTTTCGGACCAATCTTTCGGCCAGAAAGTATTCTCTCAGCCACCTCCCCTTTTCCCACTTGCAATTCTCCCTCTTTTCCCTTGCCTCAGTGCCAACCTTTTGCAACCCGGGGGTTTACTTCGTGACAGACCAGGAATGTCAACTTCTTTTTTTTTTTAATTGGTTGCGTTCCTTTCCCCTTTTCATACCGGTTTTTTTTTTCAATATTCCGGTTTTCAATCAGAGTCTGCCACAATCGCTCATTTCCCATAAGAATGGGAATTTTCCCCCCTCAAGTGAAGGGGTCGTTCCCTCTTTGCGCCCTTTCTTCTCTGAGACTGCAGTTTTTGTACCCCCCCTTTCTGATACTTTCATGGGATATTCTCTTGTTGTTCGATTTGCTGACCCCTTCCCACTTATGCTTCCAGCTTCTTTTCCCCATAATCCCTTTCCTTTTTTTTTCTACAGGCACCGTCCCCTTTCTGTTAGCGTCTACCCTCACCTTTTGTCTTTTTTAATTCCATGTTTTTGATGCATTTTTTTAAAGCTTTTTTTCAAATGAAGTTCTTCCCCTTCTCCTTTTTGCACCTATCCCCCCCCCTTTTCCTTTGTTTCTGTTAATCAAGGTGTCTGAGTTCGACGATTTGCCCTGTCGTTTCAGTTCCCAGGTACATTAGCATGGGCCCCCCCTTCATCCTTGTTCCTTCTCTCAGGCTCCTTTTTCTCCTTTTTTTTTATGCTTTCCCGTTGCTGTTCAGATTAACTTTCATTGTCCATCCTTCTTGCCTCAGACCGGAACCCCCACTTTTCCTCCTTTTTCTTTTCTTTCCAATTGGAACGGCTTTTTTTCGCTTCGGCTAGCGGGAAGCTTTCTTGCTCGCGTCCTTTTCCCTTTCCTCCCTTCCTCGTCTTTTCTTTGAATACGGCAGGGCCCCCCCGTAAACGTGTCTCTTTACCCAATACGCTTTCTCACCCCCTTTCTCTGCCGCCCCAGTCCCCGCCCTCTGTCGGGTTGACAAAGGCCCCCCCACACTGTCACTTCTGTTTTCGAATTTTCTTAAGGATATATCCCCTTTTAGTTGTGAGACGCCCTGTTGTGTTGCCCTTTTTTCCTTTTTCGCTCCAGAACGCCTTACGCTTTTTTTTGACTACTTTTTCCCATACTACAAGGTCGTGTTTCCCCCTGCTACGCCTTGGTGACGAGCTTATCGACTTCTTTTCCTTCTATGGCCAGTATTTGCATTCATCTTTCCTTGACATTTCTGCTCTTCCCCCCTTTTGCTAAACAGGCCCTTTTTTGTCCATGAGTGACTCTTTTGTCAAGTTGGAAGATGCTATTCTTATCTTTTTCCGCTATCTGTCCTGGTGTTTTCTTCTTTTCAGAATTTCGACTTTCTTTTTTCACCCTTCCTCGGGTTGCCGAATCCCCCAATTTCAGGAATCTCCACCTAGTTGGATTTCCCAATTTCTCTTTTTCTCCGATCCTCGCTTTTTTTTGGCCCGACACCACTTTCCCCCCCCTTGCATCCCCTTCTTCTGGCGGCCATGTGTTTTTTTTCAGATTTTTTTCCTCCTCCTTTTCGCTGCCCCACCTTACAAGTTTCTCTGTTTTCTTTTTGGCTGGCAGGAGATCATAGCGCGGAACGGGACCCCCCCCCCCCCTTCCGAGTTCCCTCTCACTCATCCCTTCTGCCTGGCCCTCTTTTTATCTACAGCATGCCCCCTTTTTTCCCTTGAAATTTTTTTCCCATAGTTGTGAGACTATGTTCGGCTCCTCCTCTCTCCCCCTTCAATCGCAGTAACAACGTCTTCTTTCTGCCCCCCTCGTAAAACCACTCAGGTCTCTCTTTTTTCCTTCGACCAATTCGTTTCCAGAGAAACCCTTCTCCCTGTCAGAAACGTCCCCTGTTGAATTTTGCTCTTTTCCGCTGGCTCCTCTTTCTTTTTTGAAAAGGCCTTGGGCTCCCGAGTTCCCCCGGGATGCCGTGAAATTCTCTTCCCCCAGCCTTTTCCCGGAATCGGTTTCTTTTTTTTTCGTGCCCCAGTGGCGAAGGGTTTTTCCTTTGTTATGTGGCAATTTGCCCATTTATTCTTTCTGAGTTGTCCGGCCCCCTCCCTTTTTCTCACGTTTCGTATCCGTCGCCGTAAGCCTTTCTTTCGGGGGCTTTCCTCCGGCCTATCTGATTCCCAGACCAGTTTTCTCTCGCCTCTTGACGAACGCCCTTCGTCCAGTGGGCACCCTTTCCCTTTTCCCCGCTCAACATTTACTCTCCCGTTCCCCCCCAAAATGGGGCTTTTCTCCCCCTTTCAATGGTATTCCCTTTTCAACCTTTCTTTCGGACGAACGGATCGCCCCCCGCTCCGCCAAAGCCGCCCCCCTGCCGTTTTTTTTCCTGCGAAGAAACATGAGTTTTTGATGTTCCCTCACCAGCGCCTTTTTTTGTCTTTGTCTTCGTCTAAATCCAACCCAGCTCAAGCGTTTCTCTTATCTCTTTTTTCATCGAAGGTTATTGTGAGGTTCGAAATCCCTCCTCTTATTTGTTCCCTTTTTCCACTAGTCCTCCGATCTCTATTTTTTCCTCTCCTCTTTTGGTGGTGCTTTTTTCGTATTGTCCGCAAGTCGCATTTCAACTCCTCGCCCACCCCCCCCCCCAAAAATGTCACATTCTTCATTTTTTAGGGGTTTTCCCCCCCCCCTCCTCTTAGGAGACTTGTGATAGTGTTTTCCAGCCGAATTGGATGATTTCCCATCCCGCATCCCCCCCCCCTTTTTTTGTGCTACACAGCCGCCCCTCCGTGTTTCTTGTTCCCCCCCAGCAAGTCTCCTGTTTTCCCTTTCCTTTCTCGCCAAAATCGTTCATTTTTTCTTTGAATTTGTTGAGTCGTATCTCCAAACCAAATTGTTGCCCATTGGTGTTTTGAGGCCTTTCCTTTCTCGGTCCTGCCTTATCACGACTCTGTAGTTTCTTTCGTATGATTTCGCAGATATTTCGGAGCTTCTACGATCCTCTTTCTCACGCCCTCAATTCGACCGACCTATTTATTATCGTAAGGGAACTTGATACGTCCGTTTTTGCTGTGAATCATACTCCTCCCCTTTCACCATCATTTCGTTTCCCCCCCAAACAGAGATTTGGCACCCTTCCTGTCACTCTCATCCATCAACTCCCCTTTTTTCCATCAGTTTAGGATCCTATCTCCCATTTGAAAAACTTTTCCTCCCCCACAGTGAAGCAAGCCCTTATCGGTTGTCATGTCCCCCCTTCCTTGCGCAGCGCAAACTGGCCATTTCCTCGCCGTTTCTCTTCTCCTTTTAGAATCGCGCGGTCCTTCCTTTTCATCCTTACTCTTTTTTTGATGTCAACTCCTTCCTCCCCTCACGAAGTTTTCTCCTTGCCGGAGAATAGACACCTTTTCGGAGACATATTTCACCCCTCCCCCCCAATCCCCCGATCCCACCTTTCGATCTTGTCCCGTTCCACGCGTCGGCTCTTCACAAACCCTCCTTCTTTTGGGGACTAGGAGTCCTCCTTTTTCCCCTCGTTCGGATTCTTTGCTTTTCTTCCTCCCCCGATAATCTTTCCTAATGCAAGCCACCCCCTTCAAACCGAACCTTTTCATTACTTTCCCTCTTGCGCTTCTTCCAACCCCCTCATCGTCTTCCTTTCCCATGTCCGCCCATGGTCTGGGTGCCAACGTTTTTTTTCCCTTTGTCAACTGTTAATCTTCTGTAGCGCGACCGTGGAAGCCACCTACCCCCTTCTTTTTTTTTTTTCCGAATTTGCTGTTTTAGGTCTCTTTCAGGGTATTTCGGACAGCCATTGGCTTCGGGCCCACTTCACTCTCCCCCACGTTCTCTGGTTGGTTTTCATAGCGACTTTTCCTGCCAAATGGACCCTTCCTTTTCCAACGATCTTGCCCCCTTCCTGTGGGGTAGTATTCCCTCCGTTATGCAGAAAAACGATGTATGTGGATGATCGTAGGGCCTTTCCCCTCTCATTCAGTCTTCGCTTCCCAGCTCGCCAGGAGTATTCTTCCTGTCCCCTCTTGTAGCTAGTTTTCCCTTAATTCTTCAACCAGACGAATCGAAACCCCTTTCGCACCGTTCGCCCCGTTTCTCTGGAAGTTGTACCCTTTCCTTTAAACCCTGCCTCCGCCCCGAAAGGGAAGTCCTGGGGTAATTGCCAAATACTTCTTACCTGACTCCTTTTTCTCCCGCGTATTGTTGGAAGCCACCCCACTTTTACTCTTGCCATGCCGCCTTAACTAAATAAGCGGCTGAGACAATCTTTTTTCTTTTTTTCCCTCTCCTGCAAATCGCCGCTTCCTCTCGGTCACCTTCCCCAGTGACTTTTCAAGCCCGCACGACTAGGTACGCTTTAGTACCCCCCCACTTTTTCCTTTACAAGGATTCTGGTCCTATCCGCAACGGAGAAATCCTTCTCAACGAGGTACTGATATTTCCTTTATGGGAACCGTTCTCACTTTCTATTTTCCCTCAGGACTTTCACGCCTGGTCTCTAGGCGTACTTTTTCTAAACCCCCCTTTTTCCTTGCTTCGTTCTTAAGTCCCCTTTTCCTCTTTCTTCCCCAATCGCTCAGCTCCCTGCTACAATACGCCTCTTTATACACGATCACCCGTCGTGACCCCCCGGACAGTGTGCTGTGAACCTTACCTTTGATTAAGTTCTGTATTCCCCCCTCCTCGCGCAGTTGTCCACACCCCTGCTGCCTCTACTTTTTCCTAATAAGTGTGTTTGTTTTTTTTTCTCTCCTCCCCCAGACGCAATTCTTTTTTTTTTGGACACAAAACACATTCGCGTTCCTTTTCCCAGATTGTCTTACCGTTCAAGCCAGTCCCCCCCTTCTTCTTAACTCCTTACCGTGTGGAATTTCCCTGCTTTTTTGCATTCTTACGCTGCCTCACCGCCTTTTTTTGACTATGCTCCGGAGATCCTTCGTCAAATTTTTCTTTTTTTGTTACATCAGGCCTCTCTTCTTAGATCCGCCCCCAACCTCCGCTTTTTTCATCTTTTCGAGGCCCCCTTCCCCCCCTATTTTTCGCACATTCCATTTTTTACCCTGGCTTCCTTCCCCATTTGTCTTCACTCTCAGGGATCCTTTTTTCTTGCCCGTGCCTGAGAGTTCCACCTCTTTTTCATGACGATGTACCTTCTTTTTTCAATTGATTCTTTTTGAGGCAGTGTCTTTTCACGGGTTAAAAGTTCCACTTCCCCTTCGTGCGGTGTAAGCTTTTTCCTTCTTTGTCCACCGGCTTTTTTTCTCATCCGCGACTTAAGTTAGGTTTCTTGTTGGGACTACGGCCTTTCCTACCAGTTTGGTGGCCCCTTCTTCGACCACTGGCTCCTTTTGGTCAGCCGCTTTTCCCCCGAGTGTTGATTGTGTTTCCTTCAAAAGGGACACCTTTTCAGTAATTAAAGGTTAACTTTCTCCTCCCGGGCGACCAGTTTGTTCGCTCGGGTCCGCTTTATTTTTTTTTGAAGGATCCCCCCCCCTTATGGGTCGGTGTTGTCATCCTCCTTCGTCCTTATAGACTTTCCCCCTTCTGCCCCTCCAGTTCCCATCCTTTCTTTCTCTCTTTTCGCATCTTTGTCTTTTGCTATAACACAGGCCAGTGGTTGTTCCCCCTTTTTTTTGGTACCAGAGATTTGACAATTGCCTTCTTCCTTTTATCTCCCACGCCCTTCTTGAAGTTTATTGACAGAAGTTCCCCCCCCCCCTTCCGGGCCTGCCGTGACCCTTTTAATCCCAACCCCCCTTTTTTGGTGCCAATTCCCACTGGCTTTCATCGCGAGTTTGGAACCTTTTTTTTCCCCCCCCCCCTTTCGGAACCCCACTTCCTTTCGTTGCCAGTGAAACAGCTCGTCTTCGATATGGTGCTTTTTTCGCAGGACACTTTTTCCTTCGTTGTTTGGCTGCAAACACTCCCCATTAGCGAGAGAACCTCTTCACGAATTGAGCTTTCCCCTCCTTTTGTCAAACCCCCGTTGAACGAGGGTTTTTTTTCCCGAAGCAACCTATGAGCGACCCCCTTCCATGTCCTTTTTTTCAAAGAGTTGAGGCTTGATTTTTCCCCCCGCCCCGTATTTTTATTCTCCCGGCACCACGATAACCCAATGTGTGGCGATCTTTCCTTTCCCAAACCTCCTTTTTTCTTGCTATCGACCCCTTGAACTTTTCATGACTCCTTTTTCCCACGCTGAGGAATATGGCCCTCCCCCCTTTGCCTCGCACCCGGTACCTCACTTGCTTCCTGCTCTTTTTTTTTAAATAGGCCCTGCTTTGAGGGCTTTTCAAATATGGGCTCTTCGGCTATACTTTTTTCCTTTTAGTTTTTTCTTCATGTACGGCTTTTTTCTTCTCGATTGCCAATTTTTCCTGAATCGCTTTTTTCCCTCGCTAAAGTAGTTTTCGTATGCCGCCCCCAATCCTTGGAAAGTTCTCGTTCCTATCCTCGCCGTCAGCGTTTCTTCGAGAAGCTGCGATCGAGACTTTTTTCCTCCCTTGACCGACCGTCACCCTCCCCTTTCTTCTTTTTTCCCTTTTTTTCTGAGAAATAATTCAATTCCCCCACCCAACTGGGCTAGTATGGCTTTCTTTCCCTTTTTCGGGGCACCTCACATTTTATTTTTTACTCCCTATTCTTTCCTTGTGGTGACGGCGAAGTCCAGACACCACTTAGTGACGTCTTAAGGGCCGAATACCTCTTTTTGTGGAACGCTTTGGTTCTCCCTCCCTCTTAGTATAAAGCACGGCTGCCACTACTTTCGTTTTTTTCCTCTAATTGGTTTTTCCTTTTCATACCTTTGACCCATTTTTTTTGCGGTATGTGCATCACCCTCGATCCTTTTCTCTAATCCTTGTTCCTTCCTAGTAAAGTAGTCCCCCCTCAAAAAAAAATCCACAGCTCGCGTCCTTCCTTTACCCCTCATTGAAAAACGTGTGTGCCCTCTGAGATGGCCCTTCGATGGTGAGTTTTTTTTTCTCCCTCCCGATTTCCCCCCCGTTTCAAACATCCTCCGCAGTTGTTTCTTTCGCACAGTCCCCCCCTTTTCCTTCCCCCTCTTGCTGGGAGCAATGCCTTTTCGTTAGTCAGTCCCCTTTTCCTTTTAGAACCCATCCCTTTCCCTTTTTTTCTGCCCATTTTGGTGTTTCGAGGATTTTCTCGGTTCCCCGCGTAAAACTTTCCCTGATCCGGTCTTTTGCGTTCTTCCCGAGAAACCTTCGCTGTTTCTTACTGCTCCTCTTTTTCTTTCTACTTCCTGCTGACGTCTCTTTTCCTCTCTGGCGAGAACGTCTTTCGGGCATACTCATAACACACTTTCCCCCCCCGTGAGTTGCCAAACTCTTCCACTTCCCTTTCTGCATCCAGAATAAGCGCCTCCGTTCTTGAAGGTGATCCAAACTTCTATCCATTTTTTATTTCCCCGCACAACTTTCCAAGGACCTTTAAAATCCTCCCTTTTTTCATGTCAAACTTTCCCCCCCCATTTGCGACTTACGTTTGATGCCCTACCTGCGTTTACGCTGTTCGAATTTTTCCCGCCCTTTTTCTTCATCCCCTGAGGGTTTTCGCGAAGTCTGATTCACAATTTTTCTCGTTGACCTTCGTTCCCTCCGGTCTTCCAGCGGCGCTTCCTCCAATATTGAAACTCCGAATGAAAGTTCCTTTTTCGCTCATCTTCTCAGTAAACCCCTCCTTCGGCCTTCTTCTCCCTGTCAAGAGATTTGGTTGGACGGCATCGTTCTGTAGTTTTCTTCGCTAAAATTGATGATGCTCTTTTTCCCTGACCGACCCCCCAAAACCGAACATGGGCACCGTTGTTTTTCCCTTTTGACCTGTCCGGCCGGACTTCTTCGGAAGGCTTTCAATGGCCTTTTTGTGGTTGCACTGTTTTTCCCTCCCCCCCGGGAAAGTTTGGCCCCCCTGCCGTAGCGTAGACGCTACGTCCAATCAACTGTCATTTGGTTTCCCCCATTTCGTGATTCTAATTTTTTGACTTCTTTACCCCCCCCTTTAAGGCCAGTTTTGTTTCCCTTGTTTTTCCCCCGTGAAAATAGTCTCTACCCCCTCTTTGCTTTAAGATGCGTTGTCTTTCTTCTTTCCCGTCCTTGCCGCGACACCCCGCCAGATTTTCTGAAAAGCGTGTGACCATTGGTCGTTCCCCCCCCCACAAAGTAAATCCCTTGATCAGATCTTTCAAAAATTTGGCTTGCCTCCCCCCGGCTCCCGCCTGATCAGGACGTATGACAGCCCCCTCTGACCCCGTTCATGATGTATCTTTCCTTATTCCCTGAATGAATGAGGTCTCTCCCCTTCAAGGACGACCTTCCGCCAGTGTACTTGTGAACCAACCTTTTTTGTGTGAACCCTGGGCCCAACGTAGTACACCTCTAGACCTCCACCTAGCCCCCCCCCCCATTCCAGGTTCGCCCCGGTTCACCCTTGAACCTGTCATCCCCTGCTCCCTCTTGACCATCTCTTTGGTCCTTTTTCACCCCTCCCCACCCCATTCTCCGTTAACTTTACTGCTGGACTTCCTCCTTCGTATGCTGAAACCAGCATTCTTTCTGTGCATGCGTCGCTTCTCCCCTCTACTCTACCCGGTATGACTCCCGGGGTTGTGTAAACCTAGCTGCAATAGCCTTTTTTCCCCTTTTTTTTTACCGTTCCTTGTTTTTCCATTTTCCTCTACTTTTATTTTCCTCGCAATGCCCGCCTCTTTCTTCCCCAGTATCTGTGGGTCCCTCTTTTCAATGCTCACAATTTTCCCCCGTCGGTCCTTATTTTTCTTCTTCCTTCCCCTGGTAATTGTCTTTTTCATTCTCGTGCCCTTCATCATCTCGGTTACGTCCCCTTCCCCAACAAATGATTGCTCCATGGTCTACCGGGGAGAAATGCCTTTCTCCCCGTTTTTCCAGCGTACATACCAGTTCTTTTCTTCCCCCCCACACTCCAGTGACTGTCCTTTGTGCCTGTAGCGTTTCCTTTTTCTTTTGTACAAAACAATGTACCTTTT
>Ga0179593_1567241_pt1 | contig 13469 bp, 12 predicted proteins | sample CZODoug2_1_08_16_FD_185931 | JGI IMG/M metagenome (GOLD analysis project Ga0179593, IMG submission 185931) | Vadose zone soil fungal communities from Angelo Coast Range Reserve, California, USA - CZODoug2_1_08_16fungal (PacBio error correction) | ecosystem: Environmental > Terrestrial > Soil >... | reverse complement strand
AACTTTTTTCCTACTTTTTCCTTTTCTGATAACCAAGTCAGTGGGTCCAAATCAAGCAGCAACTTTCTTGTTCCTCGTTTTTCGCTTTCTTCCTTATATGTAGGGTCAGTGGACAACATCCTCTTTTCTTTTAGGGGAAGTCTGTTGGTGGTCCTTACCTCCTGACCTGATATTCCTCCCCCGAGAAGATACTCAACGTCCCCCAAAAACTTGTTCCACCCCCTTTGCATCCCATGCAAGGAATTTCCGTAGGGATTCAATTCAACCTGCAGTTCTTCGTTCGAAGGGACTGTTTTCTTTTTTTTCCATCTCCCCAGGACTGAAAACTTGATGAACCCCCCATTATTCTCTTATTTCGTTGAGATCTTCCCTCCTGAACCGTTTTTCTGCTTCAGCAACACATCCGAAGAATGGAGTTCCCCCTATTTTACAGCGAAAAGAGAATCCGGCTCTCAGATGATCTCGCTTCGGGAGCCATTTCTCTTTGCGTGCTTCCCCTCTGGTCGAATGCCGTCCACGATGGAAAGACCCCCGCCTCTCGAAGAGTCATCTTGGTCTATGAGTGCTTTTCTGTGTCTTGTTCGTTTATAGACTAGATTTGGTAGTGTTGTGGTATCCGATTTCCGCCTGTCCCGGCGAGTTCTTTGTTCCGTGTGACAAAGTCTGTCCGGGGGATTAATACCCCTGTTATTTACCCCGATTTCAATCAAATTCGTTGACCTCTTCGCCCCCGATCCTCCTTTTTCCGGTTTTTTTTCCCCATTCCTAGAGTGCCTGAACGGGGCAGGCCCTTGACCGAGCGAGTGTCCACCCGGCCCTCCTTCTGCGCACGAGACCCCTCCCCCACCTTCCAGATGCTCATCGCTTAAGTACGATGGGAAAGCATCAGCCCTCAAGGTCACTTTAAGGCCCACCTGAGAAATAAAGGGAATACCTGTCCCCTGAAGAGAAATCAGTTTTTATGGGACTCTGTCGGTCGACCCCTGGCTTTTTTGTTGAGGGGCTTTGAGGCATCACGTGAAGGATGAGACTGTTGTTAGAGTTCTTATTTTGGGTTCTGAGCCGCTGGACGCTCTCCTGAGGGAGTAGAGGGTCTCTTCATTGGGCTATTTTGTGAACCTTCCTTTTCCCTGAAGAGAGTAGGTAAAGCCAGTTGCTGATGCCCCTTTCCCAGGAGAGTGGCTCTCTTCAGCTCTTTTTTGGATTGGATGTGGCGTCTTCTGGATGAAGTTTTTTCGTAGGGCAGGGTTTTTTCGCAGTCCCTTTCCCGTTACCCTGGAGACGAGCCACAGTTTACCCTGCCATTTTTTTTCCCTTCTCTCCCTTCCCAGCGTACGGTGCGGAACAAATACAGACCCCCCCCTTCTTTGGGGGAATTGACTTTGCCTTGTTTGTGCTGAGCAACATAAGGGACTTGACCCTTTTCTGTTATTTCAGGTGTTCAGGGGTTTGTCAAGCTCTTTTTGAATAACATCGAATCATTTTTGATCTAAATGTGCCTTTGCCAAGTCCCCTCCGGCGAGGGCGAGATTGTAGCTCGCGATGGACCATTTCTCCCTTTTGGTAATATAGAGGAACCCGACCTTTTAGATTCTTGCCAAAACTCCTCCCCGAGAGTCCTGTTAGTAAAGTTTCAGAAGTGGGACCTTTTCCAGCCTAGCTTGGGTTATATCACGAATTCTTTTCCCATAATTCAAGCACCAGGGTTCTTCTCCCAAATAAGCTTTCTTATGGGAAACCCAACCCCCCAACGCGCACTTCGTCAGCGATGTAGCCAAATGGCCAAAGGCTGGTGACCTTTAACAATGTAAGTCATCCAGTTAGAGTAGACCGCTCCCCTTTTTTCTGCCCCTCGTGAGGGATACCCGGATCGGGGATGCCTGAAGCGTTTTCAGGGTCCCATTTACACGTGTAAGTTCCCGGGCGCAACCTTTCATCCACCCCAACTTTCTTAGGCTGTATAGTAAAGACCCCCCCCCCCCTTTCCAGATTCGTAAAGGCCTCGCCCGCTGACCCCCCCTACCCCTTTGAGCAGGACCCCCCCCCCCAATGACAAGGCAGTCAGCCGAATGCTTTTTCCCTGCACCCCTAACGCTTCACTGGTCCCTCCGCTTTCCCCTGTCGGTTTTTGTTTTTTTGTTCTTTCATAACCCCCGTCATAGACCCAAGAAAACAGACTTTGAATTCCCCCCGTCCCCCCCCCCTCCCCGTCTTTGAAGAAGACTGCTTTTAGACATAAGAGAAGACCCCCGTTTCATGAAAGACCCGCCTTTCTTTCCTAAACCGACCACTTGACATCCGGCCTCAGAGTCTTCCTTAAGGGGAATCGCCTCCCTGTCTCCCCATTCAACTCCCTCCCGGCCCCATTACCAAGACTTGACGATTTTCTTTAATCCTCCAATAACTTCTTTTTCCCCCCCTTCCAGAAACAACGCAAACCCCTCCCCCTCCTGTTTTGATCCTGCCGTCCTCTTTCCAAGCCCGTGTCCCCTTGATAGTCTCCTGGTGCGGTCACGGGACAGCCCTCTGATACCCCCCCCGGTCGGGACTGAATTGGAGTTTCGTCCGTGGATGTCCCAGTTTTATTGTACCCCCCGTCCCCCCATCTCTCTCCCCCCTAAATAGTTTTGTTTTTTTTTAGGCTACAGGTTCACCTGGCACCGGGTTCACCTTTTAACCGCCACTTCCCCCCCGCGCCCAAGCGGAAAGGTCCCAGTTGTGAGAGACTCGGTCATTTCCCCCCCCGAACCACCGGCGGAACTCGTGAGTAACTAAACCTGACTGTGGGACGCCTCGGATGCCAGCAGAAACGGGGCTGGGTTGTTGGCCTTTTCTCGGAAATTGGTTGCTGACATGTTCAATTAGAATCACTCGTCTTAACGGGCAGCCATCAGACTCGGTTTCTTGACCACTTGACGTTAGCACTATTTTTCCCCTGTTGAACACTTTTTTTTTTCTTTAGTGTCACCCTCCGGCTTGACGTTTGAGGTGCAGTTTTTGGCGTGCGAATTGGGGATGTCTCCCCTTTTCCAGGCGGATGATTTTTTTTCCCCGCCTTCTTTTCTGGAAAGTCGGTTTTGGACTTTTAGATTTTGGGGGGATTCCTTGTTCCCAGACTTGAGGATGACTCTTCCTCTTTCGTGTGCTTGTAAGGAGTGCCTGCTGGGAGTTAGATGCAGGCTGCACGAACTTTGGAGTTTCTCCATCAGAGACGCTAAGGATTTTTTTGTTTCGGCCCGAGACCACCGCGGATTTGGGCTGATAAATGCCCTGGTTCAGGGGAAAAGTGTATGCTTCTCCAACCGCTGCAAGTAACTCCTCTACGGGGAGCGCAAGGAGTTCCGTTTCCCTCGAAAAAGAGCGAAAATTTTCTCCTCTGAATGATGACGGAAAATGGGTGGCCCTAGGAAAACTTTCTGCCGGCCGTATGCTTTCCTTTACTCTTCGAAGAGGAAAAAACCCCGCGTTTCAAAGGGGGTGACCTAGTGAACTAAAGACTTGATTATTTTTAAAGGAATTGGTCTTTCCTCCTGAGGCATTTTGGGTTTTTGTTTTGCTATTTGTAGTGTTTTTACTCTTCCCTAGAGATGGCATGACTTATTCCGCCAACCCGGCCCCGCATGCTGTGTGGGACAGGGCTCCATCGACAAGTTGGCTTTTTTTCAGCAGCTTCTGACCCCTCGTAGCCCGTTTCGCAGGCGCTCTTTTTCTTTCACTCTACTTTATACCGAAAGTGCCACGTCGATCAGGCTGCGTCTCCTCTATACTGATCCAGCCTCCCCTCACAGAATACTCCGTACCCCCGGTCCTGGCCATTCTCGCGTGATCACAAAACTCAATTCTGTTTTCCAAGCATCAAAAGGCCTTTTGGAGGGTCGATTTTGGCCCCCTTACTGTCTTATCCCTTTACCCTGGACTGTGGTATGTTATACGGCGCCCTTTTCAGGACGTGCCCGGCTTAAGCCTTTTCCGAAATTCCTTAACTCAAGAAATCGACCGCCAAGCCACCCATCCAACCCCTTCCCTTTTGAGCCGCAGCCCAGTCAGAACGCCCTTGTTACGAAATCATTTTTAGGAATCTTGAATGGTCCCGACCAGCAGCATCAGGCCCTCCCGGAGCGAAATATAAACGCCGAGAACGCGCCGAGCACACCACCGACATTGTCAAGCCTCCACTTTCCCCGTCCTGCCAGGATGCAAAGCACAGCAACCCTGATACAAAGCCCCCCAACGGCGTAAACCGGCGAAAATATCCAACCCCCCCTATGATTTTTCTGACATTTTAATCCAGAGGAGGGAGTTCCTGGGTCCTTAATAGTGAATGTTTACAGGGTCGACTTGCTGTTACTGGTTATTTCAAAGGATACTATTTTAATGGATTTTAATCTTGTCTCTGCCGAACGTCACGTCGGGGAAAGGCCGGTCCACGATCCTCAGCTGGGAAGTGCTCATGCCTGCCCTTTTCTCCCCGAAGCATTAATAATTTCTAAAAGATGCGAGAGGCCCTCCCCATCGTCACCGTACATTTGCAAGGGTTGCTTCCCTATAGTTTGCCCCCATGAGGCCAGGTTTCCAAAGCCCCCCTACCCAAGTTCCATCGCAGGAGGAGGAAAAAAAATCCCCCCCCCCCACCGGTTGCGCGACTACCCCCTCCCCCCCAAGTCCCTCCCGAAACGATGTACAACTTAAACGGGCGGAAGATCCCCTTAGGTTGAGGGCCCCAGTGGCCGTAAGTGTAGACCCCGTTTATAAAAGCCCCGCGACCCGGTCCCCCTTTCCAGAGACCCTCCTACTGGACGATCAACTTAGGTCAATGCCCCCGTCTGTTTTTTTTATATTCGAAACATCGTGTCCTTCCCCCCGTCCCAGCCTTTTTTGTATGCCCCTTTTCGTTTTCTTTTCCCCCCCCCGTCTTTTCCACTTACTAACACGCTTAAGACGTGAGGTTTTCCTCAGATTGAAGGACTTGTTGCACTTTCTCCCTTTCCTGACTCTCCACGATCCCTACCTATCACCCCAAAGGAATGATCCCCTTGTGAGGAAGGGTTTTTACCCCCCATTTTTTTTCTCAGGAGATATACCCCCCTTTATGGGTCCGTCCTTTCCATCCTTATCGGGAGACAGGCCACCATCTCGGGGGGAAGGACCCCGCTATTCCCTTTTTGACCGATTTTGGAAAGGACCCAACCTCTCGAAAGCACTCGCAAGTGTCCTTCACTCCTTCCCTTTCTTGAAGTTCACCAATGACTGGTTATAATCTATCCCCCATTTTTCTTTTCACAAATCTCTTTTTGAATACTCCGCCTTTGTTTTTTTTTTAATGAATCCCTTGCCCATTCACTTGTTCCCGCTTTTTTATAACACACAGTCACTGTTTTCTTACTACGCCGCAACGTCGTGATTTCTTTCGCTCGTTCCGGAGACATTTGAGTGGTAGTTCCAACCCCCTTCGGTCCCCATTCTGTCTCCTTTCTCAGCATCTTTCTTTCCGACGGTAGTAGAAGAATGCCGCCAACCCCCCTTCTCCGATACCTGCCATTTTCTCCCAAATTTTTTTCCACCCCGGACGATGTGATTTATGGTTTTAACGTTTTCTTCGCGTAAAACGGGAAAGAGGGATGACGTTTTCGCCCTTCTGACCTTTGCCCCTTCCCCCTGCCTGGCACCCACTAGCTTCCCCCACTCCGGTCTCTTAGTCGTTCTTTTGTCGAGCAGTGAACTACCCCTTTTGTACTTCCTCCCACAGATTCTGCGGAATTTTAGGAAAAATTTCGGAGACCTTAGCCCCCCACTTTCATGACCTCGAAGATTTTCTTCGCTCTTGAGAGGATTTCGCTTGCCGCGGCTGGATTTTCTTCTCCTTGTGAAGTGAGAACAACGTGCTTGCACCTACCAAGAGGCTCAGGGTATTTGGTCCTTTAGATGTTAGGAGGGTGTAATGATAGCCCCCCCTTTTTTTGATTGTTTCTTTTTGGGCCGAATAAGGAGGGCTATGTCCCGTATCTTTGTGGTAAGTGTGCCCTTTCAAGGGGTTTAATCCCCCATTTCTTGATTGTCCCTTTTCCTTTCCCGCTGCATAGAAGAGCTTTAGTGTATTTTATTCTCCCTGTCATTCTCAGAAGCGTTCATTCCTCTTGGCAAGAGACAGAGTGGAAGACCTCTCCCCCTCCTCTCTTGCTGAGAAAGCTTACAGCCCCCTCCAGTGAAACGCCTTGTGACTATTGGACCATCCCTTTCCATTGCAAGGAACGTTGCAGGCACCGGAAGCACCCAGGGTAGTTAAATGTCACTTGATCCCTTCAGCGAGTGATTCATCCCAGTGGGATCCCCCTTCCCTTCGTACGTTAGAGGGGTGAGGATTATGTGGGCCTTTCCTTGAATATTTTTCCGGTTAGGTTTGGGAGATTGCTTAGGGTCGGGGTTGTGCTCATTCCCGAAGATTCGGCAGACGATATATTAGATACTTTTCCGGGTGGCGGCCTGGAGGGCTTTAAGCCGGGCCCTTTTAGTTCTTCCTTTTAGACTTTTCCGATGAAAGGGAGTTTTCATACTTCCGTGCTTTTTGATGGTTTGTTTTTCTGTCTTTTCTTTTTGTGGCCTTGCAGCTGGCGTACTGGTCGTTCTCCCCTAAACCTCTATACCGTTCGCCTAAAAAGGTCCAGGCATGAGTCCCACTGTATCATCTTTTTTACCACCATCCCGCTCAAAATGACCCTTTGCAGTTGGCATTGCCTTTTTTTTTCCTTCTGGGGTGATAAAGAGTTTATTCCCCGTCCTGTTGGAGTACATTGGTCTTTTCTTTTTACTGAGGGCTCAGTGAAGCAACTAGCTTTGGCATTCCCCTTTTTTCCCTCAGGAGGAGGCAGCTCGAAGCTGACCCTGCCTCTGTACTCTTCTGGACCGAGAAGCGTCTATAGTCCTTTTCCCTCCCCGACCAGCTCGGACGGTGCGCCATGTCGAACCGGCGCCCCTCTGTGGACCGTACTCCGATTGTGCCGCAAGCCCCGTCCTGACCCTACCCTTTCCAAGACAGCGTCTTATGGGCCGCGCCACAAAATAGGTATTAGTTGGTACCGCTCTGTCTTTTATTTCCGTCCCCTCCGTTTGGGCATCGGCGCACCCTTTCGTCCGACTGTGAGATTCGCCAGCTGGACAAAGTTCCACCTTTTTTCTTTTGAGAGTTGGCTCCTCCTTTCTCCAGACACGGGTACAAGGAGGGGAGGGCAGAAAAACACCGAAGACACCCACCCCACCAACCACCCCCCCCCCCCCCGCCCCACCCCACCAAACACCACCAAAACCCACCCCCCCACAACTCCCCCCCCCCCCCCCACACCCCCAAGTCTGTCTCGGTCCTCCCACACCAGACTCCTTCTCTTTCCTCTCGTCGATACCCCGACCAGGAAGAAGGATTGGCCAAAGATTCAAAACCTTCAACCTTTGCAGGCAGCACCCGACCGTCCATAAGATCCCCTTCCTTTGATGTCCCAGAAATTCCAAACGGGTTTCACAAACCTCCCTGCCTTTCTCCCGTACAAAGACACCTATCTGGCCCCAATATGAGACCCCCATCCTGGCGCCCTAAAAATGCTACCCTCCCCCAGTAGACACCTACATAAAACCCTTAAACTCTAAAGGAAAGACTTTCCTTGAAAGCTAAAGTCATTTCTTTCGCAGCAATGTCTACAAACTTCCTAAATGAAGGCTTGCCAACCCTTTGCCCCTATTTTCTTTGGTAACCCTTCCTCCTCTAGGATCACTAAGGTTGAGGATGCAAAAAATGGAAGACCTGGCCCCCAACAATCATGGCTGGAGTTTGGCTCCTAAGGAGCTTTCAAAGCCTTCTTTTTTTTCTTTGTCTGTTCTTTGCCGTCTCTTCGTTCCAGCAAGGAGCCTGCTTATACCCCTTTTATTTAAGACTTAACTTGACGGAGTCCCCAATACCCTTCCCCTTTACGTTACCTTCTTCCCACTTCTGACTCTCCTACGTTGTTGTTGAGATGGACGCGGTCCCCCACCTTTCCCCCAAGGGCAGTGGTCACTCACTGCCGCCTCGCCAATAGTCAACATTTGGTGTAGATTTCTCGCCGTGCCTCCCGCAAAAAGTTCTTCCTAAGCTCAAAGTCTCACACTTGGCTTTAAAGATTCCCCTTCAGGGCCCCCAGCTCCCCCCTTGTTTTGGTGCCCGTCTTTCCTTTGGGAATGTCAGTTCCCTAATGCGTCATTCCGAGGCAGACTCCCCTTTCCTTTGGAAGCCGGCAGTGAGCAATATTTTTCCCCCCCTTGCTCCTCCTCCTTTAATATAGTCCTTTTCGCTGCTTTTTTTACAAAGGTCCGTCTCTTTGCGTTCTTGCGAGACTTTTTGGCTGAGAAATGTCTGTATGATTGGTTCTACCTGCCCTTCTCTTCCCCCTCTTCCCGGGTTTCTTGGTTACGTGAGTAAGAATTATTCTTTTTGGTGAGTGGGGTATTTTTCCCCTTTTTTTATCTCCCCCCGGCTGATTATTTCAGCTTTTTTCCTGGGTCTTTTACGCACGGGCGGGGCTCCTTGATTTAGGGAAAAGGTATTGCCCTTCTCATGCAATGTTTTTTGGTTACCTCTTCTGTTTAAGGAAGGAGATTCGGCGGGGTGGTCGCTCTTGCCCGGTGAGACTGGAAGTGGTTTTTTCCCTTGTAGAGGGTCGGTCAACTTTTTTTCTGAGTGTACCGATTCATTAATTTTCCCACCCCCCTTCTTTTGGATCACGGCGTGTAAGGGAGAGCCTTTCACGGGCTACTCGCACATTGCTTACGACCTTGGTTCTCCCGCGCTACCCCAGCTCGGGCAGTTCAGGGCGAACATTTTTCGCAGGCCCGCGCTCACTTGTTTGTGGCTGTCTTTTTAAGACTATTACCTTCACGACACGGGGAGTGCCTCTTAGACTGAACTGACTGCGGCGTTCCTTTAAACTTCTAGGGCCTCTTTGTCGTCCCCCCCGGCCTCCCCCTTACGCGTCTGGTTGTGATTTCCTTTCCCTTATTATCGAAACGGAGTGGAAGCGATCTTACCCGTCTCGAAGGTCTCTACCCTCCCCCCACGAGACGCCTCCCTTCATAAAAAAATTTTTCCAAGGCGATAATGTCTTTCCTCTCCCTCCAGATGCGACGAGCTAAAAGAAAGAATACATAATCCCCTACGGTCCCCCTTTCTCGGTTATCCACCCTCAATGAGTGGCGGCCCTGTAAAGTTTCCTTAGAGTATTTTTTTACGGCAACCCCCCTTACAGATTTCGTCCAGACTTGGCGGGACCCTGTTATGAGCCAGGTGCCCCCCCCTGTTCCCCCAGAACGACCATTCCTCAAGACTTTTTTCCTCAATTTAATACGCCCTGAGCCAACCACTCCCCCCATAACCGAGAATTGGTTAAGAAGACAGACCCATTTCCCCCCAGCCCCTCCCCCGGATCGCACACTGACCGGCTTTCCCCTCCGCTCATTTCTCCCCTTTTCCGCTCCAGTCCTCCCTTCGAACGGATTAGAAAGAAGCAACTCTCGATGCGCTGAGCCTGAAACCCCCGCAAATCCCCTCCCACCAGTATATCCCACTGAGACCCCCACAGGAATAATTCCTATGAGACCCCTCACATCCACCCAAAATCCAACAGAATGGTCACTTGGAAACTCTCACCCTAGGAGTTTCCCAGAGAACCTGAGGTGGAAAGAATCTGATTGAGTCTTCGTGGTGCCTTACGCAGTAGGAAGGATTATATTGTCCCCCCAGCCTCACTTCTGAAATAGGTCTGGCTTTACTACGCTTTGAGAGACGCACTGCATTCCCCCTCAAGGCTTCCTTTTTTAGCGTGCACTGAATCAAGGTAGGCCGTGAACGTCGAGCCTTCTGACCCTCCCGTCAGTGGATGAGCGCTTAGTCCCCGCGGGGCATTATGCTTCTGACAGGCGTTAACGCGATAGCCACCCCGCGTTGTTAATGTTTTGTCAGGCAACGGTTTCACCCCACCCCCCCCCCCAGTACTGCACTCCCCGAGCCTATTCACCCCCCCAAAATGAAAATGGACCCTTGTTTTGTTGGACCAGCCCATAATCCCTCCCCCCGAAAAGCTATCCCCATAATAGGTTTTTCTCTCTGGGTTTCGGTCCTCGTGACGTCATTTCTACCAATGATAAATCCCCTCTCGTCACTCTTCCCCATCCCTCCCCAGAAGACTCTCGCTTTCCACCAAAAGTCCTCCCTACCCTTCCTGCTCCTTTAGCACCTCTTCCTAAGTAACCTTTTCTTATGTTCTTCTTGACCCTCGTTGTCCGTTAGTGTTTACTCCCTACCCCCCTCTTACCCAAGAAGTTCCTCCTTGATTTTGGTTTTCTCCTCTTTGCCTTTTTGACCTCAAAGGTCATTGCGCGAAATACAATTCCGTGTTCCTTGATCACAGCCCCCGCCCGTTCACGGTAGTCTTTTTTTAGACCCCAGGTTGCGACTTTATTCTTTTCCCTATTATGTTTTTTCTTCCTTCTTCCCTTCCGGCTGTCTACACCAGCCCTCGCGGGGCTGAAGGCATATTCCCAGCTTCTCCCGGCACTCCTCACATCTCCGGAACGCTCCCCCTTCCCCAAGCACTTCCTAACGTTTCTCGGAACAGTGATGGTTACCCATGTGAGTTTTTTGAGACCACCCAGTTTTCTTGGGATCTTTCTCTCTCCCCCCCCCCCCAGTTGGGTGTTGAGCTGATTAATTTCCGAAAGGAAATTTTCTCTCCGAATAACTTCGTCCCATGGTTCACGGAACTCATCCTCGTCGTGTCACGTGAAGTTGTTCCGGTCCTGAGATGTGAGGGGGTTTACGTCTTCTTAGATTGAAAATCTCTAAAACCCCCCCAACACCCCCCCCCCCCCCAAAAACCCAACTTTCCCTGTCAGCCCTCCGAGTGCGGCCTGTCCTCCGATTTCTTCTCCGAATGGAATTCCCCCCCACTTCATCAATGCCCCCCTGGGTAAAAACCGGCCCAGTTTGAACCCCCCTTTTGCCGTCGGGTTTCTCGGTCCCCTCCCCGCCGTTTGCTGCGCTAAAGACCGGTGATTTCCAAGGCGCACCAGGCGACCCCTTTTGATTTCCACCCCCCCCATCATTCTTTTATGTCTTAGTTGAGGACATAATAAGGACCCAGTTCCATAATGCCCCCCATCCCCCGGTCCTGTCGGTTTTCGTCAAAAGTCCTTCTCCTGAGCACCCCCCATAGAAGTATTGTAAGTGCAGCGATGTGCTAGCTCTTTTCGCCTGGAGCGCGGCGATCCCTCCTAGTGTGATTCCCCTTTGATACAGGACCCTCGGCCAGACCGTTTATATGCTTAAGGTGGATCTGGGGATCAGATTTCTTCTGTTCTGAGGGGCTTGAGTCACTTTTTCATATGAACCCCCTTTTTCTGCATTTATTAGTTTGGGACCCCCAAGCCCGCGGGTCTTTCGTCTCCTTCGCTGGTTTTTAAGGTGCTGCCCCAGTGAAAGGATTTTTTCTACTTACGGATAAATCCGATTTTCAAGCCCCTGAGGGGAAGGCCTTTCCTCTCCGACTATAAGTTTTTCTCCCTGCGGACTCTGCTCGCCGTTCTCTCCGTTTCAAGGCGAGACTCGTCATATAGCAGGGCCGGGGCCCCCCCAGAGTGGAGGCGTGAGTCCCTGGTACAGCCAAGTAACCCCCTCTCTCCCCCTCCCTGGGCCGACCTGCGGTAAACGCCGAAACCTGACCTCCAGTACCGAAGAAAAGTCTTCTAATTTTTCCTCCAGAAGACATAAGCTTGGGATGGATCTTTTTCACCGTGCAGACAGGAGGTTGTCTTTTTAGATGTGAGGGGCTTCCACCGTTAGCCTTTTTTAAGTTTTATCAGGTGTTCCATGAGGAGGGACGTGTTTTGTTATCGCGCATCGGGTCCTCGTTGGAGGGATTTTTTAGCTTTTCCCGTGCTGTTCAGGCCTGGGAAATGATCTAGGTTATCCTTTTTTTCGTTCTTTTTCCCCACATTTGAAGGAGAAGGCTATTCTTCCACCCCCCCTTTCTTGTGATGGGCTTTTTCTTCCTTTTTATTTTGTCTTTCCTTTTTAAGTCAGGGCCGGGTTCTTGTCGCCACTAAGAGGAACAATTGGGACCCTAACAGTTTCACAAGGCCAGGCTTGTTCCCCTTCTTATTGGCCTTTTCTGAAACCCCCAATGAAATTTCATTCCTCCATGACTAATTGAGGGTTTGATCCCCTCATTCAGGTTCTTTTGAAGGTGCGGCGTATTCCCTTCCCTTTGGGTCTGTTCCGGCGGCTCCTGAGTTTTCATACGCATCACATGATAGATTTTCCTTTAGTTCCCATGTCCCCTTGATCTGGTCGCGATTGGAGGTCGAATTCAATGTCTCTAGTTTTTTAATCCCCTCCTTCCCCCCTTTTCTCTGAAGACGACCATCCTATTTTCTTGGAAGGTACATTCCCCTTAAGGCCCTACACGCTTTTACACCGCGATGGTGTTGACCTGAAGAAGTGAACTCCCCCCAATTTTTTTTTCCAGTTAACAGCTCCCTTCCTAGTTCCACTCTGCCCCCCCCATTGAACTCTCGGCGTAAGAGATCGCAGAAACGGAACCTCTTTCCTGTTGACCCCCCGGTCGCAACCATGTGATACTTTTTCCTTTTTGATTAGAAAGTGTCCGCTAGCCCAGTAAACTCCTGGCGCATAAAGGTATATGCTTCGAGGTGTGTTTTTGGTGGTTGTATGTGTTCCCCTTAAGTGTTTTTTTAGTCCTCTCCCCAAGGTATCCAAACCACTGAGAGGTATGCTCCGTTACCCGACAACCACTCCTACCGACCGATTCCCTTTTTCAGTAGATGTCTTCCCCCCCTGAGAAGTTCCATCCTGCCCCCGCGGCAGCCGAATGCGCAATCCCCTTCCCTATGGCCACCCCCCTCTCACTAGTTTTATTCCTCAAACCACCCTTTTTCCCCCAGAAAAACCTCTTCCCCTTCCCCCGTCCCCCCGTTCTTTTTTTTTGCAGTGATGAGACCAAATCGCCTAATGAAAAAGGGATAACCCCATTCCTTCTCGCAGACATCCCAAAATCCAACAAAAAGGTTTTTTATCAAACTTCCCCTTAGGACAAGGGCACGATATTCCGGGTGCTCGAGACATGGAGAAATTGCTCCCTTCGCGGAAACCCATTTCAATCGTCTTGCAAGAGGCCCCCGGGAACGTTAAGACTCATTAGTCCCCAGAGGTTTTTTTTCACCCAAACTTTTTAACTCCTTAAAATAACAAAAGTAACAGGGAGGATTTGTTCTCCTTCGGACTCGGGCCCCTGCAAGTTAGTGAATATTCCAGCCCCCAATCTTTTTTTCCGTAAAGGCAAGGAGAATGGACAACCCTTTTTAATTTCTACCCTTTGAGAAGGGCCTTTCCAGTCTTTACCACTGCCCTTGGCCGGTTGACCTTCTTCCACCCC
>Ga0179593_1469035_pt1 | contig 13469 bp, 16 predicted proteins | sample CZODoug2_1_08_16_FD_185931 | JGI IMG/M metagenome (GOLD analysis project Ga0179593, IMG submission 185931) | Vadose zone soil fungal communities from Angelo Coast Range Reserve, California, USA - CZODoug2_1_08_16fungal (PacBio error correction) | ecosystem: Environmental > Terrestrial > Soil >... | reverse complement strand
CGGTTTGTTCTCTCTTCTATGCGCAGTTTCCCCAGGTTTTTGCTCCCTGGTGAAAGTGGACGGTTTTCAGATTTTTCGGGCGGTATCATTCCCCACCCCCAACCGGCTTCTTCCCCTGCCAATCTTTTGATTTTTGTCTCCTTATCAGGATGGTTTTGCCGTTTGGTTTAATGACCCCTAAAAGGGCTCGGACTTCCTTTTCGCGACACATTTTCCAGGTCCCTTTCCCTGCTGCTTTTTATTTCCCCCTTCAGCGGCCCCCCTGGTCCTTTTTAGGGAACCTGCCGGCCAGGTTTTTGGGCGTGTGAGTCCCTTTTTTCTGACAGCACTGCCTTTCTCCCCTGGTTGGTCGCGGGTGCTGTCCCCTCATTGATACTGCGCTTCTCCTCTGCGCGTTTCCCCCGGGCCTTCCGTCCCCGGCTTTTTTTTGCCCCCCTTTGGGTCCCTCCCCCCCCCCTGTATCACCTTTACTTTGGTTATTTGTGACAATCTTTGTCGCTGTCCGCCCTGTCATTCCCAAAAACAGGGGCCTGGACTTTTTTGTCCCCGTGTCACCGGATTACCCCCTTTTTCTGTTCGTGTTGGTCCTCTTTTTTAATTGGAGTTGTGTGGCCCCTTTTCTTGTCCGGTCCACCTCGGTCATGCCCTCCTTCCGCGGGTATGTCCCCCCTGCGGTCGGTGGTCCTCGGGTTCCCCGACCGGGCCCTCCAACAGATTAACGTTTTGGCTTGCCCCTCTGGGTCCCTTTTTCTGGTTTTTTTGGATTTACTTTCATTGCCCCCGTGTCCCCTCTTAGAATTGTCTGGGGTGTCGCTCTTGCACCTCAGTTTTTTATTCCTGGACCTCCCCGGCTGGGTCTTTTTTTCGGGTGAGGCCAGCCTCTCTCACTTTTTCCTTCCGGGAGTATTGTAGGCCTTATCCGTAGTTTCTCTCTTTTTTAGTTCGGAACAGCTTTCTTGAGCTATACCCCTGCCGGCTATCCCGTGCACCAGTTATGTCTTAGTGTTTTGGTATTCCACACTTCAGACAGTCCGCTTCCTGAAGGCCGTCCAAATTGCCATTTTCGGTTTGTTCCATTTCGTCCGCCTTCTGGTTGCCCCGAAACGGTTGTTTCCCTTTCTTTGGGACCATTCAAAGGTTCCCCAATGGGCCAGAGCTGGAAGTGCGTTCCTTCGGATTACTGGAGGTTCTTCCCGCCCGGAGTTAAACCGCTTTCAATTTTCTGTCTTATATTGCTGGTTTTGCAGGAAAAACCCTTTTTCCTTAGGTCACGCGTTCAGAGTTCCATTATAAGCTCCCCCGTACGGCGTTCTCACCCAGTGTCCTCGGTCACGTCTTTTTCCTTCCAGTGGCAAAGAGGTTGAACACCCGGACCCCATTTCCTGGTCATCGTGTTGTTACCCCGACCCCCATTGGCGGTGGAGGCTCTGTTCCACAGCTGATTCTCTGCGGGCCCTTAGTGTCAGAGCCTTTCTCCCCCCCAATCGGCCGGACTCTTTTCCAATTCGTTTGCTAGTATTCTTGAATTAACGTGTCAAAGGACGTCAACGGCGCGTGTAAGACCCGCCAGCCCGGTGCTTCCGGCTGGCCACCCCCTCTACTTTAAGGCAGTGTGCCCACCCCGTTTACTTTCTTCTGTCGGGAGCCCCTCCAGGTCCCACTTTCGTATTGAGCGTTTTTTGGACCTGCTCTTCCCTCCATCTTTTTCCCCCCTCATACTGGTTTTAGTGGGCGGCGTTTAGCACCCTCCTTTGTGAAATCTTTCCTGAGTTTATTCTCCTGCCGAACCCGCTGTTTTACGGGGTCTCGCAGGTACTTTCTGATAATTGGCTTTTTTCTAACTGAGTTTCCCTTTCTCTTAGTGGGCCGGTCCGTACCGGTAGAGGTTTCTTTCCCCCCCCCCCCTATTTAATACTTTTGGCCCGCAATTTCTCTCAGGTTTCTGAGCCGGGTAGGTCCTTTTTTTTTTAGGTGTCGTTTGCTCCAGTCCTTCCTCTTCTTTTTTTTGAGGGTTCTTCCTATGGTCGATAATTTGTCTCGGGAAGTGTGAGTTTCCCCCTTCCGTAACTCCAAAATGGCCACGTTGTTCGGATTTTTTTTTCTCTTTGACTCCCCGTCCCCGCCTGGAACCTCCGTAATGCAACGTGCCGCTTCCCCCCTCCATGGTCCGCTGCCCCCCCCCGAGCCCAGCAGCGTCTTTTTTGTTCCTGGCCGTCGTCCAGTTTTTTCTCCTTACTAAACGCTGTGATGCGATATTCAAGGTTTTCATTTCCCATTTACGGGTTTAGCTGCCCCCCCTCCCGATGCCCCGTTTTCCCTTGCAAATGTTGGAGAATCGGTTTTTTTTTTTTTTTTTTTTTTTGGTGATGGCAGCTGCTGAGGGTGGTTTCTTCAATGGCGGCCCATGCTCGCAGTTTCCCCCAGGAGGGGCAGTCCGCCTCCTCTTTTTCGGAAGTTAGTTGCCTTTTGTTAATTACAGGGCTTTGTGCTACGGATTTAAACGCGCATCCCCGGTTTCGCGACGATCTTTTTTTTTCGGATTTTTATGTTGGCATTGGTCCACCGTGTTTTTTGCCCCCAAGACTCCAACCCCGGTTTGTGTCACCATTTTGGTCGGCGCCTTTTCCCCCATGGCCTCCCTGGGGGCAGTTTCCTTTTGGAGGCCCCCTCCCCTGGCAGGTGGCCCTCCCTGGCTTCGCGGGACAGGTCCTTCCCCTCCCATGATGGAACTGGATCAAGGTGCCGGCCAGGTCTTCAGCAATCTCTCCTTTTTTGTGCCAGGTTTTCGTCGCCCGTCTATTTCCTCTAAGTTTTCTTGACCTGGGAAGCATTTGATCACAGCCCAGTTTTCCCCCCCCCCGTAATACACCGTCGGTTTTTCGGCCCGATCCCACTCCTTTTTTCTTCGAACCCTGGAGTATCCCCGGCTCCTCTGCAGCCAGTTCCAGGGTGGTTGAATTATGGTTGTCAACCTTGAAGGCTTTTGCGTATCCTGAAGACCCCCTTTTTCCCCGGCTCCTGAACACCCCACTGTCCTGGCCAGTTCGTTTTTTTTTTTTAACCCCTGATTGCAGCTCGTTCCACTCCTTTTGTTTTACCATGCGGCCGGGCTCCGCCCTTCGATACCGGTCCGGCCCAGATCGTACGCCCTTTACAGCCGGCCGCGTAACCATAAGGTCAGGGAATCTGCCCCCCTCCCCCCCCCCCCCAGGCTCCCCCCAAGCGGAGCGTAACCTGCGACCAGCCCCGGAGTCTGTCCTTGTCACCGTGAGGGTCGTTCTCCTTTTTTCTCTGAACTTTTAATCCGCTTTCCTCAATTGCGAGTGCGGTGAACCCCCGCTGGGGACTGGGCCCCGTACTTGACTGGAACTGGTCTCGGGATCCGGGGCACTGTTTTTTGGTTTTCTTGTTGAGCCCCCCAGTGAAGGCTTCAGTGGGCCCCTTGAACTTTGCTTTCCGCCCGTGCTGTTTCTTGCCCCGACGCTCGTCTCTGCGGCTTGACTCTGACCCCCCTGACTCCTTGTTTCTTTTGTCCATTCAGCGGGCCTTGTTTGTCCTGTGCCCTTTTCACTCCTACGACTTGCCCGGCGGTCCTGCTCGTACTGTGGCCGGTCCTCCCCGGGACCCCCTTTCTGTTTGTATGCGTGAAGTATTTCCCATCTTCCCGCGGATAATCCCTCGTGCTTTGGGCCAGGGGGCGGCTTTCCCTTAACTTTGGACACGGACAGAGATTCGGCACCCTGTTTCTTTTTTTCTTCTAACCTTCCGCATACCCGCTTTGATCTTTTTCCCGATGTAGGGTTTTCTTCTTTTGGACACATGGATTCACAACTTTTTTACAGGCGTTTAATTGTCCTTGTCCGCCACGCCACTCTTTTGTTTCCCGAGGCCTATTTCTGCAGCTTGACTGTCGAGTTTTTTTGAAGATATTTTGATTTTTTTCAGCTCCTCCGTGGTGTTTGTTGTTTGAGTCGATTCCCCCCGGGTGAGAGTGTTTTCGAGAAGATGAACCAGGGTTGAAATCTTCCCATCGCGTCCTTAAGATAGCCCCAGCCGGACCACAGTCGGCCAGCGTGCGGACAAGGACCCCCAGTTCTTGAACGTGACTGTTTTCGGGTGGATCGACCCCGTGGATTTTTTGTTTCGGTTGACTGGACCAGGTGTGTCCATTTTCTCGGGAGGGTACCCAGCCGCCCAACCCCCACCCGGTCGTTGTTTGTGATCGCCTGACTCCGTCTTCCCCTGTATCTCTGATTATTCCTTCCTTGTCGGTTTCTTTAGCCCCCGGAAAAAGGGCGGAGGTTCGTTCTGCCGTGTTTCCGGTTTGCCCCAATGTTACTCGAAACCCCCTTCATACCCCTCATGGCGAAATGTCCTGCGGGATATCCTGATGCCGAGTGTTTCCTGTTCCGTAGGTCCTCCCTTCGCCATTGTCCCCCCTTGTCCCCGGAACAAAGTACTTCCGTCCGGTAAGTGTCGTGCGTTCAGTCCCTCCTTAGAGTGTTTGTTTTTTTTTTCTTTTTTTTTTTTGGATTGGCGAAATTAAAAAAGATCCATTTTTTTCAGACAAGAAAGGGTCTCAGTCCTGTTGTTTCGAGCTTTCCCTGCGATCCTTCCGTCACCTCTGAGTCTTTCGGATTTTTCTCGTTTCGTTTCAGACGGAACATCCTTGTTGTTTCACACAATTTGTTGGGGTTTTTTAAAACCATTGACCGGTTTGAATTTTCCCCGTTTTAAGCCGTTACCCCCTCCTGAAAGCCCCCCCCCCCCCACTACTAAGATATGAGGTAATAACCACAGGTCCCCCGTTCGTATATGTCCGATGCCCCCACAGTTAAAGGGTGAAGTTCATTGCCGTCCTGCCTTTTTCCCCAACTGAGTTTTTACCCGGTTTTGTAGCCCTTGTGTTCGGCACGTCCCCGTGTTGCCCCTACCCTGGAGCTCTGCAGGCTTGTCTCAGCCCGGGCCAGGCTAACTGCGGTGAAACCCTGCTTACGCGTGCTGCCGGTTGGAGACGACCGCTCTTTTTTTTGACGGACCCTTATATTTTCTTGACAATTTCCTTTTTTTATTAAGCCCCTTTTTCTTTTTTCAGATTTGCAGATAACCCGGTCGGCCCCCGTTTCTTCATGTAAAGTTCTTCTAGGATTAGTGAGGTTGTCTTACACCCAACCACCTAACAAGGACTGTTCCCCCGCCGGAACCTTTTTCACCTTTTCCCCGGGGTTCGTTCCCCTTTGCTTAGGAACCGCCTTGCTTCTTAGGCGTCGAACCCCCCCCCGCTTGGTGGGAGTAGTTGCATTCTGCGGGACATTGCGTCGTTTGGACTACGTTTTTTTCCTTTCCCCTTTATCTACCCCCCGTCCTTCCTACTCCTCCCCCCTGGGCTTACTCCCACATAACAATTGCTTGCTTTTATTGTGTTTAACTGTCGAAGCTTTCCCCTGGTTGCCCCTTTCAAGCCTCTTCGGAATGTGAGGTTGCACCGCCCTTTTTGCCGGGACCACGAAGATGTGTTTCCTTGGATCCCGACACTTCCAGCCCCCCCCAGCTGTCCTACCCCCCCATTCCGGCGTGTTTCGACTTTCTTCACCTTTTTTTTTTCCCCCGTGCCCCCGCGGTTTTGGTGAAGCTTCTTTTTCTAACCGAACCTTTGGACCCTGTGCTGCCATACCGAGAAAGGACGTTCCCCAGCTCGGACGTCTCTTTGCGTTAAGGCGCGTCCAGTTTCTTTCGGGGGCCCTTCCTTCATACTCCGACTTTTTTTTCGGGCTGTTCTTGAGTACCACTTTCCGAGCCTGGGTTGTCCTTTTTTTTATTCCAAGATCCCCGCCGCTTGCACTTTTTTTTAACCCCACCTGAATTCTCCCACCTGTTTTCCCTTCTTGATTCACCGAATACGGATGTTCCCGATTCCCCCTTTGAATTCAAACCACCCCCTTGGGCACCTCCCTCATAGAAGATTTTTTTCAAGATTAACTAGGAGGACCTCCCCCTTCTAGTATAGATGATGATGTTCCCGTGTAAAGGCCCCATTTAGGACTCGCTGCAAAAAGGAATTTCTGATGGGCCAGAGGGGCCGTGGAAGCCAACGTGTTTTGAGAAACCTCATGGCTTTTTTTTTTTCAATTTCGGATTGGGGTGGGGTTTTTTCTGGGCCATGACGTCGAAAGTTAAGTCAACCCCTTTTTCTCCCCATTACCGGACTTCCCCTCTTGAAGTATCTCTGTCCTGGTAGTTTTTTTAAAGATTTCCTCAATATTTCCACCCTTCAAAACCTTTTCCAAACCTGTTTGCCGGCGCCCAGTTGATCGTTCTTGCGCAAGTGTTGCTTTCCCAAAATTTTTCTATTTCCTAGTGAACCCAAATCCCCGCTTCTTCCCCCCCGTGTCCGCTCCCTTTTACCACCTCCTCCACCCCCAGGTGCCCCGGAAGTTTTTCTGCGCACCGGCACTTCCCTTGAGGTCCCCACCCTTCTGACACCGACCACTTTCCGCAGCTTCTTTTGATTTTAAGACAAAAAAGGGAACCCTTGCCCGGGTCCAATTTTGTTCCCTCCGCGCCGTCCTCTCGATAAATGGAAGCCCTTCGACCTTTCCAGGAAGTTTCGTTCAGACCCCCCCCAGACTTTCCGCGCGACCCCTGAGTTTGCGTTCCCTGAATTCCGCGGGGCCCTTTCCGCAAGGCTTTTTTTGGCCCGTCCTTTTACTCAGGCAGCCCGGCCTAACAACTTTTCTTTTCATGGTAGTCCCACAGCATGGCTTCGGAGGTTTTCCTGAGCAGGTCCCCTTTCTGATTCTCTGTCTCAGTCCCCTTCCCCCACCGAGATGGAGCACCATGATCTCTCCCCCACCCATTCCTCCCCCTGTGTTTCCCTTGGATATTCACCAACTCGTGACCCGGCGGGGAAGTCTTATGGGCAAGCCTCATGGCGAGCATCCCCCAGGAGGAGCGCCCAAAGAGATTAGCGAGAGCGTACACTTTGTCGTTTTTTTTCCCAGATCCCCTATTGACGACCCGTCGGTTTTTTTTTTCACGGACCCTTTCCCTGGACCCGGCCTTTTTTTGGCCTTCCCCCCGTTTGTTGGCCCTCCCCTGCCTGGAACTTTGCCCCGTCGGGACCCATTACGTTTTCTTTTCAGGTTTGATCCCTGGAGGGGCTCTTTTGGCATTTTCCATGTGTCCCCCGGGTCTTTCGGGCCCTCTTTTGGTTCTGGGACACCCCCCACCCGCATATCAAACCCACTTCACCGGCTCAAAAAAACCAAACCGCCGCCCCCCCCTTTGGTCCCGCCTGTTGTCGGCCCTTCGGGACGGCACCTGAATCGCCGTTTGTTTTTTAACTGCCTTATCCTCGGTTCCGGTGTGTTTTTCCCCTTACGACAAACCAGTCAATCTTCTTATTGTTGCCCACGAACCAACGAGAGAACTCCCATCATTTTCTTGGAAGATCTTCCGACGGCGTTTCCAACCCAAGACCAATGGGGCCCTTTTTTCCTTTTTCCCGGGTATCCGTTTTCCCCCGATGTGACTTCGGAGATTGGAACCGATCTTTTTTTTGAAGGTACCTCAAACTGGTTGTTGTTTATGCGGGAGCCTGAGGTCGGACGCCTGGTGGATGCTTTTCCCTAAATAGTTCGACCGCTGATTCACTCTCCGTCTTTTACTTTTTGATGCTGTTGCCCGATTTTTTCTGGAGACCGGCATCTGGGAAACCCCACCCCACAAGCGGAGCTTCATGAAACTCTGGACCCCTGCTTGTCACCTTTTTTTTTTCCCTCCACTCGAGATTCTTTTATGAGGATTAAGTTTTTGGCCACCTTCCAAGGCCGTTTTTACCCCTGATTTTACCAATGACCCTTTGAAAAACACACTCCCCCCACAACCCACCCCCCCGGTAGGAGTGGTTCACTGGGTCCCTTTTCTGAGGTGGCCTTCCCGAGGTTTAGTCCCTGTCACGCTGTTCCCCTGCGGTGGTTTTTCCCCTTTTCTTTTGATTGATTGATTTTGACCGTTCCCGGGGCCAGGCCCGAGTATTTTAGGGGGTCAAGGACCTTTTTCCCCCTTTGGTGGGTATCCGGTGATTCCCGGTCCCGTAGGAAGGCCTGTCCCTGGTTTTGTAGTTTTCTTCCCTTTTTCACCATGTGATCGGTTGTCGTTGCCGCTGGTCAGCCCCCTCCCCATTACCAGGGTCTTGTGTTTTGCGGTTTCCTGGGCAGGCCCCCGGGTTTGGTCCGGATGTTTTTTTTTTTTGTCACGACGAATTGTTTTTTTTTTTTGCTTTACTCCCCATTTGATTATTTCCTGTACCAGTCCCCTTTAAACCCCCCCTGGTTTTCGATTTTTTTTGGTGGGGTTCTTTTTGGAACTTCCCACCCGCACACTGGTGCTTTTTTTGCCCATGACTCCTCTGTGCTTGATGGACCTGCAGTCGCCTGTCGGGAAGGTTTTTATTTTTTCCTGGATTAAGTCGTTCCCTGGTTCCGTTCTGCTAACCAATCCGCACCATTTCCTTTTTTTTTTCCCCCCCCGCATTTATTGGTTTTTTTAAGTAATGTCTTGCGGGTTTTTGTTTGCTTTGTCGCCCCTCATTTTTTTCCAGTGCCCTTCCCCCTCCCCTTCCCCCCTCGCTTACGGACTTTGATTTTTTGATTTTTTTTTTGGTGCTGGCCCCCTTCCCTTTTTCCTCCCCTCTTTTGTTGTTTCTCTTGTGATACTTTTTTCGTTCCTCTTTTTGGCTCCCGTAGCTTTTTTTTTTTTTTAACTCACTTTTTTGGGAGGCGAGCATTTCCCCTCTGAAGGACAGCTTTTCAACTCATGTTTTTGGTTTTCCCCTTCTGCTTCTTTTTCCCGGGGTTCAGGCTCGCCCTTCTTTTCGCCTTTTTTTCGACTAAAGGAACCGGTCCTTTTTTTGCAGTCCCCCCCCCCCCCCCCCCCCCCCCCCCCCCCCCCCCCCCCCCCCACCCCCCCCCCCCCCCCCCCCCCCCCCCCCCCCCCCACCCCCCCCCCCCCCCCCCCGATTTTAATTCCGTTATTGGTACCAGCGTAATTTTTTGTGGCCTTTTTCCCCAGGCCCTTTCTCCTAGAACCAATCTTTTTTCCGGTTCCTTGAATAGATCTTTTTTTTCCCCGCCCGTGTGCCCATTTGGACCAACCCAGCCTCTCCCTTTTGCTAAACTGCACCCTTCGTTTTGTAGGTATTTAGTTTTCGTTTTGGCGGTCATCCCGGATCTCCCACCTGGGACCTTGGGCCTGAGTAAGGGAATATACCTTTCCCCCGTTCCCTGTAGGTGTGGTCACCCCGTTTTTTCCGTTTATGGTGCCCCTTCGTCTTCCCAATCGGTCCTCTTCCATGGCTTGGTAATAAAGGCTTTTTTTTCCTTGGCCCCCCCCAAATACGTTCCCCCTTCCCCTCCAGAAACTTCGTGTTTTTCCTTCTGTTTTCCCGTCGTTTGAATGTTGTATCCGGATGGCCCCCTTCCTTCCACTACTCCTCATTTGATATGTGGCTGTGGTGTAGAGACTTTGTCCTTTTCTTTTTCCGCTCGGTTGGTCGTTTGGAAAGTGAGGTACCCCCCCCCTTCTTCCCCCTTTTCCCTTTAGGTTTTTTCTTGAGGAGCTTCTTTTCGTTTCCGACTCGGTCTTTATGTTCTCCAAGCGGGGTTCCTCCTCCGCGTTAGATCACGTGGTTTTGTTGACCCGTGAGGGACTTTCATTTTCCTTCCCCAGTCCGGTGCCCCGGCACATCCCTTCAAGTTTTGGCGTTTTTTTTTAACGCCCCGTGCGACTTAGCTGCCGGGTAGGCCAAGGTGTTTCCTTTTTTCCTTTTTCTGACCGGAACAGGCCCATGATTCCAGGCATGTGTTTTTTTCTAGAGTTGTCGGACGTTCTTAGGAGAAAGGGCGGGTGACGGTCCCTTTTCGGTCGTTGAGGGGTTCCCCTAACCCCAAAAGTCGTTCTCTCAGACCGTTCTTTCCCCCCCGGTCATCCCCGCTTTCAGGACGGTCCCCCTTTAAGCTGATACCTTTGGACTGGTCCATGGTCCCCCATCGGACTACCCCCACCTCAGTTACTTTTCAGGTCCCCCCTGGTTTTACTGTACTCAAAGTTTGTGGGACCTTGGTCTAGGTTTCGTGAGAGATCACCCCGATTTACGTGTAGCCGCTTGTTTTTCTACTCCATGGACTCCGTTCAAGTTTTGTTTGTGTCTCTGGTCCCTTCCCGCGTCTCAAATTATTAGGCCAGAGGTAGTACGAATGCCCCCCCCCCGCGTAAGATGTCCCCCTGTAGGAATTCTTTTTTTTTTGTCCCACTTGCACCAGTCGCGTGTGTGCGCCTCACGACTCGGTTGTCGGCTTATGTGCGTTCCTCGTGTACTCCTGTAGGCCGGTTCTTGTTTTGTATCTCACCCGACTTTTTTAATTTCCCCCCTTCTATGAGCCTACGGGTGGAGGAGCTATTTTGAACTCGTTTTTGCTTCTGTTGTTCACCCGGAGGAAGGGAATTGACTGTGGGCGGCCTGGACACGGCAGCTTTTCGCTTTTTCCAAAGACTCCTGGTCCCTTTTTTTCGAGTTCCCTTTCCGAGCAAGGTCTCCCCATTGGCCCAGGCGTTATTTGTTTCTGCGGTTATCGTCTTTTCTTCGTCATTGATCCAGTTGAAATTTTGCTTCCCTGCATTCGTCCCTTTACCGTGGGTCCGGTGACTTCTCCTTGCTCCCCTGTTCTGGCCGCAGCCTTTTCCCCGTTTTTTTCCCTTGAGCCCCGAAAGTCTTTTTCGCTGACCGCACCGCAGCAGCGGGTTTCTCCCCCCCGCCCCCCTTTTTCGCCGCCTGACCCAACGCGTGAGCTGCTTGTAGTTCTCCCTTGAAACCCTCCCAGCTTGACCTCGATGGTCCTTTACCCCCCCTCCCCGTGTCACTTTTGTTTGAGATCCTTTTTGGTTGTGGACATGCCATCTTTTTGGTAGTGTTTTTTTTTCCCCCTTTCTTCCCGTCTTATCGAAACCACTTCGTTCCCCCCGACTCCGTTTCGGTAGTTTTTGGCCGCTGGGTCCGGGTTTTTTGTTCTGGAGTCCGAATAGAGTTAGTTTTTCCCCTTTGTTTCCCCTCGATGATCTTTTCTTCTTTCCCGCACCCCCGTCCGCACCACGTAGGTTCGGGAGCCGTTTTAACCACCCCCGCGCCCCAGGTGTGTTTGATTTTTTTTTCTTCCGAGTCGGTTTTTCTCCCTTCCCACCCAACACTGACCTTGTCCCCTTCCCCCCTAAGGATGTATGGCCCCCTTTCCTTTTAGGTTGCCGGTTTCGCCCATGCATCTCCGCATGCGTCGTTAGCAGCCCGTCGCTCTTCCCCCGTCTGAAGCCCCCCTTTCTTTTGTTTTTCTGTTCGGAACCAGCACTTGTTTCCCTTCGTTTCGGGCAGACACAAGTAAGCCAGCGCTAGCGAGTCCTGATGCAGCCAACGTTTAGACGTTGCCTCTCAAGTCTCGGGGTAACGGGGGACAGTTCCGGGGGGAAAGTTGGTTTTTTTGTTTTTCTAAGTTACTGAAGGAACCAAGTGCCAGTCGCGCCTTCCGTTTTCATTTTGTTTTTTTTTTTTTTTTTTTTTGTTTTTTCTCTGTGTTTTGTTTTTGGTGTGGTCTCTTTTTGATTTTTTTTTTTTTTTTTTGTTTTTTTATTTGTCCCCACAGTCGACAGGTATCCAACGTTTCGCTTCCCATGGTAAATTTTCCAGGTCATTATTCCTTAACCGGTCCCTCCCTCTCTTAGAGGTCCAACCTTTTCCACGGTCTTCGTTTTTGACACCGGCGGCCCAATTTTTTCTTTAGCCAGGGTTTTTCCCCTTCTACAGGTCGTTTGACCCTCGCCCGTTATCGTCCGGTCCTTGCCTTTTTAGTGGCCTCCATGCATTTTTTTAGTGCGTCGCTTTTGAAGGGGGAGGTTCCCCTACGAGTTCTGACTGTTGATTTCCCTGTTTTTTGCCTAGGATCTGGGATCCTTTGGGGAGGTTAGAGTTTTTTTTGATACCCAATGCACCTTTTGTTTCCAGGTGGACCACGATTTTTCCGGAAGAAGGATTTTCCTCCCTCTCCGTCCTCTGTCGTGCCCTTTTCCGGGCTATGATTCCCTTGTTGTTCGCATTTCGCGCGGGTCCAATTTGGCCCTTAATGAAGATGCTGGCTCCCCGTCAGTCAAGTTTTTGCTTGGTCGAAAGTTCTTCTGAGTTGGTCCTATAGTGAGGCTTTGCTAGGGTCCCACCGAGATCTCCCGGCCCTTTAAGCACCCTGGTCTTCTTAGGTTTTCCAACGTGAACGATTTCCTCTCACCCCCGCGGTTTTCTTTTCAAAACATAGTGAGATACCTGACTTTTGTTGTCCCGATTCTTTGTCTTTGCCACTTTTCGTCAAGACGCCCGTCTCGGGCCCCCCTTCCATGGTCTGACCCTTTGGACGCTTGACTACTGATTCGTTTGCAATGGGTGCTTTGACGTCTCTGATTTACTCCCTTTTTTCCCCCCTCTCCTGGCGTTTGTTTTTTTTTTGATTGAGAGATAGCTACACAGTACCCTCTCCTTTTTGGTTGTGCCCGCGTTTTCTTTAGGCAGAGTACCCCATTTATGGCGGGTTCCCTCCTTTTCACAATTTTTCGGACGCGGTGCTTATTCTTTTTTTCGCCAGGTGGTCCCCATTCCCTCACTTAGGGGTCCCCCATTTGCCAGCAGGTCTCCCCTGAGATTTTTTCTTCGCAGGCCACCCGGGTTTTTCTTTGATTCGGTCGTGGAAACCTTTACTCCCCAGCCTCCCAAAACTGGCAGAACATTTTCATGCGGTCTTATCCCGTGGCGCCCAGCTTCAACTCTAGGTCCCTCGCTGGCCGGCTCCCCCCCCTTTTTTTTTCCAGCTTTCTATCCGCTTTGCCCCTTTTGATGCTCCGTGCCACCTTGTCCTTCGCTGTCCTGTTCCTGACAGCCAGTTTTTTTTAGTCAGGGGTTGGTTTCACGGTGCCCCTGCCGGGCGGTACGTCGACTTTTTCTTTTTCGTTTTTTGAGTGCCTTCACCCCTTCCGGGCCCTGCGCAAAAGTTCGGCCCCCCCCCCCTTACCCCCAGGGGGACGTGGGTGAGACGTCCGCTCCTTCCCACAGCCAGCCCCCCCCTATTCCGCAGGTCTCCCCGGTCGGGCCAGCTCTTTTCGACTCCGTATAACCTTTTTCCCTGGTTTCACAGTGAAGGCACCAATGGCGTCCGTTCTGCAGCTACTTTTCCAGTCCCTCTGGCCCTTTTCTTGCTCCCCCTTTGAAGCAGTTTTGGCCCTGCTGCCGTGTTCCTTGATCCCCCCTTTTTGTTTCCCGTTTCGGTTTGCCGTTTTTGACCTTTACCGCTCGGTCTCCGTTTGTTACTTTGCGTTGGAACCGGCCAGTGTCTAAATTCTTTCTGACCCATGACCGTGCTCCTCCACCTTATGACCCTCTC
>Ga0179593_1463702_pt1 | contig 13469 bp, 11 predicted proteins | sample CZODoug2_1_08_16_FD_185931 | JGI IMG/M metagenome (GOLD analysis project Ga0179593, IMG submission 185931) | Vadose zone soil fungal communities from Angelo Coast Range Reserve, California, USA - CZODoug2_1_08_16fungal (PacBio error correction) | ecosystem: Environmental > Terrestrial > Soil >... | reverse complement strand
TGTCTTCGCTCCCAAATCTAATGCATCGAGGTCACGTAATACTACCTCACACCCCCCTTGGCTGTCCGAAGCCCTTAATCGGAATCGAACCAAGCCACTTCGTGAGGAAACCCGTTCCTCAGTGTCCTCTCACACCTTTAGCATCCCGTTTCACCGAGAGTTGATGAGCCTTTGTCGCGAGCTATGGCCGATGAATGAACGGTTCTTGGCCAGTATATTTTCCCCTACAACCTCCCCGGCAAGATACCAACAAAGAGCTTGAACTCATGTCCTCATCTTTTCTGATATCGCCAAGTCGAGGGCGGCTGATCATCCCCCCTCATGCGGCGCAGTCCTTCCACCCATACAGTCTGTCGGCCGTTTTCTTAGAAGGAGAATCCCCTGCATTCAATCAGGTTCTCGTTCCAAGAGACAACCTAGGAAGTTTTCCAAATTTGGGCTTTCTTTTGGATATGCTTTTCGAGAGTATTTTGATGTCTGTTTGCTCCCAATCTCACTCCTATATGGAACGCTATATGTCCCCCCCCCGTTCTTTGAGAGTCCCTTTTTCTACATAAGTTCAAAGTTCCTTTGCGGACGATCTAGGCTGGGGTTGTGTGCCAGAGTTTATTCTCACCCCAAAAACAAAAGAACCTTTTTCAGCGCTCGTAGATTTTGATTCTCCAACCCCACTGCTCCCCTGGGTTCGGAACCTTGCTGCGTAAAGCTCTGTCTCATGCTCTGGTCTGGGGTCGTCCAAGTCCCGGAATTCCCGATGTGATAGAGGAGCCTCCCGGTGCGGCTTCACACCCGGTCTTCGGTCCAGAGCCGTCGCACTTTGTGTTTCTGTATCTTTCATTCCATCGGTCCTGTTGGCACCTCAAGATTTTTCTGGCGACGCTTTTCGTCGATTTCTTGTTGGTGGTCGAGGCCCCTCCTCAGCTCAAGACGCCTGTCTTTTAACGACTCAGTTTCTTATGTCGCCCCTCAGTTTTTTTCCAAGTCCTTTCCCAGGCTGTTCTCTTTCGTTCTCCGGGGGACTCCCCACCTCAGCGCCCTGTGTCAGATTAGTCGAGGTCGGTCCGCCGCCGTCAATTTCTTAATGTGTCCCCTCTCTTCATCGAAGCCCCGCTCTGGGACTCCTGTCTGTCTGGAGCGCCGGTGGCATTTCCACCGTTTGCAAGCCGATCCTTTCGCTACTAGAGAATCACGAGTACCTTTCCCTTTTGCCCAGTAGACCCCTCGACGCTTCCCTGTCAGTATTGGAAGTGGGCCCCCCTGCATCTCGCTCAAATTTGCCTTCCAGGCCTCAGAGTGTGCAAGTCTAAGACTTGCTCCATTCACCCCCTCCGCTGTTTTTGCCCTTTAATTTATTTTCCCTTTCGACCCAGTCCTCTCACTCTCCTAGAGACCGGACCCCTGTCCGGTTTTCGGACGTTTCTTGAGGATGTGGAAATGTCCCTTGTTTTGGTCCTTTGACTCCCTTATCTGCTTATCGTTGAGAGGCTCTTGCATTTCGCAGAGTGGATAGGTTCGGGGGATGACCGGCGTTTGTGCGAAGGCAGATTTTTTTTTTTTTTCCTGGTCAGAATTCTCTCCCTTGTCCACACAAGTAGCCTGATCAATGGAGCTTTCCCTCACCCCCCGACACGTTCTCAAATTTATTTTTAGTCCCGAAAGTAGACCACGTTCTACCCTGAAGCGCTTAAGCGTTTAATTCGACGCGTCGAGCTGGATTCCTGCGCCTATTTTAGCATGGTTGGAACACGCCCGATCCCCGAGGCCCCCACTCCAGCCCTCTTTCGAAAGAAGCGGCGAAACCTTGACTTCCGCTCGAGCTCTTTATCGCTCGGGACAATCCCCTCCCCCTCCCCGGTTATCGACGAACTTATAAGCCCGGTTTCAGACTGACTGGGTTGCCCGTCGTCTTGCTCGGCGTCGACTAATGACGGAACAGATGTCTATTTCTTCCTTATCGTTTCTCGTTTCACGCCCCGCGATCCCGTCACCCCTGATGATCCGCGCACCGTGCAGAAGACCCCCTTCCGGAAAACCTGGCCCACCCCACCCCCCCCACCCGTTTTCCTGGTCCTCATGTACCTTCACACCGGGACGGTGTGATGAAGAAGCCCACCCCCCTCCTGATGCGTGGCGCGAACCCTATACGACGACCTCCAGTGCATTTCGTATTCCGACCCTTAAACTTTCTCAGGGAGCAACGTGATCGGGTCACTGTGCTTGGGTTCTGGCGGCCAGCTCCAAGCTTGTCCGGACCCTTGGCCGACCCCCGGAAGGTAGTGTCATATCTCAGGCATCCGCGGTCTTAGTAGCGATGTTATATTTTGCACCACACCTTTTTTAGGTAGACCTCTTATATCGATCGCCTATTTTCGGAGGTATTTTTAAGTTTTACTCGGAAGGAAGCTACTCACGTGGAATTTTGTGTCTCCTGTCTTTCGCCTTTGAGTATACCCCGTCTCATTCCTGAGGGCGAGTGTGGCTTCTTTAGACTTGTTTTTTTTCTTCCGTAGTACTATCTACCGCCCAAACTTTGCGCCCCCCCGCGCAGACAGGCCCGATAACACGACTAACCTGTGAGTTATCAGCGAAAGACCCCTTCTGAGCATCCCACTCTAGTCCTCTCGATACCGACACGGGCCCCTGTTTTGTGAATTCCTGCCTTTTTTAGTATATTTCATGCTTCTTTTTAGTCCCTCGGGGCTGTTGAGCCAGCAAGGCTTGTGTTGAGGCGGTGTTCCGCCTCTCTTTCTCCTCCTCCTTTTTTTTTTGTTGAGATTTGTCCGTCACTTGGCAGCACCAACCCTTTCTTTCTTTAACAGACCCGACCCCTACGCCTGACCAGTAAGATCCCCTTTCCCCAGGCCTACTCAAGTAAGTGATAACCCACACGTCGAAGGGGCTTTGATTTCTTCTTCATGTTTGGGAGAGTGTGTATTCCGTGGTAAACCTGATCCGTACCGAGTTTATTTTTTCTAGGGGAGGCCGGGGCTTGGTTTGCGGCGCTCTTTTCTTTTAAGCCCCAAGTTGCGAAGAAGACACCATGCTCCAGCGGAACTACCGACGGCGATTCGCCAGAGGTGAAAAACAACTTTCCCCCCTACACTTCTTTCCCCCAAGAAGTAAGGCCCAGATGAACTCCCTAGTACTATACCCATCCGAAAAATCACGCAGATAGCTGAGTCCTCACTCGACCATAGTGGTGTTTTGCTACATTGATCTTCGTTACGCTGACGATCAGCTCCTGCGAGGAACTATTTCCCCTTGCTGTCCGACCATGGACGAAGCTCCCTTTCGCATTTCAAGTACCTCACACTGCAAATTTACCGAAGGCACTTGACTCCCCTGATACTGAACGTTTCTGACCGAGAAAGATGAGTTCAAGTTTTTTCGTCCGCCGGGTGTTCGTAGTCTTAATCCAACCGTCCTCAGTTTGGTGGCAGGTTTTCCATCCTTCCTTCTGCCAGTGGCTTTTTGGTTTCCCCTTGTTTTTCAGGCAGTATTCATTTTGGCGGGTCTGGCCAGATAATTGGTTTCGTTTCTGGTTCGGATACCGATTCCATGATCGACACAAGTGGTCCCCATCTTAAGTATATCTCTAATCTTCTTTTGAAAATCAACCGGTAAGAACCCCTGATCCTCGGTTGCCTATTATTATTCTTAGACACTCTTTGAAGTAGTCCCTCTAGATCTCTGAGATCGGCAGCTTTCAAGGGCTTTGCTTTCCCGGAGTTCTATTAGTGGCGTTTTGGTTTTTCCCGTGTGGGCCATTCTCTTTTCTTAGATTTGTTTCCATGGACAGGAGAAATCCGCTTCCTCTCTCTTCTGAGTTTCATACGTCCTTCGGCGGTTGCTTCAGGCTTCTCTGCGTCCTCCCATGGGCGCCTTTTCTTTTCTTTTCCGCTCGGGATAAGGCGTCCCTGCTGCTGTTTTACCCCGGTTAGAAAGTCCGGCCAGGCCTGACGAAATGACGGCTTTGTCAAACTCCTGCTTTTCCCAACCCCTCCCTCCCGTCCCCCTCGAAGCACTTCCGTCCTACTCGCGATTCTAAGTAATTTACAGGCCCTGATTCCCCCCGCCATTGGCCCCCCTTCTTCCTCACCGCCCCTTTCTTTTAGCTGTTTTTAGTATAGTCTTTGTCGAACCTTCTGAACATAACCTGAACCTTTCCTCCTTCGTAAGGGGATGCTCCGTATGGGCCCCGAAGTTGGCCCCTTGTCCCTCCAATCTGGAGAGAGAGATGTTGGCCCCCTTCCGCCAATTTTGGAAGGCGATAAGGGCGTAGCTTTTACAGATCAGTTACTATTTCTTTCCCGTTTCCGCCTCCAGGGGATCGGGCTGAGTGTTACGTTTTCCTTACTGGCCTCCGTTATTCTGATGACGGCGCGCCCTTTTCCTCCCCCAATTATGCCTTTAATTCGCGGACCCATTCCCCCGAATTTCCGAGTCCTTCGTGAACGACCTCGTATGGATTCCCATTTCGATGTTGGTTTCGAAAAGCCAAGGCTCTGCGCAAGAGCCCACTGTTGTGCTGCCCCTTTCCCTCTTTTCCCTATTTCCATTGAGGGGCACGACTCTGATGCGGCTTTCTAGAGTTTTGCCCTACCACTCAAGATCGACGACTCGGTGTCGAAGGCTTGGTGATTCACTGTAATTCCCCCTCCCCTCAAAGTGAAACCCTTTCTGCTCATCGGGAAATCCTCCATTTTTTGCAGCCGACGTTGAGGTCTTAGATAAACCCCCCCCCTTGTCGTCCTGCTCCTGGACGTCCCCTTCCCCCGATGATCTGCTTTCCCCGCCCTCCTGTACCCAGTTTGTGCGCCGGTTGCCCGTCGATCATTTGCACCGTCCTGGCGTCTGGACTTTTTTTGGCGCCTCCGTCCTTCAACCTCAACTCCTTTTCAAGACATCGATTTCGCCGTTCCTTGGCCCGGCTCTCGAACTTCGCTCCGAAGAGCAATTGATTTTTCATCCTTGCACTATTGTCGCTTCAAGATTTTTGTGGAGCACCGCAATCCCTACCCTTCGTCAAGCTTTGATTAAGTCCCGGATAAAATTGGCCGAATCTAGTTTCTCGGCTCGTGACCGACAGGATGTGCACTTTTCTTCGCCTGGCGTCATCCCCTATCCCCAGCTCTTAAGTTGTGTTCGTTCCTCCCTAAATCCCCACCCTTTTTATGTAGCCTCCCTGAGATTCTCCTCGACCCCGTCCTCCTTCCTCGCGTTAGTATCTTGAAGTGGGAGGGGCGCCCAGTCTGTGCAAGCCCAAAGGACCTACTGGATAAGGCGGACCGTGCGCCTCGTAGCCCAAACTGTCTCACGCTCCCTTACAGGTGGGCCCTAGGCTCCATTTTTTACGTTACCAATGGAGCCGGGTTGAATACAACCATTGTCTCTTTTTTCTGTGCGACCATCCCCACCACCCCAGGCTTCTGTAAATACGGCGGGGTTTTAGTAGATCCCTTTTTCTCTGTCCCCCCGCTATAAGTAGATGTTACCGCCGCATCTCCGTTACTTGTTTGTGTTGTTATCTTCGGCGGCGGGAGAACATCATACTGCATCCTAGGTCTGACAGGACTCTACGCCACCCCCGCCGTGATGGCTTCCGGCTCATGCAATGGTTTTTTGGACAAAAGGCGGACCTTTTCACGCTACACTTGATCTCTTCACCCTGAGGCGTAGCTCGAGAATGTGTCGCGCAAGAGAATTTGCCGTTTTCCTTTTTCAGCGGCCAGTTGTCGTTTTTCCTTACTTTTCCAATCCCGCCCACCCGACCCAATCAAGATATCCCTAACGAGAGGAGAAGCTGTTCCTCTCTCCTCCTTTTCTTTCTTATATAACTACAAACCGTAATCGGGCGTCAGTCCCGGACACCCCATACCGCTATGGCGGTCTGGCGTCGCCACTGCACTTCCCCATCTCTCTGATTTTAACTGAAGCGTCCCCTATTCGGAAGTCGGCCCAAATTGTTCTCCTTTTTACTCCCAGTTTAGGAGGGTAGGGGATGTAGGTGCTTCACCATGACACTAGCTACTCTTTTACTCGTATTTGCTGCCTTTTCTTGCGCTTTTCAACTTCCCCTTCCTCGTTTCTCATAGAGGGGGCGGAGACGGAGGGTGCTTCGTCGCCACCTTTTTTTTCTCTTCGATTATTCTAGTCTCCTATCTCCTGCCCCCCCCCTGGAGCTGGGTGGCCCCGCGGATGAGGAAAGCCAGTCCAATGCCTCTGGGCTTTGGTGACTTTATCCCGTTGCCGCAAGTTTAGGTCTCTCTGCTACCTCCACCTTCAGGATCACCCCAAAGTTTCTTCCTCACTATTTGAAGAGGGGGTTGTGTAGATTCATTTCGTCTTTTTCACTCCCCTTCGGTAGTGATAACCGAGTCGGTCTCTCTTCGGTTGTTCGAGTCTCTATACCGCAGCCGCCCTGAGTCTGAAAGAGCTTTACCTGATTATTTAGAGCGTAATTTTTTCCCTCAGAATTTGGCCAAGTTCTTTGCCGGTTCTCTTGCTGGATAAAGGGGGGCGACTCCCCCCTCCTCACTCTCCTTTTCCGAATTTCTTTCCCTTCCTCCTTTTAAAGGAGGAATTGTATGAGATAAGGAATCGTTCACATCCTCCTCTGCCGCTTTATCTCCTTCAGGACAGAGCCGTTCTGACGTCACAGGCCCCTACCCTCCCTTGTTTCTCCTTTGATCCACCCCCCCCATTGTGAAGAAGGACTCTTAGATCTCATTAGTTGTCTTTTGCCAACTCTATACCCAATTTGAGGGACGGGGGAACGGAAAGTCCTCGCTCTTTTCATCCTTAAACCGCCGTCGCAATGATTACTTTTTTGTCTATTTCTCACACTCCCCTCTAAGAGACATACAGACGGACCATTTGATGGATGGGACGGGAGGTTGCTGCTACCACCCCCCCCTTTGCAGGTGGCGATCAGGAATTGAAATTAGCTGCTATCTTCTTTATCATCGGGGAATTCATTTCTCGACTGTCTGAGGTAGCTTAAAGCTTTTTCTCCAGTTGCCACATTTCCATGGTCAGCCTGGAGTTCTTCCCGTCCCCCCGCTCCTTTTGCTATACTTGGCATGAACTCACACGCCCCCGAGGGCCACCATGGTCCTTCTCCGTCACAGTTTTGGGCTGAGACATTCCGAAAGCTCTTGATTGTCTTCCTCCGCTTTCTGTTTGTTTTTTTTTCTTAGGAGTTGTTCTCATATTGTGCACGTAACGGTCCGGCCCCTGAAGCCCCATTAGGTAGACCTCCTGCGCGAAAGTCCTTGACTTCATTCTCTCCTCTTTAGATAGCTTGAAACTTACATCCTCTCGACGACATCCCCCCCTCTTCCGAAGTGAATACGCAATCGATCGGGTTTCCGTCTCGTGGCACAGATTCTAATTCCAGTTACCCGAGGTTCGGTTAGGCCCATTACGCCCGTCCCCATTCCCAGACCCCCCTGATTATTTCCAGACCCTGCCTCCTGGGCCCAAGTCCGCAACACTTTCCCCCCCAACCCAGCCGGTGTTTTCTTTCCTGACTTTCCCTGAAAAGACGGCGAGGACTGTTTATTTGACGTTACGGACTACTCCCTTAGAGCTTGTTCCTCGCATAGTTTAAGAGAATGCCAGTTCAGGTCGCAGTCCCAGCCCTGAAGGAGTGTGCTTTGAGTTCGGTTCCTGTGTCATGGTTTCCTGTTGTAAATGCCGTCCTTCGCGTAGTACGGCTTTAGCCCCGTCTATTTGGTTTTAAGCAGCGAGTTGATAGTCGCTTCCTCAAATGGAGAAACCCCTGTTTTTTAGCGTCGCGAAGATTGATCTGCGGTAGGTTTCGGCTTGGTAGTAGGCGCCGGTGTCATCGTACGGACGTACTCTCTCCGGCGAGGGGAAGTAGTCTGTACGCCGGGATGGTCCCCGCCTTAGTTTCCCCCTCGCTGAGCGGACGTTTTCTTCTTTTTAGAAAATTGGTGGCTTACAGCAGATCGCCCCTAAACCTTCGCCGCGAATCCCGCTAAACGATCAACTACTCAAAAACAACCCCCTGTCCCTGGATCACGTGGGAAAACAACCTGCGCGCCTCCCACCTCTCAAAATCATTCTCCGATCAAAGCCACCGTGAGAAGTGTTATGTAATTTTGATGGAGGCGCTCTTCTCCTGGTAGGGAGCCTTTGGGGGAGACTAAATTCTTTTTTTGAGGCACCTTGGCCATTATTATTTTCCCAATAACTTTTTTTTTTTTAGCATTGCCCTTGTCCTCAACCATCATTGTAGTTTAGAAACGCCCATAGGCACAAGCCCCGGAGGACGCAGCTTTCTTAAACCGACTGCAGTGCCTCGTAAGGATTCAACCCATTCTCAGGCGGGTGATCTCCTTCATGTGGAGGTGTCTTCCTCATTGTGTAGTGAAAAGGAGCCCCTGAGAGGGATAGGTTTATCTTTTCCTGCTGAGGAGGATGTTGCGGGGGACTGCGGAATAGGAGCACCAAGTCGACCTCCTCCAACCCTTACTCCCCAATGTGAGTGAAAACGTCCGTTTTCCAACGTACGCTCGCCAGCCAATTTCTAATCACGACAACTAAGTTCGTTTTCTGCTGACTTTCAATGGACTTAATCCCCTCTTCCCCCTCTCTGCCGGACAAAATGCCAGCCCAATACCCTCGATCGTCCAGGCTGCTACATACCCAAGGGTTGGCTACATCTATCACTCCTTTTCTCGCTGACTCCGCGCCTCCCGCGTTACGTCCCTTCTAGGTTCGTCCCTCAACGTTTACGCAGCGAATGACGGGTGCCGTCCCTCACCCTCTGACTTCCAGATTCGCCCGCTCCTGCATGTATGCCCCTCGTTCCCTGGAATTTCATGGTAGTTCCCCTCTTTTCTCTCTCACGCTCTAGTTGGATAGTTTCCTCCACCCGTCCCTCCCCTTGCCTTCGTTTAATGCCGGCGGTTAGCCGGGAGGGGTGTTTCCCGTTGTTGAGGAATGGCTTCCCCCGGGGCTTGGTTCTTTGCCCATTCCTGTTTTCTTTAGATCGCCTTTGAGGCCATCCTATCCTTGAGCACTCCCATCTGTCCCCCCCTTCCTTTCTCCTCGCCGCAATTAATTTCCGACACACGAGGATCTTCCCCCTTCTTCCTCGTCTACTTAGAGAAATCGTTATGCATTCTCCCGTCAATGCGAGGTCTTCGAGTCCCACGGATTTCAGGATTACCTTTTTCGTTTCGTGTGCCTGATATTTGATCTCTTTTTTTTCATTGCCAGGCGCACCTCGCAAGCAATCATGCGACCCGTCACTAGTGAGAGGCGGTAGGACATTGTATACGTGAGGGAAGTCTAATGGGCCCTGTGCTGAATGTGGTGTCTTCAGAGGCCGACGGACTTTATAGGGTTTTCAAGGGAGTCCGTTGATGAAATGGCCATTTTCAGGAATGTCACTCCGCGGTATCACCCCTCCCCTCCTCCCGGAGAAATAATGCCCTAGAGTAGTACGCCAGGTCAATCCCACCGGATAATTTAATCTTCCCATCCCCAACCATCCCAGGGGTTGTCATGCAGAGGGAGGTTCTGTTTGTAGTTAAAACCTTGAAATAACATGCAATTGCAGCTCTTTTTTCCCTTGCTGGCTCTGTATGATACCTGAAGTAGCGAGTAACCCACTGCCATTTTAGATCGAGCGGTTGGCCACTACGCCTTCCGTTGCTTTTCATGTCTAAGGATTTCACAGAGCAGTTATGTTGATTAGTCGCCTCCCGGATCCTTGCTGCGGGTAGTGTGGCATGGACGAGTTCAGCACGCATCGTCGACGCGAACTCGCTTCTTTGCCGTCCCTCCGGATCTTGGACCCTTTCCGCCTGCCGACGGCGGGGGACCCGGCCCTTCGACCCTGCGGCTTTCCCAAGATGGTTGTCGGCGCCGCCCTGTCCCTATGCGCAAGAGAAGACAAGTCATTAGGCTTTTTGCTTTTCCCTGAATCGGGACCCTCTGTCAAGGATGGTCACAGATTCGGATGATCTATAGGATACCCCCCAGATCGACGATCGGTTCTCTAAAAGAATGCGTCCCCACCCATGCCGACACTCCTCTTCCCACCCTGCCTCTCTGCGAGGCCCCGTCATCCATACACGTTTCCTGACTTTGGCGTTGATGAGACGCTATAACTCCACCTTTAGGCCGGTTTGACTTCCCACCGTCCAGAGCATCTTTCTGTTCCTTTCCTCCGATCTTAAGAACCTTTTTGCCTTTTTTTAGTGCTAGGAGAATCATCATCGCTATCTCAGTACTGAGGTTGGAAATTCAGAGAGCACCGACAAGCATCTCACCTATCGAAGCGTGCTGGCCGTCCTCCTCCCACCTGTCCTGCGCCAGTAAGAGGGTCACATCGTCCAGTTTATTTCGGGGTCATATGGGCTTTCCGATTGTTCTCCACAGATTCCACTACCCTGTCTCCTAGTACATTGATCCATTTGTTCTGAATGCTCTTTCTCTTTCCTTGAACGGTTAGCGGGCCTTGGCCTGCCGTTGTCTTCGATGGCGAGCCAGCCTTTTCGCGCTTAATGGTTGGCCTTGCACTGGACGTGGTCCATGATTGATTTGGAGATAATCTCGAATTCAGATATAACACTCAATCGTTCTTTCTTTCTCTTGCCTTGTGCGGTGGGGCAAAGTCTCTTCCGAAAAGTTCAATTTCGGGTCACTTTTGAAGGCGTCCCTGACTTCTTTACCCATTGCAGAGAAGATGCCTCTGTGGCCTCGACTATGTTTAGCTTTACCCCCAGGCGCCTGTCAAACTTTCTTGTTCGGAATGCGAACATTGCCCCCTTCTTGACAACGTCGGTTGTTATTAAGAGGAAGTTCTCGACCCCAGATGCTTTCTCTGTTCTCGAAGTGCACTTCCTCTCTTTAATACCCTTTGTTGTTGTTGATCATATTGTGTCTTCCCATAATTTGACAGTATTTTCTCTAACTATAGCACCGACCCTTTATTGGTCCGCCTGCAGGGTAGGTTGATTAACACACTCCCAACAAGTTCGGACCCACCGTGGTTCCTCATTCCCTCAAACTTGATCCGAGTTCCCCTGCTTCTGGAGTTATCTCCCTTTTGTTGAGTCGCCTTTCCGCCTTCATTTGTCAGGTCAAGGTTCTGTCTGCCACGAGAATTCCCCCTTCCCCTGTCCCCCTATAGAACGAGCTGAACCGAACTGTTCTGCTCCCGCGAACTTCTCTGTTATGATCTCCCTCCCCCCTCCTTCGTTCCTTCCCTTTCGGTCGATGACTGGCTGCTTCGCCAGGCTCCGCCACGCGCCACCAGCCCCTGCATCTTTCCGCGCCCTCAAGTTAAGTACGGCCCCATTTTCGGGACTACGCCCTTCCTGAGTGCTTTCTGTTTTTTTGTCTTGTGGTGACCGCTAACTTCCAAGCCCTAATCCCCCCCTCACCTCTCTATAGTGACCTCGTCCGGGAGCGGCCTTTGCGCTGAGGCATGGAAAAGGACATCCTCGGCGATCCTTTCGTGCGTGGGTTCTTCGCCCCCCCTCCCCGTCGCGCTCTCCTCGATTATGCTCCAATAGACGTTTTTCCCCAGGAGCACCCGGTTTCTGTACGCTTCTTCTTAAGTCATGATCGGGGCCTGTGGACCGGTTACAGAACCATTCTCGGAGCCTCCCCCCTTTCGGATTACACCCGTTCCATGGCCCTCTTCGCCTCCCTTTTGTTCGATGTCTTTTGGGAATGTTCCTTTTTCCCTCCCCTCTGCTTTTTTCTCTTCCCCGAGTAGTCATTGGATGGGTCGAGGCACCTCGCCCAAAGACTCCTTCCTTATTGTCTCACCCTTGAGTCCGTTTCCGAGGACTGGCCAAGGTTCGAAGGCGCTCTTGCGATAGCCCGGGTCGTAGAAGGACATAAATCGCAATGAGTTCCCAGCTCAGTTCGAGGAATGCCCCCTCCTCAAGTTAGGTCACTGGCGGCCTGTTAAGAAATTTACATTCCTGTCAGCGATGGATCTCGTAGTTCCTCCTTCCTGGGACAGCGCCTTCTTCCCGTCCAGGACCCACTCAGCCCGCTCAAGGGATTTCTAGTTGCCTTTCCACTAAAATTCTTGGGACAGGACTTCACGCCCTTCTTCCCTGTGTCGGACGTGGCCAAACGCTCCGCACCTTGCTTGCCTGCTTGCCCTCTAGGAAATTCCTCAGATCAGTCGATCCCCAACTTGAAAATTTCTGCAGCCGCGATGTTCTACCCCCGTCAGATACGCCGCCTCTCTTCCCCGTTCCCTGGCGGTGTTTTTTGGGACGATGAGTATGTGGCCAGGCCTAGGGTGAGGTCCTTTTGCCTGCCCTGGCTTTATTCTCGTCTCTTTTTTGCATTCGCTCGGCCGATGCGTGTTTTTTGACTACGCTCCCTGGCGTTCGCTTTTCCTCTTCTGGTAACCGGTTCGTCCGCTGTAGAGTGCTTGCAGGACAATTGCACTGGTCCGTAGCACGTCCCTAAATTTCGACAGGTCCCCCCGTCAGGCAGTATGAATGACGATTTTGATGCCAGGTGCGTTGCGCCTTTCCCTTGGAAACCGCCTCTTTCCCTTTCAGGCCCCTGTTCGATGGTAGAACTTCCAGCGCCCTTAAGAACTCTGCCATCGTCGCGAGTCTCGAGGGCAGTAACGATCGGTTTTTTCTCCCTTTGACTCCGCGTACGTCAGGCCGTGATGTGATTTCTTGATGGCTAGATATCATGGTGCCGCTTTTTGGAAATCGTTCCGCCCCGTTCTATATTCAAAACCCCTACTCCGACCCCTCTCCCCCGGTGGGAAGACTCTGAAACTGGTACCCCCCCCCCCCCCCCCCCAACCCCTCCCCCTTGGTATACATGAAATCACGCCTTCGTCTGAATCCGTCCGCGGGATTTTTTCTTACTATTATGACCCTGGCCACTTTCCCGTTATTTTCGGCCAATGAATGCCAGGTAGACTTGCGCACTTTGCCTTTTCTTTCATGTGTGGTCTTTCGGCACACTTCCGCGTCTTGTAGTCTTGTTAAGGCTCTCTTTCCGCGCGCGGTCGTCAGCTGTCTTCGTTTCCCCCCTCTATCCCCGTCGAAAACCAAAATTCCGGTAGAAGCCCCCTATCTCAGGAGTGATTGGTGTTCATGACTCTTTCCCAATTTCATCTCCGGCGATTTGGGAAGTTGTAGTTCTGCATGGTATGAGAGAAGAAAGTAGTACTTGATGGGGCCGACTTTTGGCATCACTTGGTGGCTTCTATCCGATCCACCTAAACCCGTTAAGAGTTCCCAGATCAACGAAAATAGGTAACGGTGTGGTAATGGGCAAGAAAGCCTCCTCATACCGCCACAGAATTACTTTTCCCTGATAAGACCTGGCGGACGGCTTTCACTTCTTAATTCATGCAGTCTTTTGGTCGGCGATTCGTTCCTAGACTTTCCGTCGGGTAAGCTGGGAGTCGCCAGGTGGGGGCGACCCCCGCTTGAGGC
>Ga0179593_1433653_pt1 | contig 13469 bp, 17 predicted proteins | sample CZODoug2_1_08_16_FD_185931 | JGI IMG/M metagenome (GOLD analysis project Ga0179593, IMG submission 185931) | Vadose zone soil fungal communities from Angelo Coast Range Reserve, California, USA - CZODoug2_1_08_16fungal (PacBio error correction) | ecosystem: Environmental > Terrestrial > Soil >... | reverse complement strand
AGCTATAATTAAATTGAACTCTTACCTTACTCGTGGTCCTTTCTAATCCCCATTCTTTTTTTTCCTCCCCCTCCCTTTGCTTTCTCCCCATCTTCAGTAAGACGGCGTACTTTATTCCTTCCTTTTCTCCGGCGCCAATTTACTCCCTCCCGCATGGATTTACCAGGAACGACTTACCGATGGCGGCCCATCCCACTTTCCCTGAAGCAGGTAGCGTTCTTCGGTGAATACCCCTTTGGGAGCTCTTTCGTCAGAGGCTTCTACGCTAATTTTTCTTCTCGCGCACATTTCCTTTTCCCCTTCCCGTGCAGCCGGATATTCCCCAACTACCTCCAAATAAAACTTCTTTTTCATTCCCAAAAACCATAAGCCAGCCTTTTTATCCCTCTCTGCCACTGGAGTTACACTTTTATTTATTCCCCTTTTTTTAACTCTCTTTGCGCCCCCCCTGCTGGACTGCTACGATCTTGTTGGGCAGCGATTCCTTCCCCCGCTTGCTAATGCAACACCAATCCAAATGTTCCCCCTTCCAGCCCGCTCAGGCTGCGCCCTATACCCCCCTTTCTTCCTTCCACTTTCTTACTTCCCCTTTATAATAACCTTAACTCTCGAGACAAAGGCCTACGGCGTGAGCCCTTTGGGAACCCACACCCCCACCCCCCACACCCTGCGCCCCAAGCTTATGATAATTGAACCTCTGTCCCCTCCAAATTTACCATAGCGCTGTTCGAACTCAACTGGAAGAACTTTCTCATAGACAGGTACCCCACCCCTTTAACTCCCTTGCGCCAACTTTGGTATTCCGTGTTGACTTCAAGCAGCCCACAGCGTAAGCCTCCTTTTCTCCTCCCCCCAACCCTGTCCCATTACTACGTGAAGCGGAGCTATTCATAGCCCCCTTGTTGTTCGACCTTTCCTAGTACGGTTCCTCACTTAACTTCTACGGAGCCCCCTTTTCTTGCTACAGGCCATTCCTATTGTGCCAGGCGCTGCATCATGCAAACTACCACCCCCCCCCCTTTCTGTTCACTTTAGCGTGAAGCGGTTCCCCTATCATGGCCCCCACTCCACTGTCCCCTCGTAAGCGACGGTACATCCGGTCCTCTCAAACTGGCGCAAACTTGGCAATGCTCGCTCCCTTTCTCATCTGTTTCAAGGCAGCGCACTCTGTCCAAAATCTAACCGTTGTTGTTTTCCTCCTTCTGTAATACTTTGTTTGTTTTCCCGGACTTTTGCGTGTAAGCAATTCCTGTTTGGCGCCTGGTCTTTTAATCCGTCGCTTTCCTTTTTCGAGTTGTAGTGTGATAACGTCGCTTTTTCCTTTCTGGATTTGGATGGTACAAGGTATTTGCTTCACGTCGCTATTCGTTCCGCTTTTGCCGCGGGTCCACAGACCCAGGACTTGCCGTAGTCCCAGCGTGGGAGCGTAGTTTTGACGTTACCCTTTTATTAAAGTCTTCGTACTTCAAGTGTCGCTTGAGGGAGGTTTTTATTCCATGACTAGGTAGAGCCTCGGTTGGTAGCTTTTGGATGGTAGTCCTTTCTCAGTATTTCCTTTGTGCCTTAGGAAAACATTTTTTCTATCCCGTCTTTTTGGCTCCCGTTCTTGCTCGTCGCTTACGGACCAGTGTTCGCTCGTGGGTGTTCCTTCTCTTCTCATACTTTCCTCTTTTGATGGGTTTTTTTTCCCGTACTGGATTATCTTGGCGTGCCGGTCCCCCGATTCTGAGCGAGCCCTCAGTACAGTGTTGTCTTCCCCCGTACCGGTTTTTCCGGGCCCGTTCTCTTTTTTTTCCCATTTTAGTGGAGGTTTTGTATTGAATAGGATATATCCGCTTCAGTTGCTTCGTTTAGCAGTGTACATTAGGTTTTCTCAGTAGATACTTCTCCTGTTTTTCCACAGTTTCAGCTTACGTTCTCCCACCCCTCCCGTTGCGACCCTTCTCTAGAAGTTACGTGTCTACCAGTACCCTTCGTTACGGAAGTGTTCCAGTGTTTGTGGTTTTCCCTTCATCGGAACTCCGCTTTACTTGTAGTAAGTGGTAGCCCATTGATTTCCCCCCCCGTGTTGGCTCTTCCTTCCCGTCTCTTGTTATCTTGGACGATGCGGTCAGATTTGCGTCAGTCGCCTTTTTGCGCTTGATGTTACCGTTTCCCTCCCCCGTGTTTTCCTTTTTTACTTCCAGAGTTGGCTTTTGTCTTCCGAATAGGATACCTCCCCGTCTTCCGCTGGCTGTAACTGTTTGTCCTTTTTGGTTCTTGTTCCCTTTTTTATTGTTTTCTTTGTTTCGTGCTGGTCCACAGATTCAGAATGTTTTCTTTCTCCGCATTTTTTTAGACGGTTACCGTTTGTATAAAGTCTATTTTTTTCCCTTCCCAGAGGGGTTTGTGTGTCTTTTCTTAGTTTTTCCGCTTTTTTTGTAGTCTTTTTTTTTGTACTAAGTTTTTACTCATAGCTATGCTTCCCTTGGTTGTTATCTTCCTTCTCCTCCTCCTTTTGTGTTTTTTCCTTCTTCTTGCCAAGAGTAAGATCCCGAATGCAACATACCTGACCAATCTTCTCCCCCTAACAGATTTTCTTTTTATCTTATGACTTCCCCCCCAATCTGTTGGTCTGCTCTAATGCCTTTTCATTTTCTCCCCCCGGTCCCTTCTTTTCCTTGATGTTCCTGCTCCAGTTTCCCCTCAAGTTCTGTGAACCCTTTAGAATTTTTTCATCTCTGAGAATGAAACCTCCCCCATCCTGCTACCCTTCCGCCCGCTCCTCTGCGTATATTTCACTCCCACGGGTTTTTCCCTCAAGCGACGGCCCGTCCCCTTCTTACATTGCGCAACGTCTTTAACTGCTGGTTTGTCATGACGATCTTTTTTTACGATTTTTGCTCCATTATCATCCCCAACTCTTCCCCCCCTTCCCCCAAATCCTCCAGCGGACCGGTACCTTTATACAGACCCTTTTTCGTCCCCTTTTTTCACCCCCGTTTCCTAGGTCCCCTTTTTTTTTTTCGCAACCTGTCCTTGAGCATTCTGTCCCTTTTTTTTGGTCTCAGGCCAAGCGAAGCATATCTATGCCCTGCACCAACTCTTACCCCCCCATTTTGCCCTTCAGCGGATTTTTTTATCCCTATATTCTCCCACCCCTGGACACTTTTCCGCCTCCCCCTCAGGCTCAATCCCTCGCCCGATTCCCTTTCCGCTAGCCATCTTCATTTAAACTGCTTCCAAGCGTATTCATAGTTTGTGTTTTTTTTTTCCCCCCCCTGTTGGTGCTATTACACTTACTTTACCCCTCTTTTACATCCCTTTCTTCTGCCGATGACACACACCTCCACCTCTTTTGACCGGCCCCCTAAGTCCTTTTTACCGGTAAATCCTTCCTCATCTTTAATTTGCGTTCCATTCTGCTTTTTTACCCCTGCCTTAGCTCTTACGGTCTACCTAACCCCTTCATTACTCATCGGCAGCCGGCGGATTATTTTTCCTACACGGTCTTCCCCCTTTTCCCGCGACGTTCAGGTACACCTTTAACGCAAACGGATGTACTGCACGGCCAGCAGAATTTTCGCGCCTTGTCTGCTCTCCGGCCAAACTTTTACTGATAACCATCCCCCCCCTGACGCCCTTTTGACGGTTACACACCCTCCCCCTTCTTACTTTTCCCCCCCCCCTTGGTCAGTTACCTTAACTTCTACAGGCGACACCAAGTTCTAAGGCATTTAATCTGTGGAACTTCGACTCCCACCTTTCATCTCCTCTCCTCTGTTTTTTTGAGTTTCTGGCCGTGCCTGTTCCCCAGTTCATCCTTTCTGGTCCTTTATCTACATGTAGATTCCTCTTTTAACGTCCAGTGTCGTTCCCAGAGTTGGATTTTGTCTCCCATTTCCTTTTTCTTTTTCCGGCGAGATTTGGATTGGTTTCCTTCAGTTGATTATCAGCGCTTGGTGCTGCCTTTCAGAAGAAGGGGCCGGAGAGTCCCATCAGTGGAGAATATCTAGGACAGTTACCCGTGTGAAACTCTTCCACCGCTATATTTTTCTTGTGTTGTCCTCCCTTAATCTTCTTCCTCTGCCTCTTTTATGCTGTAGTTTGGGTTTTCCTTTTTGCTGATCGCTATTATCTTTTTTGGCTGGCGCCCCTTTCTATGGCGACGCGTACAAGTCCCCTCTGATCCCCTTTTCTCGTTAATTGATCCCTTTTTCCTGGAAGTGCAACTTTTTTTTTTTTTTTGTGGTGGTATTAAATATTTTCTCTCTTCAGGTGCCTTTTGCAGGGAAGGTACGTGTGCTCCCTTTCTCCTATCCTCTCTTCGTGTCGTCACACCATTTTTAGTGTATCTCCTTTGGTTTTGGTCGCCTTACGGTATACCCTTTCCGGCAGCTACGTTTCCTGTTTTAGGTTTTGGTTTTTTTGTTTTCTTTCTATTGCGACTCGTGGTTTTTTCCTTGTTTTTCTTAATTCTAACTTGTGCATTATCTCTTCCTCCAGCTTTTATTTTCCTTCAAAGGGTTCGCCGCGTACAGCCTTTTGCTCCTGTACTCCTTTCTTGGTATAAAGTACCGTCGCTTACTGGAAGTTGTCTTGGGTTGTTTCCCATCAATTTTCTTCTCCCGCCGCTCCGATGGCTCTGGTATTTCTTTCCGGTAAGGGCTCAGTTGCGGCGCTGCCTTTTTTTCCCCAATCTTCCCGACTTTATCCGTCTCTTCAGACTTTTAAGCCGTTACGTGATACAAGCCCCTGGGCTTACGGTAATCGCCTCTTAGTTATGACGAATTGGCTGTAATTTTAGGCTTTGTACAGTTCTTTTTGTTTTCTTCCTTTAGTAGTGCGCGCCTTTCCAGATATCTTTTTTTTCGAAAGTAAGCTTTTTTGTAGACTTTCGTTCTACCCACTGCTAGTTCGCTCCCAGTGGAGGGGGGGCCTAGAGAGTTCTTAAGTATGGTACCTGGTACCTTTGTTCTTCTCCGTAGTCCTATCGCTGTTTATCTCTCCTTTCCTCCCTACCTTTTTTAAGAATGAATTAGATAAGGGTGCCAAATTCCATTACCTTACCTCCACCTCCTTTCCGCCGCGTTTTTCCCCTTTTGCTATGTTCCCATCCCCAATGTCGACCTTTTAATTTTCCCTTTTGCCCTCCCTTACCTTTCCCAGGATTAAGTGTACTTACAGCCATCCCTCCCAGGCAGCAAGGTCGCATAGATATAATCCCCATCTTACCCTCCCATTTACCTCATGAAGCGGCATCCACACCCCACTTGGTGAGCGCCAATTTTTCCTTCTTTACTCTCTCATGGCGCCTGTTTCGCCACCTTCTGAATTTGACTTTTATCGCCCAAGTTCCTCATCTACTGCCTTCCCAACCTTTACCAAACCACCCAGCCCGTCAGCGTTTCATATGGCCACCCCCCCCCTTCCCCTGATTGCCTTTCCGCCGTCACGTATATACTTTTCCCCCGGAGCAAACTGTCTTTTTTGTTGAGCCATTTTTTCTTTTGACCAGGCAGTCCTTTTTCAGAATATTCTTCTCCCACACACTTCCCCCCTTCATACCAATCCCCTACCTCCCTCTGTTATTTTATTCATTAAAACAACTTTTGCTTTGGCCTCAAGAGAACGTAAATGACGTCCCCTGCCCAATTTCCTTTCCCTTCTAGACTCTGAATCTTCCGGACGCTCCGAACTTCACACTTACCCCCCCCACCGCTCACCCTCAGGTCATTTCGAGGTGGAATACACCCACCCCCCCCCTGTTGGAGCGACACCCTTTCCCCGTTTCCAGACTTCTTTATTTTCCTTTTAACTACCCAAGGGAGTTTCCGAGCCCTTTTTTACTTGACCCCGTCCCCCTGTCAGCCTCGTTCTGCTCCAAAATGATTTTACCAATCCACCTTTACCTACAGCGCTTCCTTTGCTTCCCTCTCCCGGTTCCACCATTCTTTCTCCCTTCAGCGTACACCCTTCCTCCAAGGTTACTTTCCTCTCTTCTGCCATTCTGTGGGCGACCCAGCGTATCATAACTGTCCCCCACCTGTTTTTTCCCCCCAATCATCGCTACCCCCCTCCAGCGGATCTTTCTCATTGACACCCTCCCCTTTTTGACTTCCCCCCTCTCCTCCTACGTTACTCAATAACTGGTTCTCCCCTCTGCCTTCTGCTTGAAGGAAAACTCACCCTCTCTTTTCCCTTTCCCCCCCCTTTTTTTTTGAGAAGGTCTCACTCAAGCTTTGTTTTTCTCCCCGTACCCGCAGTTTTTCTCTTCCCGTTCTTTATGAAAAGGTCTTTCCCAGAGGTGGATTTTTCTTTTTTCTTCCGCTGTCTTCTCCTTCCGATGGGATGGTTAGCCTGTGTCTTGTCCTTCTCACTTTTCTTCCATTTCTAGTGACGGTGCAAATCTTTACTCATTCTGGCCGTTATCCCTCCCCCCTCAGTGGCCTTTTTCTCCGTTTGTATATATTAAATTCGCTCTGCGTTGTTGGTCTTCCATCCCTTCACGTCCCGCTCCTTTTTCCTTTAGCATTTGGCCTGAGTGAAGTTATACTTTATTATGCTTACGCTTGGCCTTTTCCTTTGTCCCTCTTTTTTCCCCTCCTTTCCTACGCAGAAGTCTTTTGCGCCCCTTCTATTTACTTATCCCTCCCGCTTCCCGCTTTCCCCCCTCTTAGGGGTATGACCGACATAGGATACTCCAGGTTTCCGTGTTTCCTTGTACTCATTTTTTTTTTTCCAGATATCAGTCTATGCTTCCCTGTTCGCTGTCTTAAAAAGTGAAAAATTTGTGCGGACGTAGCCTTCCCTCCCCTTTTCTTTTTCATCTTTATAGTACCTCCCGTGACAGGTGTCCTCCCGATGTGAGTGTGTTGCCTCTAGGATACGCCGCTTCTTTTGTATTTCTCCCTTTATTGGCACGTTGCTTCTCATTCTCTTTTCCTCTTTTTTTGGTCAAAGATTCCTCCTTCTCTCGCAGTACAGGTGGAGATGGGAGAAAGTTAAATTCAAAGTACCGCCTCCTTATTCCATTTCTCTCCCCCCCCCCGTTTGGAGTATGAATAGTCAGTCTTCCCGGGAGTTCTCTTTTTGTCTTCGGTAAGGTTGAATTATAAGCGGCGTAAGGGGACTCGCTTTTTTCCCCCTCCAACTTTCCTCCTTAGTTTTGAGCTTTTGCCTGTCTCAGTACAGTCTACCAGCCTTTACGATCCCCCTCTTTTCTTATTCAAGATAGGGTCCGTTTCTGTAAGGGTAGCTCCTTTTTGTTGGTACTTTGATATAGGTATGTTCTTCTGTTCACCTCCTTTTTTTCATGGCTTGCTCCTCCCTCCTTTTTGTCGCCCTATTAAGATAGATTACCATGGTTCTCCCAGTTGTCTTTTTTTTCATCCCTTTACTGCTACGCCGTTTTTTCTTTCTTTTCCTTTCTTAAATTGTGCAATTCTCTTGCCTTCCGCTTGTTTCTCTTTCCAAACCTATTTGTTGTTTTTTCTCCTCTCTTCTCGCCCTGCGTCCCTTTCTGCTACTGACCCCATTACTGTCGATCAAATTCAGCTCGACTTTCTTATCTCTTTTTATGAACATTTTTGTTTTCGACCTTCCTCCTCTATGGTACTTTCCTTACCTTAGCTTCCCCTTCTTTTTTCTCTCCATCAGCATTCCCGGACAGCAAGAGTAAGAACGTCTTATCAGGCCCAACACTTACTTTTTTCCCCTCCATTTTCCCTCCCTCCCTGAGATTGATTTTCATGGATCCCCCCCCCCAATCTGTTCTTCCCTTAAGAGGTATTTCCCTTTTCCCTTCTCCACCTTCTGCGTAGTCTCCTTTCTGAATCTGTTTCCCCTGCAGCGCCCCCCCCCCCCTCCGCATTACCATTTTGTACCCCCCCCCCCACTAAAACAGACTTGCCTTTTTCTTTCCCTCCCCAACCTTTTGGCCCCCATCTTTTTCAGTCGTTACTTTCCACTTCCCTTCCAATCCCCAAACTTATGTCCGGAGAGCCTTCCTTTCCATATGTTGAGGATGCTTTTCCACATTGTCCGTTCTAATTAATGCCCAAACTTAGGGAAAAACCCATGCTACCTTCAGCCCGGTCTGCGGCGTATCTCTTCATTGTCCTACCCACACTCGACTTTCCTACATGGTTTTGGGGGGGTAATTTCTCCCCCCCCTTCCCCCCCGCCGCTCACGGTTCAGGGAGCTTCCTTGTGACCATTCCGCCTCCAGTACAGATGCCCAACTTCCTGCTAAACCCCCCCAACCTTCTTGGATGCAACTAAAGATGGAGTATCTATTATTTGCCTACCCCCCCTCCCCTGTGGTTTCTACATTCAGAGGCCCTTTTCCCTTTAACTTCTACTTTAAGTGTTTCTCCCCCCCGTCTCGTCCCTTTGCTTTAACCGGACAGGTCCCGCTACTCATCTTACTCCCCTTCCCCCTTCCCCGACCTTCCACCCTTACAGACTTCCGGCCTCTTCTTCTCTTCGGCACAACGTCTCCCCTTTTCCCTCCTCCTCGCTTGAGAACCCTTCCCTGCGACAAAGCGATGTACCTCGGCCAGCCCTTCTTCCTGGCCCCCTTCCTCTCCCATGAGCGATAGCTATAATAAACATCCCCCCCCCCCCCCCCCCTCCAATCAAAATAGCTCTTGCGCTTTCTTCTTCTCCCCCCCTCATCCTCGTAGCAAGGGAGACGGCACTCTCCCGGTCCGGGCTGTCCTGTCCTTTCTCAGCGGTTGTACAATGACCTCCCCAACATTTTTATTTTCCATCCGTTGTTCTCTCTCCTTACTAATGTTGCAGTTACACAGATGCGGACTTGTTTCAGACCTCGTTGAGCTTTTCTCAGTTAACGTTTCCCCCCCGTTCTAGCTTACTTCCCTTTTTTTCCTTTTCCCAGAGTGAAATGAATAGGATACGGCCGTTTTGTTTTGCGTCACTGTTTTCCTTGGCTATGGGATTTTTGTCCAGTATAAGTCTCTTTTTGGTCACTTTTTTTTTTCCCTCTTCTCTTTCTTTCTTTCGTAGTACATGTGGAGCCGTAGAAGTTACCGTGTTTCAAAGTACCGTCGATTCTGACTGTTCTTCCCTCTTTTTTTTTTTCATTCTTATTCCGTCCCGCTTCTGTCCTTTTAGTTTCCTTTTCTGGTCAGGTAAGGGTGATTATCAGTTAGTTGCGTACGATTGGCCTGTGCGGGTATTCCCTCAGTTTTATTCTACAAGTTGTTTCAGTCCAGTCTTTGGGCTGTAGCGTAATAACTCCCCTCTTCCCTCCAGTTTTCTTAGGGAGGGGCTGGTATCCTCTCTGCAGCGTTTGTGGGTAGCCTTGTTATGGTACAGGATTAAGTGTTCATTCTCCATGAGCTGAGCCTGTTTCAACAGATAATTTCCTCTAGGCCTTTGCATGGTTGCTTCCATTAAAGTCCCGTCGCTTACGGACCTTTAGCTCCCCGAGTTTGCGGTCACAGAATGACGACCGGACTCCTTTTTTGATTTTTCCCCTTCTGTCCAGGTTTTGTACCCGTTCCTTTTGATAGGATGCTTGTGTAGGGCCTGGTACCCAGCTTCAGATGGTTGCATTAGACATTACATCCTTGGAGGGATCAGTGTTTCGTTTTTACTTCCTCCCTTCTGTCAGGTGGATCCCAGCTTTTTAATGTTACATTCATCTGGACCAGCCTTTTTCCTTTTGTTGTAGGTTTTCTGGAGGCGTCCTCCTTTTTCTATTTCTTCCTTTGAGATGTCCCTGATCAGAATGCTGCTCCTCATTCCCGCCTGTCTCATCTGAAGTTCCAGTTCCCGTTTTTGTTTCGCCCAGTTCTTTTTCTTTTTTCTTTCCATATGAATAGGACCCGCCGCGCTGTGTGTTAATGGGGCCGGTTCCATCCCCGGGTCGGGTTATGTCCCATTCCTTTTTGTCCCCCGACCCGGGTTTACACAGCTCACGGACACTCACTTCCCTGTTCCTCCCCGCCCCCCTCTTCTTTCCACCATACCTGCACTTCAGACCCTTAGCGCCGCGCTCATCCATGCTTTCTTACAGCCATCGTTCTTGTGCTCCCTTCTGCCGCCACGCTATCATCTTCCCGTCCCCAGTTTTTTGGGACATTCCATTCTCTAATCGATATCCACCACTCCCACCCCTTCTTCGTCCCACCGCCTTCCTTTGCTTTCCTTTGTCTTGAGGTATGGTCCTCCTCCTCGTGCCACATTCCCCCAGGCTTAAATCTCTGTTCCTCGCACCACCCTGTCAATCTGGCGGCCTTACTTCTGTACCCCACGGCCCTTCTCCCTCTTTTACCCCCCCTTCACTGCGCTGCCCTCCTTCTTCCGCTCCCCTCCTTTATATTCATCCACGCAGCGACCGTTTTCTGCCCTTTGGCCTCGCTCTCCGAGTACATATTCTTTTTCCATCACTCGATACCCATGCGGGACATGTGTCCAGCGTTGTGCCTCCGCTTGTTTTCGCGTCGTTGCATCAAACCTCCTCTATGTCCGGTGTCTTTGGATGTTTCCGGTAAACACCCCACAGCTCTCAAGCCTTTACTGAGACCATTACGTGTCATCCCCCCCCCTGGTGGGGGGTTGTTGTTTGTTTCTCTTTTTTTTTGGTGTGGGTTGTGGTGTTTTTTGGTTGTTGTTTTTGTTTGTTTGGGTGGGGGTGTCCCCTCTCCTTTTGGACGAAACACACCACCCCCCCCCCCCCCCCCCCCCCCCCGCCCCTGCCCCCACTAAACCCACACAGCACACGCCCTCCTCCCCCCCCCCCCAAAAGTCTATTATTTTTTTTTGTATTTTTTTTGTGCCACGCGTCGCCCCCCCCCCCATGGTGGGTTTTTTGTGCCTCAGTGGTGTCAGTTGTTTGTGTTGAGTCCCCCTTTATAAGTTGCAACACTTACTCCCCATCCCAAATGCCAGCGGCAGTCGGCGTATCTTATTCATCCACCTCCAAATCTTTTCTTCCTTCTCTTTTCCCTCTCCCCCTGCACTTTACCTTCCCCCCCTCTTCAATGCTCCTTTATATGTCCCCATTAAGCCTAGCTATCCCTTACCATCTCCCTTACCCCCACAAGGATACACGTACCTGCAAGAGGGTATCCTATTTTCACACCCCCCCCTCCCCCCCTCTGGTCCTCCCTGTATCGTTAACTTTCCCCCCCGGCGACTGTTCGGTTCCCTTTTTATTTTTTTTTGACCTGTCAGCGCAGCGTAACTCCTAAGCTAGGATCAAGGCAAAAACCCCTGACCCTTCACCTCCCCCCCACAGCAAGTAGTTACTATTTCCACCCCACTTGGGTCTCCTTCCCCTTTCCGTCCCCTTCTTCCTTATAACTCACCTCTACAGGCGCCACGGTACTGCTACGGCGATCCATTTGCATCCTTTTCCCCCTTCTATCCCCCTCTTCGTACTTGATCATGCAACCGTTCCCCCCCCTCCCAAATTCCCCTCCATACAGGAGTGAGTATAATTTCTTCCCCAAACCTCCAACTTTTTTCTCCCCGACATTTCTTAAGTTACTTCGGTAACTTCGGTCCCCTTCTGACTGCCCCCCGAGCTTATGACTCCTGTTGCAGGAAGCGTCCAGCTTACTCTATTTCCCTTCTCCGGACCTTAAAGTCCCCACCCCACCTACAGCCACCTTCCTTTTTCTCCTATATGTACTCCCCACATACCCAATTTTCTCCGCTTTAAGTAAGAGCCGTTCAACGGAACCTTTTTTCTGGCGCCCCGGACTGGTGACGCCATTTTTCTTGCTTTCCTCCACTCCTTTTATCTTCTGCTAATGCCACCACTTACCTGTCCACTCCCACTTTACCTTCCCTCCTCCTGGCTTTCGGCACCCACCCTCCATTGCGCACTTTCCCTTCTTCGTTCCTTTTCCCCCCCAGGTAAACCTCCCTTCGAAAACCGGATGTATAACGATGCTGAACTTGTTGCCCCCTGTCCCTTGCTTCAGGCCACTGATATGCCAACTACACTGTCCCCCTCACCTCTCCCTTACCTGGAAATCCTTCCCCTTTCTTATAATCAGGGAATAAAACTCCCACCTCTTTACGCCCCACTGTCGTTCAACCCCTCCCCATTTTATGGCACTCTCAAAAGGAGTGCTACCCCATTTCCCTTTTTTTCCCTGTCGATCACATTAGTCCACATATAGACCCCCCTTCCTCCGGTGGTTTTGTTAGATGTTACTAATGTTTTGAATGTTCCCCCTTTAACCTGCTATCCTCCGCCTGTAGTCCGTTCCAGTCTAAAGTACGCAGCTTTGGCGCCAGTGTAGGTAACAAGAGGATTGGTGTTACAGCATAGGATCCTGAAGTCTTATCCACTTTGTTGAGGAGCCCCTCGCTCTTCTATATCTTTTTGCCCCATGTCAACCTATTTTAAGACCTTTTGACCGTAGCCTTAGGTTTGTGTGACTCCGTAAAGTCCCCCCCTTCCCGCTTACTGAACGTCCGATTTTTGTATGTTTGTTCCCTCCCTTATCAGCGCTTAAGATGTTCATTTACGGGTAGCAGGTCGTTCACAGGTAGTGTTTTCTACGCTTTTGGCCTTTCCCCTTTTTAAAACAGAGCCGAATGCTAGGATCCTTAACATTGTGGTTTGTCGGTTCCTTGTTACCACCGCGCGTACGGAACTTCTTCCCGAGTTTGAGTTGTATCCATGAATTTCTTCCTTGACGCCGCTGGTTCCGTTTGTATCCTTTGGTCTTTTACCTTGTTGCATTTACCGTAAGCTTTTCGATTTTCCGCGTCCTTTGTCGGTAAAAAAAGTCCATGGCATCAGTAGGCAGTCCACTTTTGGCTTAAGAAGTTAGGGTTTCCCTTTCCCCCGTCCCTGCTTCCGTCCAAGGTTCGCTCCCAGAGTTGTGGGTGTGTATCATCTCAATTTCTACGCTTGACAGCTGGTTAAGGTTCTTTTTTATGGTCCGGTCCTTGTGCCTTCTACCTAGATAGGCCTTCTTGGCGATGCGTCCCCTATTTCTCATTCTCGTCCTTTCCTAGCAGTCTTAGTCCGCTGTAGTTTCCCCTTTTTTTCAATTACGTCGCTACGGAAGGGAGTCGTTTCAGAGTTTAGTTTGTTTCTTCCCCTGTTTCGCCGCTGTTGTCAGAGACTTGGATTGGTACAGGTACTTTTGCACTATCCTTCCTCTATGCCATTACGCTGGCGCGCATTTTCAGATCTTTCCCTTCCTGATGACTTAGCGTACCTAGTTCATCTTTTCTAGTTAATTACCGTGTATAAAACCTCTTTCACGGAACTTCGCTCCGATTTTTCTTTGTTTCTTTTCTTCCCTCTAGGCTCGCAGCTTATGTGAGCATTTTTCTTTCCGTCCCAGTGTGCCTGCAGTAGCTACTGCTTCCGGCATTGCTGGACTCTCAGACCTTGCTGTTAGCTCCACGAAGTTTTTGCGCTGTACTCTTGCCTTGTATAAGTACCATCCCTTTTGGTTCAGAGTTGGAGGTTTTTGTATTCCATTTCCCGG
>Ga0179593_1370087_pt1 | contig 13469 bp, 17 predicted proteins | sample CZODoug2_1_08_16_FD_185931 | JGI IMG/M metagenome (GOLD analysis project Ga0179593, IMG submission 185931) | Vadose zone soil fungal communities from Angelo Coast Range Reserve, California, USA - CZODoug2_1_08_16fungal (PacBio error correction) | ecosystem: Environmental > Terrestrial > Soil >... | reverse complement strand
GTCTTGGCGATGATGTGAGCCCTCTGAATGGCCTTCTCTCTTCACCCCTTCGCTCACCTGCCCTCTCTCATTTTCATGAAAGCTGAATCTGAGGATGATTGAGCTATCGCCCTGAAAATAGTTGAGTTCTATCCTTTCCGTCCTCTTTTTCTCCCGTCTTTTAATCGCCGTTTTCTTCCTTTTTTTGAGTTATTCGACTTCCTCCCCTTCCTTTCCACTTTTTTTTTTGTTAAGGGAACGTCCCTTGCCCCACATTTTCCTTTCAAAATCATCTCCCTTTTTCCAGAACTACCTTCCAGGCGGCGTCTTTCGGTCCCTGATTCGAGTCCCCCCAAAGTGACTAAAATGTTATTCGAGAGTGAGTTTTGTTCAATTGCCTGATAGTCATTTTATATGCTCCCTCCCCCCTATCATGGGACCGCCCTTCCTCTCTCCATTCCCCTTCTCTTCTCCCCACCCACTCGCTTTGTTGTTGCACACGCTTATGCATCGGTTTTGGCTTCGCTTGTCAGAAGGTTGCTGGATTCACGTGTTTCTCTTTTTCTTACTAATGAAGTGATTCGGCCTCCTCTTCTCCCATGGCTTTTTTTTCCTTCGCCTCTTGTGTATTCGCCGGGAGGCCGGTGATCGTGGCTCCTGCTGATTTATGGTATAGTCTCTAATTAGCGTCTTGTGAAAATTTGGACGGCAGTATCCCCGTTCTATTCTTTGCACATTTGATCGTGAACCACCTAGCTTATTCTTTCCACCGCGACACCCCCCTGTGCACATTTGTCTTCTTTTCCTTTCCCTTTTCGCCGCCCTCCTGTATTCCCGAAGTGACGTTTGAAGGTTTCTTTTTTCCTTCGTGCGCCGATGATCGATATGCTCGTTCGCAGCTTCGGGCGTTTTCACTCTCCCACGTCTTGCGGTCCCAAAAGGCGTTTGGCTGGCAATTCGAAAATTTGGGGCTTTGTTTCCCGTTTTTTGGGGCAGCGGCGATTTTTTTTTTGAGTGCTCTTTCCCCTTCTTTTCGTTTGGGGCTTCTACTTTTTCCCTCTGGCAATGTCCTACCAATCCGAGTCAAATCCAGTCCACATTGCACGCCCACCGTGGTACCCATCCTCGTTCATGTAGACATATTTACGTTTTTCTTCGTGTATTTTTACTATCCCCCCCCAGCCCCGTTGTCGCCCCATCCGGCTTGCTTTCTTTCCAACCTTTCCACAGCCCCGCTATGTTTCCTTCCCCTTTTTTTTGTCAATTTTTTTGGAGTTGCCCCACGGTATGATAGGATTTTATTTGTCTGCGCTGAGTTCCCGTTCCATTCTTTCTCTTTTCCGCAGTTTTGTTTTTTTTGACCGTGCGCCTGTATTGCAGAGTTTCCTCTTTCCCCTTTGAGGTGCGCGCGGGCAGTTCTTCAGAGGAGTAGTATGCCTCCTGTTTCTCCCCCCCCACCCCTTATGCTCCGTCTCGCGGGTGATTGCTCGAAGTCCTTGGAACTGGTCCTCAGTAGAGAGACCCGCCTCCTATTTTCTGCTTGAGAAGAGCCTGAAGTCTTACCCTCCAAAGGAGACCCATGCCATTCGTCATCTTGTTTGCTCGTTGCTTTTTTGAGCATTCTCTCCTTCTTCCCAGGCTATCTATACGATGCGAGGGTCCGTCAAAGACTTCGTTAGCCAACCCTTTGCGTGTTTTAAGGATCTTCTTCGATGATGCCGATGTGGAATTTTTCTCCCTCCCGCTCTTTCCCAACCGAGTCCTTCGCCTTGCCCCTCTGCTACTCGTGCCGTTGCTCTCCGCGTGCCCACTTGATGAGCGATTCCCTTCTGTCGACGTGTGCAATTTCTAATCTTCCACGGCCGATATTTCTCGCGGTGTTTCCTTGAGATCATTTAGACTTTATTTTCCCTCTCCCGTGGTTGTTGTTTCTCTCTCCTTGGTTCGCGTAAACAGATTTGGGTAGCACTTTCCCTCCGTTGATTATTTCCCTTGGCCAGACTGGCCTACTCTCCCCTCATGCGCTAGCTTTCGTTCGCCTTTTTCTTTGTCGCTTCTTCCTTTCTGTTTTTTTGCGTTGCCCCTGTGGGTGGTTGATCGCCGTTGCTTCCTCCTTACACATAGGGATCATTCTTGTAAATTGATAAGGTGGTGCCCGTCCTCTATTGTACTTGTTGGCGCTCGAATAGATCGATGCTCGGACCGGCTGGACCTGTATATTCGCCTTTCGAATTTCCTGGACTGCCGCCATTGAAAAAGAGTACATAGACACCCGGGCCGTCCCCTCGTCTGCCCTTGAGCTTTTCTTCTCTTTTGCACCCCCTTCCGCCATTGTGCATTATTTGCTTCCAGGGCGAATTCTCTTCGAGCTTTTCGTAGCCAGTTTTGCCAGTTTTTCATAAGTCCTTGCTTCGAAAAAGAATTTCTTTTTGTTTGCTTCTTTTGTTTTTTGGTCTTCCCCCGTTACGCCCTAATTATGGCTTGCTAGCACTCCTGGTTCATATGACCATGAGGTCTCGGCCACTAAGCCGGATCTTCTATAAGAGCGACCCTTTTTTTTCTTTCCCGTTATCCTGTTATCGGCTCCAATAAGTTCTGCATAATTCGGACCGTTTGAAATGACACTCTCTTGACCCCTCCGGATCATATTCTAAGAACGCCGTGTTTAATAAAAGAAAGGTTTTGCCTGCTCTTTGCCGATTTCGACAGCAATTTCAGGCTTTACCGGTGGTTTGTAACCATGTGTTTTCACAGTCGCCCTTCTTCTTACCTTGTGCTTTTGATAGTCCCTCTCTGACCCACCAGTAGAATGTTTCTGATGCCCGGGTTCAATCAGTTTTTGAGCTTTTGTGTGTTTTTTTTCTTAGTTCACTTTTGCCTCTCCTTCGTTACCCGGTCCCCTTGCACGGAACCGATAAAATCTCCGTATTTTATAAAAGCGTTCCACGTTTTTTTACCACTTCAAATCTTTCCCTCACTTGTCACGAATGTTTTTTTGCTTCCATTGTAGAGGACCAATTTTTAATCTTTCTCTTTCGCCTTATGATTTATCGCTCCTCGGCCCGCGAACGCCTTCGGCGTTCTTTCTTGGCTCTCGCTTTCTTCTACCGACGCTCCAGCGCGAGTTATGCTAGATTTTTTGTGATCGAGAGTTGTCAGCCCTGGAGTAATCATAGTTTCCTCATGTCCCGGTAGGTTTGAGGGTGGGCTCCTTGTTCCTCCAATTTTTTTTCGCCAGCGTTCGGTCGTCTCGATCCATGTTTCGTCGACAGCTCGATCCATCCTAGGTTGCCCTGCGCTAGATTGAGTAGTGATTCCCCCCTCCTTTTGTCCTGAGGTCTGCGCGTCCAGAAAACTACTGCCTTCCTCTTTTTCCGTCAAGCCGTGAACCGAGCTTTCGTCACCTCTTCCGCGCAGTGTGTGTTTCGATTTGTTTTTCCTGTGCGTCTCCGAATAGCTCGTCCTCGATAGTCTGTATGTCCTTATAATGCCTCGGAAAAGTTAAGTAACACCCGCTCCGTCTTGTTCCCTCTTCCTCTTTTTTCTGGACACTCCGCTCTTTTTTTACCGCGCCTCTTTGGTTTGACAAGGATTTGATTTTGCCGGATTGTGGCCGTCGGTCCGTTCCCTTCCCCCCCAAAATTGCAAGGCCCCGTTTCTGGCCTGTGTTCCATCCCTCTTGAGGCTTGATTCGGGACATTCTGGGTCGTTCGTGACCTGGACAGAGAGTTGGCATGCCTTTTCGTTCAAGATACCTGGGTCGGTTTTTTCCTTTTCCCTCGCTTCGTGCAGGTCGTCGCGGTTTTAACTCGGTCATATTCTGTTTGTCACTCCATTCTTCTCCCTTTTCGAATCTATATGGCCCCTTTCTTCCGTTTTTTTTTTTTTTTTTGAGAGATTGATTTTCAGTCCCCCTATTGTGTGTGCCACTGTTCTACTTGCCGTTTCCCACGCGGTCCCCCTCCCCCCTCGCGTTCTTTTCTGTACCAGTTCAAAGATGGATATGCTCTTATGCTTACTTGAAATTCGATTTCCCCGAAGCCTGTTTTTTTTCGCCCCAGCCTTATAATGAGAGGTTTTATGGCCTTTGTTTTGTCCTTTTGCCAACTTTGTTGTGTAATGGGAACTTCCTGCTTCCATCTGCTTGCCCCCTAAGCATTTCACCGTCCCCATGAAGGAGGATGTTTCCCCGCTCGTCCACCCTCCGAATAAAAGGAACTTTCGGAGTTTTTTCCCTTTCTGAAGTCGCTATGACTACTGACATTCAGGTCCCTCTCTGCGATACTCCTGGACCCCCAAGCTCGACCCCTTTTTTTGTGTCCAGAAAGAAGAGGGGAGGTTATTGAGCAGGGTTCTCTTCCCTGGTCTTTCTTGGACCTCCTCCTTCTTCCCCTTCACTTCCCATGGCGGGTTCTCCTCGGAATTTCCTATTCGCGCTGGAGTCTCTTTTTTTTCCTTTTCTGTTTTTCTGGGGCTCCGATTTCTATTAAGAAGTGACGATTGTCGATCTTTCCGATTCTGTCGCCCTTCGGAAACATATTCCCACCGGAAAGTCCTCTTCATGATTGCTGTTGGAAACCATTCCTTGTTTCGCTCACAGATACCGTGTCTCCCTTTCTGCCTTGTGTCCCCTGCCTGCTTTTGGCGTCTCCCTAAATCGCCCGTTAGCCGAAGGCCGTTCCAGGTGGTTTTCGCGGGTGGCTTTGTCTGGTTTTTTCTCCTCCTTTTTGACTCGCAGTTTGGAGTTAACGTCTCTCATTTTGAGCGCGAAAACAGCCCCGATGGCCGCAATTTCATCTGTTGTCATGTCTTGTGTCACTGGGCCTCCGGCGATTGTTCTCGATGTCATTGGTTTCTGTGACATGATTTTTTTGTTTTCTCCGGGAGTCACTTTCTGTTGATTCTCCATCGCGTCCAAACTTTTTTTTTCTTCTCCCCCAGCGCTAGCATTGTCACCGTTTTTTACTGTTGTGTTTCGCGTCGAAACCCCCACAGGCCCCGTTCCGCAAAATCGTTGCCGCGCTGAACCCTCCCCAAAACCTTCCTTTGTCACTCGGACCTTGTCTGACCATACATCGGCCTTCATCCCAAGGTTTTGATACATCTTTGATGATTCATTTCGGAGCTCGCGAGTGTCAAGTGAGAGGGTCTACTTTGCGACGTATTTGCTCCTATGACTTTTTTAGTTCAGGCCAGTTTTTGCTTGGTTTACCCCTTTTTTTGATGGTGATGCTTACCCTGAGTCTCATTAATAAGGCGGCACCCGGTCCTTTCTCTGTCTCCCTGTGCCTTCCGCGCGCGGTTGTGAGGTACGATAGTTCCTTGAATGATGTGTCAGCTCGATTCGCAAAGATGTGATTTGGCTCGCTCTATGGCCCTCCATCCTCCGCCCCCATGGAGACCATCCTTTCTTCCTCCCCTGGTGGTCTCTGTCGTTTCCTTCTTTGCCATTCTTCCCCTTGAATATATCGAAGGCCTCGCGACTCATACGACTTCTTCGCTTCGCCACCTTATTCGTTTTTTGTTACGTCTAAAACTCCGTTCAATTCCTGGCTTTTCTCAGATTGGACCCCAGCGCCCCTTCTCTCGTCAACGCGTTCTCCTAGCCGTTCTCTCTCTCCCTTGTTGCGATGTCTGCTCATCGCATGATGATCGAGGCCTTCCTTCGCATGGGTCATCCTCCTACTTCTTTCCCCACTACACTTCTACACGGAAGCGTTTTTCCCAGATATTCTCCTTTAACATACTCCTTTTTTTTTTTCTTTTGGCCTTCCCCCGCTTGTATTTCGCTTCTACGTTGAGGATGAACGGCGGTTTTCCTTTCACTCCTTTCCTCCCTTTATTGCGTTCCCTCGTCCCGCCGTATAGATGCTTCCCTTCTTGAGGTATGAGCCTCGTTTCCCAACTGGCGATTCCTGTCATTTTCCCCCTCGTGTGATCAATAGCATGGACCATCCCTGGGTGATGCCGTGTCCCCCCTCCTTTTCCTTTCTCCATCCTCTTCGATGTCACGATGCATCCTGGGACCGTCGCCTCTGGTATATTCCCTCTGTCTCCGATGCTTGATATGTTTGTTCCCCACTCGGTATTCTCTTTGGAAGAGTTACTCTGGATTAGGGAACGGTCTTCCCTGCTTCTCTCTTCCCTTTTTCAATCGTTCTCTCTGTTCGTATCTCGCTTGCGCCAGTTCAAGGAACTTCCCATGGCGGCTTGCTTGAGGGGGTTGGTTCCCCCCTCTTACGTTCGTCTTTCCTTGGTACCTTCCGACGTCGGCTCTCTACTCTTGCTATCCATCGAGTCCACTGGTCGGCTAACGTCGCCGGTATTCCTGTCAGTATACCTTCGCGCCATCGTCCCTTCTTCTACCTTTTTGAAGACTATTAAGTATAAGCCCGTCTTTCAGTTCCCCCCTTTGCAGTTTGTCGCTTTTGCAGACATTTTTCTCTTTTTGCTTTTTTTTTTTCCCCTTTAACGGTTTTTTTCCCGCAGCTCAACGGATTTTTTCCCGTGAGAACATTCGGGGTTTTTGCTTTGTCGCTCGAACACGTGTACTTCTCGATTAGAGGTGAACAGTTGTGATTTTTTTTTCGTCCGCTTGTATCGGATCCACTGGCTCTTTCGCCCGGTCGAGCCGCGGCACGGCCGCACCGCTTGCCCCTGTCTCGGTACCACTTTTTTCTTTCTTTCCGTGTTTCAAGTACATTCATGCGCCACCCATATAGGTCTACTGCCTCCCCTCTTTGTTGCTTCGCCTTGCGCTGAAGCCGGAATTTCGCGGATCTGCATATGACTCTCCAATCTGCTTTCCCCCCGTTTTTTCTTTTTTACTTCCCTTCGTGAGTTTGATCGAGCTTTGCGTCTTTTTTGACAGCGTATGTACCGGTCGCAGGTTGGCCGGGATTCGTTCGCTGTTCTCTGGATTCCTATGGTGTTCACGATCCTTTCCGCGTCTTTATTCTTGTGGGTCTGTTCCAGGCCTTACCTTTCCCTCTGGTTCCATATATATCACGCCTTCTGTGAAGCATATTTCTCCTCTGGAAAACTCGAAATGCGTGGTTAGCCCTCCGGGCGTAAGGTCTTCCAGCCTTCATGCGGTCTTCTGCTTGTTTTTTCTTCTCGTTCATGACCTCCCCTCTTGCTATCTAGAGTCCTCGATCTTTGTGTGTCTTGTGTTTTTGTGTTTCCTTTGTCTGTATCGCATATGTCTTTTTTTCATTTTATCTGTGTTTGTCCCGATCTTCCGTTACCCCAACGGTATATACCAAACTGCGCCCCCCCCTCGGCATTCTTTCATTTCGTACCTTTTGTGGAGTACCTTCTTGAACCCTTCTTCTCGGGTTTTGACAAGGCTTTGCTTTTTGCCGGAAGTGGCTCGGTACTCCCTTTCCACCCAAAATGCATGGCTCTTTTTTCCATGATGCAAACTACTAGGAGTTGCTGATACCCGATGGTTTTGTGCTTTCCTTGTCGGCTCTAATATCTCTTTTTTCTCCTTTCTGTTTTTCCCCCCCCGGGTTCTTATGGGTTGCAGGTGTCTGTCTTCGGGGAACCCTGCCATCGCGTGACTCCTGCAGAATCCTCTTGCTCGGGGGAAGCCTTTTTTTGTTTTCTCTGACCTTTCCTTCGATATTGATAAGATATTGCTTCCTTTTTAGCACCTTTCATCCCCCCATCTTTTGTCCTACGTGCATGACAAGTTAAGACCGCTGCTTCGTATCCTTGTACCTTTCCCCAACTTCTTGCAGAGCTCCTCTCGTGCTTTGTAGTGACCCGCAGCCCCCTCTCTTTTTGCTCCTGTTATGCATTGGCCTTTTTCCTTATTTTTTGGGGGTTTGTAATTATCCGTGATCCCTGCGCCATTTTTAGTTGTTCAACTTTCCCAGCTGGTGCTGATAGACCAGCAGGCTTGGCCTCGTTTTTCTTTTCTTTCCCTGGAGACCATACCCTCCCTAGCCCGCTTACTTTTTGGTGTTCTTTATTTGCCGGAGTCATTATTAGTGCTATACAGACCTATTCATTGTGTTCCTCCACTTGATGCGAACTCCCTTCTTTCCCAATTTTCTCAAAAGAGATGCCGTTTGTTCCTTTGATTCCAGGCCTCGTTCCCTGCTTCGTTCTATACTTGCGAGAAAGTCCTGGTATTTGACCCCTCCATGACGAGTGCTTGACTCTCCCTTTTCTAGGGTCCCCTTCATTTAGAGATTCCTGCGGGAGTTCTCCTGTTTTGCTTCTCCTTAGTCATGCATGCGCTGGATCGATCGACACGAGCTGTGGCGACCATTTGTGTACCATTTAACTCCTCCGTCTCGGGAAATGTTCGTTTAAAAAAGACTTGACGACTCTTCTTCCCCCGCCCTCGGCCCCGTCTTCTCCGGCACACGGTGCGCTGCTTTTTTTTTCCTGTTTCTTTTTTTCCTGTTTTGCCTTTCTTCTTTTTTTGTTTTTTGATTTTGGATTTCTTTACCGTTCTTTTTTCTTTTCGCCCTCGCACTCCGGCCGGATTTGAGCTGACGAGGGTCCTTTTTTGCGTCTTGTCGTGCTGTTTTTTTTTTCTTGTTCTCTCTCCTGGTCCGCGCCTTTAGGTTTTGCTCCGTGGCGGCCCACGGCTTTGATGGCTGTGTCCCTTCCTGACCTGATGGGGACTTTTCTGGTTTTTCTGCATGTCCGGGCTTATGGGCCTCTGATTTGCTGCGTTTTTGTGTGTTCTTTGCTCCTTTTTTGCTAATGTCGGCCAAGCCTCCCTCGCGTCCCAAGTACAAGGACCGTCGCCCCAGCGTCCCCGACTGAGTGGTCAAGACCTGCTTTCAGCTTCGCATTTCGCGTTGGTTCTTATTCTTCCCCACCAAACTCACACGTTTTCAGACCCCAGTTTGTCTAGTCTGAACCCCTCCCCAAAGGCCGTAAATTCCAATTTTTTCTCCGCCCACCCTCACTTCCTTGGCAAAGGTCTGGGAGTAACACATGCGTATTCTCTGGCATTTATCGTCGCTCATGAGGGCCCTTTTTTCTGCTCATTTGCAGAAAGTATTTTTAGACGAGACCGGAGAGTAAGTCCTCCCTTTTTCCGGATGCACAAGGTCCCTTTTTATTCCGCCTTCGGAGTGAATGCCAAGGAGGACACCCCGAAGGGCGCGACCAACCCCCTCAAGCGCCGAGCGTGGTTTTCCTTGGCCGATTTCCCTGGAACGCTAGAGCTAGAACCTATAGGAATGGTGTGCGTCTGGCCCCATCCCGTTCCGACGCCAACTTCGCCAATTTCTCTTGCGGACCTCTCGTTTGTCGAGTTTGCCTGCGGTTACTTCTCCCCTTCTCAAGTGAATACCCCTCAGTGTCCCCTTTTTTCCTTTGCCCTCTACCTCCTATCTTTCTGCTGTCCCCCCTAGTCTGTGGTAGCCCTCTTCACCCAGAGTTCAATTCCCTGTCGTATCACTCTGTGGTAAATTAGTCGCCCTCGTCGCCTGTTGTGCAACGCTTTTCCCCTTCCAGCCGTCGATTTACCTTACTTCTTTCTCCTGCTGATTCCTCTCCCCTGCAATTGATGATATCTTCCGCCTGCCGTAGGGCTCCCCCCTCACTAGTAAAAGGCGACCAGTCACCCTTTTGGTCCGCGATTCCTCGATCCTTCTCCCTCTTCTGTTTGGTGTTGAGCTCTCTGAGGTGCTTTCGTTCCATCTTATTTTTTTTTCCCTTGTCTTAGAATGTGGAGGAATTTAATCCCTTCGATCATCCCCACCTTGCCCGTCCCCTTGCAAACCGGGTCCACGCATCTTCCTTGCGGCGTCCGTCGTGCTCAAAGGCGATAGCAGTAGCGAATTTCCCACCGTGAATCATCGCGGGCATTCCAGTTTTTTATTTCCGTTCCCACCCTAAGGGTTGGTCTCTATAATCTATGTCGATGCCGTGGTTTTTCTCCCTTTTGTTTATATTTCCTCTGTAAGTTCCGGAATGCCGACTGGCAAACCCCCCGCTTGGTCCCGCCGGCTGAATGTACTTTTCGTCGGGAACCGGTCTTGCCTTTCGAGCGCAGGCTAATCTAGGCTGTGTTTTTAATTCGTTCTATTGCAGAAAGGTTCCCCCGCCCTCGTACTTCCATTATGGCTCTTGAGGGTTTGGTTCTCCCATTTTGCGTTTTCTTTTTTCATTCTAGATGCGGCTTCACTAAGGCATTGGAGGCTAATCCTCGAATTCCGGCTTTGAAAATTTTTTTCATCGGTGCCCTTCAGTAGTAGTGTAAGTCCCCTATGTGCTTTTTTCCTGGCCGAAGTCTACGCACTTCTCTCCTTGCATGTTTCCTTTCCCCCTTTGCAACGGTCTTTTCCCCCGCTTTTGGCAGCATCTTGCAGTTACCTTGTTAAAGGTTTCTTCATGTGAGACTGACCCAGTATTTCTGCTTTTTTCTTTGGGTTCTTTTTTTTTCGCCGCCTCCCCCAACTTTCTCCACCTGATCCCTCGGGTGACACTTCAGTGCGTCTCTGGGGCGACGGCTTTTTGCTCTGTGTTTCTCTTCCCCTTGGTCGATTTTTCGTCGGTCGAGAAAGATTCATTCCCCCTGCACGAGCTACCTCCCCCACAATAGCTGACGCCAGTTTATCTTTCTATCCGTACTGCTTCCCCCCCTTTTTGTCGCAATTTCTATCATCGCCTGTCTTTTGCGCACGCTTCTAGCCTTTCTTGATACGACCGGTATAGTCTTTTCTCTTGTGATGATAAGAATATATGTTTACTCCCCGTTTCTCTCTCGCTGATTACGCCCCCTTCTTGCGTTATCCCTTTCTTATCTTGGCTTGAGATATTTCCCGTACCTGAGTAGGTGTACCTCCGACCCGAAGTTTTTTTTCATAAGTCGATGGCTCAGCCCCCGTCGCCTTTATATGGTGTTCACGATATGGCCCAGGAGTTTCTCGGGTGGGCTACTTTCCTCCCCCACCTCTCCCTCCTAGCTGTTTCCCGATAGTTTTTATCATCGTTCTGTAGTGAAAGCTCTTCATAAGCCTTTGCCTCCGTCGTTTTTATCGACCCTCTGTTCCCTAACATTGTTCAGGCCTTCTATTTTTTGTTGAACCCCCCGCTTCCCGCTCCCTTTATAGCCATGTCCTGTCCTAACATTCTTCTTTCTTCACGTCTCTTATTTTTTGTTGGTGTTAGAGACTTGTTTTCACATTGGAGTTCCATTCTCGCATTAATTCTCTTTGTTCCCATGTGTCTGTCGTTTCCCATAAGTGTTCTTCCGTGCAAAGTAACTAACGGCCCTCGCACGTGCTTTAGATGCATTTTCTTTCGTTCCCTTTGGAACCGCGATCGTTTGTGTCCCACGAGCCGTGGTCACCTTCGTGGGGTTTCTTGACCCTTCTTGACTTTTGTTTTCCTTTCGCCCTTGAGTTACCCTTTCCCCCCCCAAATGGATGAAGTTTCCTGTCAACATTGCGCTTTTCCTCGATTGCGGCTTCTTTCGCCTGTTTATGCGTCTTTTTCCATGCCTTCCTAGCCACTCTACTCTTTTCTTGGCTTTTAAGACTTTACCCTTTGGTTCTTCTTTTTTTTTTCTTTTGCTTTCGACAGGCTCACCGTTTCCCTATTGTAGTGCTGATCTTTTCTTTCTGCATATATTATATTTCACTACTATTTTTGTTGTGTGATCTGATCTTTCCGGGCGATGATGAGCCACTCTCCTGCAGGGTACTCGCTAGCGTCCCCGTTCCTTAGTTTCCTGAACAGCCTCCATAGAGGGATTTTTCCGGAGCGGCATTCACCGCTTCAGTTCTTCCCTTCCGCCGCTGCGTGTCTTAAGCCGCAATTGTATTGTTGAGCATTTCTGTTCGTCAGTCCCTTTTCATTTGGTTGATGACTTTTTTCCTGTTCCCCCTTCACCGGGTAAAATCAAGTCCCTTTGCTTTAGGTCTCGTTTTCCACGATCGCCGGTTCCAAGGACCCCGAAATCCCATTGCAGCTTTTCCGTCTAGGTGTCCTCTGGTTTTTTTATTTTTCTGAGGATTAGTTTAATTTTTGTACTCCCGTATCATTCCCTTTGGACCCTTTCTCTCTATCATTATACAGGCACCCCCAACCCAGCTAGAACACACTAGCCTGGATCGTGAAGACCATCCTTATGTTCGTTTCGCGAGCCGGGTGTTTCCAAGCATCCTTTTTCTTACATGAACCTTTTTGCCCTGAATGGCGGTTTCCTTTTTTCACTTTTTCGATTCGCGGGTATGCCATTGGTGTCGCTTCTTTCCAGCCATGCTTTGATTTTGATGTCCGGCTCGACTTGTTTGGAGAACTAATTTTTTGGAAAAGAGCCCCTTTAATTTCGGTTCTATTGGATCCATCTTTGTTAGCTTCTTTCACCGCGACAGCTCCCCCTTGCGACTTCCTGTCTTTTGCCCGCGCCTTTGTTTTTTCCCCCCCCCAATCTGCGCTTCTCCGAGTTCTCGATTTTCTTCCCGGCCGTTTGGAGGCTGAGATCTATATTCTCGCTCTGTCCTCCCTACTGGACTTTTATATGTCGTCCACTTCGTCCTGATCCCGTGTACTTCGTACCCATTGTCCAGTTCCAATGTCTTTTGGGGGGGTTTGCCTTGGTGTCTGTGAACGTGACTGGTTTTCTTTCTTCTCAGTTGTTTGGTGCCGGCTCGTGACGCGTTTGTTCCCGGGACGAAATCGACCAATTTTCAGCCCCTCCCTGCGTCCAAAGTTTCAGTTCCTTTTGAGGTCACTCTAGGGAGCTACTTCTCCTTGACTTTTTCTTTCTTTTTTTTTCCCCCTCCTTTTACCGAAAATACGTGCGCCTTTTTTCCCAACCCCACGCTCCCGCCTTGCAAGATGCTGCCCCATCGGCACCTTGCCCGCACGTTTGGGAGGAAAACCTTTCTCGATCTTTTACTGCGTAATTTTGAGGTTTCCGGTTATGAGTTTTTTTTTTCTTCTAGCCCCTCCCGGTTTCGTTAGGCCCCTGTCGTGCTGCCCTCATCTTTGTGGTGCGCGCCGCAGTCGTAGATGGCCAAGGCGGCACAGCCCGCTTTGTTCGCGACCAATCCCTCAATTGTTTTTTGCTTCAGACTGTTCCTTTACTGGATCTGTTCGTCTCGGACCTTTCTGCGGCGTTCATGGAAACTCCCTCCGAGCACCGTTTTAGCGCTCTGCGAGTTGTCGCTCTTGCCGGGTCTTGATTCCTCGCTCTGCTTCTTACTTTCCTCATCCCCGAATTGGTCACGCCCATGGTTCTTTTATCTTTCTATTCGATGCGCCCCCTTATCGTTGGTCGCATGCAATCCCCCGTGTGTAACTTTTCCCGGCATTCGCCCGATTTGGATCTTTAGCGTTCCCCCCCCCCTCTCTCGACTTGTTGTGTCGACACCGCGTTAATGTCCCTCACCGCGAGTTTTTCTAGAGTCCCGGATTCCTGTGTAGCGTACACCCTCGCCGCCCTGTTGCCTGTACCCTCCGGGATCCTCCCCTTCGTCACCGTCTACAAGGAAGCTGTTACGTCCCTC
>Ga0179593_1288489_pt1 | contig 13470 bp, 15 predicted proteins | sample CZODoug2_1_08_16_FD_185931 | JGI IMG/M metagenome (GOLD analysis project Ga0179593, IMG submission 185931) | Vadose zone soil fungal communities from Angelo Coast Range Reserve, California, USA - CZODoug2_1_08_16fungal (PacBio error correction) | ecosystem: Environmental > Terrestrial > Soil >... | reverse complement strand
CGAACGCCATTAGAAGGAAATCCTTAGAAAATTTGTAGGACTACTACGTCCGAGCTTGCGAAGCTTCTCCCCTGCTCTAGATAACTGCATGTTCCGTGTCCTTCCCGAGTAAAATAGAGAGCAGTCTCCGCTTTTTCCCTCTTGCCCGTTAACGCGAGATTGCCCCCTTCCTCTTTTGCTTCTTCTTCAACTACAAGTGTGCCCTTCTTTCGTTTTTGTCTTTGAATTACCTTTAGATATGGCACCTGGGCCAATGGTTCTCCCTGCTTCCATGCTTTGGTGCGTTGCCTTCTTTTCTCGCACCCCCCCCCTGCCTATTGAGCTTGTTCTCGCATCTGACTTTTACACTTTTGCTTCTTGACTTGCCAGCAGCCGAATCTGTTTGGCCCCTCCCCCCAAACACCCCAACTCCCTCCAATTTCGTATGCGCGGTACACATGCCTTTTCCCGTTTGTTCCCGCATTGGCATCCGGGATTTTTAGCGATTTTCTCCCCAAGTCTCTCTTTAGTAAACTTACCTTAGTAAAAAGTTTATTATTATTTTCTTCTTTCTCGAAAAGCTTCTTCCCATACCCCCCGATTCGCCCCTTTTGTCCTTCCCCCCCCCCTTCTGTCACTTGTTGGTTTTACCCCATTCTTGGCCCCGTCTATGATCCGCTTGTGTCGGAAATATGTTTTTAAGTCCCGTTTTGTTACTACGTCTCCAGGCCTCCTATGGCTCATCCGTTCCCCCTCCCTCCTTTCGACTCCCTCTTCAATCTTAGCCCGTTTCCACCGCCAACACCCCCCTCTTGAGTTTCCACTTCCCCCCCCCCCCCCCCCCCCCCACACCCCCACCCCCCCACAACCCCCCCCACACACACCACCCCACCCCACACCCCCACCCCCCCCCCCCCCCCCCCCCCCAGATCCCCCCTTCCCCACATACCACATGCAACCCTCCTTTTCCGATACTATTGTCTCCCTCCGTCCCCCTTCCAAATAGGTTTGCGCGGTTCGTGTTCATTGCTCTCTACCAATATTAGTAATTAGGCTTTCTACGTGATCTAGGAAAAAAACTTAGGGTTTTACCCTACAGATTACCTTTCTTTTCACCCTCCCCCTAAAGGTTTAAGCTTTTCGTCATTTCGGCTCTATTCCCTTCGACCCACCTGCCAAATTTGTGATTCCCCACTTTAGAAACCCGGTGTCCCCCCCTCCGAACTAATGTACAGAGACTTCGTCAGCCCCCCCCTCCCCTCTGAATTATCCTGCCTCCGCATCGTTGATCTCTACGAGTTAGTTTTCCTTTAGCTTGCATTCCAAGCGGCTCTTCCCGGAAGATAGTCGCTGCTGTGTTTTTTCAGGAATGCTTCACTCGCCTTTGGTTTTTTCCCCGTCTCGGGAATAGCGCACGACAGTTCCGGAAGAGGAGAGAGATTTTTTTTGACCTTCTTTCCCGTCTTTTCCCCTGGGTCAACCATTAAAATTCGCTGGTCACAGAGTCTCCCTCCCCCCCCCTTTGGCTTTTTTTTCCCAGCTTTTAATTCCACGTCAACAGACTAATATCATCTACCTCTGGGGGATTACAATCTCGAAGTTTCTTTCCATGACGCTGCTTCTCACTGAGATGTCCCTCCCTCTTCCCGTCTAACCTCTAGTTGGTATGTGAACCACAAGGCACAATTGGACCTTATTAGGGCTGGTGTTTTTCCCTTTTGTTTTCGTCGGAATTGTTTCTCCTTCTCGGAGTCAAGGGAGCTCGGAATCCTCCTGAGATGGGATCAAGAAATTTGTGAATCGCTACGAGATTCTCAACCTTTCCCTCTCACCCAGTTGACCCCTTTGGCACGTTGGTTCTTTCTTTCTCTTCTTTAGGCTTTGTTTTTTTCTGTTGGGATCAGTGCTCGCTTGTTGTAAAAGTTGACGAAAGGAGAAGTCATCCCGATTCTCCTCTTTTTTCACACGATTCGCCTTTCTTCACACTCATCGAGCGGCTTCGCTGGGCCAGGGGTGAGTCTTTTGATTTGCTTCCCCCGCTTCGACCTCCCCCCAAGGGTTACTACCTTTCCCTCTGAGAATTTCACCCCCCCCCCCCTTCCCCCTGTCAAATGTCAGTATTTGGTAGGTTTTTCCTTTGACCCTCTTCCCCCTTCCCATTCGTAAGCGATATAGATGCGAGTCCATTTTCTCCTCCTCGCCGACGTGCCGGCCAGAACGAGAATCACTTCTCTAAAGTAAACAAGATTCGAAGGTGCCTCCGATAATATTTCTCTTCGTCCCACATACTTTTAAACTCCTTCCCGTTGGCTCAAGGGAAATGGCAAACCCCCCCCCCCCTTCCTCCTCCTCTTTTTGTTTTTTTAGTGAGATATTTTGCCCTGCCCTTTTGATTCTAGTTAGAGCGTAAAGTATGTGGCGCCGTGGCCTCTTAGTTGGGATCAGGAAACGTTAAGCAGTGATACTCCCCTCCTTTTCGAGGCGGCGTTTTCTTTTTTTTCACGTGGTTTGCTCTCCCCCCCCTAGATCTGAAGAATGCACTGTACCTTGAGACAGTTAAACAAAGGAAACTTTGCGCATGTGGACACCCCTTTTTTGATGTTTCCCTTCTCGTGGCTCTCGTCAGTAGTAGCCCTTGTTCCGTGAGCTTCCCTTGGTTTCTAGAAAAGTCCCCCGTCCCCCCGTTCCCTCTCTCATGATAGAGGAGGATTCCGACTTTGAACGTGGACTCCGTCAGTCCTCTCTTCCTTCCTCATGCAGTAGAAAGTGAAGAAGCTCGAATGTCTCTTGAAACCAGCCGGATGCCTCTTTTCTAGCCCCCCCAGTGGCAATGCACGTGTACGTTAGCGATTCTGAGTAGTCTGACGACTTTTGTGGGTTCCCTCCCCTCGTGAGGAATATAAGGCTCGACCCGCCCCTCCCCCCCCTTCCTTCCGCCCGCGTTTCGCCACAGCCCATCAGAAGGAAAAGATGCAATTTTGTTAAAGACTCTCCCCTGCCTGGTATCGAGAGTCGCCTCTCTTTTCTCGCGGCATCCAATCTGCTAGGTTGCTTTACACATCGAGGGCTGATCTTAGTCTTTGGGGATTAAGAGTACCTCGAAGTTTTTCTTTTTCCGCTCCTTTTCATGGTCCGTCTGCCCCCTGACGGTACCCAGAAGGGGTTCCCCCCCCTTTCCCCCCGATTCTCTCTCCTCTTACTCCTTCAATTGCGGGCGCTCTCAGGCATTTTAGAAAAAAAGAAGCGTGAGTTTTGAAGCCCGGACCTCAACCCCCTCCCGTCTATGATGCTTTCTTGGTGGGGTGGGGGGTTGTTTTTGTTTTTTTTTGTTCATTTCTGACGCTTCATCACCGCAAGCGAACGATTCACTCCCCGTCACAAGCGAACTGCGGTGAGTTGTCCCGTGATCACACCTCATTGTTGCTTTTGTCATTTAATAAGCATTCTTTTTTCCTCTATTCTCTCCCTCCTGTACATTAGGTTGTTACGTCTTTTTTCTTGTACCTTGGATACGTGACCAACCTTTGTTTCCTTGTGTCGGCCCCCTATTATCTACCTCTTCTTCGCCCTCCCCCTTTCTCCTAGGTAGTGTCTCTCCGAATATTTTGAACGCAGCTTGTTTTTTTGCCTCATAACCTCTGAAATTTTTCCCTTTACCTTCATTTCTCCCCCCCCTTATCCTCCCCCTGCTTCTTGAGCTTTCAAATAACACATAGTAAGGGAGATGGCTCCCTTCTGCTGCGTTCCTAACTTTTTCCCTCTGGGACCTGATTCCCCCTTCATTTTATTTCCTTTCTAAATTTTTAACGTCCTGAGCGTAGGCGCTTGCTTTTTGCTTTTCCCTGCTAGGGCCCTGTACCTCTTATCCCCACCGATTCGCAGATGGCTTCCGTGCGCCCGCTGCAATAGAAGACCAGTAGTAAGGGGTTGACTATTTCTTGGCAAGCCCCCTCTAATGGAGTAGAAGCTTTGGCGCGGAAAAAACTTCAATCCGACCCACGTGAGCGTGTTGACGTCTTTTACTTCTTCCGGTCTCGCTTGGATTCGCCACATCGATCCAGATTCCATATTTTTTTCCCCCCACTATCCTTTCCATTAATTCCCGAACCTTGAGTGATTGGATATTTCTTCCGCAGCTTCCTTTTCTTTTTAATTACATCGCAAGTGACCTCGTGCTGAGAAGAAAGTCGCCCAATCATTATTCGATATTGGAGTCCCCTTTTCCCCTTGACTTCCCCCCCCGCCGTGAACTCCTTTTCTACCACTTCCCCCTTACCGAGAGCAAGATCTACTTCAAATCAACACAATTTCCCTTAACCCCCTTTTCCGTGTCACTAGACAAATATGTTGTAAGTTGAAAGAAGCCGATGTCACGGGCCTCACCAAAGTTGATATGAGTAGATCTCGGTTATTCACATGTCTTTACGCCTTCCCCCGGTTGCTTTGATTCCCCTTCTCGCCTGCGCTCAAGATATTCCTTTGGAGAATTTTTTTGTCGCTCCCACGGAGTCTGTCTCCCATGGTTTTCCAGGATTTGAAGACCCGTAGAATTCTTTTCCCTCCCCCCCCCGTTGTTGTCTCTAGACCTACTCCCATTCGAATCGTTCCAAAGCACATTGCCTCACCCTCAGCCGTGGGTCTGCTTCCGTTCAAGGTAAGAGATTCGTCCAGCGCGGAATCTTTATTCCCCGCTCCCCTTTTTCCTCTAATCCCTGGTTAATACTCGATCGTTACATAGAAGGTGTAGATTCTTCCAGAATAGCCCTCTCCCCTTACATATTTGGCTGATCGGAACCAATCCCCCAATTTTTCTACCCATTAGTAGTTTTGTTTTTTTGAATTCGAGAGTGTCTCCTCTGACAAAATGGAAAATTTAACCCGGCCTCACCTGAGGTTAAGAAGTATTGATTCCCCATTTTTGAAGTAATTGTTTTTGGTTATTCTCCCCAATGCCCCTTTTGCCCCAATTTGTCATTTGTGAGCAGCAATTCGACGTAACTCCCCTCCTTGCTCGCCTCAAAACAACTCAACCCAAAAGCGTGGAGCCTTCCCATTTCCTTGTGTCGATTTTTAACAGGACGCCCCCCCACCCCTGCACGGTTTTGATAAAGCCCTTATGTGGACGACCTTTTTCCCCAATCTAGTTACAAAAGAATTTACCAACTTCCCCACCCCCCTCTCACCAAGGGATCTATTATTCTGGTTCTTCCCCTTTTTTCCATCCTCTTAGGATATGTTGTTCCCAAAAGATCATGGAACAGTTAGAGTTTTTCTTTCCCCCCTTCGTTCCTTTTTTTTTCGCCCTGGACAAATGTTTTCCTTTCCGGTGGTATTCACTTCCCTCCCTGTTTTTCCTCATCCCTTCGACGGCATACGAAGCATCCCTACTCCTAGTTTACCCCATAGTAGACGAAACAGCCCCCCCTCTGATCAATGACCCCAATATCCCCAAACCACCGTTTACTCTTTTCCCACCCTCCCAAGATATGATGATTGAGAATAGACGCCAGGGGGTATCGCAATCTTCCGTTCCCTCCATGATCTACGAACCACTTTCTTTTAGTAATGAGTATTCGTTTTCTTCTTATCGGCCCCTCCCCAGCTGCGTTTAAGAACAGATGACATTAGATACCCCCTCCCTTCTCTCGGGGGGCCCCAATCGTTGCCGCAGTTTGTCTCTCTCTCTTCTGAACCCCTGACCCCCCATATCCTCCCGGAGCTCCCCCGGACGGACAAAGAAGTTAAAATGTACCCTCTCTGAGTCTCTGCTCAGCAAACTACATCTGAATTTAGCTCGCATTTGTTTTGATCTCCCTCTGTTTTTGCTTCTTTCATTTTCTTGATTCGACTGCGGTGATTCAAGCTTTGGTAAAAACAGACTATTTTTACGTCCCCTATCGCCACTTCTCTTCCCCCCCCCCCCGGTTCTTTTTTGCGATTCTTCTCCTAGCGCACCCTAAAAGTTCCGCTCTAATATTGTAGATAGATTGGTTCAAGTTTTTTAGTGTTTTTAATCTTGTACCCTTCTTCCCTTCCTCTTGTCAATAGCCTCCCTGAAAAACTCCAAATTTTTGACGATTTCCCCCTCCCAGTTTCCCACAATACTCCTCTCATCCCGATGGGATATTAAATCCTTGGTAAGTGCGTGCTGCTTCTGCCCCCTTCTGCGCTCCTCGATTAACTCTCTTCTTCTGAACCACCCAAGGCAAGCCCCTTCTTCTTTTTCCCTTTGTAGATCGGTATTTGGAGTAGAATGTGTCGCAGAGGTCGTCGAGACGGAAGCCGTACTGCCTTTTTCGTGCACGCCCTTAGATCTACTCTCCTCCTTGCGAAGTCACGTTCCAAGTTGCACGTCTGGGGGAGGCTATAGATATAGGATCCGACGTTCCTCTTTCCTTGATAGCGGCGTCCCTTTTCGACTTCAACCACCCCCCCTTGCCTCGTTTCATAGAGCTCCGGCTACCACGATCCCTCCTTCGATACTATCTCCCTTTGTCCCTTGTTCGCTGTCTGGTGTAATTCCAACGATTGTCTCCTCTTTGGTCCCCCGGCCACTCCTGTACTCAGAAAGAAACGGCTAACAAGTCCGGAATTAGCCAGTTATCCTTTCCCCCCAACCAAAATGATTTCAAATTCAGTTTCGGGTGTGTTGGGCCGTTTGTTAACCACGCTGATACCCTTTTCCTGTCACCGATTCTCTCTACTTCCCAGTGGAGAGCGTTTTCCGTGGAATGACTAGATTTTTTTCCCTTTCTGAACCTTCACGATCGAGGGTCAACCGCTTGATCCTCTTTTACATCGACCGGCGCACTACGTGACGATCACGAACTCCCTATTCACTTAAGGGTATCCATTGTTTGCACAGTATTTTCCCCCTTGCCCTGTTTAATCTCGCGAGTCGTTTAACGTATTTCTCTTGACGCGTTAGGCCTTTCCTTTCCGTTTTCCTCTCTTTTGACTTTCCTCACGGATTCTCGTCGGCGCTGCTTTGAGGAAGAGATCAAGTTTTTGGTTTTTTTATCGAGATCTTTTACTAATCCCTTTCTCCGCTGAGCAGTTAACACACTTCCCCCAACAACTTCGTCCCCCCGTCCAACTCCATTTTATTGTTACTCAGGGCGTTCAGTACGTAGTAGAACTTGTAGTTATTGAGAGATTGTGAGAACTTTTCGGTGGTACACTCTTCTCCCACGTTAACGCAGAGTCTCTCTGATTGACTTCCCAAGTCTCTCTTAATATCATCTCTTTTCCCGGACCGTTTCAGCGACTTTTTTTTTCCCGAAGCGAGTTCGGGAGACTCTTCACACCCCTTCTTCCCCGAGATCCTTATCTACAATCCCCTTTCCCCTTCCAGTGATTCGCTCCCCCTTTTTGTATTTCCCTTGCTCGGCGGGCGTGCCAATACTCTCCCATTGTTTGAATACCTCTACTCAGTCTCCTTTCTACCCCAAATTCTCCTCCTCGTCGCAACCACGCCCCCCCCCTCCTTCGTTTTCCCCCCATCTTGCTTTGGTTCAAGACACTCTAATCTAAAGAGGCTCCTTTCCCCTGTCGGTACTCCAGCGGGAATGTAACGTCACACCCTTTCTGCGTTTGTCTTTTAATCCCATCGATTATATTAGTCTTTCCCGGCTAATTCGCTCCCCTCTTGCCCTTTTTCCCCTTTCGTCCACCCGTGAAGTTCTTTTCCGCTTACCCTCCGAGGAAAAGAACTGTGAAACTTATATCTTTATCTTCCTTTTCCCTTTCTAGTCGGTTCCTCTCGCCCCCCCGTCCTCGTGCCAGCTTTTCCCCCCCCCAAAAGCTTCTATTCTTCGGTTCCGCACTGAATCCCCGCATTCTGACAAGATAGAAAATGCTAAAGCTTCCGCGTGGCTCTCAACTCTTTCTTAGGTGATTATTCAGAATGGTTACTGAGCATGATCTTTTAGGTACATTAGGTCCTCTGTTTTTTTCCTCCTTTTCTCTCCGTGGCTTACATTCACATTGGGGTCAGTTTTTTTCTCGGCGTTAGAAACTTCTCCGGAACTCTTGACCCCTGACCCCCCTCTTTAGGTATTTGTACGACGTTATGGATGTTTTTTTCCCCCTGCGCTTGTATTTCCCCCCCTTTCAGCGCCCCCCCTCTCCTTACTAATATTGGTCGAGAGTTTTTTTACAAGTATAGAAACAGAACCCCCGGCGCCCTTACCAAATCCACCTTTTTGAGTTTCTCTTTGGAGACGCCTTCTTTTGGTTTCCTTCGAACCTTTTTCGCATTGTTTCATTTCAAATCTGGGGTCCCCGGATAATCTGTTTTACTCTCGTTTCGACCTTTGTTTCGTCGGCCGGCTTGGACAGTTTGTGAGGGTGTCTACAGTATACCAACCGCACGTAAGAGGGCGGCGTGGAAACAATTCCTCGAAGTTCCTCCCCTTTCGTACTGTGTCATGCTTTTCTGTTGCAAGCCAAGCTCATTCCGGATGTTCCCAGAAGCTTTGCCGCTCCCCCCTACGAAAACTCCGATCCCCGTTTTTAGCGTTAGTTTCCTCCCCGTTACGGTAACGCTACTTTTCTGGAAAATAGATTCCAAGTTCCACTTTTCGGTTTCCCCCCTCATTTTTTCAAGGTCCTGCTACTAAGTCATCTTTGGAGGTTTGTTTGATCCTTCCGCCCGAAGCTTGCTAGTCTATGGTTGCCTTCCCCCCCCCTTCAAATTCCATCGGCTTGCGCAATACCACTTGTGTCAAAATTGAGATGCGTTTCCCCGATCCCCCTACTCGGATCCCAATTGTCTCTCCGGTTCCCCCTCCCCCCCCTTCCATATCTGAGTTGCAGATCGACTTCACCACCAGAAAAACATTTCAGGTAGACCTGGGACGTTTTAAGATAAACTGGGAAGTTCCCCCCCATCTCTCTTGGAAATAATAAAAGTAGCTCGATCTATTTATCCCACTCTTCCTCCTGACAAAAGGTATAGTTTCCCATTCCTCACGCCGCGCTAAGTCTTCTTTGTCGATCTCCCACTGCTCTTGAGTTGGAAGGCTCTCATTTCCCTTTTAGATATCATATATGTTAATAATACCGTTTTTTGAGATATTTATCTTCACCTCCCCCTTTTAGACTAGAAAGGACCCATTGCGACACGAGAAGGGTGCGACGGACCTTATCGCGCCCTTCGAAGATAGAGCCCCTTACTTTTTTCAAATGTTCCTCCGCCCCCCTAATTAAATATACTTCCTGCTACTTCTCCTTTTGGATTCCTCTTTAACCCGTTTGAACGCATAGGACGGCTTCCTTAAAATATTTGGTATCCCCCTTCACTTTTGCTCCGTCGTAGTTTTTTCTTGTTTCTCTACTGCCGATCTGTTCCCATGCACTGTTTTCCAACATTGCTAGTCCACCTTGGGAGGCCCCGCAGTGATCCCTTACACCCCCCCCCCCCTCTCCGATTTGCTGTGGTCTTTCCGCCTATGGCCCCTTTGCTCTGGAGTAAATCCTTCCCGAATCTTTTCTTCTGCCCTCGTATAAAACAACTCCCTTTTCTCTTTCCCTTAGCAGTCTTCCCTGTCTTTTGTCACCGAAAGGCACCTTTTTCATAGTTTTTTTCAAGAGATGTGGAAGACCCCCCCACGACCTTCCTTTCTCTCTTACAGCCCAGTCCCTCCGCTCAACTTGGTCCCTCGTTTTACTTTTTTCTAGCAACTCTTCCTTAAGAGTAGATTGGGGATTCAGAGCATGACACAGTCCTCCTTTGCTTTCGTGATCGTTGTAACACGACCCCCCTATGCTACTCCTTTTGTTGATACCCCTTTTCTCATTCCTATGGCTGTGCATCCGCGGCTGCCTCCCCCTCAAGAGCCACGCATCAGGTAAAATATTAGACACCAGTCCCCCTCACAACATCTTTTTAATTCCCTTACCAATCGCAAACCATCAACCTTGAAGAGGTCTTGCTCCCATTTTAACCTTCTCCCCACCTTTTGTAGTGTACTGCACGTCGTTCTATCATCTCTCTAACCCACCCTCTACTGTAGAAGGATCTTGACCCTCACCATGCGGGGGTTGAACGATCTTTCCTTCGTTAGCCCCCCCCTCCCCCCCTTTTTCCTCTGGCTTGGGCAAAGCGGTGATAGCCTATTTTAGCCTTTTCGTGTCTGCCCCCCCCCCTACAAATTTGCATTCCTACCCCCCTGAGCGACCACGTGTACACCCGCCCCTCACCTTTTTCCTTTACCATGGGCTCCTGCTCCTCAAAGTTCCTTATTCAAACTTTTTCCCCTGGTGTCGCACTCCTGTGTACCTTTCGGGCATTGTATCGTGTCCTTGTTTTCTTCCACTGCTTCTTTCCCCCCTTTTTTCCCCGAATAAGTCTCCTCGTTTGTAAGGAGACGATGCTTTTTTTTGATCTTTTCCGCCTCCTCCCGCAAATTTCCGCGATTCGAGGATGCTTTTCCTCCTTTTCTTTTCCTCCTGGCCCATGAACTTCGTTTTCCTCTGACCCTGAAAAAAGTTGCTGGTATACGTCCCTTCCCCCTCACTCAGAGAATGCAATCGATGGCTTACAACAATTCCTCATTCGGTTTTTTTTCTTCATGCCCCTTTGATAACCCTCGCGAGGCAATCCTTCTATAAACCATGAGTCTTTCTTTCTGAATTCTGTCCACCCCCCCCCTGCCGATTGGCACTTATCTGGTTATTGTGAGAGAGCTGTGTTTAATTTGTCTTCCGCTCTTAGTCTAGCCTAGGAAGTAGTATGAGGGCTTTCAAGAACTCCCCCTATCTAAGAGATAAGCACCTGAGTCCCTTCAACCTTTTTAAGTGTCACTTTTTTCTGAGAAGCCCTCTATCTCTTTTGTAGAGGGCTACCTTTCTAGAGGAAGAGGAACTTCCCTGTTACACTCTTCTTCCCCTAGTTCCCCCCCGATCTATTAGATACATAATAAGCTTCGATGGGGGTAAAAATGGAGTCAGCTGTTCTTGAGCACTCTGCTAACTCCACCTTTCTAATACCGTTCATCCGGAGCATGTTTCCCCCATCCACCCCCTGTCAATGTTAAGTTTTGGTATGGGGCCTCTTTTTTACCCAGGCTCGATCCCCTTTCCTAGTAACCCCGCGATCTCGCGTCGTCCCTGTCCAAGTGGATTGCCTCTAGATCTCCCCTTTCGCTGGAGAGAAAGAGCCTTTTAAAGTATCTCCCTCCCCGAGATGTCCCTTTCTTCCCCTTATTACTACCTCTTTTCCCCCTCGCCAACCCCCCACCCTGGGTTGGTGTTTTTTTTCCCTACTCCAAAGCCCGGGAAGTTTTTTTTTTCTATATATATTCTTCCTCCTCTGTTTTTGTTTAGAGTATCCTTCCCTTTAGCTCGGAATTTTCTGATCCGGGTCTTTGTCTGAGGTATCTAGGATCTCGCCCGTCCCGATTTCAGCCTCCAGTGCTCTTTTCCCCCAGGCGATGCGTCTGCCGTTATAAAAGTGGGGAGCAGATCTCTAGTTACTACTGAACTTAGGTCTCGTGAGACCCACCCCGAGGCCAACCACCATTTCAATGCTCCACCTTGAAGTTTTTTTCCATTCTCAGTGCGTCATTCCTTCCTTATGTCGCCCTTTTTCTGAGAGGTGCCGACACGACAATTACTCCATCTTTACCCCTCGGCCTCTCGATGATGTCTTCTAACCTCTCTTTACTCCTGGGTAGATTCTTTCCCTGGCGCCTTTTCCTCTTCCCTTTTTAGAAGATAGCAACTGTCGTAACACAGAGCTTCTCTCTGTTCTAGCCCTCCCCCCCCAGGTGCCCCTTCTTAATTTTAGAGCCAGGTTTCTTCAGATAGACGGGCCCCTTTGCCCGCCGCGCCTTGACTTGCCCCGACGATCGACTCCTCTACGCTCCAAATTTTTTCGATCCGTTTTCAACGCCTCGCACATCCCCCCTTTAAGTCCTGAACCCTGTTGTCCTTTTTTTCCAGAATCCTCTACGCAGTTATCGGGCTGTCCGAGACGAGGTTTTCTCCTAGCGGGGTTTCCCTCTACACATGGATTGATTTCCTTCCCCCCTCGCGGGCGATTAGTTTTCCTTTCTCATCTGAACTTTTGTTTCTTCGCTTTACCGAGAAGTCATGCTTTCCTCAACAGAAGGGACAAAAGAAACCCCCTGCCTCTTCACTTTCTTTTTCCCTTGGTTTGGTGGGGTTTTGACCTTCTCTAGTCTTAAGTACCTTCCCCCCCGAAGCTATTATTTCTCTTAACCCCCCATCCTTCTAAGTTATTGCTCCAGCTTTCCCACATGGCATCTCCCCTCTCCGCCCTTCCGTCCACATTAAAAGCGTAGTTTGCTTGATTTTCAACAGATGCTTGAGTTATTTTTTTCCCCATGAATGTCCTTTTTCGCGGCTCCTTCTCTAGTTTCCATTGTAGGTTACGCCGTTAGACCGTGTCTGCCCTTTCCTTTTAGTGGTGGTTTCTCCGGCGATGCCCCTGACACCTCGCTTCCTGCGTCCCCCTTCCCAGACTATCTTTTTCTTCTTTTCTCCTTTTAATATGGTTCACTTAAACCCCCCAGTCCAGCTTGGTTTTTTTTTGCGAAGCGATAGAGCTGTCTTCCTCCTACTATGTTCCTCTCTCATTACCCCTCCCAGATGCGCAGACCACCTCCATTTTTGATTGGCCCCCGGTCACGTATCTTGACCTGAGTGTTTTTCAGCGGACGGTGTTTTATTGAGTTTGTTCTCACCCCCGGCGGTGTTTCTTGTAAGGTATCCTCTTTCAAGACTCTTTGTCGGCGCTTTCCTTTTGTCCTGAAGGATTTGAATACCGTAGGAGGGACTTGATCTATAACCCCCTACAAGCAATCTTTTCCTTTAGCCAAGAGGATCACTCATTAGAACGGAATTTTCCCTGGTTGCACTCCCTCTCCACTTTTTGCACCTCTTTGTGATCCAACCTGAAACCCTTTTTCTCCCTTTCTTGATTTGGGGAATGGAACAGGTTTACGCTCCCTTCTGGAGTACCCCTCTTCCCCGCTCCCGCGTTACGACCAAATTTCAAGTCTGCTCTTACCCTCCTCTTTTTTTTGTGTTTGGATCAGAGACGCGGACTCTGTGTTAGGATTCTTTCAATAAAATCGTGACAAGGGGCCCTCTTGCTTGAATACCCCCCCCGTCGCCTTCCTTCTTCGATGGGGAGACCAATATTTTTTCTTCTCCCCTAAGGTGGAGTTCCGGTTCGACCCTTGCCCCCCCTTCACGACCCCCAGCAAGAGACACTTCCCCCCCCGACACCCAAAATCCCTCCCCCCCAGGAGAAAACAAATTGGCTTTTTTTGTTGTTAAGATATCCAGAGGGGCCGGGCATCTATAGTCTGGGAAATCTTCCCTGTCCCCCTTCTAGTCGATAGATTTCTTTCCCTTTTTCGCGAAAAGTCTCGTGATCAGTTGCCCCCACTTTTGTCCAGGTGACTGTCGACAGTCAGGAAACCCCCCTTCGCTTTGTCTCCTGTTTCTGAAGTTGAATCA
>Ga0179593_1284677_pt1 | contig 13470 bp, 12 predicted proteins | sample CZODoug2_1_08_16_FD_185931 | JGI IMG/M metagenome (GOLD analysis project Ga0179593, IMG submission 185931) | Vadose zone soil fungal communities from Angelo Coast Range Reserve, California, USA - CZODoug2_1_08_16fungal (PacBio error correction) | ecosystem: Environmental > Terrestrial > Soil >... | reverse complement strand
TAACCCCTCTAAAAGCTCGGTTGCGTTTTTCCCCCCCTGCGTTCCCAACTGTCTTGTTTTGGTTTTTCTTGTTTTTCTTTTTTTGTTTTTCTCCTTCGAGTGTTTGTTTGAAACCTAATCCAGGCCCTTCCTTCTCCAAGATTTTAATATTTCCCCGTTCATTCCACCGCTCTTTTAAACCCGTCTCTGTAGTTTCTTGTCTGGCAGCGCAATTTCTCAACCTGCCTTTCGTGCCTATGGTCTTCCAAAGCCGGTCCATCGTGTAGCGAGGTGGATTGGTCCCTTTCTTTTCAGAACCTACTCTCCCTTCGTTGACTGTTGGGGCTGCCCCCTTCCGAGTCTCCATTGTTCGGAGTGGCAGACCACTTCTGCCGTAGTGGTCGGCGTCCTTGATTTGAGAAGATCCCTTTCCGTTGCCGGTTCGTCCGTCCGGATTCTCCTTCCTTCGTTCCTATCCTCCTAGGACTTTTTCTCGACCCCGGCCTTCCCTTCGAACAACTTTGGGCCCCCAATTTTTAGCAACACCGGTTTTTTTATTTTTCTGCCCCCCGGTTTCCTTTGAGACTTTTCTCGCGGACTAATTTTCGGTTCAGGCTGACATTCGAGCCATTCCCCTTTAAACCCCGCCTTTAAAAGTATTGCCCCTTTTTCACGTTCGGGAGTCAGGCCTTATTCCGTGACTGATGTATAGGAATTAGAGTTCTTCGCCGCTTCCCATTTTCCAGAGACCAAGCCGGCGCATTTCCCTTTCGGGACCTAGGTTTTTCGGTCGTCGGCAATGCGGTTCTTTTTGCATCTGCGCTGCCCGGAACCGCAAGGACCTTCCGTCTCCCCCCGACGCGCAACTCTTAGCCTTAGGATTTACTTTCCATCCGGATATCGAGAGGTCTTCCTTTTGTTCCTGAGGCGCCGAAAAGCCAGAGACTTGTCACGCATCAGCTCCCTGGTAGGGGTCGCTATCCTTGAGATGTAGCCTTCGATTCGGTTGCAGGTGGCAGGTCAGAGGTAGCAGGTTTTTTTTTATGTTCCAAGACTTTCCGTCTCCTCGTGCACTTGGTAACTCTTTCCTGGGGTTAATTCGGATTTTCACTATGTTGCTCTGGGTGAAGATCAATTTTTTTTTTTCTGGATTGTAAGAGACGTTCGGACCCTGACAATTCTTCTCCTTTTCCCATATAGTCCTGATTTAATCTGCTTGTTCGTAGCTCCGAGAAGCTTTCCTCAACAGTTTGGGTCCCCGGGGCGTGGATGGGCTCTGTGGGCTCTCCTTTTATTAGTTGGTTCCCCCGGTCGGCCAACCTAAACAAACCTGAGACGCTTTTCCGAGCCACGCCCATCTCATAGAAAGTGTGTTCTCCGCTTTCTTTCCCCCTTCGTTTGCTGGGCTGTTTTCCCCCGAGATTTTTTACGTTTTTTGGCCCCACCTGATTCATAACGCCGCGCACTGAGCTACATGCAATCGTTCCACCCCGACCATTTCTGGATGCTTCGTTTTGACCAGCTGTCCTCCTGTAGCGAGCAAGATCGGTAATTACCGCCCTTTCCGGCAGTAGTCTTTTCCCGTTCCCAAGTTCTTCCTTGTGTTGTTTTCCGAACCCTTCTTAGTTAGCACTCTTCATTTCGAGGCAGTAAGTCAACTCCGCTTCGTTCATATTGGAGACATCTGCATGTCTCCTCCAACTTATAAGAACTCGCACCTTGGCGGATGTCTTTCAATCCAGTTTTTGATTTCCCCAATTTTAAGAGGCGTTTTGTCCTGCACCTTGTCATCCTGTTGCTTTCGCTTTCGGAGGCGAATCCCAACCGCGGTTCTTGGATTTGAAATCGGTTCTGGTCTCATTCAGGCGCCTATTTTTTTCGTAGCTTTTCGTAGAGGGTGTTTTTTTCCCTCTGGCCTCTTGGCCCGGCCCCTGTCGCTTAAGTCTGCGCTCAATTAGGCCTCGGTCTCCTATCCTACTTTGTTTTCTTCTATACATTTCCGTTTGCGCCTCCCCCTCCTTGTGGCGTTTAATCTGGGGCCCCCTCCACATTTGAGTGCCCGAAGCATTTTAGGCCTGCCCTTTGCTCATGCTGCTTGACCTCGTTTCTTTTTGAACCGGTTGATGTATCTGACCCGAAAGAGGACCCCTTTTTCCGGTTGGGTCGGCATTCCGGATCTTTCCGGCCGGTCTTGATTTGACCTCAGTGTGAACAGCTTTGGATCCGCCTCCTTGCCTAGGTTCATCGGCGATAAGTGGTTTGTCTGTTAAACTTATTCAGCCCGGAACCATTTCGGACAGTGTTCCCCCGGATATCCGCTCGATTTTCCTATGTGCTAGAGAATTTTTTTTTTTTCCCGGAACGGGGAGATTTCTTCCGTCACCTTCTCCGTGTCCCCTTTCTGACGGATGGGCTTTCAGACTGCGAGTGCCTGACGCGACGCCTTTTCCAAGCCTCCGCTAAGATTTTTTTTTTTTTTTCGTTGCCTTGGTGAACTCTTCCCTTCGCGATGAATCGCTCTTTCCACGCTAAACATTCCGTTCAGCCGGGAACCCGACGCTTTCCTATTTTTTCCTTCTTTTATTTTCGCCTCACCTTTTCTCTTCTCCTCTTCCTATTGGTTTGCAGCGGGCCCTCAGTTTGGCCCTGGCTCCTTTTTCGCTTGCTCAATGTTTTCCTCCCCCTGGATAAACCTCCCCCGCACCTGACATCGCGGGCTTTCTCGCAATCGTTCTTGGCCCCACACCAAGGGCTCACTTTCTATGATCGACGCTCTTCCACGTCTTCCCTCGCCTCCCTTCTGGATAGATTACGACCCTCCGGTCCCATCAATTTGAGATCTTTTTCTTTCCCGTAGCAGACCCTATGCTTTTCCGCCCCTTCGCTTCGAAGAGTTTCGTAACGCGCCCTATGTCGTCCCATTTTCCCCACTCCCCCAAGATCTCTGCGCCCCCCTCTCACGCCCGTCATTGCGTCTCCCGTCATGCTTTACGTGAACTCCGCCGGGCTTTTGTCTGAACGTCCCCAGTCGTCTACGTATCGTCCCTTGTTCTGATCGGACAATCCGGCCTGCCCTGTTTGCTAAGTTTGTCTGTTGCTATCTTTTGAACTTTCCGGCGGCCTTCATTGGAACCGCGCGTTTCCTTCACCTCCTTCTTCCGTCAACCTGAGTAGTTTACCGGATAAGTGATTCCTCTTGTTCTTGTCGACCTCCACGTGGTGCGTCGAGTAAAACTCGACCGCGAGGATCGTTTTCTTCCGCCGATCTCCCTGCCCTTTTTCTTGACCTTCTTACAGTGTGTTTTCCTCGAATGGCCCTTATTTCAGCCGACCCCGACCATGTTATTCTTTTCGCAATCATTTCTCATGAAAACTTTTTTACGTCCCCTCCCCTCCCCCAGGGTGCTCTCCAACGATTGTGTCTTCAACATTTTTCTGATTATTTTATCTTGGATTTACCGTTCTCTTCCTTGATTTTTCGCTCCCGTCATGAATACCCAGCCTTCAACTCTGTTGCCTAAACCGTTTTTTGTTCTGGGCGGGGGGCGATGTCTTTTCTTCCCCTTGCCCCGTTCTTCCCCCGCTAGACCTTCGAGGAGCACCTTCTTATGTTTGCCTCCCCGCGACTTCGTTTTTTTTTCCGACCCGTTTTTCGCGGTTAAACCGGTTTCTTTTTTCGAAGAGAGCAGGGTCAGTCTTCCTTCCCGTTGTCGCTTGCTTCTTTCTTTTAGAACTATAAAGAAGAGTCTTCGGGCGGCGCTCCGTCCATTTTAAGCTCTCTCTCCATTTTCCCGCCGGGCCCCTGAGATTTCTTCCCTGCCGGCATGTTTGGTCTTTTATCCTCCTTTGGTTGTAGACCACGCTCGCGGTCCCCGAGCTTTTGCCCCCCCCCCCCACATTGCTTCGCCTTTTTGTGCGCAGGTCTTTTTTACGATTCAGGACCGAGGGAGCCTCGTTTGTTATGAAGTTGTCCACGTCTCGTCTCTTTTCTTCTTCTGTGCGGGTCCATTTTTTCCTCTTATTCATCTTCGTGAAAAATCAGGAGAAGGAAGCCTTTTTTCCCTTAGGTCCGACGATTTGTCCCCCCCCCGTGTCCCTTCTTCTTCCTTTCCTTTAGCACTTTTGGGGATTTCTCTCATCCTCCCCTGGCCGTCCCCGTTCTCCGAGTCCCAGACCCACGGTCACGTTTTTGTGAGGCGGTTTTTTTTCGATCCTTTCTGGAGGGCCGTTCTTCGGCAGATTCTCCTGGGCTTTGTTCAATGGTGACCTGCTTACATTCCTTGTTTCAAATTGTTACCAGGCGCTTTTGAGAAGGTTAGAGGTGTCTCTCCCAACCCCTTTGTTCTTGAGAATTTTTGATGACTTTGGAGGGGGGTACCCTTCCTTCTTCCATTTTTGGACCGCTCGGGCAACAGGTCCTTGCCAAGTTTTCTTACGACCTTCTCCCATAGGTCGTAGGTCTTTCTGCGCCAGATTCCTTACTCGCCCATACTATATGAGCTTCAGGTGACTTTCCACATTCGGTGGTGAGTCTTCTGCGGTGGATTTTTCCTGCTTCGTCCGGCGACAGCTCCTGATTCTTCACTGATCCCCTATTTTACTTAGCCACGGCAGGATTGTCCCTAATCCCGCTCTCTACTGCTTTTTTTTTTTCTCATCTTCGTTCTAGCCAGGGGCCCCCATGGCGCTGACCCACTTTCCTCTTGAAGACGAATGGGCGTTCGCGTTTATATAGGTAAGTGTAGTGGTTGTTTTCCCGTTTTTTCCTGTTTTTCGTCTTCTAGTTCTCGTCTAGGTTCCCCCAGTAGCGGTTTCAGCTCGTGAGCGGCTTTTTTCCTTTGGTTTCTGTTTTCGGATCCTCCCATAATGGTAGCTTTGCTTGATCCGGTTTGTGCGGGGCCGCTTTTTTTAGCTTAGAGCTTTATTGAGGCACGGTTATTTTCGCTGTCTGGTTCGTTTGAAGATTTCTAATTTATTATCCCAGAGCCGGCGTGTTTTTGATTTTGGTGTACGAAGTATCCACGCAGTGGAGTCTCCGCCCCATTTCTTTCGTCCGGACCCCTGTCACCGAGCTTTTATTGTCTTTTTAAGCCCCCTTTTGATCCACTATTCCCTTCGTGGCGGCGCTCCTCCTCCACCTCCAGGATCGATGTAGCTTTCCCTGCGCTGTTCTGGCTGCCCCTTCTTCTCTTTGTGTGATGGAAACTTTCCTTCAACTCCCTCACTAAAATGATGGTTACCATGCCCTCCCCAGCTTCCAGCTTTCTCTGCTCTGTTTTGTGAAAGTCGGAGTACATCACCCCTGAATTCCTCATCGGCATCACGGCTTTCGTACGTAGCGAAAGACCCCCCGGTGTTGGTCCTTTTCCCCCCCCCTTTTTTCCCCCACTACAGCCCCTCAAAGCCGCTTCGCGCATCCTTTTTTTTCGCATCGCTTCTAACTTAGTCTTTGATTGGACATACGGAAAGTTCCCCTTCTCCAATCCTCCTCCCTACTTTCCCCTTTGCTGAGGGCAGATCCTCCCTGGAATCGGATTTTGCCAACGCCTTTTCCGTTTCTTTTTCGTCGGGATGCCACGGCGCCGCCCTTTGTTTTTTTTTTTTCGTGGCGACCTATGTCCCCTCCGTAGTTAGGTGCGAACCTAGAGTTTGAGGCATCATTCCCTTTTTCCCGCCCCTTCCTCGCTGTGACCTTTTCTGGCTTCCGGGTGTTTCTGTCCTTCCGATTTCCCGAGGGGATTCATGCACCTGTCCGGTCTTATTTCCTTTTTTTGATTTATCCATTCCTCGACTCTTGCCTTTCCTTTTTCGCTTGCCATCTGCCGTTACTTCGAACCCCCCCCTGGCACGATCCCTCTCATCAGCTGATGTCTTTTTTTGGCCGTTTCAGCTGCTTCTTCCCTCTTTTTTTACATTTTCCAAACAAGGGTTTTAAATTTCTCCCCACCCTCGTCCCTTCCCATTTTTTTCGGATTTTTGAGACGTTATACCGCGTGTCCTGTGTGTATGTAGACATCCTTCAGTCACGGGGTTATTGGCCCGTAACTTTTATGACCCCGGGCGAGACCTTTCGCCCCTGTTTTTTTTGATGACTTCCCCTCGTTATATGTTTCTTCATCGTTTGATCCACGTGTCCTTCCCAAATAGTTTTGTGACCGTTTCTCGGAATTAGCTCTCTTTTCATTCCCGTCTCGTGTGCTTTGAGGTTAAGCTCCAATTAAGGTTTTGTGGTGATGCACGTTCTCCGGGATCATTATTACCTCTCTGCTTTTATTTTAGTTGATTGTGTCGCTGGTACCTCATAATTATATCAGAGTTAGCTTGCCCTTCTCCTATATAGCACTCCAGACTTTTGGGGTCAGCCGCCCGATCTGTTTGTATCCCATTGTTCTTTCTTGCGTTTTCTAGACTTTTCAGCGTGCCGTGCCATTGACTCTTCGATCCTTTCCTTCGGCTGAACGCGGTTACACCCGCCACCGCCGCTCCCTTTTGGTAGTTCAGTAGCCGGCCATCACTAATGAAATTGCTTTCTCTGACCGAATGTTGTCATTTGGCTTTTTAATCCGCACCAGCATGGTTTCCCATTTTTTCCCCGAGCATAGGACGCCCCTTGAGAACCGCACCCCCCCCCCCCCCCCCCCCCGCCGATTCGACCTGTCATTTTTTTTCCGATTTTTTTCGATCCCCTTCCTGGAACCGCCGACTTGCGATCCCCCCCCCTTCACACCAATTACTCTTCCCCCCCCTTCCCCGAGCCCGAGGGTCGGTTGACAATCGGGCATTTTTTTCTTCCGGGTCTCCCCTTCCTTCGGACCTGCTTCTTCTGAGCTGCTGAAGGTGGCAATACCTTCCCACCCGGTCCTTTTTTATCTGGGTCCGAAAGCCGTTGGCCGTATTCTGCCGGGCTCTTTTGATGACCTCCTCCCACTCCACCCCCTGTTCAAACTTTAGTTTTAAATCATCTCCGATGATGGGGCTAATTTCTTTCCTCTTGACCTTCGACTTTAAGACCCGCCCTTTTCCACCACCGACCCCCTTCCTCACCTCTTTGGTTGCCAGTTCGTGCCCTATGGACACTTCGAATTGCTTCAGGTATTTTTGGCTCGTTCTTTGCCGGCTTCTGAGACCCAAAGTCCTTCAAGTCACGCGATTCCATCTTTTCTGCTCACTTGGGCGTTCTTTTTTTTTCACAAAGGTTCCCCCTTTACTGGTGCCGGGCTTGCACTGTTCCCTTTTTCAGTATTTTCCTTACACCATCGATAGTGGACAAACCGACCTGGAGATTTTTTCCGCCTTTTCTTTTTCCATCGTTCTTGAGGAAAGTCCCTTTTCTCCTGCCTTTCTGACTCAATCTTTCTTTGGATCGACTGGGGCTTGCGCGCTGCTTCATGAACCACTTTCGCTTCGACTCCCTTTCTTCGACGGGCAAACTTCGACAATCTTTTTCTTCCCTTCGCTCTCCTGCTCAGCGTTTTCCTCTTAAGAAAACCGCTTGGATTCCAGCTTATCGGCACTGACTCTAGGAGTTCACCCGTTGTAGCCATAGATGTTATGCGTCCGAAAATTCCCTCCCTTTCTGCGCTTCTCGTCTTAAAATCTTTCTTCACGACACCTAGAAGCTCCCCGTTTTCCTTCCCTAGGGCCGAGTTCGAGTGTGCGGTTTTTTTTTTTTTTCTATCTGTAGTCCATAATAGTGGTTGTTGTTTGAGATCTCCCCATGCCTGCGAGGTCACCCGCTCTCGCGGTCCCTTAAACTCCTCGGGTTGGACTCACGATTTTCCTTTCGCCCTGTTCCGGTTCCCTATGCGCTTTTTCCTGGAACCATCTTTCTGTTTCGGAGTACTTCTCTGTTCCTTTCTTCTCTTCCTTTTCGGTATTCCCCTTCTCTTGGTGTCGTCACTCATTCTCTCTCTTCGCTGGTTTCTCATTGTATAAACTTATGTCGAATCCCATTTTCGTCGTCCCGCCCCTTTCGAATGTTGTTTTACCCCTTTTTCTCCCACGGGGCATGCCTTTCCCAGTCTCTTTCTCCAATGGTTCGTATGGTCAGGATTCCTCTTCAGCGGGATTTCGTTTTTTCGTGGCCTTTTTTTGAATTTGCGGGAATTCGTTCAGTAGAGGTTGTCCGTTTTCGACACGTTTTTCTTTCTGGCGCCCCCTTTTTCTCAGCACCGCGAAGCAGTTGAGCCCCCCCGTCAGCTTTGGTCTTCCACGTTGTCATCTTAGGAATTCCTCGCCTTGTTTAGTGGGGTAAGAGTTCATACGGTTCACCATTCGAGCCTACCGTTCCTTCATGCGCCCTTTCTTTTCCCGTAATATCTTTCTTAATGTCTATTTCCTCTTCGACGTACGTTTTCAGCCCGTTCGGGTCTTCGACCGCGCTTAATGTTCGGATCGGACCATATGCAGGCCCTATTTTTTGATCGCCGGGAACCCTCCCTTTCTTCCGTCGTCTTTCCCTTGGTCTGGTGCAGAAGCTTCATTCAGCTACTTCCCTTTCCCCATAAGTAAAGTCCTATTTTTCCTGATGTGTCCTACTGCTAGTGAGAAGTAGATTTTCTACCCCTGCCGGTCCTTCTTTCCTAAAATGCCCCCTTTGAGAGCGAAGTAGGGCTTCGTTTGTTTTTTTCGATAGGTTTCTGTCGTGGAGTTTCCGGCGTGTGTGGTTTGCATAGGTTCTTTGAGCGGGTATGAAATTCGCTCGTCTCGAAGTTGATAGGCAGTTTTTATTTTCCCTCAACTTTTTACTAGCTCTTTTCCTGATTTAAGTTTTTTTTTTCTGGATTTTTCTTTACGCCTTCTGTGATGAGTCCCCCCAAGTCTTCTTTTATATTTATGAGCCATCCTTATTTTTTTTAAGTGGCGTTCCGAAGTAGCCCGGTTTCTTTATTGAGTGGCCTCCTCTGGCGGCCCTTTCATCCTCTCCTTTTCTGAGCTACGCCCCCTCATCCCTTGATTTGAACCGCACGCCCCACTTGACCTTATAGCCTTGTGGGTGGTCTCGCTCTTCCCCCTTCTTTCTTCTCGGATTTGATGCGTAATATTCCCTGACGTTTCGACAGGACATGACAGTTTGAACCAGCCGCGCTTCAGCCGCGAATTTCCCAACTCATGAAGCCGATTTTGCGGTCTATGAGTGCTCGGGTCGCAGAGACAGTACCTCTTCGGGAATTCCGCCTCTCCTCATCTTCCCTGCTGCGATCGACAAAAGAAACCTTTTTTCCAGGAACCCTTGCACCTTTTACGCGCACCAGGTCCCTATAGATTCGGCGCATCATACCCTTTCTACTTCTCCTCACTTTCGATCTTAGTTGTTTTATTTTTCCGTGCAATGATTTTGAACATTCCTCGACCTCTTACATTGGGATTTCTCTAAACAGATTTTTTTCCAGGCTCTCCCCCGCCTTTTTCTCTCCTTCCTCCCTTTTGCCCCTCTGAAAAAATCCTGTTTTTCTGGAGTTTTAACAGAGATAGTTCTGCCTCAGTCTTCAGGCAGACCCTTCCCTTGACTCCTCCCCTTTTTTTTCCGCGTTAGTCTCGAGAATTTTTGTATTGACTTCGAAGGCGTGGCAATGCCCGCCAAAAGGCGAAATTTCCATCCATGAATCTGCCCTTTTCTCCTCCCTTGTTGTTGTGTTCTTCCGATTTTTGATACGCGGCCTTCCGCTGTGGTTTTTTTTAAAGATGTAGGGGTAAACCCCGGGCGGGCCCCCGTCTCTTTCCTGAAATGGTGACCATTGCGTATGGCTCTCGACTCGTCTGCTTTCGAAGAAACCCTTTAGTCGGGTTTACAACTTTTCGCCCTCCTGAAACGCGGACCCCAAGTAGATCTTTCTTTCCGCCGGCTGCTATAACGGTTTTCCTTTCGTTTTAAGTAAGCTGTGAGAGTCGCGTCCCACCCCCCTAATTCTCTTTCAAGCGGGGAGTCTTTCGATTGCTCGGTTTTGCCGGTTCTATGCTATACAGTATTATGCTCCATTTTTATTATTTTGAGCCGTTGTCTTCTTGGATGTTTTAGTTTTGAAGACAGGTTCACGTTCCCTGCCCACCCAGGGTTTTTTTTCGCTTTTTACCTGTACGGCTAGTCCTCTTGTCTTGTTTCATTCTCGGTCCCTTTCGAGAAGCCTCTTTCATCAAACGCCCTCCCCTCCTTATGGCTTTTCTTTCTTGCCTTTCAGACTTGAAGGTTGAACATACTTATGCAGTTCATGTAAATCAGTATGTACATAGCCTCCTATCGACTTTAAGACTGGACTCGCCGTTTAAGATCTCAGAAGGCTTTATCTTATCTCCGACAAGTCCCGAGAATACCTCCTTTTGTTCAGGTGCTCGACAGGGTTTTTTTTGTGGCCATTTTTTAGTGAATGACTAACACGCCTATTAACGTCGTGGCTTCTTTTCAAATTCCCACTTCCACCTCCCACCGACGTTGTGGCGTCACGACTTCGTTTATCTCCGAGTACCCCCAAGATTAGTATGACGAGCTTTTAAACAATGTCGCGTCCCTCCGGACTTCGACCCCACTGGTGTAACATAGTCACCGATCCTCTCTTATTTTTTTATTAGCATCCCTTTTCCTCTGATCACGGCTCTACGATCGTTTTTTCTTCCCCAGAGGAAGACGGATTTTCGGCAACTGCCCAAGCTGGCAACCTCCATGACATCTTCCTCTCAGCCCCGAAGGGTTCGTGGCAAGATTTTTCTAGTTTGCGGCCATTTTTTTCGGCGGCTCCCTGGCTTTCGCCTCGATAACTCTACGTTCGCCTTCTATGATTGGGATGTCGGCCACCTTCTTCTCGTGCTGGGGTCATATAACAGTGCTATACTTCGGCTTTATGTCCTCGGACCCCTCTGACCCCTCCCTCCGAAGCCCCCCCTCCGCGTTTCCGATCGGTGCCGGAGGCCATATGTTTCTACTTGCGAACATGAGTCTCCCCCTTTTTTCTCTGCGGCCTTCTTCACAGGTCTCGGGATCCCGTTCGTACTTCCCCACCGGCATTTCCTGCCCAAGTCGTCGGGGTCGGTTTCCTCCCGCATGGTACTTCTCGACCTCTGACCCACAGGCTCAACGCGTCCTCTGTTTTTAACTTCTTGTTACCCTTTGCCCTTTTTTCTAAGTTTGCAGGGAGTCGACAATTTTTCTCCCTGAAGTCTCCTTTTTCTGAGCACGTCACCCTCTCTTATGTCGTGGGTCAATTAGTCCTTTCTCCCTTGCTGCGAAGATTTTGACCTGGTCCAATTCAGATTCTGGACCCTCCGAGTGCCCCGTTTCTTTTTTCCTTCTCCTCTTTTTCCTGCTCCCTTACCCAACACTTTCGCTCCGTCTTCGTTTTATGTAACTTTCGACATCCCCTTGATAAAATGTCCAGGAGATCCTCTTTTTCACTCCCCTTCCTTCATCCTCATGGTTCATCTTTTACCTTCAGTTTCCCCCTCAGTCCGGAATCTCTTTTTTAGATGGATCCCTGAGACCCCGCCTGCTCTGCCGATTTTAATGAAATAGCGGTTAGGACCACCCCTGCCCCCTTCTACTCGCCCTTTTTTCCCTCGGTCCTCCTCCTCTTTTGCCAGTTTTAATCCGATTTTTTTTTTTCTTTTCTTCGGCCCCCTGAGCGACAGTTTTTTCTCCCCTTTTCCTATGGAAATGAGAGAGGAGGGTGTGAGGCGACGAACTGATCCCTTCATCCTGCTTTCTCCTCGCTTGAATATTGCTCTCTAGCCTCTTTCTATCGGCCTGTTCTTGGGTTTTCGATGCCAAATTTGTTCCGGATTCCTGTGTTTTTAAACAGGTCATCTCGTTTCTCGGATGTCTCCCGATGTCGTTGTTCAGTAGACCTTCACCGCGACGTCTTTGCATTGTTCCTCTCCCTCAAACGTAGAGAGAAGCCAGTACTTCCGGGTTCACTTCGGTTTCCTTGTTTTCAATGCTTTGTACTTGGGGAAGAGTTTTCCTGAAGCGTCTATTTTGACCATGTACTCTTTCGCGACCCCGCTCCTCCGGCTTTCTTGTCTTCCTTTCTCCACGTCTCTCCCCCTTTCAGTGGTAACTAAGCCTTACGCATTTTTCTAACACCGGGTTTTTTCTTGTCCCTTCCAGCTCGCGGAAGTGTCACTTCCATTGGGCCGTTGTTGTCGTCTTCTTCCCCCTCGGTAACACTCCAGATTGACTTTCTCCCTTTGCGGGCACATTCCTGTCGCGGTTTTCCCTTGCCGTCAATGGTGGAAGTTTGGTTATTCTCCTCCCCCCCCCCCGTTCCTTTAATTACTTGAAAATACCTCGGATGCCGGGAATCTTCCGGTTTTTCGTTCGTCTTTTTTGGAGTTGGGCAGGCAGGAGTGGCTGTCAAGGAGTCCCTTGTCCTCCTTCGGCCTAAATCCTCTACCAGACCGAGTTCAGGATTGCCTCACGGATCACGAGTCTACTCCTGCGTTTCCCTTCATTCTACCATCCCACAAGGTAAGAAACCTGCCGACCCTGTCACCTTCTGCGCTTCTCCTCTGTGAGCTTCTGTGTCTCTTCTTGATGTTCCCTTCTTTGACGGAGTCAGCTTCGGGTCTTTTACATCGATCGTCTCTGTTATAGCCAAATCGGGACTGCGGATTCTCCCTTTCTTTTATCTTCTTTCTTCTCTTTTTTGAAGAGTTCTTGGTGTAGCTAGGAAACTCTCGTTAGCTTACAAGTCTATTTGTTGCCCTTTCAATTTCGGTGGTCCTGGTGACGTTTTTTTGCCTAAGCTTACTCGACTTGCTTGGCTTTTTCTTCTGTTCTTTCAGGGAATCATGAGCATTCGGATGCTGGGTACTACCCTCGCCCCCCGCTGCCCCCTCCCCTTTCGAAGCTAGTTTCCCGAAGGCGTGGTTTGCGCCGCTCACGCGGTTCCCGATTAGCATCTTCGCTTTTTTTTAATTGTCCAGTTTTTTATTTTCTTTATGAAGGTTTTCCTAGCGGTACCTGCCGGAATTGCTTATCCCTTTATCCGCCTTCTCCCTTCCATTCCCGCAGCCTACTCGTGTTCGTTTGCTGTTCTAAGGGTTAAGGATTACCAGATTTCGTTACTTCTCCTTCAGCTGCATCTCAGTTTGTCGGCGCCATTTCCCTGCGACCGCCCCTTTGTTTCAAACCTTCTTTTCTCGCAAGGCACTCCTCTTCACATCGTCTTCGGCGCCATATAACTTCCCCCTGCTGAAAGAATGTTCTTGTCGTTCTTTACATACCTTCATTCACCTAGCCGAACAGCAACCCCCGTCCCGCGTCGTCTTTTTGATAGATTCGAAATGTTTTCTCCCTGGTATTCCCCAGCCGTGCCTCTTCCTCTTTTCTCGCGCGCGGAGAACACATTTTTTATTTCCGTCGTTGTCTTACTTTCCTCTAAGAGCTGTTTTGCCTTTTCCGGCTTAGCTTAGGGCCTCATTCTCGTTTCAGCATGGGCCTCTTTCCGCCTCGTGTCCCCTTTTTAGATTGCGAATTGCGTCGTTTCTCTCAGCTCTTGG
>Ga0179593_1704067_pt1 | contig 13471 bp, 17 predicted proteins | sample CZODoug2_1_08_16_FD_185931 | JGI IMG/M metagenome (GOLD analysis project Ga0179593, IMG submission 185931) | Vadose zone soil fungal communities from Angelo Coast Range Reserve, California, USA - CZODoug2_1_08_16fungal (PacBio error correction) | ecosystem: Environmental > Terrestrial > Soil >... | reverse complement strand
GGAACGAGTTCGGCTCTGAGTGTATTGACTTCCCCCCTCTGCCTTAGTAGGAATTTTTCTTCGATTTTTTTCGCGGAGTTGACCCGCATCGGCCGGGCCCCGCTGACGTCGGCTCAATGACTTTTTCCTGGCCTTCCGTGACGTTTTTCGGTCTTTGGTGAATTTTTTCCATCGCATCCCCTCCCCCCTGTTCTGTGCGCTTCTCGATTTTCTTCTTAGCCCCAGCCTCTGTCGCTCTCGCCTGAAAGGTGTGCCTATGCGACCGTCGAATTTTTCCTCAGCTTTTTTCTTTCCCCTCTTTTGTCCCCTGGCTGCTCATACGTAAAGGGTTTTTCTTGAAACGGTCCATCTCCTCCCCATTCTCTCCCTCTTTTCACATCGCGAGCCTTGGTACAACTGCCTCCACCCTCCTGAAACCTGTCGCGGGCCCCGAGGCTTCTTCTGCCATGAGTGTTGTAGGCCCCACCCCTCCTGCTGCCGACCCCACCCGATAGAGATGTCCCTTTCCGGTACGGGTTCTCTCGCAAGAGTATTAGCCTTTTTCCTTTGATTTTCCGCCCACCCATTCTGGACAACCACACGTTGGGAAGGTTGAAGAGCGTTGATATCATCTCCGCTGTAGACTGGGGGTTTTTTTTTTTCATGCCGGTTTTTTTTAGCATTCCGGCGTGGTGATTCAACTTGCACCTATGGCGCCGACTCCATGAAAAGTCTCCTTTTCGCCCTCCCCCTTTCCCCCTTTTTATCCTTCCGATTCGTTTCTGTCTCTTTCTAGATGCTGACTGCAGCGCATGAGCCTGCACAGGTCCTCCCCGTTGTGGAATTCGTCTTCTCTGGCTTTTCCCTCGCATTCATATTCGCCGTCCTTCCCCTCCCCTCTTTTTCTTCAAGACTCCCTCCAAGATCCTTATTTTCCTCGGGTTACGTTTGTTTTTCGAGTTCGTGTTAGAGGTGTCTTTGGCACTCCCCAGATGATAGACCTTTAATTATTCCTTTTGCCCTCCCTATATACCCGCCCAGTTTCGGCGTTTCCATTTATGGTGGAGAACCCTCATCAGTCCTTTTCCTTCCCCTGGTTATAAGAACGGGAGCCCCCTTTTTTCCTATAATGGCATTGCAGGCAGCTCCCGGGACACAACCCCGTATGGAACATTTTTTTTTTTTTTTTCTCCTGTGGTTCGGCTTAAACCCCCCTCTTTAGTCCCCCCCCCATTTCCACTTACTTTCAAGACACCCTTCTCTCCGAGGGAGATGGAGATGGAAACTTCCCTTTCTCACCAAAGGATTTCGGATCACGTTCTATTGGGAAAAGTCCGCAACCCTTCTTCCGCAGAGCAGTGGGAGGCGACTTCTCGTCGGTCGAAGGAGCGTGACTTTTTGTTTTTTTTTTCGAGGCTAATGTCCGGCATCTTGTTCCCCGCTGAGGCCTCTTTCACTTCGGAGTTGGCCCAGTTCAACGTTCCTTCCCCTTTTGGATTCTTATATTTCTTTTTATCTCCGGTTGCCGGTCGTTCCTAACAGTGTCGTCCTCCTCCTTTTTTTCTTTTTATCATCACCCCCCTACGCTTTCTTTGGTCTCTTCAGGCTCGTGTGCTTTTGGGGGCTACCCCGAATCCCTTTTGACCGGCCAGGCTTTTCTCCCGGCAAAGCCCCCCCCCCCCATCCCCTTTCTTTCATGTCCCCTTCCGGCTTTCATTTTCCATGTCGATCTTCCTGCCCCGTTCTCAGGAAGTGAAGGATCTCTCTGAGATGCTTCTTTGACCTTTCTCGGGTGGCGCCAGCGCTTTTCCTCACCTCGGCGCCTCCGTCCCTATTCTCTGCTCAAGTCGATGCTCAGGCCGAAATGTGTGAAGACCTCCCCCTCTCGGAGGCTTCAGAACATTTTTTTCTTGCAAGCTTTTCTTCTTTTACTGTCGTAACTTGCCGAAACACGTCAAAGCACGGAGGAACGTCCTCGGCAACTGAGAACACAACCTCCTTCCCCCCCGTGCGGTCGGTCTCCCCTTTCTTTTTCCTTCCTTCCTTTTCTCTGCCGGATGCCGGACGTCTTTTGACCTTGATCGGGCCTGGCCGATGGTAGCCGATGAAGGCAGGTCCACAACGTTTTTTTCTTTTTTTTCTTCTTTCCCCCTCCTCATACGTTTTTTTTTCCCGCTGATTCCCCTTCCCCCTTATTTTTCCTTTTGCGAAAAAGGAAATTTCCGACGGAAGCGGTGACGTCCTACCTACTTTATTCGGCTAAAGAAGAAGTTCCTTTTTAATTCCTCCCAGCACTGTTTTTCCCTTTCCTTTTTTTTTTCCATAGTGACACCTTTTTCCGAGTTCTTCCTGGAATTTTTTCCGGGTGATTCGACCTTGTAGATGACGAGACCTTCTTCTTCCAGACCCTTTCGAGGTTAGCGAGGGGGACTACTCTTTTCACCCCTGGTCTCAAGATTTTCCCGAATTGATTTTTCCTTTTTCTTCTGACTCTTTCCTCATTAGTTCGGCGACACTCGGCTTCACGTTCACCCGGTAACGCAGCACTCGTCGAGTTCCACTCCTGACAGGACGACTTCTTTCTTTTTTTCCCTCCCCCCCTTGCAATTTCCTTTCATGTGCCTCTCCTCTGGCGCTCGAGTTTTGCCCGTCGGCGTATACTTTTTCCGGTATAAACCGATTTCCTTTCTTCCCTAGTCGTTCTCCCCGTGCTTTTTTTTTCCCTCGCCTCTGCGCAGTTTTTTTTTGCCAAGGTCCTTCTTGCTACAGAAGAGTATAGATGAGGCGAACCCCTTTCTTTCACGACGATCCCTCGCCTCTCCTTTTGCCTTTGTTTCCAAAACTTTTCGTGAACGTTTTTTCAACGCCGGGACGGTTTTTTCCCTCAGTTCTTTTCGATTCTTTTCCAGGGGTTTTTTTTTGTGGCCCCGGCCAAACCCACTTTGGTCTAGGCCTCTTTTCCCCTGTAGAGGACTCCCCGATCACTCTTTCCTCCTGATTCCCCCTTCAGACCGGTAGAATTATGGCGCCGCTTGCTCTCCGCTACGTTGCCGATCCTCCGACCTCCAATTTTTGATGAATTCTCCTTAACCTTTCCCTTTCAGGTTTTGACGCCGACGTTTTTTAGAAGGTTTTGTAGCGTTCAGGGCCCTCCCCTTTTTTAAATACCCCCCCAGCCAGACCCCCCCGGACCCCTCTTGGGCCAGGGAGTCATTCTTGGGAATCGAGTTCCCCCCTCAATCTAGTATTTGCCTTTTTTCCCTTGAGAAACCCCTTGAGTGGCGCTTTTTTATTTTTCCTCCTTTCTTGACTACTAGTGCTCTTCCGCCGCCGACTTTGGTGGGTTCCCCGGATAGATGAGGGCGGCAAATGGACCACGACGCTTCTTTGTAGCAGCTCTCTAATTCCCTCCGATTTTCCCCCCCCCCCCTACACATTTTCCTACACAACAAATTGCCGCCGCGGTTTTTCTCCCGGCGATCGCCCCCTTTATATGGGGCCAGGGCTTTTTCTTCCTTTTTAAGACCTTTTTCCGATGTTCCTCCGGATCCCCCCCTGAACGATACAATAAGCCATCGATCAATAAGGTTGGACTTGGACGACACACCTCCTCCTCTTCCATGAGTTTCATTAGCTTCTCTTCACCCCTCTTCTAAGGTTGCTCGATTTTTCGTTGCGAAGCCGCCTGCGTGGCAGTTTCTTCGTCGGCCAAGGCAATTTTTACTTTCCACCCAGACCCGCAGGAAACCAAGGTTCTCGGACTTTATCATTAGACAACCCGTCACATATGGGGTTGGAACATCTTTTTCCCTTTTGGGGGAGACGTCAAGTTCTTTCCTTCCCCCCTTTTTCTGATCCGAACTCCTGTGGGAATCTTTTTGTGTGATCCACACAGTCGGGCAGCAGTCTAACTTTCCCCTCTCGACCCCCCCCTTCTTTTCCAAGCCAGAGACCCTCTCCCGAGGGGTTCATGGAAGTCCCCCCCCCCCTTCGGAAAGACCCCTTCGTTCCCCCCTCGAGATAGATTCCCTCGAGGTCGTCGCAGTTCTCTCGACCTACACGGTACTCTGACTTCAGCCTGCGCTTGCTCCCTCCCTCCTTAGTCACCCTCCCGGTCCATCTCTCTTTCTCGTTAAGTATTTTTCCGGACTCCCCCTCAGTACTTCGCCGCCGCTTTTCTTGATTCTCTTTCGACCTTTTCCCTCCCCCCTTTTCTTTTCACGTTAATCTTTTTCTTAGGGCGGCTCAGGTCTCTCCGTCAGCGACTGTTTTTTTCTGAGGAGTTCTATCTCTTCCCCCTTTCTTCGCACCGCGGCCCCTCCCCCCTTCTTCCGCACTTTCACTAGGGCCTCCCCCCCAATCAGAGTTTTTGCGAAAACCTGGCGTTCTTTTTTTTCCCCTCTTTTCTCCTCCTAACGGTCTCTCTTCCCCTCCCATTATTCGTTATTGCCCGAGTCTCTTGTCGAATCGAGTTTTTTAGTAGCCGCTGACAGCGGTATGTTTCTCCCACAAGGCAGCCGCGACTCCCCCGGCCCCCAGGTCGTTCCGCTACATGTCTCCTAATTTTCCTTTTCGTCCTTTGAATTTAGTTTTTCTTCGCGGGTGGATTGTCGACGACATCGCCAAGAAAAGCGTATTGTTGCTTCCATGGAAGTCTCCTAGGTTTCCCTAGTCATACTTCCCCTCTCTCTTCACCCTTAACGCGGATGCTTTCCAAGTTAAGGAATATTTTTCCCGGTGTTCTTAGATCTTTTTTCCGTGTCTTCCCCCCCCGGTTCGAACGGGACGCGGACGACCTTCTCACTTAGGCCCCGCGCTCGAGCAACTAGCGCCTTTTTTTTTTTTTCCGCCTTGGCCCCAAGCACTACCCTGGTCTTTTTCTTGAGGGCCCCGACCTCCTATCGGGTTCCACTTCCAGAACGAAACGTCTCCGATATGTGTGGATCCCCCCCCCCCTCTTTAGAGATCTTTCCTTTTTTTTTTGCTCCTAGTTCCAAGGTTCCAGTCTTTACCGTTTTCCGCGGTCGTCGCACCACTATGACCACGAACCGTCCACACAACGGATGTGCCCTTTACTCCCGAGCTCGATCTCAGGATCGCTCCTTCGCAAACCGTGTTATTGAATTGCCGCCGGCATTACATGGCGGGTGTCCTTGGAAGTTCCCCCTCAACCTTTCCCTCTTGCATCCTTTGAGTCGCCGCTCCCCCGGTGATCGTCGGATGTCAGAGGTGGTAATGCCTTTTATTTCGGATTTTCTCTTGCCTCTTTAGTCTTTGGTTTTTTGTCCCAACCTTGTTGCTAGATTGCTTTTTTGCTCCGGTTAGCTTTCACTTCTGCCGTCCTTCTCCAGGCCGCGGCTTTCTTCCCGATCCCTGGCCTAACAGGGCATCTGCAGGAGATTTTTTTAGCCCCTTTCTTCCTTCACCGTGGTTTTTCAACTGTTCTGCGCGTGTCTTGGCCATCGTCTGGGGCATCTCTGCGCGCAACCCAGCCTTTTTTTCCTTTTTTGCCTCCCTCGATCGCATTTCGCGGGCGGCTTTTGTTTACACTCGGCAGTTTTTTTTTTCGGACTTCGCCGGCTCCATTCCTTCCCTTTCCCTGTTCGCAACCGCCTTTTGCTTCCTCTAAACTGACTCTCAGGTCAAATCGAGCAGGGCACCAACATGCCCTTTCGGTTTGATCTTTTTTGTTTTCTTTTTGGTATTTCCCAGGATTCTTTGCTTGAACGCGACAAACCTTCAAGCGGACATCGTCGTCGTCAGATCTGTCCGGCACGCTTTCTCCGGCGCTGGCCACGCTTCTCACAAGACGATGGCTCCCCTTTCCCCTGAGAGTCCCCTCCTCTCCTTCCCCCCCGTACTATCACGCTTTCCTGTACGTTTCGCGCCGTTCCGATAGTCATCGGGGGTTGCTTTTTGTGCTCTCCTTTTCCTCGACGCCTTTCTCCTCCCTCCCCCTGTTTACGACTCATTTTTTTGCCTTTCACGTCCCGGTGGCCAAGTTCAACGTCTTTTTCTCCTTTCCCAAGGCACTTGCCCCTCCTCAGCTTTTCAGCGTCGTTCATCCACAGTTTCCTAAGCTTTGCTCTATGGCCTTCCTTTCCCGTGGGCATCCGAGCTTCTTCTTCCCCCTCCAGGCGTCTCGGAGAACGGAAATGTTTTTTAACCCGAATCGTTCCCTTCCTTTGCCCGGAGGGGTATTACTCCCCCTCTTACGCCGATTCTGCCCGACCCTTCTTTTTCTCCGGCTTCTTTCCGAAGTTGTTTCCCTTTCTTTGTCCTATTCATCCGCAGAGCGGTTTTTCTCCGGACAGGGCGAGACGGAGTCCGGAGTGCTTCTGAGTTTCCGGTCTTTGGAGACCATCCTGGAACCCCCCCCCTTTTCCCGCTTTCCCCCATATTCGGATTTTTTTAGTGATGAAGGCCGAAATCTTTCCTTGGTCGACAAGCTTTCCTTTTTGGCCGCGAGAATTTTTCCTGCGATTTTCCAGATTCTTTTTCTTTTTCCCGTCCATCCTTTTTTCCGTCAAAGCCCTTTACGCGCCATGTTTTTGAGCACCCACCCGAAACGGAAAAAAACATTTTCTTCTTCTCCCCCTTTCTTAGCCTTTCTCCCGTCATGTAGTTTTCTTCCGCTCCCGTTGCCGTTCCCCCGTTATACAGACCTTGCTCGGTGCCCTTCCCGGTAGTCCCCCAGAATCTTCTCTCTCTTGAGTCTCTCTCTTGGCTGTCCGGTTTGGATCAAGGTCTGGATCCGCCCCTGTCTTTGCATCCGAGCAGGCGATGCCTCTTCGCAGCCTACAAACCGTTTTTTTAAAGAGTCCGACCTCCTTTTCCCTTTCTCACTGGTCCTTTTCAGTCGAAGGGCCTTGTTTTTTCGGTTGGATGCGAACTTCGAAGTCGAATGACTCTTTTTTGTCCGCCGACCTTTTCGAGCGGCCCTTTTCCCCGGTTCTTTCCCGGCCAACAAACCCTCCCTTTGTGCATCAACCGATATGGACTTCTTTGCCGTACTTTTACGTGTCTTTTCTGGGCGCCACCGCCCTTGACTCTTCCTGCAATTTTTTCACTTCTTTCCTTTTCCTGTTTTTTTTTTTTTGACCCCCCTTTGTACCCCCGGACTGCCATTGGCGATCGGATTGGTTTTTTTTCGTCGGCGTATCCGCTTTTTCCCCCCCTTTCTGGCACGTTCTTGAAAGATCTGTTTCCCCCCCGGGCTTTTTTCCATACCTTCGTTTTTTCCCGAGACTTGAGGCCCCACTTTTTTCTCCAGAAAGAGCTTCGAAACCTTTTTCCCTGCTTTTCCCCCCCCCTTCTCGACTGTGGCCCTTTTTTCGGCCTTGTGTTTCTCCAACTGGCCGACGCCGTTCCCTGGCCAAAAGCCGGGATTTCCGAGTTGATCTTTTTTCCCATTTCCCCTGTGCTCCCCAAGCCCCGACCTTTCTTAGAGGACATTGTCTGACGACAACGACGACTCTTACGACTCCCCCTTTTACCCCTGAACCCCTTTCCCATGGCGGCGTTTTTTTTTCACGAGGGACAGCCTGCTCGTTGCGATTCCCCATCGTATTGTTTTTTTTTCTGATCCCTCCTTTTTCCTCTGTTATTTCTTTTACGTCTCTTTTCAAGCCTTGAGGTTTGCGTTTTCAGGTAGATGCCTGGTTTTTCCGAACCCTCCCCCAGGAAAGACTTCATGTTGTGTTTTTTTTTGTCTCCTTGCTTCCTTTTGCAGTGAGTGGCTTTTTGAGCCCCCCCTGGTGCGCCCGTGAGTGCTTTAGCCGGCGAAGTCCGTCTGTCGCCATACAGGAAAGCCGCCGTCCTTTTTGTGATGAGCGTTTTCCTTTTCTCCCACAATTTTCCTTCCTCTACTATGTTTTTTCCCTCGTGCCCCATACTTTCTCCAAAGACAACGCGCAGTCCGAACTCGACCCCACTTGGCCTCCAGGCGATCTCCCTCCTCCTGCCTTTTAGTAGTTCTCTGGAATGACGGCGAATGATTGCCTCGCGAAGGCGAAGCCTTCCTCCGCACACTCCCCACTAGGTTTTTGAGACCCCCCTTTTTTTCTTTCATTCTGGTCTCTTCGTCTGCACGATTTTCCCAACATCACGAGACAGCTTTTTTTTGTTTTCTCACCCAGTACGGCGTGAGACGACGTTTTTTGAAGTGTTTTTTTCCCAAGGACCTTTTTTTCCCCCCCACTTCGGTCCCTAAACGAGGAACTTTAAGACCACAACTGTTTGCAGTCTCCCCCTCTTATCCCTCCCGGAATCTCCCCTCCATTTGGTTTTTTCCTTCCGGATATGGTGACGACGACTTTAAACGTGTGCTACTTCCACATTCCCTGATGAGAATATTTCTCCGGACTAACTTCCCTCTCTGTGTATCCCTACTTCTGTGAAGCTTTTGATCCGATCGCACTCCTTTTCTGCCTTCGAGGGCCACCCTTTTTTTTTTAGAAATAAAGGTTCTTCTGCCGTTGGGATCCCTCAGCCCCTCCCCTTCCCTCCTTATCTCTCGTCGTCTGATTTTCGTAGACGTCCGTCTCTCCCCGGTAGTGGCAGCACTTCAGCCCTCTTGCAGAAAGATAGACCTCCTTTCACGGTTTTTTTTGTTCACATCTTTTCAGTTATCTTCCGATATCTTTTTTTCAAGACCCGTGATCCAGACAAGCGATCCCTTCTTTCCGACCAATTCCCTTTTCCTGCGCTGTATTTTTTCCTCGAGCCTACCACCTCAATTTCCTCCTAGGCTTTTTGAACCTTAGGAGATCTTTATTTTTTCCGGGCCCTCTCTGTTTTTGGCCCTTCTCCTCCTCCTCCCCCCTCGACAGTCCTTACCCCGATTCAGACGAAGCATTTCCCCCTAAGAACTAGAGCCGAACCTTTTTTCGTTCCATCTATATCTTTGCCTTTTTTTGAGAGTTTTTTTTTATATTTTTTCTTTTTTCTTTCCTTCCTTCCTGGTTCGAGCCGCTGCCCCCTGGTCGAATGCAAGGCCCGTCGTAGAACTCCGCTCCTTTCCCCCCTTTGCTTGTCTGCGCGCATATTTTTCTCCGATGAACTTTTTTCTTTTTAGGCTCGGGGTGATCGGGTCGACGATTTTCCTAACAATTCCCTGACTCTATTTTTTCTGGGTTTCCGAGACTAATTTTTCTTTTTTAACTGTTCCTGATGGATGCGACCCGTTTCCTCTTCGTTGACGAGACTCTTCTTGCAACTCGGCCTTCTTTTCCCACCCTTTAGTCCTCTTCTTTCTTTTCCCGCCTACTTCGGCATTTTTTGATCACCTAGCGCGGGCGGTTCGCTTTGGTAACATCCTGCCAGGCATTTTTTTTTTCCTTTCCCATCGGCTTCACCCTGTGGCCAGCTGGTTCTTCCCACAAGACCCCTTTCTCTTTCCAGAAGGTCTCCCCCCAAGATGTCTATATTTTCACCTTTCGGTTAATTCCGCCTGTGTGCGAAGTTCCCCTCGCATCAAGGACTTTTAGTAGCAAGTTTAGATTTTTTGGTCGTTCCCCGTCACACCTCTTCCCCCCCCGTCTTCCCCGCTGGGCTATTCCCCCCAGGGATAGAGATGTAGCATCCAAACGTGTTCATTCCTACGGGGTTCTTTTTTTTCTTCTGTTTATTAAATCCTTTTTCACAACCCAGAGACCTTTTCTTTTCCGACGACAATTTTGTGATCGTAAAAGGATGTATTCCTCTTGAGGACTCTTTCTTCCCTTGATTCATTGCCCCAATCCTTTCCCTGTTTTTATGTTCAGGAGTTTCGCTCTCTTCTGGGAGTTAGGCGGGTATTCGTAGCCTCTCGGTTCTTCTTTCCTTAAACTTCCGTTTTATCTCCATTCAGCCGGGCTCCCCTCTACCTTACGATTAGCGGCAAAGGGCGCCCGAGGAGGCACACTTTTTCGCTTTGATTTTTTTTCTCCTTCTGTCTGGGGCCCCCCCGCCTCGAGCCGCACCAAGTTCATCGTCTACTTCGGCTTTCCATTTGCAGCCTCCCCTTCTCCCCAGATATTCGTTTTTCTTTCCGCCCCTCCTTCCCTTATCTTTTTCCCCGGTAGTTTTTTCCCCCCCGATGGTTGGCCGGCCTCTTTTTTCCGCCGCATCGGTCACCGTAAGGCAGGTCAAACGCATCCACCCCTTGGTGCTTTTTTTCTTTTTTTTCTTTCCCAGGATCCGATCTTCAAACCCTTCCCCTGGGACATCAGTTAGTCGTCACGACTCTTTCCTGGGGGGGAGCTGTTTAGACCCACTCCTCTCAGAACCCCCAGACGCTTTTCTTTCATGATATTTCCCTTCGTCCCTTTCCTTTCTTCCATTTTGACGACATGGTTCCTTTTTGGGCGGATATGTCTTTATTTTCGAATTATTATTTTTTATGTGATCTCCCTATTTACTAGACGAAACGTTGGAGTTGACCTTTCTCTTGGACCCGGCATTTTCTATTGGGGTCACTTTTATTACATTCCCGGCTTTTTTTCCTTCCGGACGGTTTGGTCTCCTCCTATGCAAACAGATAGTTCCCGTCGATCGCCTTTTGACAGAGGCGCCCCCTTTCCTCAGATTTCTAAGACTTTTTCCCCTCTCGGGGTCTCTTTCTGTCAAGGCCTGTCAGCGAGCACGGCAACATGGGTTTTTTTCCATCGTTTTCCCGGATTTTGTTCTCTCGAGGAGAGACGATTTCCAACCCCCGATCCGCCAGACTTTGATAGGCTTCGTTATTTCTCCCTCTGCATCCCCTGGGAATTTTGGCGAATTCATCTTAGGAGGAAGGAAGGGAAGCCAGCTGTGCATTCCCGTGAGTTTCTGGTGAGTTTTCTTCTTCTTTTTTCAAGTTTTTTTTTGCGCCCTCCCTGCAGGCGCCTACGTAATCCTTTGATTCCGCGCCTCTCGTGTTTTTTCTATTGATTTCCCGTTCGACTTTTTCTTGCCCCCTGAGCCTGCTCTTTCTCCTTCCAAAGATCTTCGTCATCGAGAGGATGAGGTTCCTTCCACGAAAGGCGTTCCTTTTTTCTTGTCAAGCACTCTCCGCCATTTTTTTCCCCCTCCCTTTTTCCCCCACACAGACCCGAGTCTTCCCCCGCCACCTTCTTCTACTCTTTTTCGGTTTTAGGCTGCTCCGTTCTTCCCTTCGCATGCTCGGATGCTTTTCGATCCAGACCTTTTTTTTTTTTTGTATCCCTCTTTCAACCTCATCCCTTCCCCTTTTTCGAGATGGCTTGTGGACCGGCTGCTACACGGGCGGCCGGCAAACGCCCTTTTTTTTTTTTTCTTCCCCGAACGTTCCGGTCTTTCCCTGAAGAGGTCGTCCTTTCCCCCTTTTTCTTCCTGACGTCCAGTTTCCCCCTCCCTGGTTTTTACCGTTTTTCTTTTTGCTCAGTGGCCCCACCTTTTTGTTCAGAGTGATTGACAGTAGCCTTTTTCTTGCGTTCTTCTCAGGACTCTTCCTTCTTTCCTAGCTGGTCGACTTTTTCTTTTTCCCCTGCTTTCGACCACGGTTTCATCCCGGCCCTGCAATCACTGCCTCGACCTCTTCTCTCCAACGAGATATGGTTTTTTTTTTCCTGCCGTTCTTTTTCCCCCGCAATTCCCCCTTTCACCCGCTAACCTCGAGTGCCAGTCATCCTTTTTCGATGATAGAAATCCTGTTTAATGAAGGCGGCTCCCCCTAACTACGGTTTTCTTCCACAGGTTTCATATTCTTGGTTTCCCTTTCTTTCCCAGTACTGTCCTTTTCATACATCTTGAGCCAAACAGGCGTTGCCCTTTCCAGGCCGCGCTTTTTTTTTAGACTCCTCTTCCCCCTTTTCCTGACAACGAGCCTCTCTTTTTCCCTAACACGGTGATTCCTTTTTTTTCCAGATGTCACGAAGATCGCTTTCCCGCTGATGGTGAAGTTCCCTTTGTAGAAAGTCCCCCTTTTGCCGTGACTTTCCTTTTTTTTACAATTTTTTCCGAGGCAATATTTCCCTGTCCTGTGCCCCAGATGCTTCTTCCAGTGCGCAGGGAAACCCTCCCCGACAGGGTCTGAGGACTTTTCAAGAACCCCTCCCCTCCCTTTTTTCCTGCACTCTTCTTTTTTTAAGACCAAGGCTCGTCCTCCTCGGATGGAGACTTTTTGCGACGATGGTCAAGAGATCCTTTCTTAATTTTTTGGTTCTCAACATCCCGCTAAAGTCCTAAGCCCTCTTCGTGACGGGCCTCCCTTTTCCAGTTTTTAATTTTTCGTTGCGCTGTTCCTACAGGCCTGCCCCCCCCCAAAAGGATCATCCCCGAGCTGTTGATTTTGCCCTTTCTTCCCTTACCCGCTTCCGATTCGGACTTTCAAGAGGAAGGCCCCCCAACCAGACTTGGCCCTGTGCTTTTGCCCGGTGGATATGCCCTAGTTCATGACTTCCCTTCGTGTCGCATCCCCAGACGCAGGCCTTTCCCTCTGGTGTTTTTCGGCTTCCCCCACCACTTAGACTTTCAACTTGGTGCGCTCGATCATATTTTCCTACAAGACCCTGCTCTCACCTCGAAACTTTTTCCGGGCGCCCCCCCCTTTTGCGATAGCCGGCAGATTCTTTCCGGTTCTGAAGGTCGGTTTCTTCCCTGCTTATCTTCTGACTCTCTCCTTCTCCCGCCTTCATGCTTTCCCCCCTCCCAATAGAGATCCCAGGTCACAAATTTGGCGACCCACCGTTGACGACTATTACTTTATGAAGCCGCCTCTTTTTTTGAACCCGCTTTCTTCCCTTTTCTAAGAAGGGGACGATCCCCCCCCGTGTCGGCGGCGTTCGCCGGCCGCCTCAGCGTCCGGCTCCGTTAATACACTTTTTTGAATGATCCCGGCAATCCTGAAACACTTTTTTGCGCTTTTAGACCTTTTCGTTTTTACTCCCCTTCCTACGGTTTTTTATCGGTTAGTGGTCCGCTATGGTTTTCGAGCCTCGTGCCCTTTTTCTTTTACCTTGGCTCTTTTCCCGACGGACGTCGCTCCCATGCTCTTCTCCGTGTGATCCACACATCTTTTCTGTAGTCTTTTCCCGTGATCCTGCACTCCTTTTTCAGCCTTATTCCTTCCTTTTTACCTCCTTTTTCAGGAGTGTTCATGGCAGTTGTGACCACCCTAATGCCGTCTCAGTTTTTGCGAGCGGAAGGTTTTGTCGAGGGAGTATACTTTTTTCATCGACCTAAACTTTTCCTTTTTAATAAGCCCCCTAGATTCTTCCTTCCTCGGCATCTCTCAGTTTCTCTAAGAGGATTTCCGATCGAAGATTCCCCGAATGATTGCCTCCCCCACACCCCTTTCCCTGCAAGACGTTATTGATCTGCTCGACCATTCGCTTTTCCCCGCGCACGGTTTCCCTCGAAGAACTTCCTTTGCGACACAGTCGTGTAGCTTCAGCTCCTTTTTCTTTTTGATTAGTTTTCTCTTCAACGAATTTTTTCTTTCCTCCCCAGAACGCTTCTTTTACCACAGCTCCTCCATCAAGACTCGCGCCTG
>Ga0179593_1671233_pt1 | contig 13471 bp, 15 predicted proteins | sample CZODoug2_1_08_16_FD_185931 | JGI IMG/M metagenome (GOLD analysis project Ga0179593, IMG submission 185931) | Vadose zone soil fungal communities from Angelo Coast Range Reserve, California, USA - CZODoug2_1_08_16fungal (PacBio error correction) | ecosystem: Environmental > Terrestrial > Soil >... | reverse complement strand
TGCATTTGTGTGAAAGGATGGCGCCTCCCGGACCGACTTATAGGGATTGGGTCAGCTTTTTCTCTTGGTACATGACTTCATTTTTCACGGAAGGACAATGTCTTTTTTTTTTTTTTTTTCGAAAGCGCCCTTTTTTTCGGTGGACCTGTACCTGAAGAGGGCTTCTTGAGCGGGTTTTTTTTCCTAGGGGAATACCCCGTCCTGCCACATGCGTGGGAAGGCACCCAGAAAAGCTTATTCTTTTGAGGCCGCTTTTATTTACCCTAAAGGCGCCCGTCCGCACAACAGATTAATGAATTTGTTGAACCAGGTCGCTTGCTCCCAGATAGCTACGTCCCAACCCGAATCGAGCAAGTGGAACCAAAGCACTTGTCGGGGGTGCAAAAAACCCGAATATTATCCCCCAGTTCAAAGCAACTCTTGTTTTAAATTACTACCCCGTAGGGACGCATCTTAGTGGCCTTTCAAGTGATAAGCCTTCACCCGTTCTCAGCGGAGGAGAGAGGACGTGTGGAGGGAGACTTTAAGGGTAGCGGGGGGGTGGTTTTGGTTTCTGGTTCCCTAGGGGCCAAGGGACGCCGACGCCCGCCTCGCCTCCGGGGGCTTTCGATACGCGACGTTGGAAAGCATGGGGTCCGTCACATAAAACCCCATCCAAGGGACCCCTCGGGCCCGGTGGGGGGCCCATTTCGTCTGGGGACGTCATCCGTTTTTCCTGGTTTTGAACGGAGCAACTGTTCGCTCCGCTTGGGAGTGCCCGGAACCCCCTGACTTCCCTGAGCTATCAAAGGGCATGTGCCGGCACGGGATACGCATCTCGCCTCTCTCGCTGAGTGCATGGAACCGCCAACTTGCTCGCTTCTCAATTCCGCCGTTTCAAAATACTCCTTCCCATCCTCTGACCGGAAGATTTGGCCCAATTCGATCTTTCCGGACCCGCAAATCTGTTGCTAAGACGGTCTGTAGACTCTTCCTGAACGTCCCTTTTTACAGACAGCTTTTTTCCGTTGCGCAGTTTCCTCCCTTGCACAGAACCCCCTCTCCTCTGTGTCTGACACGAAATCCCGGCGCTCGGTCCTCCTTGTCGCTGTAAGGAGAGGATTGTTCCCAGTTCAGAGACCAAGCCTTGCTCTAGTACTAGATTGGTGTGCCGAGCTCAGATCGAATCACCCGCGGCCCTGATGACCTAGACTATTCCTTGTTTTTTTTAGACAACAGTTGCCCCCCGCCCTTCCCCGCAATTCTGAGGCAAGGTAGAGACACCTCTGGCCGTCGAGAGAAGAACCCTTAGACGCAATTCACCTGTTGCTGCGGCCCCCCCCCCCAACACCGCATGGCTTCGAACCACCCCCTGAAACCGCCGTCCGGCGGCCGACATCGAGGACGCGTGCTTCCGGACCTGACCCTCGCCAAGACAGAGAGCCCCCGACAAATCCGCCGTTTTACCGAACCTCTAAGAGATTGCAGACACCCTTTTCCGAGAGCACGCGCCTCTTTGTATCGCCAGCAGCCAACCTATGTCGGTGATTGCAGAAGACGGGGACAGCATGAATTCTTACAGCGGAGTGTGGCGTAAGTTTGAGAAGCAGCAAGCTCGTTGATGGCGGGAGCGTTTTCGGGCCCCTTAGTGAGCGGCCCCCCCAAGAGACTTGAACTTTAGGTTGCGTGCCCCGAGCATCCAGGCCGAGCTGTCGAAGAACCCGGCAGCTTCAAGGGCCTTGGGTTTCAGGCAGCCCCCTTTGGACCAGAACCCTTTGGAGACCTGGGTCGGGGCCAATTTTAACGCTGCCCTAATAGAACGCATTCTCCCAGGACTAATTCCGGCGCATTATGTAGCGCGTACGAGAAGTGCGCGAGGACGACCCTCCCGCCCCCCTAATCAAACTCAGCCGTTTTTTGCTGCGGAACGCGCCTTCCCTTCGTTCCAGGCCCGTCCCTGAGACCCCTTTTTGTGCATTAGAGGGCTCTGAGAACGATGGCGCTTCGCCTTTGCCTCTGAAGGGCCGAAGCCCCCTTCTGCGTTGCTCCGCACGGTTAGCCGCGGGGACTCCAGACCACCTGTTGCGGAAGAGATTGATGAAGCCAGCCCGTAGCATGCCCCTGGAACCCTGGCGAATACGTTCGAATCGAATTGATTATCCCCAGTCGAAGCAGTCAGAGCAAGGTCTCTATTTGATGAGACTTGAAGTAGTAGCCGATTCCCGCGACGCTTTCTGTGATTCTTAGCCCCTTCGGGGAGGGCGGTCTCCGCCTTAGGCCTTCACGTCCGGACTTAGCGGCTGATCTCGAGCGTGTTCTCGATCCTGATTCTCCCCCGGCCTCCGTCGAGCTGAAGCCGGGCAGTTCAATGCAGATATGTGTTGGCGACAGGTGGTTCCCCCCTGAGACGGAGGCGGCCGAAGCTTCTTGGAGCTTGACGCTTATCGCCGCCGTTCCCATATCGAGTCGGTCCGACGCCACTCTGGCCCGATAACTACGCCTTTCCTGCGCCGATGTCGACCTCTCCCTGTGAGAACGTCGAGAGCAATAGGACGCAATGCTGCGAACGCGCGGCGCTAGGCGACTTACTTTGCTGTACCACCTTGCGATCTGCCATCTGGTGCATCCCTCTCTCCCTCCATCTTTGTTTTTTTTTTTTTGTTGTTGTGCAGAGGCCCGAGACTCACGCCTCTCCCATCAGGGCTGATTGACCCTTTGCGCGCCTAGCGCCTCGCCTTACTTGTTTTCCTTCACCGCCTCGAGCGCCCGTTCTCGCAGCCTCGTTCGACCTCGCGTTTTTGCGAAGTGAAGATCTTCCGTACGACGACCCCCCGATCGTCCCTTGCAGACCTGTTTTTTTGGCAGGCGAGCACATGGAGGGTTCCTCCGCCTCTTTCGCCGCCCTCCCCTGCAAGAGGCAGACCACTCTTTTTAACAGCACCACACCCCCCTTCTGCACAGGACCTCCTGTTTTTACGAAGAAAGAAGTTTTTTTTCCGCGTCCTTGGACTCCCCTGCGAGAGCCCGTTTTTAGCGCGCGACAGCCGGGACTCTTTCCCGCAGAATCGTCACTACGGAAAGCCCCCGACCTGCAAAGACCCAAAAAAACCCCCCAGAGTCTTTTGTAGCTATCCCTCAGGTCGCACCATTTCTAAGGCCTCGTGTTTTTTTCCCCCCACATGCCGACTTTTGAAGCCTTACGATCGCCGCGCACCTCTTTAGCCGCAGTCAGCAGCATTCGGTCTTGTTCCATCGCCTTCAGTCGACATCGTACTTCCCGCCGGTCTCGCTTTATCAGCTTGCCCCCGGCGGAAGGTGCCCATTCTCCCCCCAGAGCCCAGGGTCACAATACAGCCCACCATGGCCTACTTCGTACGGCGAAAGTGTCTAGAGCAAGTATAAAGGTTCTATCAACGAGTCAGAAACGCGGGCCTGAGTGACGCTCATGATTCCCCGAAGAGACACGTCTAGAGCCGGATGCCTAGAAATGCCAATGAGGAAGGTATAGCCGGCCGTACCCCCCAGAATCGCCATCGACCAGAGAGTCCCGGCCTGCACCGCCATAAGGTCGTTTCAATAGAACCTTTATGAAGGCGCTGGCCTTTTGAGGCAGAGCTTTTTCGCGCGCGCGACAGCTCGCACGCCTTCTGCCTCCGCTCCCCCCCCCCCGCTCCCCCTTGTATCTCCCACCGATAGACTGTCCCTAGCCCGATGACCATGGACCCTCCTCTCGCGCAAATACCGCTGAAAATGACTTTTGACTCCGCCTTTGTCCCGCGCATCGATGCTGAACTCCATTGCTGATTAGGAGCTTAGCAAGACCTGCTGAGTGTGCGCGCGCTCCTTTCAGCGCACGTTTTTTACCTGAGTAGTGATCGAAAGTGTACCTGAGCCGGCATCGTCGACCGACCCCATGGCCTGACGTCCTCAGGCGCTTGCTTGTGGTGCGCCCTTGGCCCCCCCTCCAAGTGGGTCCCCGCGCACAGCATGAGCCGACGCTTACGTCCCGTTTTGCGCGCCTCCGCCCACCGCCGCTTCGCGGGAGCGCGTTTTTTGCTGACCTGGAGCAAGGAAAACTCCAGAAGAGGCCGATGGTACGCGTGTGCGCCAGCCGACCCAACCAATCTAAGCCCATTACGCTCGGGCCGGGCTCTCCAGGGCCGGCGGAGTTCTCGCTCCGCGAACCCCTGACCCGCGCCCGCTTTCCCCCCCGCGTAAGCGCAGGTCTGAGCGATTCCAAGGGGACGTCCCAGCAAACGTTTTTCAGCTGGCGGTATTTGTAAGTGACGCACTCCTCCAGGCGCAATCGCTCTCGTATGGCAGCAACCCTCGGACCGCCCGTTTTCTCGATGTTTCGACCACGCCAGCCGGCCCCCGGCTATGACCTTCTTGCTGAATCGCCTCCCGGGCGCCTTCCAGTGCTCACGCGCCCCGCCCGGAACTTGGCCGGAGCCGTCCTTCTCGATATTCTTGGGCTCTCACTCCCCCGGTGAGGGGAACGACGGAGGCGTCCCCCACAAGATCCCTCCAAAAGTCAGGCTCGCTTTCATCCTTGCGGTTACCCCTCCACTGACTCCCTTGGTCCGCCCCCACAGGCCCCGGGACCGAAAGGGGACTCCTTGATCGGGGTTTCGAATGACGCTACCTGCTCATCCCACGTGCGACCTTTCGCCGTGAAAAAAGTTAGAGTCGTCGCCTCTAACTCCCTCGCACCACACAACGCGCCCCACCCGCCGCGCCACCACCCCCCGGCGTCGAATGACAGATGAGGTAGCGCCTTTTGTCCGACTTGTAGTTGAAACCCGACTTTCCGCGAACGAGCTTTCGGGGTCGAATTTTACACCGACCCTACCGTAACCCCCCTTGCCTTTTTTTGATTTTGTGTGGCGCAGCAGCTCCTTTGCACACACCGCCCCTTTTTCGTCGCTATCATAGAGATTACCCCCCCCCCCCCCCCCCCCCCCACGGCCGCTTTCTAATGAGCGAGGCCCCTAAGAGTGACTAAAAAGGTGCCAGCATGACCTCTTAGCACTACGCCACTGAGCAAGGATCCGGAGCTTCCTGTCTGCCGGAAAATTTAGAGTCCTTGTTTTCCGTTAACTTCCGAAGCTGCCAATGCCTAAAAGATATATTCAAGAAGACTCAGGAACTACTTAACCCATGCCCTTGCCCACACCCCTTCGTCCTGCGGCTGATGCCCCTTTTTTTTACCTCCTGACCCGGCTTATGCATCCGATTAAAAACAGGCGTTTCCCCCAGGCTGTGGACCCCGATTTCAACACCAAGGGATAGGAGACGTTTCCGGGCGGCCCTTCCGACACCTTTTTTGCAGGGGCCGACCTTCCGTGTACCAGCCCCCCGACCGGCCCCTGTGGACATCTAGAGTTCGGCCCAAGGCCCCCATTCCCTGAAACCCGAGCTCGGCGACGTGATGCTGGCGTCAAGATCCAAGCTCTATGATCTCAACCTTTGAGAGCGCCCTGGGGCGCACGAGCGGATTTCGGGGGCCGACCTCGATTGCTCCTTGAGCTGCCTGCTACATCCTGTGGCCCCGCCAATTCTCTGGCGCACTCTCTCCTACAGTTTTTTCGAGAGAGCCCAGGACAGCCCTCGGCCCTCGCCCACGGCGCCCTTTTTTTTTTTTTATTGTTTTTTTGCGCAGACTCTCCTTTTCGATTGAATTACCCAGCACGCTCCGGCGACTAGTGCATCCCCCGTCCGCCCCCGCCATTTTCCAGATCTTTCCGCCTTTGTTCGCGAGTTGGGCGCCCCAGCAGATAGCTCTCGCCCTTCGTAGAGCCGTGGGTCATTTTGGTGAACCTCCCCTTAGAGCCCCCGTGCTGAAACCCGGTCGGTCTGCTTTTAACCGTCGCCTCGTTTGCGACCACCCCCCGCCTTCCGCACGTGGCCTCCGCCTTTGGTGCCACGCTTTGTGTAACCGCCCTAAGGCCCCGATTTTTTGAGCTCGGCTCATACACTAACGAGTTAGGATTCCGTTTCAATCAGCGCAGCTCTTTTTCCCGGCAGGTGTTTTCCTCGCGAAGCTGTGGCCCGGACCCGTAGTGATGCGACCGTCCGCCTCTAAGGGGGAGGCACAGGCATTCTAGCAGAGACCACTGACCTGAACCTTTTTACCCAGCAGCCCCCAAGGCGTCAAAGGATGCACCCAGGAATCCAGGAGGCCGAGAGAATCAAGGGCTCGGCTCTTGCACGCGTGGACCCCCCTACTTCTAAGCAAGCTTCCTTATTCGCAGCCTTGAGCACCCGACCTCACCAGGGGAGCTTTTTTTTTTTGACAGTCCTCGCTGGCGTGCGTGATTAGAGACATGTGACCCCCTCGTGCGACTCTTGCGAGTTAGAAAACTTTTATTTTCATTTTAGGTTCTTGTCTGCACCTAGTTAGGCCACGAAGAGCTTCATAAAGATATCCGAGACACCCCTGACGACCGCGGAATGGCGTAGCGCGCAGTGGCGCGCGGTTTTGTCGATAGCGCGAGGGTTCGAGGCAGCCCCACTGCGGCTCGCCGCCGCGGCGCGTATAAGGCTGTGAGTAGGAGTTCCTCTTTTCATCAACAAACGACAAGGTTTCCCCTAGGCCAGAATGCGTGGCTGACCTTTGTCGCTCGGTGGACTTTTCATCCGCCAAGCTGTTGCACGAGCCAGACCCTGTTTCGGTGGGCGGATTCCACGAACAGACGAATTCCTTTTTTTCCCCGACTTCCTGGGTTCCAAACTTTAGAACGCGGCGGCCGGATCCCGCCTTCAGGTTCTTAAATAGCCTCCCCCGAATGCTTTTGCGACCCTGTGCCACTGTTGTCATCCCTTTTCGACTCGGTTTCGCCTCGATCCCGGCAGCAGACCGTAATGATAAAGACTCTTTCGCCGCATCTGAGCGGCCATACTCTCACCGCCATCATTTGGACACGTTGCGCCTTGGACGGCTCCCCCCAAGCAATCGGACCGAAGAACATGCACGCCGGGTTGACGCGGTTTCAGCTCTGACGGGAAGGAGCGAGCTCTCCCAACGCCCTGGGTTGAAAAAAGCCCCCTCTCGAATCGGCCTGTTGGTCGTTTTCCGGCATTTAATTTTCCCGTTTTCCGTTGTCTGGATGCCCAGGTCAGCCCTGCCGCTTCTCCGAATCGGGAGGGCGGTGGCGCGCGTTTTTTTTTTTTTTTTTTTTTTTTGAAGACAGGCGATTGGCCCGGGCCTTTTTAACAAAAGGGCCTCCCGCCCCACCCCCCTCCGATTCACGCAACGTCGAGCCCTCGATGCCGGCTGACTCGTGCAGCGCTTCATCCAGTACCTTGCCACGGCTCGATCGCTGGCCACACTTTCGCTCAGAGCAGCAGTTCGGCAGCAGCTCCTTGCAGAGGCACGCTGGCTTGCCGCAACTTCCGGCAGAAAGCGATCGCGGACGCGTTTTTCTCGCTTTCATTGTTGAGGCGAGGCAAGCCTCTTTAGCGGAGGAGGGTTTTGTTGCGGGGCTCGACCTTCTTCTACGGGCTCCCCCCTTCGGCTTGGGATGGGCTCACGGCACGACATGTTCCCGCGCCAGCCTCACTCAGGCGCATGTGATGTCGCCGCACTGTATTTCACAGAACCGGGATGGTTCGGGCCAAGGGCGCTGATTAGCACGCCATTTCTCCCCCCTCAAGGCAGGGCGCTCTCCGGCGCCATGAAGAGTTGTTTTCGAGAAGCATTTTCTCATTTTTTTTCATTCCCCCCCAGACGACCGAGGAGAAGGACCGCGTGATTCCGCCCGCGCGCTTTCCCTCTTTCCCTTTCGGGCATTCGCTATTTTCGCAGGTGCTCTTGGGCCTCCGGCTGCCCATTCTTCAGGGGCCCCCATGCTGAAAGCGTTCGTTGAAAGTCCCGTCGTCACCCGGTTATGAGCTGGGCCCGGCGCGACTTTGACAAAACCGGCGCTCTTCCATTCGAAGGGCTACCCCCGTCGCCTGTTTTGAAGCTGGCGATCTTTGCGTCGATTGGGTCCGAGGACCTACGCTAGGGGGGGTTCTTGAAGGCGGTTCCCGTTTACGCTTATCGAAGGGGCACCGTCCGGCTTCCCGTTGCGGACTCGCGGGCGCTTTTGGTCTTCTCACGGCCCCTCCCCGGTGAAGGCGCAGGAGGGCCTTGCAGAGGGCTGGCGAACATGTCCGGAGGGGCGGCGCTTTTCGGCGGAGGAGCTGGCGTGATCTCCTTTACTTGGTTTCTGCATGCTGCCCTCGGCGGTCTGCGATACGAGCAGTCCCCTTAGAAAGGAGCGATGTCGCCACGAGTTTTTTGACATGGGAACTCTTCTGCGCTCTGGCTGTTCTTTCTCTAAGCGGTTTTGCCGTTTTAGGCGCGGCCACCGAAGGTCTTCTCAGTATGGTCTACCCTCGCTTTTTGGATCTCTCGCTTTCTCCCCGTGTGTTTTTTCTGAGATCACCGAGGCTCCTTTGACATAGCGCTGCGCCCCTCCCCCCGTTCCAACTTGCTTCGCGCTTCCTTTGCTCCATTCTCCCGTTCTCCATGGGCCGCTAGACATCGCGCTGGCGACTTCTCTCTCGGCTGCTCTTCTGCCGCCGATGTTGCCCCTTTTCAGACCTGTGGAACGGCTTTTCTTTTCTCTCGCGGCCGCCCTCTAGCACGAAGGGGACACGCTTTTCCAGCCATTGCTCTCCTGCGCCTTCACCCCCGGCCGCGTGGATTTAGAGCCCCGAGATCCGATCCTCGGCCTTTCTCCCCGCATCAGCGAACTCCCACGCCCTGCCAGCACACAGAGCTTCGCGGCGACGACCCTCTTCGCACCGGTATTGCTCGAGGCCCCCTTTCTGCGTAGCCTTTTTGCTATCGCCGGTTTGTCCCAGCAGCGACGGGCCCCATCGGCCCATCGCCTTCCTCTGACAGGTGGTTTCCGCGGGCAACGCTTTCCTGTCCGGCCTGGAGAAGGTCCCTCACAGAGCGAAGCTCGCGTCCCGGCCTCGAATGCCTTGTCCGCGCGGATTTTTCGCCGGTCTCTTTTTTCACACGTTTTCCGCGCCGACGTTTCGGCTGCGGATGACGTGTAAGGCCACGCTCTCAGGCAAGTTTCATGCGCCGGCTTAGCGCCCTTTTGTTTGTCAGAATGGCGGTCTGAGCATTCCCTGCGCGAAATTACGAGTTATGTACCGCATAGGGCTGACCTCCTACCGCTGCGGCCTGCTGAAGGATTTCTTTTTCGATCTTTACGATTTGAATCAAGTACCCCGGCTTTCCGTAGCTGTTGCGAACCGTAGACTTTCCGAGAAAACGACAAAAGAATAAAATAGATTCTTCCTAAACCGCCCCGCACTTACAGATATGATGAAGGATCGGAAAATACAGAGTGCCAGATTCTGATGACTGCCTAAATTTGGAGAGTTGATACCCCCAAGAGAGTAGAGCTTTTGCCAGGAGTGCTGGGAGCTTTAGAGAGACACTATAAGGGCAGGCTCGACGCCAGCTGGCGACGTCTCGGGGGTGTTCGGGGGGGGTCCCAAGACGGCCCGGTGGTTTAGGTGCCAAGCCGGCCTCCCTTCCGGAGTCGCGCCGCTCGCCCGCCTTCTTTTCTTAGGGCGATTTTGCCGGGATGCCATGGGGCCTGGAAAATTCCAGCGCGGGTACGATGCTAGCAGCCGCCAAACCAATCTAAGCTTTTTCATTCGCTCGTGGGGCTCTACCGTTTGGGGCCTTTTAGCCTCCCCAAAGGGCACGCTTTTGACCGCGCGCGTCCGGCCCCGGTAGCGAACTTCGAGCGATCGGGACGTCCCGGCGCCCCCTTCTGGTAGCGGTGGCTCTCCAGGCGCTCGCGCTCGTCTGGAGCAACCGATCGGCTCGGACCAGTTTTGGGAGGACAAAATTGGCAGAGAGAGGGCCCTCTGAGGTGCCGCCCAGAGAAGGGAGGGTTGCGCTTACGAATAAGGACAGGGAGTCCCGTCTGCCTCGTCCCGGTGGAGTGTTTGGACGATTTCCGGGAGGAAAAAAAACCGACTTCCCAGGGTCTGGAATTTAAACCAGATTGCGGATTTTGTCAAAATGCCGACTACCAAAGTAACTTTTCTTCGGGTACTCGGGTTGTGAGGATGCGGCCCCCTGGATAAATACTTGCCGTAGCTTTGCGGCGGTCCTGTCGTCGGCCTCGAACTCCCTGACGACCCACGCGCCCCCCCGCGCACCGCGTCTCCCGGCGTCGACTTTTCGAACAGATTGAGGAATCTGCAATTGTAGTAGGGAAAACGATCTTGGAACGAAGGATCGGGTTGTTTTCCGCGCAACATGGGTCCCCACCGCTCGATCGGTTTTTCGCTGCCGCGCGACTGCGCCGCCCCCCTTTTTTTTCTTTCATCGGGTCCGGGCGCTTATAATCGCGCGTACCCGAAGGTGCCTTCACCAGGCTGCTTTGCGTCGACGGGCCGCCCCGGGTACAGGGAAGTCTGTTCTCGCATGTCTGCCTTGAAAAGGTTAGGTCAGTCACGCTCGACTCTGCCCTCCCTATCAGAATTTCGCCATCTCAGACCACATCTGTCGAGCACGACTTCCCCATGCGTCCGGGCACTTGACCCCTCGCGGTCTTATTTTTCCGAGCGAAAACCCCCCCTCGGGCGGCGGTGTTGACACCGACCGGTGCACCGGAGCGGCGCCCTTTCCAGGAGGAGGGGGGCGAGCGACGATACCGGTACAAGAACTCCAAGCAAGTGCTCGTACGTTGAGGCCACTTACTTATCTGAGTTTTTCTGGGCGGACGCGCCTTGATGGCTCATCTCCAAGACGAACCTGATTTCCTGGCGGGAGGCGTACGCTGGGGGGGGGGGGCGATTCCGCGTTCTTTGATTTCCCCTCCGATATGCTCGGCCTTTTCTTACACGGCGCGCCGCAAGGTCTTTTGCGCAACTCTTTTCCTCCCCGTGTTTTTTCTTGCATGATTGCGCCAGGCCCCCCCATTGCGCGGTGGCGCCGGTGTAGAGAGCGGCGATGGGAAGGCGGCAAGCACCGCGATCTACGACCGCTGACCCTCCTGCATTTCAGGTCCCTCCTTTTGGAGAGCGCCCTTCGTCGGGCTCGTCGCCCAGTTAGAGCGAGCGTTTTACAGTGGCCCCAAGCTTCGGAGGCACCTCTTGGCGGTAGTGCTTACAGTCTCCCGGCGCCTCTTTTTCCGCCCGGTGGTCCGCTCCTTGCCCTGCACGCTCGGTGTCACCGTACGGCCCGCGGTGTTGTCCTTTGCTCATAATGTCTCGCAGCCGGGCACAGCGCAGCTCGTTTTCAGGCGTGTGCTCGACTCGCATGGGGGTAGTTTTTCGATGGCGAACTGCGCTCTACGGGGAGGCATTTTTCCGCGCACACTGACATCCTGGCAGAAAGGCGAGCTCCGAGCTGCCCTTTCATTTTTTTCGAGGCGGCTGATCTCCGGGCATGGGCTTTCCCCTTGGCCTCGAGCATCTTCCGAGCAGTTCCCCCAGGGCTCCTGCCCCGATCGACCAGGGGGTTTCTCCGGAAGTCTGCTGGCGCTGCTCCCCCCGATCGGCAGGTGACCCCCCTGTGGCTTCGCTTTCCTAATTCCGCCCTTTTTCTTTTCCGACCAACTCTCACAATGTTTACTTCCAGAGGAGAATCCCCTTGCGTTGCTGATATTTCTCCAATTCGACGCTTTTCCGGCCTTTGGCGTGGTGTGGTCGATGCGAGGTTATCAGACAGACGACGTGCGCAGGGTCGCCGCGACGGGGGTGGGAGCAGGGTCCACCCCCGCCAAGGACCTGCCAGGGCCTGGTGGCCCATGTCGTGGCGTGGACTTCACGCGGGCTTTTCTTTTTTTCGAGAGCCGTTATGGTGGGAGGATCCGGCGGCGGGTCCCGATTCCTAGCTCCCCCCCCTGACGAGGCGGCTGATTCCGGCCGTCCTTTTTTTAGTTTTTTGAGCGCACTGCCCTTTCCTCCTGCCGTTTGCGATTCGTGCACTTTCATCCCGCCTAGTTGAACCTTTGTTCCTTCGCGGATCTAGGTTTGCTCCAGACCCTTGCGAGAGCGACTGGCGGCCCTCCTATACGACCCCTCACGTGCGCAGGTCACTCTTGCAGAATCGCCTTCCTTGGTTAGTAAGCAGGAGCGGTAGCGCCATTGTTCTGCGTTAGGCTCGAGGCGCCGCCATTGTCGGCCCCCAGACCTCCGTCGGCTTAGGTTGGGTTGCGTTCGCATGTACACGCGGCGATGATCGTTCTGGAAAGGTCAGCCGGCCCCCCGGCTTTTGCGGCGTTTGACGCTGGCGCTCGCACGCCGGCGAGCTTTCCCCTGTTGCCTGGGCACCCTCCCCAACGGGCGGCTTTTCCCACCCCAGCCATCCCGGCTGCCCCTCGAGTCGCGATGTCGGCCCGACGACGCAGCGCGTTAAGCAACTCCCTTCCGGCTCGACTCTTTTTCAGTAGCGCGCGCCCGCGCAGCAGGTCCCAGACAGCTCAGCTTACTCTGGGAGTGTCCAAGCAGATAATTCTTCCTAGCGGACTCGTCTTCTCCGGGTTGGAAGGAGCAGAGCTCTTTTTTTTCTGAGGCGTTTTGAAGGCGTGGTGGCCCTTTCTCCGACGCAGTCTAATGTCGCACCGCGCTTTCGGAGGGGGGATTTAGCATTTTGTTGGCCGCCCTCTGTACAGCGCCCCGCAGCCTTTCCCTTAGAGAGGGAGATGTCGATGGAGCAGCACGGATGGCTGGTACAGGACGTTTATCATGGCGCGGGCCAGTCTGCTTTCCTTCATTCTAACGCCCAGGCAGGCGCAGATCCGGGCCCTTTTGAGAGTCGCTTGAGAAGCCTTCGGTCACGACCTACTTTCACCGCCTGCTTTAGGGGAAAGCGGATCCGGACTGACCTTTTTTCGCAGATTCACCTTCGGGACGCATTTCTTTCTCGAGGCCGCTGGGGTCTCTTCCGGTGCTATGGGGAGACCTTTCTTCTTCGTGCGCCTTGGCAGATATGTAAGAGTTCTCGCGGGAAAGTACGACCCCCCTGTCACTGAAGGCTCTTTTTTATCCCCCCGTCGCTGGCTGGACCAAACCTTTTTTATCGCAGCGAGAAGGCTAAGCCGTCGCCGGGGTTCCCGCTGGCGCTCTGTTTTGCTGCGATGAGGGTCGTCGCCGAACGCGACGCTCGGGGTTGGTTTCCAGGCGGTTGGGGAGGCGTTTCGCTTTTCTTAGTCTCTGGGGACCACGTCCGGATTGCCGCGGCTGATCGGGGCTCTCGCGGTTTCGACCTGATTTCGGCAGTCCGGTTGACAGTTTTTTCTAGGCTGCCTCTTCTGGCGAACCGCGTGGTTCTGCGGTCGGAGGCGGAGGAGCGTGCTTGAGATTCCCTTCCTTCCAAGCTGCATTTGCCCCTCTCTTCTTCGACGCAGCCGATCTCGACTCTCCCGCGATGTCGACTCCTGCCGCATGGAGAAAGTGCGCGCGGCTGGAGCACTTTTTCCGCGCGAAGCTTTTTCGCTAGGCGCGGTCCCAGGGGCTCAGCGCC
>Ga0179593_1655723_pt1 | contig 13471 bp, 22 predicted proteins | sample CZODoug2_1_08_16_FD_185931 | JGI IMG/M metagenome (GOLD analysis project Ga0179593, IMG submission 185931) | Vadose zone soil fungal communities from Angelo Coast Range Reserve, California, USA - CZODoug2_1_08_16fungal (PacBio error correction) | ecosystem: Environmental > Terrestrial > Soil >... | reverse complement strand
CCCGACCGAACCTTCCTTCTTTGAGCAGATAGAGCCCCTTCCGTCCGGACCTTTCCCTTCCATCCCAAAAACCTTTTTTTTTTTTCCGGTAGGTTTAAGATACGGATATAGATGATGCCAGATGGAGATTCCCCGATGTAGACCGGCTCCTTTTTTTTCAAATTGCCCGATTCCATTCTTCCAGCGGTTGGTCATATTTTCTCTGATGGCTTCCCCTTTTTTCTATTAAGATGAAGCTTCCCCCCAGAGATTAATTCTCTTCCTCCCCGAAGGCACCCTTTTTCGGGGAAGTTTTTTTAATTTTTCGCTTGGCCCGTGTTCCTTTTCATTTAAAGTAAATCTCTGATCTATCCTTCATCCTTTCCTATAGAGATCACGTGCTCGTGGGATTCCTGCAGGCCTCCCCTAGGCCCCCCCTTTTTCGGAACTTCCTCCGTCCGGAACCAGCCGCTCCCCCCCTCGTCGTCATGGACTTTTTCCTTATGATGACTTTGGAAGGGACCTCTCCTCTTTCCGTAGCCTCCTCTTTCAAAGAACCCCTTTCCCTCGCAACTTATATTGCCCCCAATTCCCTTTTAGCGGGCAATTTCCCTCTTGCTCCCCCTGCACCCTGTAGTGCCGATTCTCCCGGTCGACATGCCTTCTTTAGCTGAACGCCTTTCGGAAGAGCCTGTTTTTGCATCCTTTCCCCCCTTTGCATTTTTCCTTCCCGGAGTTTCTTTCTCTCACTAGAACCGGGCGCTGTTTATTCATCGCTCTCTTTTGGGCCTTTTTGCAAACTAGTTGATTTTCCCCCTGTAAGATTTTACGAACTCGAAACGGGCAGATTTACATTTTAGAGTTTTGGGGGCACTCTCCGTTTTTTTCGAGATTGCTTCCCCTCTTTCTTTTTTTTTATATCTGAGCACACGTTCGAGGTGTCAGTCTTTTCTTTGGCGTTTTCCTCTTTTACCACGTGCTGATCTTCTCTCTTCTTGGTGAGTTCTTTCTATGATTTGAAGCCGAAGCACCTCCCCATACGCCCCCCTCCCCCAGAACTTACAACCTCCCTCTTTCATTTCCCGCCCCTCTTTCTTTTAAATTTTGCCTTTTTTTCCCTCCGGCAACAAGATTATCAATCAAAACCCCTCACCTTTTTTTTTCCGTCGTGATCTGAACACTCCTTACCGATTCCCTTTCAACCATTGGTTTTCTTCACGAAAAGGGGCCCTGCAATGGGGAGGATCATGTACCCTTTTTTTTCAGGTAAGGCAGACGCGTAGCTTCCCTCCTTCCCCTCTTAATCTTCCATTTGATTTTCGCTTCGCGGAGGTCTCCCCATTTAATGAAAGACCATATGGTCCATACATCTGTTAAACCTCTGAAACGAAACACTCTTTTCTCCCCTCTTTGGTTGGATACTACTCTCGCCTGGTTTGAAGCCCCTTAGTTTAAGCAAGGCCTTACTTAATTCGCTCTACAGAGGGGATCTGTCCTCGTATCCCCTTTTCGCTTCCAAACCCACCCTTTTTTTTCCCCGTCCCACTCCGCTCTTCTTTTTTTTTCTAGCTGCAGACCCGTTCTCTTAAAATAGGTGGACTATTCTTTTCGAAGACTTTCTTCCCCTTTTCCCTACATGCCTTTTCCCCTTTGTCGGTCGTTTTCACTGGTTCGCGGGCGGCCAAGTAGTTCACACCTCAGAAGGGATAGATTTCCAGGAGATTCCTCCTTTCTTGCTTTGGAAGAGGCTCCCCCTTCGATGTTTTCTTTTTCCCAGGTAACCCCCCCGGAAGATCGTTGAGATCCTTTTCCTCTCTCTTTTCCTAATAATCAGTTGTTTTCCTCGCCAACCTTTCCCTAGGATTTCAGGTTGCCTTTCCCCCCCCATCCTGTTGTTCTTTCGTCGGCCTCTTTCAAAGCGCGTGAGTACCTGTAAGCACAAGATACTGTCTCTGGCATCTTCCTTCTGCCACCTCCGTGCGGCTTTTTTCCCCCAGACTCTCTCTTTACTCCACTGACTTCTGTCGAATTCCCCGGCCACCGATGGTCAGCGACGTTTTTTCTTGGGTCACATCTTCTCTCTATGCTGGACGTTGCGCCCTGTGGTGGAATCTCCGGTCTTTTTCGCTACTCTTTTCCTCCCGCTGTAGATCGATGTCTCCGCAGGACAGTAGGCTGACTCTCACGTTCTTCTCTTCCCATCAACACCACCCCTCCCTCCCTCAATTATTTGGTCCTCTTCCTTTTTTGAACGTCTGTCTGCCGTGACAGTATGCGTCCTTTCGTGATCATGCTCAGCTCATCGCCAAAGTTTGTTCTTTTTCCGTTTCTGTTGTCTTCTTGCCGGACATTTCCTTCAGGGACATTTGAGACAGAGATGTAAGTCTGCAGTCTTCTCCTTTCTTTGCACGACAAAGTCTCCCTTCAGGACCCGGGTCAATCGTTCTTTGTTCAGAGACAAGGAGGTTTCTGTTTCCCCCCCCAAGGTGGACGAGAATTCCTTTTTGACTCCCCTCACCCACACCTTACCGCCGGCCCGCCTCCTCTCCCCTATCCCTATTCTCCCGCTTCACCCCCACTCCCCCTCACCCCCCCCTTCCCCCTCCCACCCCCCCTCTATCGCCTCCTGCCTCCCCAACCCCTTCCCCCTGGAGTCCTTTCCCCCCTCTCACTCTCCTCCTCTCTTCCCCTACCACATAAACCCTACCGCCCCATCCTCCTCCCACCCTATCCCTCCCCCTCCCCTCCTCCCCCTCCCACAATTCCCACCACCCTCCCCCCCCCATCCCTCCCCCCCCCCCGGTTCTCCCTTCCCCCCCTTGACCCCTCCTCGTTCTACCCCCCTCACATGGCACCCTCCCTCCCTATTTCCCCCTATCCGCTTCCCATCCGACCCTTAACCCCTAGACTTTTTACTCCACCCTCCTCCCCCCTCCTCCCTCTCGCTCCCACCTCCCCTTACCCATTCCCTCTCCCCATCCCCTTCCCCCCCCCCCTTCACTGTTACTCGCCCTCCCCTCTTCCACGTGACTCTTCTATTCTGATCCCTCCCTCCCTTCCCCCCCCTGTCAGAGCTCCCCCCTATTCCCCCCCCCTTCCCCACTTCTCCCTCTCACACTCCCCTTCACCCACCCTCTGTTCCTTTCAGCACCTTCATTTCTACCCCCCGCCCCCCCCCCCCTTCCTCCCCCACCCCTCCCCTCACCCGCTCCTCCCTCCTCACCTCTACCCACCAACCCACCCTCTTCCTCTCCCTCTCCAACCCTTCCTACACCCCTTTTTCCACTTCGCACTCATGTTTGCGCTTCTACCTTCTTTTACCCTCCCCCCCCCTCCCCCCAACTATTCCCCCCCTCAACCCCTTCTCCCCCATGTCGACTTTTTTCTAAATATTTACCTTGCCTCCCGTTCCCAGCCAGCCAGAGCACAACCTCCAAATTCCTCTTCCATGAAATTTCTCCTTCGATTTCTTCTGGGGTGCTTTTTTCTGCTTTCCCTTTCTGCGGCGCAAACTCCGCTTCAGCAAAAAAAGACCTTCTTACCCTCCCTTTTTTTTGGCGAGAGAGCTACCCATCCTCTTGACAAAGTTTTCCTTTTCTTTGAAGAGCGTGTGATAAAGAATCCCCGGCAGAAGAACCCCTTCGGTCCCTCCCCCCCCCCCAATCATCCCTTCGAGTCTTTCCCCTACACCTTCAAGAAGGTATGGCCCAATCTCGCACGTTACATTTCTCCTTTCGAGTACTTCCCTCCCCCGGTCGTTGGACAACAGGTGTCTCTTTTTTCGATGATTTCCGTCCTCCCCCTGTCCAAGTTAGATTCCAAGGAGCCCTCCGTTTTTTAGTCAAATGTTTCAAACATCCTTCCCCCCGGTAGGTCAGATTACCACCCTGATATAGAATGCGATCGACTTCCCCCCCTGTAGACTCCTTTCTTTTTTTTCCCTCGTTTTTCCATTGACCGATTTCCCTTAGCCTTTTTTCCTCACTTTTGCGAGGATGTTTTTTTCCTTCCCTTCTCTACGTCCCCCGGCCACGCGCACCTCAAGACGGAAAACTTTCTGTTTATCTGGGACTTTTCTCAGATTGAGACTTCCCCCCGCAACCTTCTTGGAATTTTTGCTTCCAGTCCCCCCCCTCACGTTGATCTCTATCTTTTTTTGATATTCTCCCCCCCCCTCCCGGTGACGGGAAGCCCTTTTTCCCCTGTTCCCCCACTCTTTGCCCCCTTTGGGCCATTCATTGTCCTGCCAAATTAACATCTCTTTCATGCTGTCCCCCTTCCGTCTTTCTGATTCCTCGCGTGTTCTTTTTTCTTGGCAGCGTCACTTGACGCGGAGAACCCGCGTCAACCTCGATGCCCCCGGGCCCTTTCCAAACTTCCCTTTTTTAAAAATCGGTACGTCTAGAAGAGTTCGTACAGATTGTATCGGCCCTCCTTTCTCTTTTTCTATGAATCCTCGTACTTCCTCGAATGTTCCTTTCTTTTTTTCTCAGGACTGCTCATCTGCCTGCTTTCCCCCTTCCTTTTAGGTACGCGTCTGGTTCCCCCGGAATAATACTTTCCCGCTTTTTTCAAACTCCCCCCTTTTTCGTGATTTTTCTACTCGAGAAAGCCGTTTCCTGAAACTTTTCTATTTCCAGAAATTGCGTTTTTCTTCTGGGGTTCCCTTCGACCCGAATCTTTTCCTTGTATTAGACAAATAGTTGCGTTTCTCCTTTGGGAGCCACTCTTCCTCCCTGATCAAGGAAGTTGGTTCCCCCCTTCTGTTCTTGGATCCTGGTTAGACCCCTTCGATCGTTACTCCTCTCTGTGGTTGAGGGTATCTCCCCTTTCCGCAGCAGCCGCGGCTTTATCTTCCCCAACTAGACTCACCCTTCCAATATAACTTCCCTTTCCCTCGATGAGATTTTGTTTTTCTTTTCTTCTTTGGCTGGCTGAAACGGGCCTTCCTCCCTCAAACCAGGCGGCGTTCTCACCCCTTGGTTGAATTCTTCTCCCTGACCCCCCTTTCGAAATGATTGCCCTTTCCCCGAACGACTTTGTAGTGCCTTTGACGACCAGTTTCTCTCCCTCTTGGCGACGTACAGCTCGGTCCTTCCATTGGCCCCTTCATTTTCTTGAAGATTCCCTCTCCCCCTTGAATCTACAGGTGACTTTTCCCCGATGAGCGGAGAAATTTTTTTTTCCTGGGTACCTTCCCCCCCCCGGCCTAAATCGTTCCCCCCCCACAAGGAGGGCTCTCCACCAAGAACCCCCCCTTTCCGGTTGTTGATGATGTCCCGCTTAGGGTTACTCTAAGCCCCCCCTTCTTTTCCTCCCCGCGAGCGACTTCCTCGATCCCCCTTGGGGAATTTTTTTTTCCAAACTGACCCCTTTTTTTCTGTCGCGAACGCCCTCTTCCCACCCCACACCACTTTCTTCCTCTATGGCGAAAGGCGCTCCCATTATCCTTCCTCAAAAACCCTTTTGACCCGCGGGGGCCCTCCAGTCAAAGTGAATTTCTGGATTCCCCTTCCCTTCCTGCAGCTGGCTCTTTGGTCCCTTTTGAACTAGCCAGCTTTTTTCTTCCCCTCCCCCCTTAGTTCAGAATGTATAGAATCATGTTTCGTTTGCTGGAAATTACGCGCTTTTTCTCCTGGTTCTTCTGTACGAAATTGAGTTTGTGGTCCCCTTTCAATTCACCAGTTCCTCTTTCAGATCGGAGAATTCTCTCTTTTCTCCTACGCAGTTGTTTTCTGCATTCTTCCCTCCCCCTCTCTCCCCCGCCGGATGTAAAGGTTTGACCTGAGAGTCCTCCCCAAACCAACCGCCCTCTCCAGAGCCTCCAACTTTTTCTCTAAGTAAGAAAACTGCCGATACATTTATGATGTGTGCCCCCACCTACTTTTCTTCCCGCGTACAAATCCCTCCCGGAATTTATCCCCTTTTCGTAGACTCACTCTTTCGCGGGGTCAGCGAAGGGTTTTTGATGCTGACGGAGGTCCCCCCCCCTAGCTCTCTGCTGACGTTGCGCCCCTAATTGGTGGTCTTCTTCCTCCGTAAGAGTTCCTCCGCTGTAGATCAGAGGACTCTCCTGCCGTGGATCGAAATCCCCCTGTTCTGAGAGGTGACGGCACCCGCGTCTTGAGTCTCTCCCCCACACAAAATCGAATACCTTTTCCACTTCGTGTGTTGAAGGCTTGTTGTTACTTCTTGCGTGAAAGTATTTTCAGGCCCACCTCGTTCTTTTTTCTCCGCTCCTAAAAGTTGACCCCCGTGATTCCTGTTTCCCTTCGTATACAGAGTTTTTCCATGGGTTGGCCCTCCCCCTTCACATGATTTTCTCCCCCTGTTTAGAGCCACATAGCAGTTTTTTTACCTTGAAAGGTCCCCTCGCCCGCCTCCTTTTCCAGATATTGTTTCAGTCTCCCCCTCCCTGTTAGTCCCCCCGGTTTTCTTCCTCGTTTTGAGTGAATCAATCCTTGCGCCGTTGACCTCCCCCCCCCCCAAAGTGAAATAAACACTCCCTTTTGTCTTCAAAATTATCTTCTCTTTTGTTGAAGTTGCTTGCGTGGTTTCGATTCTTAACCTGTAAACTCTCTGCCTCCCCTTCCCAAAATACTCTCACCCTGAGCCTTGGGCGAGAGACCAACCATGCCGAAAACTTTTTGCCAAACCCTTCGTTCCTCGGAGCCGAAGAGTGTTTTTTCCCCCAGCGCTCGATCTTCCCCTACTTTTTTCCCCCAAGTAATAAGATTCGGGCGACTTGAGAAGTGCCCCCTCACACCCCTTTATGAGCTGGTCCTTTTCTCGTTCATTGTCGCTTCGTTTCCTCCCTTTTCGAGGTTATTCCTGTAGTTCCCACAAGAGAGCGATAATAGCCCAGAAAGCTTTCCTTGAGCGCCAGATCCCCTCCCCCCTAAGGTGAGAGCATTTTCCTTGCTGTCCCAACTTCCTTCCCCCGGGAACTTTCTCCGGACGATAAAGCATAGATGTAGCAGATGGAGCCGTTTGTAGACTCTTTCCCTTTGCTCCCCTCGTTTTCAAATTCGCCCAGCTCTCTGGGTGTTCCCTTCCCAGGATGGATCTACGCGTCCTTTACGGCTGAAAGAGTACCCTTCTGCATTCATCCCGCCCTGGAAAATTACATCCTTCCCCCCTTATGGTGCTTCTGGAAATTCTATGAATGTAGTCCCTTGGAAGTTTATCTTGCTGTGAGGACTCCCTTTTTTCGTTGAATATCTATCTTTAATACTTCTTCCGATCTTCCCCCTCGTGGAATGGATAACTTTTCACACGCTCCCAGTTGAGTCCATATCAAAGAGTCAACCTCTCCCCCCCCTAATGCAGGCTGGAAGTTTCGTCTGCTACCTTTTCTTTGGAAGCGTGGCGCGTAATTCGCCGAAGAGGATCCCGTTGAAGATTCCCCTACTACAAAAGGAGCGGCCCTTGACGAGATTTATATCCCCCCCCCCTCCTCTTGTAGTTGACGGCTTCTTCGGCATCAAATATCACCTACCGTTCCCTCCCCGGAAGAGCTTTACTTCTCATTACATTTTCCCCTGTGATCCTTCTTCTCTGGATTCACTAAAAAGTTCGGTCCTTCATCGATCTCTTTCACCTCGGTTGTGCAAACTTTTTTCTGGTTCTACATCTCCTGCAAGCGTCCCCGTCCCCGAAAGGGGATCCTGTACCAGTCGCAGAAATGCTTTGATGTCTGGTCACTTCTCCGTCTTCGCCGAAGCTGAGGACGCTTCGCCCATCGGTGCTCCTATCTTTTTCTCCCTCGTCGGCCTCCCCGTTTTCTTCCCCCCCGTAGTTTTTCCTTTATGGCTCAGTCCCCCCCGTGGTCTGCCTTTTTTCTCCTTTCTGTGGTTGAGGTTTCGCTAGCCCTCTCCCAGCTCCCTTTCCCTTAAACCCCAAGCAACCCATCCTTCCCCACTCTAAGGAGAATTTCCCTCCTTCCTCTGCGATTTTGTTGATGTTAACTTTTTTGGATTTGTTGCCCCCTCTTCCCGGTAAAAACACATTTTCTTTTTGACAAATAACTCACCCCCTCTGAGAACAAGAAAAGTGGGGACTTCCCCCCTCTTCGAACTGATGAAGGGCCTCTTTCCCTCCCCTGAATGTGTTCCCTTTCACAGGGGAAGCCTTCATAGTGGGGCGTCTTCTTTTGTAATGACAAGCTTTCAACACCTGTCCTTCCCCCTTTCTTTGCCAACCGGCCAGACCGTCCAACGGTGACTGTAAATCGTATGCTTCCACTTCACGCTTTTACGTTCCCATATTTTTCTTCCCTCCCCCATCGTTACAAAACCACTCGGTACTCAATATGAAACCTTCCTCGATTGTTTCTTTTTCTCCCCTGCGTCGCGGGTTGCCGTCCCTTTCACCCCTTTTCTCCCGTTCCACTGCGATGCGACCTTCCTCAAGAGGGGAGCACTGAATTTTCTTCCCTTCCCCTTCCAACCCCACATTTATTCCTCCCCCCCCTTTCCCTCCCTCATCTCTATGCTCCCCCTTCCGTCTTGGCGCATCCCTCCAAAACCACGTCCTTCCCTGGAAGTTGTCCTTTCCTCCTTTGATCAACGTCAGTGGACTTTACGCTGTTTTCCATTTGTGATTTTTCCTCCCCGCACGGATTTTTCGGGAAAAGTCGTTCTGACAACACATTTTTTTCCTGAAGGCTTTTGCTCCCTTCAGGTACGCACAGCGCTTCTTTTCCTCTGCCCGGTATTCTTTTGTTTTTCCCCGTTCAACCGGGAAATCCTGAAGATCGTGGCGAGCAGGAATTCTCTTGTTTGTTTTTTCGATGCCTTCTCGACACGATCTCCAGCGACTTGAATTTGTACCTTTCTCCCTCTCAAAAATCAGATGCTTTCCCTGCAAGAGCGACGCACCCCCCCTCTCCTTTCCTCCCACCCTCTTCCCGATACATTCGATTCCCCTTGATCCCCCCCTTGCGGCGGGACCCCCCCTCTTGATCCACTGACGGGTTTTCTTTGTGTCTCCATTCACTTCCTTTTTTTCAGCTCCTTTTTTTTGATGGCAGATGACGCTTTCCCCCTGCCCGCCATTTTTTCCGTTGCTCCCCCCCCTTGTTGGAAGCTAATTTTTCCTCTATTACGCTTTTTTCCCCCCCCCTCTTGTATCCGGACTTCCTCCCTTCTTCTGTCGGACCCCCTTTTGCGAGGTCCTTCTTTCACCCGCGATCTCGCGTCATCAACCAAGAGTAATTTTCTTCCTTTTACTTTCTTCCCTGTGGTGGAAAGCTCCTTTGTCCCGTATGGGTGAAGTACCCCTGGTTGACATTCTTTCCCTCTCGAACCCTTTCCTACCTCTTTATGGCAGGTTGGAGAATCAGCGTCGAAGGACGCTGTCCTTGCTCTGGAGCAGAGCTGTACGTCTCCCCCCCCTCGGGCTGTCCCCGGTAGTACTTCCCTTCAAGTCGGTCTTGCCCTTGCATCCTTTTGCCGCTCTTGTTTCCTTAGTTTCCTTGCGTCGCAGCGATTTGCGTTCCTCCCCCTCTTACCTTTTTTTTTTTTCCGCAGTTCCTCCAGCCAGAGAATTCCAATCCCCACTTCCCCTGGTCTCAGAAATTCTACTTAGCCGTTTCAGTTTCTGGTCTGTTGCTTTTGGTTTTCAGCGAGGCTGGCTGCGGCGAAACGCAACCCCTCCCTGAAAGGAGTACTTCGCCTTTCCTTTAGATCCTTTTCCCCCTTGCAAAGAACAGGCTTGCCCTTACGGATCAACCTTGTTTGCTCCAGCCTGTCTCTCGAAGCCCTTCCGCCTTCGTTACCTTCTTCGGGCGACTCCTTCCCCCTACAATCACAGCCTCACAGCCCCGACTGTCCTTGCCCCCTTCCCCTTCTTCTTCTATTTCCCCTCAAGACGGTAGTTTGCAACTCCCACCTCTTCTCTCCTCCGACCCAGGACCGCTCCAAGTTATAGTGAATTTTAGGGCAGAGCGCCCTCACTGTTTTTCCAATGGCAAGCTCGTCCCCCCCACTGCTCTGCCTTTTTCAGGCCCCCCTTGTCAGATAAAGCAGGTTATAGATGATGCCGAGGCGATCCTTTCTTCTTCTGTGCCTCTTACTTTCTTTCCCATGAAAGCTAACATTTTTTCCTTCTCCGGGGTCCCTTACTCTTTTCTGGTCTTTATAACGCGTCTTCGCCGCGTCCCGGCCACTTTCTCAGGACCCTTCCTTCCCCCCATTCTCATGTTGATCTTTTTTTTCCCGGAACGTTTTCCTCCCCTGGCCCTTTTGATACCGTGCTCCGCGCACGTTGAATATATCTCTTTTGTTGATCTCTCCCCCCCGTGACTGGAAGAAACTTCGCCCCCCGCCCCCCCTCCCCAAGTTCATCAAGGTCCGTCCCCCTATCAAAAGCCCTCCCCCCGGATGGAAGGTTACGTATTCTGCTGATCGAGTTTCCGTCAAGATTTGGCAGCGTAATAGAGCTATTCTGGATTCTCCTTCCCGCGACCCTTTTCTCCCCCCCAGGCTCTTCAAAAGGGAGCCATTTGACAACCCCTCTTTCCAAGTCCTCAAGCGTATACAGCTTTCTTGGCCGATTTTCCTCCCCCCTCTGGCCCCCTCCTGATTTTTTATCTTTCCCCTACCGTCCCTCTTTTTTCGGTTTCCTTTGGATATTTGCCATTGATCTCAAATGTGGGCTTCTCCTTTCTGCTTCCTATTAACTTTTTTTCTGTGTCCGGTTCTTTTTTTTTTAACAGTTTTCCTCTTCAGTCTCGTGATGGTGTAACTCGAAGAAGCCCCCCTGAAATTCCCGCCCTTTTATTGGACAGTCGAAGAAATGCTTTCCTGATGCTTTTCAATTTACGTCTTTCCAGAAGATTTGATGCCTTTCTTCTCGAACTTTTTGCTTTGCTGTCCTCTTTCTGGAGCAAACGCGTCTTCTTCCCTACCCTTGGTCCCTCCTTGTTCTTGGGCCCTGGAAATTCTTTCCCCTTTCTTCTCCTCCTGTCATCTTTCTTGTTTTTGGGTTTCTTTGCATAGCCGCGGCCTTTGCCCCCTGAATCGACAACCAACCCGCCTTCCACACTCCCTCTAAGGAGAATTTCATGACCCTCTCCCATGTCCTCTTTTTTAATGGTTAACTTTTGCCTTTCAACGGCGGCCCCTGTAAAAGATTGATTTAAATCCCTTTCCTAAACTCACAACCTTGGGTCCAAATAAACGTCTTTCTTGCCCCTCGATTCCTCATTGCAGGGCAGACCCCTTTTTCTTTTTGCAGGTAAAAAGACACCGGGTGTCCTCCTGCCCCCCTGTTTTTCTTAAATCCCTTCAGAATGTAAATGCACCCTGGCCAACAATCCCCCAGGCGTCCCTCTTTTCTTTACCGCCAAGGGCCAGACAGTATCACCCTGTCCCCTTTCTGATCTGGTCTCCTTCTTCAAGCTTTAATGCACTTCCCCTGTCACGGCCATACATCCCTTCAACACCAACTTGTTAATGGATCTTCCCCCCCTTGCGTATCGATTGTGGTTTTTCTTTCTTGATAGCCCCTTTTCCGTCACTCTCCAGTTTCAGAAACGGATTTTCTTATCCTCAGATCCCCCCCCCCCCTTGTAGAACTTTCCTTTCCCCTCCTCGAGAGCATCTCCCCCCCCACAGTATTTTTTCCGCAATCTCTCTGTCTACCTTTCTTGACCCAGGAGATCTGCACCCCCCCCGTCCGTGACCCTTTTCCATCCAGGAATTTCCTTTTTGGACCCCGGATCAACGTTTTCTGGAGCTCTTTTGGACTTCTCCGCCGCACGGAGGGGGTTTTTCTTCTTGGTGCCATCTTTCTGCCCCCCCCCATGGGATAGAATAGGATTCTTTTCCCCCCTGAGATCCCGCGCTTTTTTTCGCTGCCTTTCCGTACGCATTTCTTTTTTTGGACTCCAAGGTAACATTTCCCCCCTTAGTTTTTCTCTCGGAAGATAGTCCCTGGCATCTCTATCTTTTCCCCCCCCCCCTTTTTGTTTTGATCACTACCCCTTGATCTTAATCCCTTTCTGTCTTTCCATGGAGAAGAGGCCACCCCCCCATCATGATTGCGTACCCGGACCTCCTTTTAGTGCGCCCTCTCCCTTACTCCCGATCCTGAGTAGATCCCCCCTTCTTTTGGGCCCCTCATCATTTTCCCCCCTGGCGGCGGGCACTTCCAAAGAGCTCCAGCGTTCTTCCACTGACGTTGGGAACAGTGTCTTTTCCCCCTGGCTTCCCCCTCGTAAGCGACGGGTTGTTGATGCACCTCCTTGTCCCCTCCTTTCCCCTTTCAGCTCTCTTTTGATGACGTTTCCTTTTCCGGTGGGTTGGAAGCTAATTCTCACGAGTTTCCGCTTAAGTTTTATCTAGGAAAGTCGCTCGCAGTTTTATGATCCTTGTTCTCTTCCTTCCCTCGAGCGCGAGCCTCAAACAACACCCCTTAGTTTTTCGTTCCCCTCTAAATAAAGTTGTTGTTGAACCTCGAGTTGGCCCCCCCTTTTTTCTGGTCCGTTCCTTCCTTTTGAGTGACATTTCAGATAATAGACCTTTTCGCTTAATGTCTGGTCGGGTTTTTTAATTATCAGCGTCGCCTGTCTTTTGCCATTCTTGCTTTGACTTTCTTACGTCGACCCCCCTGCCCCTGGTCGTCTTTTTCCTTTTTTCACCCAAAGTCGTTCTCTTTTTTCGTCCGCTCTTTTTTTAGTATCGACGGTGAGGTTTCCCCCTTTTAGTGTTTGAACCTTTTCTTCCGTTGAAGGTCCCCTAGTCCACACCCCAATCGCATGATGGTTTTCTGTTAACTCCTTAGAGTGAGGTTGGGCTTCTTTTCTTCTTTGCTTGTGTTGCTTTTTTTCCCCTCGCGGCTGGAGTCGGCTCCCCCCTCCAACCACCTTCAGATGACAGGAGCTAAGCCCTTTTCTCTTTTCGCTACATCCCCCAAGACCCCTTCAACGAATTTCTTCACCTAGGTCTTGGAGCCAGACTCTTTTCCAGCAGCCCCACGATTTTTCTTCTCCCCCTTTTATCCCTCTCTTTCCCGGAGAAGTTTCCCTCATCACATCCCCTCCTGGTTCCATCTGCCCGTTAGTCGATTTCGTTAGACCTTTTTCGCCTCCCATCACGTTCTTTTGCCCGGTTCCAACTCTGCGATGCCTCCGACCCCCCCGAAAAGTTCTTTCTGTGAAAGCAGCCCTGGCCCGATACTCGGTGAGCCACATGGCTCTCTGCCCCCCGCTGCCTCCAGGAATTCTTTCTTTCAGATACCATTTCGATGATGTCCCGATGTCCCCGAAATCCCCCCGGTAGAAGATTCTTTGTTTTTCACCTTTGCCCTCCTCAGTTGTGTAATAGGCCCTTTTCCTTCTTCCCTTGGCGGATCCTTTTCCGGGCTTCCCTCGTACCCGTAACGGAAACGCGCATACGACCTGAAACTTCCCCCCCCTCCTTTTTGATATGTCTTGGCCGTTTGATGAATTCCGCAACTCGTCTCTGTCTCCCTTTCCAAGAGAAAGTTG
>Ga0179593_1645122_pt1 | contig 13471 bp, 19 predicted proteins | sample CZODoug2_1_08_16_FD_185931 | JGI IMG/M metagenome (GOLD analysis project Ga0179593, IMG submission 185931) | Vadose zone soil fungal communities from Angelo Coast Range Reserve, California, USA - CZODoug2_1_08_16fungal (PacBio error correction) | ecosystem: Environmental > Terrestrial > Soil >... | reverse complement strand
CTTGCAACCGGGGGCTGTCCCAAAAATTTTTCGATTGGTTTCTTGGTCTGATAGGGAAAGTACGGGTCCTTCAACCAATCTTTTTTGTTCAATTCCCCCAGAAAAACTGACTCAACAAAAGTACGGGCCCTGTGGCTGGCCGCCCCTTGGTACCCTTCGGATTAAAGTCCAAACAAAACAAAAATCCAGGCCTATCTTACGGGGCGGGGCTGTTCTGAAGCCATTTCTCCTTGCTTGAATAACGGGAGTGATTTATTTTTAGGAATCGTTTGGGAACTTTTTGGTTTTTCCCCTTAGGATTTATGGTAAGAAAAAGTTTTCTTTCCCAAGGGGAAATTCTGGAGCACTCTTACCCGGTGAATGGGAGGGTTCTGGTCACGTGTTAACAAACTAAATTTTCCTGTGTTTTCGGCCCAAGTTGTTCACGGGCTTAGTTTAAACCATGCCGATTCTCAAAGGGGGGCCACCTCCCCCCCCCGGGACAAACACATTCCTTTTTAAGTTTTTCGGACGCCCAATGATGTCAGGGCCCCTTTTTGGGGAAAGCACAGTGGCTTTTTTTTCTCCCCCCTTTCAAGTCAATGTTTTTGGTGTTTTTTGTGGGAACTAATACCCCCCCCCTGGTTCCTTCCAACGCTTTCCCACCTCCCCACCTGGGGTTTAGTGGGCTTTTGATTTTTACAAAAACCCCTTTTGTCGGGGGTAGTCGCTCCGGTGCGAGTGGTTTGGCTTTTTTTACATGTTTGGTCCACAAAACAACAACAAAAACAATGGGGGAAAAAAGAGTTTTTTTTGGGGGGGGGGGGGGGGGGGGGGGTTTTGCCCTGTTTTACACAAAACCCCGCCCTCCAGTGACCTTGTTTTTTCCGGAAACCCTTTTCGGGGTGTATTTTTTCACCCCATCTTTTTTTGCGAGGGGTGCGGCCCGACAGAAAAATCTTCCCCCCCCCATTGGAAAAATTCTTTTCGGGGGACGGGCTCCCCAAAACAAAATTTTTTCAAACAAAAAACAATTTTTTTAAGAGAGGGGGCAGTCCCCAAAGTCCCCGGTTTGGGGGTGGAATACCCAAAAAAAAATCAAAGGCCCCTCTTTTCGAAACAGCGTTTTTTTTCTTTCTTTTTGGGAACCCAAAAAAAAAAAGCGTCATCCCCTCCTTAACTCCAAAGGTGAACCATTTCGGTCACGAAAATCTCGGGGGCCTGGCTCTTACAATAATTGGAAGGGCAACTCCATAACAACCACCCTCGGTGCCGACTTTTCTTTTTGAATACGGGCGCGGTTGCGCTTTTAAACAGTGGTAAAGTGTGGGCCTTCTGTGAAAGGTTGGTTCTTGACTGAACACCCAATCCAAACATTAGGGGGGCCGGGTCGCAGCTGGTCAAGGGGTGGAGTTTAAAAATTTTTATGAAAAAAACCGAGGTTTTTTCTTTTAAAAAACAAACCAAACCATAGGGGAGGTCTAAACCGACACAAACAAACAAGGTCAGTACCTTCGGTTTGCCTTTGGGGATTTAAGTATTTTTTTTTCGGGCAACCATGGAGATTGTTTCCTTTTTACAAGTGTGCACGTATGCCTTTTTTCTTTCGGGGGATTGCAATTCTGATCGAGGGTTGTTTTTTTGAAGGGTTAAAGGCCCAGAAAATCTTATATTTATGGTTCACCCCCCCTTTTTACGGTTTTGTGTCGGCTATTGTTTTGAACCCCCCAAAAAAAAGGGGTTTTGCCACAACAACCCCCCCCCAAACACGAACACCATACCCCTCGAGGCCTGAAACGCCCCCAACCCACAGGGACCTTTTTGGAAAAGCACCTGTCCCCACCGGCTTTTAAGTGGGGTTCATCCCATTTTTCCTCAGGGGGGTTACATTGCTCCCCTGGGGGAAGGGTTTGCGCCCCGGGGAACAAGTGGGCCAACCCTCACCCACTGTTGGCAAGATTTCTTTTTTTTAGGCGCTTCCCACTGGAAGGGTTTTTTTTGGCCCAAAAAAGGAAATTTTTTCTGAACCCAAAATGGCCTTTTTTGGGAAAAAAACCCCCCCTCCTGGTTCGGGGGGGGGTGTCCCAAAACCCAAGAGTTCTTGAACCCCCACAAAATCCAGGGGGGCAACACCCCTTGTATTTTTTAAGGACATTCACGGATGTGTCTTTTTTTTTTGTTTTTTTGATGCATTTGTGGGCTTGGAAGCTGGATTCCCTCCCCGAGTTGGCGTTTGCCGGCTCGTACCCCCGCCCCCTTGCCGTGTACTTTAGTAAAAAACAAATTTTTGACAAACCATGGCTGTGTGCTGGGACCTTTTGTTTTTCCTGATTTGCCGTTTCTTTTTTTCTTTACAGGCCGGCCTTTTAACCAACCCCGGGTTTTTTTGTTGGAAAAAAAAGAACTTTGTGTTTTTTTTGCGGGCTTAAGGGAACATAAAACGGGAAGCGTTCCTTAAGGGGAGCCAACCTCTTGCTTTTTCGGGGGGGGCCCCCCGAGGGCGGGGGCGGAAGTTGGGGAAAAGTCCTGGGGCCTGGCGGGCCGGGGTTTTTTTTTTGGAAAAAAGTTGGGCGCAAAAACACCCCTTCAAAAAACCCAATTGCCGGGTCTTTTTAATTTTTGGGGGGTGTTCTATTTTTCTTTTTTTTTGGGTGGTTTTCGGAATGGGTTCCCGCCCCAAGGTTGTTTTTGGTTGAGTTTTACATTTGGCACAAAAAAAAAAGGAACTTTTTTTTTTTTTTGCCTGGGGGTTTTTTGGTGATTTCTTTTTCCTCCAAAAACATGGTTTTACCCGTGGGGAACAAAACTTAAAACCAAAGGATTCAAAAAGAACCCAAAAAACAAACAAAAAAAAAAAAACACACCCCCCGTTGGTGGTGTTTCCTTCTTTTTTTTGGGTTTTTCCCCCCCCTTGAGGGGGGGGGGGCAACTGTCCCCCCCACTTCTCGGTCGCGTTTTTTCGGGGGTATTTTTGGTTTTTTCTTTTTCAACAAACTTCCAGGGCCCTGTCGGGGGTTGTTTGGCGTTTATTTTTCCTTTCCATCCCAGTTTTATGGTCAACAAAACCAAACCCCCAGGGGGTTTGCCCCGGTGGAAAAAAAAAAATTCTGTTGGTCTGTCTTGTCGGGATTTGCCTCCTTTTAAGACCCCAAAACAAAACCAACACCACCCCACACCGCCGGTTTTTTTGGGAAGGGTTGGGGACTTTTTTTTGTGGGGGTTTTTTTTGTTCCGGGGGGATATTTGGGACAAACGACTGGACTTTTTTCTAACAAACAAAAACCCAAACCCCAAAAACCTTTTTCCCATGGGGTGGTTGTCCTGGACCGGGGGGACCGTCTGGATAGCATTTTCCCTTTTGTCTCACCCCGCCCCGGGGGGGTTTGATGCCGCGACCCGACCTTTTTGGTTTCCAAAAACAACACAAAAAAAAAAAACTTTTTCCCCTGGGACGTTTTTTTTTTGTCCTCGGGCTTTCAAAAATGTGGGGGGGAGGTTTTCCCCAAAAACAGGCGTTTCCCCCCCCCCCACGGGGCTTCTTTTTTTTTGTGACCTTTTGTGTAGTTTTGGGAAGAGGTTTTCCTTGATTTTGTTCCTGCCGGGGAACGGGGTCGGTCAAGAAATTTTCTCCTCGAGAACCTTTTTTTGAGCCCTCCCAAGGCCCTCCCCTTTCTTGCAAAGGGGGGGGGGTTCCACCTTTTACGTTGCTCCGATTTTGTTGGTGTGGGTTTTGTTACCCCGCACACAGGGCTGCGATTTAAATTCGCGTGGGTGCCCTTTTTTTTTACTGGCCCATTGGGGGGGGCCCCCCCTTCCCCCTTGCTGGTTTCGGGTGACATCCGTTCCCCAATTAGGGCCTGCCGAGAAACCAAGGGTTTTTTTTTTTGGTTTAAAACTTTCCATGTTTACCAAAAAACAAGGGTTTTTGTTCCTGTTGTTGTTCGAAGGGGGGTTGTGCGGCCCCGGTGGCCGGCTTTTTTGGGGTAGGGGACACGCCCCGTCAATTCGGTTTTGTTTTTTTGGGACGGGGGCGGCCCGGCCCGGGGCTTTTCCAAAAATTTTTTTTTTAACGTTTCCAACGCTCGAAAAAAAAAAGGCCTGCCCCTTGGGAGGGAACGGGGAAACCTGGCGGACTTTGGGGGCATTTTCCTTTCTGGGGCGGGGGGCCAGGATTCCACCTGCCCTCCTCCCCCCGACCCCCTCTTTGTTTCCGCCGGGGTTTTCTGTTTCCAGTCCCAGAAAAACCCCCCTTTTGGACGGACCCGGGGGGTTTTTTGGGGGGATCTTCCGTTTAACCCACCAAAGGTTTTTTTTTTTCTCCACAACTAATTCGGTTGCCGAATTTCAGGGGGGCAGCGCTTCCACCCAAACACACCCCCAAAAAAACCAACACCCCCACCCAGAACATTTCTCCCTTTTTCCCCCCCCCCCCCAGTTTTGTGTTCTCCTTTACTGGGCGAAAAATTTTTTCAAAAAAGAAAAAACCCAAAAAAAAAAAACCCTCCAACTGGATTGGGGGGGGTTTCTTTCGTCCTTTGCTCCGGGTTTTGGAACTTAGTTTTGGAACACCCACCCATTGGCTAAAAAAAACCTGTTTTTTTTCGAGAACTGTTTGTCATCGTGGGGGAAGGGGAACGGGGCCACTTTGGAAAGAGAATTTTGTTAGGTTTTCTTTTCCCGTCCGGCCGCGGACCCCGTTAAAACTTTTTCCTAAACGCACCATTTTTAGAAAAAAACATGTTTCCTTTTCAGGGCCTAAAATTCTCCCTTAAAAAATTCTCCGGTAATTAGGAACTTCTGAGGGGGCCCAAAAAACTTTTTTTTTTTTGCAAAAAAAATAAAAAAAAAAACAAAGGTTTTTTTTTTCCCCCCTCTTCCCAAAGGATTTGTTGTTTCATGTCTCGTTTTAGGGGGGGCGTATCCTGTTTTTTTTTTTTTTGGAACCCTTGGTTCGGCCTTTCCCCAAAATTTCGGGGTTTTTCTCCCCTTCGGGTGGGCGGTGATTCCCGCTTAAAAACACCAACTGTTTTTTTCCCGCCCCGGGAAAAAGTTTGGGTTCGGGGACGAAAGGTGGGCCGGGGCCGGGTTGGCCTTCGTTTTCCCCTAAACAAAAAACAGGCGGGGGCCAGGCCCACTTTTTTTGTTTGTTTGGGCGGGCGTTTGGTTCAAAAATTGAAATAAATGACAACCCCCCGCCCGGGCGAACGGGTTCCTTTTTTTCCCTGTGGAAACACCAACCGACTGCCGAGTCAAACCACTGGGTTTTTTCCTGGGGGGCATGCCTTTTTTTTTGCGGGTTAACCAAATAAAAACCAAAAAATGATTCTTTGGGACCCCCGAAAAAACCCAACACAAACACAAACCCCTTTTTTTCTTTCCGTTCTTGTTTAATTGAGGGGCTTGTCCTGTTTTCTGTTTTTTTTCCTTTATGTTTTTAGAGGGTCCCGCGGGGGCTCGTGGGGGACCTAAACTTTCCAAAATCAAACTTTTTCACTTTTTTTTTTCCAAGGGGGGGGGGGGCGGGTTGCGAAAGAAAGACCTAGTTTTTGGGGGGGGGGGTTTTTTTTCCTTTTTTTTTTTTTCTTTTTGGGACCGAATTTACCCTTTACCCTCTTTTCCCCCAACAACCCTTTTGGTTTTTTTTTCCCCACGTTTTTCTCCATCTCCCGAAAGAAATCGGAAGGTTCCCGGGATTGCCGTGAGTCCTTCTTTCCTCAAGACCCAAACCCGGGGGGGGATTCCAAAATCCCTTCTTTTTCCCTTTATTTACGGGAACTCTTTTGTGAGGGGGGGGTCCCCCCCTCCCGGCTTTTTTCTGGGCCCCGCTCCCCCTTCGGGGCAAAAAAAAACACCCACACCAAAAACACCCAACAAAAACCAAAAACAAAAAAGGTTTTTTTGGCTGGGACCACAATCCCCCCTTCCCCAAAAGGGGTTTTTCCTTTTCTTCTCTTTTTCCCCGGGTTTGTTTGGTTGTTTTTTTTCTGGGGGAGGGGTAAGGGACACTGACCACCCCTGGTCCCCCTTTTTTGGCGTGGGGATTGTCTTTCCCTTTTTGTTTTTATGGGGACAAATGGAGAACGCCACCAACCCCCGGGGGCGGGGCTTTTTTTATTTCTGCCCCATTTGACATTCTTTTTGTTTTGAATACACGGGGGGTTTGGGTTTGAAAGGGTGACCCGCAACTCTTTTCTTTCAACTTCGGCCCTACAGGCGTCTGGAAAAAAAAGTCTTTTCGGTTTTTTTTTCTTGCCTTGGCCCAAAATCCTTCGCAAAAGGGGTTCGCCTCCTTGGCGCCGGGGCGGCCCGGTTTTTCCTTTTTCTGTGAAAGGAAGGGAATTTCGGTTTCTTTCCGTCCCACGGGACGGTCCTTTTTATGTTGGGTTTGTTTTTGGAAAGGAACAAAAAAAAACACCCCCCCCCCCCTGGTCTGCTGCTTCCCCCAAGGGGGGGTTTCTTTTTTGGGGGGGTTTCGTTTCCGTGGGTTTCTCTCGCGTTTTCTTTAGTTTGGTTTCCTTTTTTCAAGGGGTTTATGGGAATTTGCAAAAACAGTTTCCTTCCCTCTACAAAAGGTTTTGGTTAGGCCTCGACAGGGGCCCTCACACCCCGTGAAACTGGGCACCCCAAACCTGGTCCCCTCCTTTTTCACAAAGATGTTGGGGGGGGGGCCACTGGCCGGCGTTATTCCCCGCCCGGAAAGATCTTTTTTTTTTTTTTTTTTTTGGTTGGCACCCTTTTCGGGGGATTTTGGGAGTTTTGCCCCTCCCCTCTTTGAACTCCCCAATGTGTGTTTGACGAATTTTTTTTTTTGCAAGCGGTTTTAAAGCCGACCTGGGTTTTGGTTTTTGGGGCTTTTTCTTTCACACCAGATTTTGTGGTACATTTTTCTATTGTTCCCCCCCCAAGTCGGGGAATTTTTTGGGGTGTTGTCTTTCTTTTCCCGGCGGGCGAGTTTCAACCTAATTTTTTTTTTCAAAAGTTTTTCCCCGAAAGCTTCATCGGGGGTTTCAACAACAAACCTTTTCGATTTTTGGCCGGAAAGAGGGGGGGTGGGACAGCCTTTTTTTTTTTTTTTTTTATTTAAAGGGGACCTTTAGTTGGACTCCCAAAACTTTCCGGTTTTTTTCTTTCGGGAGTTTTACCTTTTTTGAATCCAAGGGGGTCCTTGGGAAGTTGGGGTTTTTTTTCCCTGGCAGGGAAAAACTAGTCTTTCTTTGAAAATGTGTTGTTGCTCTTCCCCGTTTTCCGGTCCGGAGGTTTGGTTTTGGAAAATTGGTCTATGGGGGTGGTGTTCCCGGAGGTCTGTCGTTGACCCCCCCCACCCGTGAACCTACATTTCCTTGGTCTCCGGGGGGGGGGGGGTTTTAACCGGTGAAAAAAGGGCCTCTGGTTGGAAATTTGTGAACTTCTTACCCTGGTTTCCCCCAGGAATAATTAAAGGGGGCCTAAGCCTTCCTTTTTACCCTTGATGCGGCCCTGGGGGTTGGTGCCCCTACCCCTTTTTTTTTCGGGGTCTCGCTGTGTTGTTCGTTCCGCCCCTCAAGGGTTGACAGTTTTACTTTTTTGGGGGGGGGTCCGTTCTCCGGGTACAGCCGGGGGTTTTTGCCCAAAAAAACTCTTTTCCAGGCCCTGTACGGGTCTTTTCCGTTGGCACCAAAAAAGCCTGCCCCGTGGTCCCGGGCCCCCCCCCAAAAACCCATCCGACACACCTCACAAAACCCCCACCCACCCCGGTTCCCCTCTCCAACCATTTTATTTTGGCCAACAAGGGTTTTTGTCTTTTTTTTGTTTCCGGGTTTTTTTTTTTCCCCCCGGGGGCCTCATTTTCGGGGATCTGTAACACCCCCACACTTGGGAGGTGGTTCCCCCCCCCTTTCAAGGTTGTACCAACCTTCGTCGGGGGGGTTTTCTTGGTTTGTGTGGGGGCAAAAACTTTGCTTCAAACTTGAAAAAAATCGAACGTTCGGGCCCCGTATTCCGAAATTTTTTGCGGGGGTTTCGGGGAACACACCACTTTTTGAAAAAACCACCGGGGTACTTTTTTTCGATGATCGAACTCTGGGGCGGGGGAAAAAATGCGCTGACCCAATAAAGGTTCAACCTTTCGGGGGCCTCCAATCAGGGCCCCTCCAGTGGCAGGGGGGGGGGGGGGGGTTTTGGGGACGGAGGGGACCCAACAACATTTGGCCGCCCCCTTTTACAACGGCCTCTTCTTGTTATTGTGCATTGGGAAAGGTCTGTTTATAAATCCCTTTTTTTCAAAATTTTCCGGGCTTTTTGCCTTTCTTCAACCCAATCCTAAGGTCCCCCGCGGTTTGGGCCTTCCCCCATTATGGCCCCCCCCATTCCCCAAGCGGTGTTTTCCAATTTGGGAACGCGGGTGTTGGGCCCTTTTGGTTACAACCTTTCCCCTTGGTGTTTTTTGGTTTCACGGTGGGGGGGGGCCTTTCTGTTCGGGCTTTTCGGACCTTTTTAATTCCCTGCCCTTTTTGGGGGGGGAGGTTTGGGGAAAAATTTGCCGGATTTGGTGGTCAAAAAAAAGGGGGAAAACTTTTGGGCCCGAAAAGGGGTTTTTTTTTTTCTTTTTGGGGTTAATTTTACTCCCACACCCTTTTTTCCTGACTAAGAAGGGGTTTTCCCGCCTTTCCCAACTTTGGGGGGGGGGGGGCCTTTCCTTGGGTTTTCCACCCCCTTTTGATTTTACCCTGTGTGTTTTTTTGGTTGGGCCCAAAACCCTTCTTTTGCCAAAGTTTTCCCCCCCTTCGTAGGGGTTTCTTCAACAAACGGGGTTCCGGTCTTTCTTTGGGCTACGCGGGAGTTTTTTTTTTTTTTGGGAGGGGGAGAATTTTTGTTCCTGACACAGGAAAAAAAAAACCCCCCTCCCCCTGGGAAAGGGGGGGGTGGGGGGGGGGTGGGGGGGAACAAACCAAACAAATCCCCTTCCTTTTTACTCTTTGGTTGTTGCATTGGGAGGGCTTTTTGGACCTCTTCCCAAACAACTTTTTTCCCGCCCCCCTGTTTTTCCTCGAAACCGATTCATTTTTTTCCAGGGGATTTTCACTCGGGGTTTTGGGGTTGGGGCCCTTCCCCCAAAAACACCCAAACACCCCGGTTTTGTTTTGTTTTTCTAGGCGGGGGGGAGGGTAAAAACTTCCAACACCAAAAACTTCTCTTGTTTTTTTTTTTCCCCCGGGGCCACGCCTCGGACCCTCGCAGTTCACCGATTCACTTTTTCCGCCCCTTTCTTGGTTGAATTGTAAATTTTTTCGTTTTTCACAAAAAAACCCCAACAAAAAAAACCAACCATTCGAAAATCTGGGTTTTTTTTTTTGTTTTGGGGGGTTTGCCTAGTTTTGGGGGGGGCGGGGAAAATTGTTTTTTTGGGGGGGGGTCCCTCCCAATGTTGAAGTAGGTTTTACCCCTGGTTTGGAACAAAAAGGTTAAAACACGATTCGTCGGTTCTTGAACCCCCCCCTTGGTTCCAAAAAAAAGGGGCTTTCTGGGGGCCCTTTTTGGGGTTTTCCCCTTTGTCCGTTTGCCAATGGGCGTGGGGGGTCCTCCAGAAACAAAACAAACCAAAAAACAAAAAAAAAAAAACAAAAACTTTTTCTTTTGGGACGTTTGGGGCGGTGAGATTTTGGTAGTTTTCTTTTTGGGAGAAACCCCCCCCTACCAGGGGTGGCGTGTTGTTCCGGGGGTGGTTGTTCAAGAAAATTATTTCCTTTTTTTCCCTCAATGTACCTCCTTTTGGTTTTGTTGAAAGGGCTACAACTTTTTCATTTTTTGGGCAAGGGTGGTCTTTTTTTTTTTTTTTTCCCTTCCGGGGCTGGGGTCCAAACACTTTTCGGGGGGGGTCTTCGGGGGGGGGGTGGACTCCAAAGTCCACCAAAAAAAAAAATTGTTAATTGGGGGGGGGGGTGGGCCACCTGGGGGGGGCATTTTTTTGCCCGCAATTTTTTTGACGGGTAAAAAAGGTAAAAAAACTCCCCCCCCCTTTTTTTTCCAAACAGTTCTTGGTTCGCCGGTTTTTCTCGCGAAGGTGGATTGGGGGGGGGGGGGGGGATTTCTTTTTGGCCCCTTTTAAAAAAAGTGGGGACACCTGATCTTTTCTCGAGGCCGGAAATCCCTTTGGACCCACCCAAAAACGGGGGCCGTTTCCCCCAAAAAAAAGTCCAAAAGGGGGCTTCCGTTGTTGCCAATTACCTGGAGGGGTTTGTTTGAGCTTTTCCTTTTTGGGGTTTCTCCTTTTCAAAGCCCGTTTTTTTTTTTTTAAAAATAGGGGGTTTTTTCTTCCCGCCCGCCCCCGGGGGCCGGTTTTCTTGATTTTTTTTTGGGGGCGTTCTCCGGCTCTTTTTCCAAAAAACCCTGTAGCAATTTTTTTGGGAGGGTTTCTTTTTTTTTGGCCTTTTTGGTTTATGAAAAGCAATTAAAAATCTTTGAGGGGAAACCGAAGACCGGGGTTGTGCGGTTTTCTTTTGTTCTTTAACGGGGTTTTGGGGGAAAAAACACCGTCAAAACCCCTTTTTTTTTTCAAAGGTTTTTCTCTTTGGGGCTTTCTTTTTTTCTTTGTTTGGACTTGGTTTTCCTTTTGACCAGAGGTGTTTCATTTCCTCCGGACGAAAGGGCAACCCCCCCCTACTGAGGGGGGGGCCAGGTTTGTGGGTTTCATGGTTTAAGTCCCCCTGTCGGGTTCCAAAAGGCGTGGGCCAAAAAAAAAAAAGTGGACCACACTGTTGAAAAATTCAGGTTTTCTTTTCCCTGGGGTTTTTCCCCAATGCCTTTCTCACCACTGGGGTTCCAGTTCACGTGTAGTCTTTTTTCCCCCCCCCAAACCCCCCACCAAAAAGTATACTTCTCTTGTTTTTTTTGGGCTTTTTTTTTTTTGGCGGTTTTTTTTTTTTCCCCTTCGGGCCCATGGTTTTTTACCAACAACCCCCAAAGGGGAACCTTTTTTGGGTTCCTGGTTGGCACCAAACACACCCCTTGATTGCTGAGTTTCGAAAAACAGCGCCCCAAAAAACCGGGGGGCCGGTTTTTCCCCCACTGGGGGTGAAAAGGTCCGGATGTTGGGGAAACGACTTACCAAGGCCGCGGCTTTTCTACCAACTATGGGCCCTAGTTGCCCCCCCTCTTGGTTTCCCAAACCGGGGGTCCGTTCAGGAAATTAGAATTCTTTTCATCAAAAAACTGGGGGGGGCAGTTCTTTCCCCTTTCCCTCAGGGGGGCCTTGTGTTTTTTTTCTTTTTGAACAAACCCAAACAAGGGAAAACCGTCCTTTCGGTGCTTCGGCCCGACTTTTTTTTTTTGCGGGGGACAAAAAAGGAAAGGGCAGTTTTACCCAACACTCCTGGGCCTTCGATTTTTTGTTCCTGTTCCCTTGGGGAAAAGGGGTCGTTCATCTTCCCCCCGGGGGCCTCTTTTTTTCAATCCGATGGGCAAAAATCTAATTGCTGTTTCGCCCCCCCCTTGGCCCCTACGGTCCAATTTCGGATTTTTCGGGAAAAACCCCTTTTTTTAGGAATTCTTTCCCAACTTTTTGCACTTGGGGGCAGCCCCCCTCCTTTGGACCCCCTCAAACGGACTGTCTTATGTTCAGTTTTGGGGTTCACACTTTTCCCTTTGGAGTTCTTTTCGTAGTGCCATTAACCTTTCTGGCCCTTGAACAACCCCACCACCAGAATTTTGTTGGACGGGAACGCAACATTTTTTTTTTTCCCCCCCCCCCAAAAGTGTCAAAAAAAAAACACAAACCCTCTGAAAAATTTTGGGTTCTGGCGGTTCCCCTCAGAATTTGGGGCAGGGGCTTTTTTGGGTGACTTTCTTAGTAGTGTTTTTGGACCTTGTTTTTGGGTGGGAAACTTTTCCCACCCGCCCTTTCCAAAAAAATGGGATTTTTCCTCACCCCGCGCGAAAGCGCTTTTTTTCCCGGCCACGAAAAGGACACACAAGTTTTTCCCCATCCCACCCTGGCATTCTCCTTCAGCTTGGGGGGAAAACCCTCCCCTTTATTTGAGGGTTTTGTCCCCTTGGGGGGTTTCTGGGTCCGGCTTTTAACCCAACCCAATTTTGGTCCAAGCCTTTTCGGGGGTCCTTTGGTTTTCCGGTCCCCCGGGGAACCAAAAATAGTTTTCTTTGTGGGACGACCTCCTCCGGTTCGCATAGACCCCCAAAAAAACCCCACAAAACACACCACCACACCCCTTTTTCCCCCCAAAAAAAAAAAATCTCGTCCGCCCTCCCCCAAACAACATCGGTGAATGCGGCTCGTAAACTCATGCGACAAAAGAACACAAACAAAAAACAAATGGGGGGGGGGGGCCAAAAAAAAGGAAGGGTTAAAACCGTCCACCCCAACAGGATAACAAAAACAAAAAACAACTGTTGGTGGGTGGGGGGGGGGGGGGGTTGCGACACCTTGTGAAATCCGGCCCCCACTCCCCACCACACTTTTTTTCCCCAGCACCCCCTCACAAGTTTTCCCTCGTTGGCGTGGTTTTGTTGACACAAACTGGGGGGGAACAAAGTGTAAGGTCTCCCTGATGGTTGTACTCTAATTGGGCTTTTCGGCCAACACTTTCCGTGCAAAACCTCCCTCCCTTGTTGCTTTTTTCCACCCGGGCACATTTCGAAAAAAATGTGTTTTGTTGTTTTTTTGGGCGGGAAATTAGGTTGATAGTTCCCCACCTTCCGGTTCCTGGCCCGCCCTTTGAACAATTCCCCCCAAGGAACAGGTTTTTTTTTCCTCACCACTACGGGTGTTTTGGGGGTTCCCCCCCAGTGACTTGTAAATTTTGGAAAGGGTTTTTTTGGGGGGGGGAAACCTTGGCGACAAAACAAATGGCGGTTTTTTGTCCCCCCCAACCCAAAACCCCAAGGTTTTTAGGTTAGTAGGTTCTGGGTCCTTATCGGGCGATTTTTTTTTTGACAAAAAAAGGTTGGTCCAATTGTGTTTTTGGAAGGGGGGTTTTTTCCCCCAGGCCAGGGGTCCCCAAATGGGGTTTGGGGGACATTGTTCCAGACTTAAGGGGGCTTGGGTCTAAAACCCCGGCCGGGGGGCATTCACAATTTAGGGTTTTTTTGTGGGCTGAAGCAACACTTTTGCCTCTTTCTTCCCCCTGCACCCGGACCCCGTTTTTGAGGTTACCCTCCCTGAACACCGCTCGAATTGATGCCGTTTTGGTTGAGGCGGGGGGCTTTTTTGTGGAAAACCCCCCCCCTTTGGGAAAGATGGCACCAAAAAACCCCAAAAAAACCAAAACCAAAAAAACCCCAAAAAATAGGGGGGAAAAAAAACCCAAACCAAAAAACGTTTTATTCCACGAGATTTTAGTAATTGAAGTCCCTACTCCCCAAAGGTTTTTTTATGACGTGTTTCCTTTGGGGGGCCTTTTTTCCCCGGGTCTGGTGGGTTAAAACCCTCAACAAAAAAGGAGCCTTCTTGGTCCCTTCCGCGAACCTTTGCCTTCTTCTTCGGGAGGGTGGGGGGGGTCCA
>Ga0179593_1412806_pt1 | contig 13471 bp, 10 predicted proteins | sample CZODoug2_1_08_16_FD_185931 | JGI IMG/M metagenome (GOLD analysis project Ga0179593, IMG submission 185931) | Vadose zone soil fungal communities from Angelo Coast Range Reserve, California, USA - CZODoug2_1_08_16fungal (PacBio error correction) | ecosystem: Environmental > Terrestrial > Soil >... | reverse complement strand
ACCGATCCCAGCGGCCCACTTTTTGCGGGGACAATTCAGCCCTCGTGAGATCCCTGTGCAGAACGTCGTCTCTTCGCTTTTCTGTCGTTGCGGTTGTTCAGGTCTCGGGTTCGGATTTTCTTTGACGGACCAAGTCGTTTGCGTCCTCTTTTCAGTAAAGTAGTGTCGCTCTTTTCTTTTTTTTTTTTCGTGGTGATACGTATTTGAAATGATTGCGTAAAGTTGGTTCGCTCTCAGGTCTCCTTCGCGCCTCTTTGTTTTACGAACAAATTCTGGAGGGCCGTCCCCCCCATCTTTGTTCTACGCCCTCGGAGTTCTTCCCCTTTTTTTCCCCCGCAATTGGCAAATTTTCTTGTGAACTCCCTTCCCCCGTCCCCACCGGGACCACCCGTTTTCTTCGCAGCCCAAGAGATATGGCCCCGAATTCTGCGCCCAGTTCCCACCCCTCGTTTCGGTTTTTGCACAAACCTCTCTTTTTATGGGAAAGGGAGGACTCCCCGGCTCTTCTTCTGTGTGGTGTGGGGAGCGACCGCTGGTTGCCTTTGCGAGGTTTTGCCGTTTTCGCGTGATATATAGACAGCTGTTTTCCCCTTTGTGGCCCCCCTCTTTTTCCACTGATCAGGCTGTTTGGCTTGCGGTTTGAGGCCCTTGACAAAACTAGGATCTTTCCCCTCAATCACACCCATGCCCGTCCCTCCCCTCTTGTGTCTGTTTGGTCGGTATAGTGAGAGACCAAAACCCGTTCTCTTCCCTTTTCGAAAGTTGCGAGTCCTCCGCCTTTCGGTCTGGTGAGTGTTCCTCCGTGCCTCCCTTTAAGTCCAGGGTTATATCCAAGTAGAAGCTGTCGGGTCCCATTATTTTCTCCCCCTCTCCCCCTGCATTCTTACTCACTTCTAGGGATTCTTTCCCATTTTTTTTCGGTACGTTATTGTAATGTTTTCATGGACGGTGGCTAACCCCAGTGGTTTCGTGTGAAAGATTGGTAAACAATTCTTCCATTGAGGATTTTCCCTCTTCCTCCTACATTCCATCTTTTTTTTCCTCCCTTCAAGAAAGAAGTCTGCACTTGGCTTGGTTTCCTTTTGTCTACCATGTTTTTTTTAGATTTTTCTAGGGACTTTCTTTTTTAAAGAGTTGCAGGACGCCTCCTAGTTTTTCCGGTCGGCGGTCCTGCCTAACGAATGAGGTTTTTGCTCATCCTTTTCCAGCGTTCCTCCTCTTCCCTCCCCCATGGTGTTTTATCTTTTGAATGGATCTACTCATGGCGACCCATCGACGCTTCTCTCGGGGGATCTTCTCGCCCATGCCTCCTTTCTGTGTAGTGTCGAGGCCATTGCATCGGGCCCAAACGCTCGGCTACCCTAAGGACTTTTTTCTGACGAGTGTTTGGCGTTCCCCCACGGATTCCCTGCGCCTATCAGCTCGCTCTTTCGCGCCGCAATTGCAAGCGCCGCCAGCGGAGATTCCCTCTGGCTTCCTGGTCCAGCCTTAGTTTCTTCTTTTCGCAACCTATCCGCACTCTTGTACGGATCTGTTTTGTTTGGTCCTTTGGGCCCCGAAGACGTTTGGCCCCTGGTTTCTTTTCGATTATGTGTACTAAAGGGTTTTACCCCGGACGCTTCTTTCCCCCTATTACCCTTTCGGTCCCCCCACCAGGTTCCTATTAGGCTCATGGCCATTGGGACTCCTTGAGCTCGATAAGCATTGGATTCCAAACTCCCTTCTCATCCCTCCCCTCTCTGTCCGCAGTTACCTCTCCCCCTTGCGGTTGACCATCATATTTTTCTTCTGTTGTAGTGCGTAGGCGAGCTCCCCCGGCGGATGCCCTCTCCCCCTGCAGGTTCAGCCCTTCCCCTCTGTGGCGGGTCTCCTCCTGAGTGGCACCCCCCTCTTTCAACTCCGGGAATTGGAAGAACGTTTTCTCTATTCATCAGGTGTTTGGGAATTACAGGTCGGCCCTTTACTCTTTTCCGGTGTTGTGTCACCCCTCCCCCCCCCCCCCCCCCCCCCCCCCTTTGGACCTTGTCCGGACAGACAGTTTTGCTCGTTCCTCCCCATGGGTTCATAATTTGCTAGGTGCGATAGCCGCTGACGTTCCCGTAAAGGCCCTTCACGATTCCGCCAACCTCCGCAGGAGGGAATGATGAATGTTGGAGGTCCTTTCTTCCCTCAGAAGTCCTTGACCCTCCGGATATTTAAGTTCAGGTGCTTGTAAACGGCCATGCCGCCTCATATTCCCCCTAGCCCATAGCCGTCTCTTCTTTTCCTCTCCATTCCCTCCCTTGCCATGTAAAAGTAGTACCCCCCAGTTCTTCCTCACACTTTTTTTAACCTGATTGCCTCGTCCCCTTCCCCAAGTTTCAGAGTGAAGGACTCCTGGGTTTTCTAGTCTCTCCCCTCAGTAAAGGCGAGTCCTCCCCTCGCGCTGGCGGAGGCACTTGTTTATTGGAGAAGTCCTGTCCCTCGCAAAAACGTTCGACTTTTTTCAGACTTCTCCCCCCCACCTGCTAAGAGGGTGTATTCTCCCCCCTCTTTTCTTTTTGTCGATGCCACCTCAAGTTTCGAAGACCCCCGTTTCTCGACGCCACGAGCGGTCGAGGCCGACGAGGGCGTCTGCGATAGTCCCCTCCGCTCCCTTTACTTTTTCTCCCGGAAAGGATCGAACTCGGACCTCTTTCCTCCCCGCTCAGTTAAGTCCCAGGCTTTTGCCTTCGAACAGACTGCGCCGTCGAACTTCCTAAATTCGGCCGGCGATACTTTCCCACTCGACTACTGATCGAGCCCCTTTCCCCCGGTCCCTGGGCTCGGTTTGGTTCCCTTTCCTTCCGCTGCCAGATCTTTTTCTGAAAACGATCCTGATCCCTACATGGTCATCAGTTTTGAGCATTCTTTCACCTATAAGCCTCCCCTCCGCCCTTTCCCCCTTACATACTTCGCCACACGAATGGGACCCCTCCCCCCCTGCTAGCAGTGCGTACCTGTGGCCGAGTCCTGCCCTCCGAGATACGAGTCTTGGATATCACCATGGCGCAACTGCGTTTCCCGAAACTGCACTCCCCCTTCGTCCGGCCCCCTTCCTATTATAACCCAGTTTTTCTTCGAAGGGTGTTCCGTCCTTCCTAGCAAACCGCACAGAGTCCAACCCACCGACTGTTTTTTTAACTGGCTCTTCCCTCTCTATTGGTTATTTACCGTCATCCCCCTCCCTAAAGAGTTGCTTCTGTCCTAATTGGCGGATCACTTCTATCTGCACCCTGATCATCTCGCTCGTCCCCTCCCCATTGAGCTAGGTCCCCCTTCCAACACTTCCTTTCCCTAATAAGGCGCCGAATTTCCTTTTCCTGATCCCTTCACCATCAAAAAACATAGGTTTTTCTCTCTATTGTTCGACCAGGTCTCTGTGTTTCCTCTTTTTTTCCTCGTTGCTCCTATCTGGATTCTCCTCGAGTCGTGGCCCTTACTTATACGCAATGGCCCATTAATGTAACCTATTTCTACTCACTTCCATAGTTGCGCCCCAGTCTTTTCATGCCCGCACCTGGCTCCCCCGCACTGAATGTTAGCGGCCTAACTACTTTTTCACAAAGTTCTCAACTTCACGGTACCAACACCGAAAAACCTTTCAAGTGATCTCCCCTTTTTCCTTGTATCCCGACCTAGCAGAACAAGGTAGGTTCAACACTTTTTCTTTCCCCCCTCAACTGCATTCTGCGGCTACCTACTGGTGTCCGAGGAGAAGATCGTGTTTCTATGCTCTCCCTTAACCCCTCTTGGGCCTCTTTTTCCCCTTTTTTGGCATCTGATCTATATTCTTTTCTCCCCTCTACGTTGTTTTTTTTTCTAGTTTTTCTGATTTACCTGACCAATTTGCAGGCCACCTGATCGAGTAAGAGACCCCGCTCTCCCTTCCTCTCCAAGTTTTCTTTCCGAGTTTCTTTTTGCCGTCTCGGTGTGAAGTAGTTCCGCGTTCTGGACCCCCATATTGTTGATTGGTGCGTCTAGGTCTGGAATCCCTTTTTCGGGCCTCCTTGATGTTTGTTTTTTTTGTCAATTTTGTTGGTTTCCCTGTTCCGTTGCCTCGCACTCCTCATCAGATAGGTGGTTTTCTTCCCTTCTTTGGGGAGTTCCTTTGCACTCCTTATATCACATTGGAAGTGATGTAACTTACTAGCGTATACCTCCGATTCCCTTTTTTTTCTCCACGAAGAGTCCCCTCTCAGGTGCAGAATTTTCCCCCCAGCCGACCCTGCACAGCGACGTTTTAGACCCAATCGATGTCCTTCCCATGTTTCTGGAAAGGTGGTTTTTTCTCGCAACCCAATAGTTCCAGGGTTGAGGCTTCCCGCGTAGCGACTCTTTTGCATGTGCCGCGCTGCCGTTGGTATAGTTCTTGCGTCCCCCTTCTATGATCGCGAGTTGAGTTTTCTTTTGACCTTCCCCCCTCACCTCTTTTTTTTTCCCTCACTTCCTGCCTCCCCTTTCTCGGGATGACTGTCCAGGTCACCACCTCGGCGCGTGTTCTCCCTTCCAATGAAGTCCCCTCCCAGCCCTTTTGCCGTTTTTTTACCCTATTTTTGTCGGATATTTTGCTTCGATTCAAAAACGTTCCTGCCCTCCTGCCCCAGATGGCTTGCATCTCTGAAGACGAAGTTGCTTTTCTTGTCTTTTGATCAATGCTAGCTCCGCCACCCATTTCTTCTTCCAATGCCTCGTCAGCATGAGGCTTCAGTATCATCCGGCTTATACTCCTTGCGAATGCTTTGCAGTCTTGGTCTCTCTGTCATGGTCTGACTTTCTTTCTTTCCCTGCTGACAAAGTTTTGTTTGAGTTTCACTACCATCGGAGTTTCCTTATTTCATCCGGCTTTGCCTGCTGAAAGAGGGTGGATCCCTTTGCATGCTCCCTCCCTCGTGGCGTTTGCAAGGTGTCCCGATCGCCTATTCTCTCTCTTTCTGAGTTAGAGCCCAACCTTTCTTTATCTATTCGTTCAATTTGGCATTTTTCTTCAGACTGTCAATGTTTCTCCCTTTCCGCCTTAAAGAAATGAGGAGGTGCTACTTTATTTTTCCTCCTTCCCCCCTTTCGTCGCGAACCCCCCCTTCCAGGTAGGCTCTTAATTCGCACAGTGGCCTGAAGATGATTCTTGTTTCTGCGTTTTTCGTTTTCTCTTTTGTTCACCCGAGATAGAGGGCTTCTTCTTGCAGGGACAAACCCGACGTTCGATCCCCTTTTTTCCTGAGCATTTTTTGTGCTGTTGCTTCAAGAGCGCCTGTTCTTTATCACCAGATCTTGCGGCCGACCTGGCTCCCTTTCCCTCCTGAAGAGGCCCGCCGTTTTTCCTCTCGTATTTGTAGTGCTGGGCGAGCTCTCAACCTGCTTCCTTCCCACTCTTGAACTTTCTTTTTTGTGGAAAAGTTTCTGCCTCCGATCCTTTTTTTCCGCCATTTTCTATCCAGATCTCCTTTTTCCGCATAGTTTTTTTTTCTAGCCCTTTCCAAAATGCCCCTTGGCCTATGAGGCGGATTCCCTTGTTTTTGGACTAGAAAACCGCCTTGTTCCCCTTTTCCCCCCCATCTAAATGTCCTTTTCCCCCTCTTTCTTCGGAGCAGTTGCCCCGCCTTTATTTTACAGAGTGGCAAATTGAAGTTGCTTGGCGCTTTCCGTCTTCGTTTAGATGATTCCTCACTTCTGCTGCCCAGCCTTTTCTCTTCCAATACGGAGAAAAGTGTGCGGTACTATTCCCTCCTTTTTTCAAACCTCTCTCTTTCCGGCCCTTATCCTCTCCCATCCGTTGTTGTCGAATTTCTTTGCCCCATTCACTCGCGGATCGTTTGTTTTCCCCCTGAAGTAATTATCCCACAGTCCTTGCTCCGTATTGCTCCCCCTGCTGTGAGAAGTGCTATTGCGCCTCTTTCCTGTTTGCAGAAATTTCCGCTTATTTCCCCCCCTTGCCGCTGAGTCTGCGCTGGCGATCCTTAATCTGCTTAGTTACTTTCCTCCCCTTTTTCTCTTTCCCCCCCTTTTCCCACTTCTCGGAACTCCCTTCACTTTCCCCTTTCCTCTCATACAGACCCGAGTTTTGCCGAATCTCTGTCCAGCCAGATCCGTCTTAGCGGTCCCCTAGTACACAGCGGAGTTTTTCCATTTGAGGAAAAAATGGACCAGTTTCTCCCCGTTTTCCCCCCTCCCCCCAGATACCCCCTTGCCCCAGGTCCTTCCAGGATATTTGATCTTTCGAATGCTGCCCAAGCCTTCCCCTGTTTCCCCTCGCTTTCTCCTGATCAGGCTTCCGTATAACTCTTCGCTTCAACAGATATGATATTCACCGGTTGCCGACATCCATCCCCACTGTAAATCCCAACTTATGAGGGTTTCCTTTCCTCCTTTCGTGTTTTACGCTTTTTTTGCAGGTGATCTGTTTTTTATCGAAGCTCCCGAGACATTTCATAGTTCCTCCGAGGGCGGCCTGAGATTCTCCCTTCCAAGCGCCCTCCGACACTGGTTCCCTTTGCCTCCTCCTCCCTTCCCAGTTCAATCGGACCGGCCGTGCCCTCCTCCTTTTTTTTCCCGCCTATGCTGCGACGGCGTTTTCCTCGCGACCTGAGATCACGGTCCCTATCCATCGATAGCCCTCTTTTCGCTTGCAAAGGGATTCCCCAGGGTTCTGCTTCTTTTCTGCCAGAAGCTGCCTCCCGATTCTTTCCCCATCCGGAAATCATATCCTCATGTAAGTTACCTTTTTTTATCAACTATTGTCCTCGCCCGCCCGTCCAGCGTCCTCCCCCTTACAAGACATGTCCCTCTCCTCCTCTCCCTTCCCCTTACTATTCCGTGTCCCGTTCTCAGTCCTCCCCTCCTCGAGTCCTCGGCTTTTCCACCCTTTAGTGGGCGGAGCCCATCGCAAATCCTCCGTCTTCCCCTCCCTTCAGATTTAAAAAGATGCTTCTTTACTTTGTTTTCCTCTTTTATGACTTTGGAAGCGCTTTCCCCACTAACCGTCCTGTTGATCTTTTTCTTTTTGGTGTTCCTTTAAGTGTCCCCGCAAGCCCCCCTGATCTCGGAGCGTCTGGCTATCTCCCCTTGTTGCGGGATTACTTCCCTTTCGATCCATCGCAGACTTTCCCCAAAATCTTTCTTACGGCCCCCTTGACCCCCTCCCCTGTTAGATGAAGCGCCGTTTCCCCCCCATACTCATCTTGCCCTCCCTTCCACCAATTACCCTTTCCAGATAGTCTTTGTTTCCTACCCCGGTTCTCGCTTTTTTCTGTATGAGCCCCCCTGGTTTCCTTTTTTTTTTCCTCTCATTGGACTTCGCCCACATCCCGCGAGTTATAATCCCCCCCCCTTGGCCACTTGCAGGGACCCGATTTTCCCTCTCCCTTTGCGTAAAACCGGATTTTCCCCCCCTCCGCCCCATTTTTCTAACACCTATGCAGTCCCTGCTGTACAATTACCCCAGCATCGCAAAAGACGGTCCTTCTCCCAAAGACGGATCTTCTCTTATCCCCCCTCCTCGTGAATCACAATGCTTTCCCCCCCCTTTTTTCCTCCCCCGCAGGCCCTCTAGACCTTCAGACCACATTTTCTCCTTTCTCAGGTTGAGAGACTTTTTTCTCTGCTCTCCACTCGAGCATTTGGCTCGCCCGATTGGGACCTCTCTTGTGACCTCTTTTTTTTCTTTTTTGATTATACTTTCTCTGTATTCCTGGTTTTTTTCTGATAAGCCCTTCCGTTCCTATGCCCCCCCCGTAAGGCCACAGGTGCGTTGATTTTTCTGAGATTAGACCAGTCCTTCTTCTCCCTTTACCTGGCTTCCCCCGTGTCCTTCTGTATTCGCTCCGTCCCCTAGGAGTGTTTAGGCAACATTGGGTCCCTTCACGTTGAGGTATTGACGTACAGTAGCGGGCTTGTTTTTTTCATGTACCCGTCCCTTTTCTCCATTTTTCAACGGAGAGGATTTTTAGTCCCTTTCCCTTCGCTCGGCAATAGGTTGGTCTTTGTCCTCCCCAGGAGGTTTGAGGGCCTTGGAAAATCCCCGGCTAGCCACTATTTTTCTTTCGTCCCCCCCCGTTTACTTATTTCCCAATCAAGACCTCTCCTTAAGCCACGGACAACTCGACGAAGAGTAACAGAATCAGTTTCTCCTTTCCGCTCAGCGACCCTGACCTCTATGCTTTGCCTCCCCCCCAACCATCGTTCTTTGACTTATTGGTGGAAGTTCCGTTAACCCCCCCGTATGATGACTTTTGGGGGTTGTGAAGCCGTTTTGCAGGTTTTGCCGAGCGCAGCTTTGCTTTCCCGGCGTCTCATTGCCCTTCGCGGTCATTGGAATTCCTCCCCCAAGACCAGTCCGCTCCCTCCCCTTCTCGGCTTGCGGGCTGGACTTTCAGACCTTTTTCGTTCATCCCCTTCATGCACTCACTCATTCTTTTCTTGGGTTACAGAGTTTTGTTATTTACTGCGGAGGAAACCAACACTCTTCCTCCTAAGCTTGTTGTTGATCCGGCCCTCCGATGGTTGAGTTTGCCAGTGCGCTAGTTCTTTGATAAAGATTCCGCGCGTCTTTTTCCCCGGATTATTAGCAACGCTCTACCCTGTTTTTTTGGATTTTACTTTGGACAATTCTTGGAAAGATGGACTTTCTTTTTTCCATAGTGGTTTGTTACATGAGTAAATTTATTTCCCCCCCTTTGCTTCCTTCCCTAAATTGGCCGTCCGGTGCTTTCTCCTCCTATTGGTCCATCCGCAGACCGCTTTTTTCAGGGTTTTCAGTCGAGATAATCGTTGGGAGAGTAGCGCTCTGGGGTATATTCGTAAAGGTCTTCGATTTTTTGACGTTTTAGCCTTTTTTACTCCTTCTTTCGGGGCGAGCCCCCGAAAAGGCGTCTTCCAGCGTTGTTTCCATCTTTTGGAGTCCTTTCGGAAACTGGGATTGCTCTTTTGATTATAATGGCCTGCACTCGTCGGCCTCCGTTTATGATATAGGGGAGCGGTTCTCGCTTCCCCATCGTCTCGCTTTTTTTGATGTTTCGTTTCCCTAGAGATACCCCAGGAGAATTTTTGGGGATGGGCTTTCCCTTCCCCCTTTTTTCTTGCCCTTTTGAGCTCCGCTCTCTTTGCGCGCGCCTGGCTACCCGGTATTTGCTCCGGCGCGGTCTCCCTTTGTTTTTTTTATCTACGAAAACCTCCCGCCTACCCCTTCCCGGGGATCTTTTGGCTTCACCCGGGGCGACTTTTACGCCGTTGTGGCCCCAGGTATTCGATCCCCTCTTTTGTACTACTTTTTTCGTAGATGTTACCCTCTTTTTCTTTTTTCCCCTTTGTGTTGATGTTGCGGACTATGCGGCGGCATTCCTTGTTCCTTTTCTTTGCCGCTACATTGGACTAATCCACTTTTTCCCCGAATATGAGCCTAAATCTCCCGCGCAGGCTTAATCGCGGATGTTGGAGAAAGCTTGGGCATTTCGTTTTCTCCGGCCCTCGTAAGCGGTCTTGCTTTGCCTTCGCTGCCGACCTTTTTGTTCATACGGCCCAGCTGTGGCGGGGATTGGAATTTATTTATCCGCTATTTTTTGGGCCCTATTTCTCCATACTTCATCCTGTGTTTTTTTTTTTTTCTTGTCTGATTAGACCTTTCTTTTTTGACCGTCACCCGCGATGCGGTTTTTCTTTTTGGTCAGTTATTAGCCCCTTCACCTCTCTCCTTCATGCTTCCCGGCCAGTGAGCTGGGCCTGACTCTTTCCCGGAAGCCGCTTACTAACATCAGTCTCCGATTCTGGCTTTCCGGGCGATGGTTAGCTTCTCCTGAATCTCTTCTTTTTTTTCCGCACCTTTAGTTTTTCCACCTGCCCAGCGTTTGCGGCGCTCCTTGCACTCTGGCCATGCTCATAGGCGATAGCCCTCTGCACTTGTTGCGAATAACGTTCACTCCCCTCTCTTTTTTCGCGTCAGTAGTACAAATCTGTGCTCGTCCCCCCCTTTTCCCCCCACCCTTTTCGCGGCGCCCCCCGGTTCCCGCCCCCCACCTGATCCCCCCCCTGAAGGGAATTTTTCGTCGGTTTAGAATCTCTCCGCCCCATCCCTTTTTTCGCCCTCTCTCGCCGCTGAGGCTTCCGTTACTTTCGGCGAGCCACCAGATGAGATGATCTCGGCCCTTGCGCTCTTAACAGTCCCTCTTCAACCTATCCTGAGGGGTTCGACTCGTTTTTCCCCCCCCCCGATCCAGGAAGGACCTCCTCACCTATTTTTTCGAGCAGCCGCTCCTTAGAGTGCCTAGGGAGGCTGTAGCCATTCAAGTTCCTCTTTTTCCCTTTTTTTTCTTTGTCTGAAGCTTCCCGGTCCAGGTCACTCCTTCTTTTCTTGCCGCCTCCGTCGTAAGATCTCTCCTCGCCTTCGAAGTTGAGATCTGTCCCCTCTGATCCGTTTTACAATGCCCCCTTTCGCTTCTTCTTGCACCAGACCTGGTTATTTTTTAGCCTCGCCGTTACATCACGTCAGCTTCCTCCGGAGGACTTTCCCCAGGTACTTTTTTGACTTTTTCACGTCCACTCTTTTTCATGCCCTCAACTCACTCCCCTCGGCCATTAAAATAAGCGTCTTGACATGGCCTCGCTCAAGTGTCCCTTACGCCGTGTCTTTCTCAGTCTTCATTAGCTTTATTTGCTCCCCCTTCGTCACGTCGCTTACCCTTTTTTAGCAACCCTTGCACCACCCTTTTTCGTTCTAGAGACTTTTGGAGTTCTCCCCTGGTTTCCCGGCCCTCTGTTTTTTTCCCCAAATGCTTTACCCCCCCACTGGTTTCTTCTTTCCCTTTTCCCACTCATTTTTTTCCTGTTTTTTCCGCTCCTTCCCAGCCAAAGAGTTGATTTTCTGGAGCGGTTATAAGGGGAGGTATGTCAAAGCTGCGATCTCCTTTTTTCAGACAGAACCAAGGACCCGCTCTGGCCCCCCACCCCTGCCCCACTCCGATTCCCCGTTCATTCCCTCCAACTGCCGAATGCTTTGGTTGCGTCTTTCCGCCCCTCACACCATAACAAAGTCTTACGGTCGCTTTGTTTCTCACCCTTTTTTCCGTGTAAGGGTCTCTTTTTTTTTTCTTTTCCCACGGCCTCTTTTGACGCTGCTACGTGTCCTTTTGCTAAAGCGCGGCTTCCGCCATTCACGTGCCTTCACAAGTTTTACCCTCGTTGAGTATTTCACCTCTTGGAAATGCCAAAGAATTGGGAGCTCCACCACCCTCTTTCCCCCTTTTTTTTGAGCTGATATCCCCTCATCCTTTCCCCACTGCACCTCCTTACCCCCCCCCTCCTACCCCCTAACATCCCTTTATCTTTTTTTTCTCCTCCCCTCCGCTTGTCGTTTCCCCACAATATGTTGTCCATCACCGCCCTCGACCCAACGTATCGCTCAATCACAGTTCTTGTCCGACGAATTTGCCTGATTTTTTGTATCGCATCCCCTTATCTTATTTTGGGCTACAGCCGGTGGGACCTACGGTGCATTTTTCTTGTGAATGATCTCTACTTTCATACGTTTTTTTTTTTGATTTTGATATGAACCTCTTTCCCTTCTTCAATCTTCTTTAGGCCCCTGCTCTCTTTCTTGCATCTACCAGCGCTCGCGCTAGCGTCCTCTGGTTTTGTGTGATTATGCCTCTCCTTTTTTTTGAGTCTCTTTTTTTACCAACCCCTGTTTTGACCCGCCGTGGTTTCGCTTTTTTTCAAAGTAGCTGCTCCTTGCTGTTGTGATGAGGGACTTTTTCCGAATCGTTACAGGGAGTTCGCCCGCCTTTTCAGCAGTCCCCGGCTCTTTTTTTTGATCTCCCAAGGTTGGTGTGGGAGAGGACTTTTTGCCCCCCTCTTTATTACTCCCTTTTACGTGTATACCTTCCCTTCCATTTTGAAAATTGCGATCTAACGCCGCTCTTGACCGGAAATTAAGAGTCCCTATATCTTCTTTCCGAATAGGACAATGAAACAGTCTATTCGGTGTCTCCCCCAATCGGTCCTTACTATTTATTGGGTTCCCTGCTTCACGCCGGCCTTTCTTTCATGGTTTTTTCGGATTCAGCTTCTCCCCCGACCGCTGTTTTGGTTTCGCTCGCCCCGTTGTTGGTCTTGCGGCTCGAATTCAGCACCAGCCTTTTTTTTCTATTATCGGACCGTCCTACCAAGTTGATTTTTTTTTTTTTTTTTCCTTTTTCGAAAGACTCCGAACTCTTTTGCTTGCGGATAATGGCCCTTCATCGGTCGTCAAGAACCCTCCCTTTTACTCAGCCCTTTGTGTTTTTCCCCGAGCTTATGTAATAGTGCTCGAGGACACCCACCCTCGCACCCCTCCCTTGTTTTCTCGACTGCCGCCTTCGGCTTGTTTTTTGCGGTTTTGTATCCTTTCCTTCGTTTTTATCCATCAATGTAGCGAGTTTCTATCTTCTCTGGCCCACGGCTTTTACGCACTTGTCGCGGAAGGGCCCTTCTGGTTTTTTCTTTAGGAGATGGACTGTTGTTCTCTTCCCCCTTGTTTCTTCTTCACCTCTTCACCTTTACATTTTAGGAGGTCTCGATTTCTCTTCTGGCCCGTGGGCCTCCGGAAAGCCGGCCGCCCTTTCTTTTTGGTTTCGCCCAGAGATTTCTTTATTTTGGATATTTGACGCTTTTTTATTTCGTACCATTTTCTGAGAAGCTCATCTCTCATGTTTCTTCGTTGGAGGCCGATCCCCCCTACCTACCTGTTTGGGAGCCCAGAGTCAGTTGTGACCCCCCTTCCGTATTGCTTTTCCCAACCTGTTATCTTGCTGGCGCGTGAATGTTTTGATCTCTCTCATTTCTGCCAATGACTGCTTGCTCTTTCTTGGGCTCTTTACTTGTGACACCTCCCTTTCCCTGATCCCGTTTTTTTCCTGCTGAATGCTTGGCCCCACGATCCTTCGAACCCATCAGGCGTTGTTTTTTCCGACTGGATGGCTTATTTTTCCCATCTCCCTCCTTTTTTCTCGATCTTGCGCGCCCCTCAATGATAACGGGTAAGAATGCCCCTCTTCCTGCGATTCTCTACTGTTAGCTGATCGCAACCATCGCACCTCTTCCATTCACTTTGCAAGTCTGTGGGGCTTGCAAAAACAGGGGCGCGACGATCTGGTTTCCCCTCTTTTTTGATCCGATCGTGTAATTATGTTCCTTTTTTCTTTTTTTATCTCTTCCCCCCTTATTCAGGTAATTCTTTTCCGATTTCCTTGACTCTTATTGATTTTTCTGACGTCTCAGCTCTCCTCTAACCACCTCTATAACGTGTCTGACCAAAGTTCTCTTTCCATCCTCCTTTGAAGGGTCCCTCATCCTCTGTCTTTTTCCGTTCTGAAGTAATGTCTTCTTTCCGGGAATCGCGTCTCTAGAATTTTTTCCTCCCTTTTCTCCCCCTATTACAAAGTTTTTCCCGTCTTACCTGCCAGGGTCAACCGCGCTTTTGTCACCC
>Ga0179593_1691574_pt1 | contig 13472 bp, 19 predicted proteins | sample CZODoug2_1_08_16_FD_185931 | JGI IMG/M metagenome (GOLD analysis project Ga0179593, IMG submission 185931) | Vadose zone soil fungal communities from Angelo Coast Range Reserve, California, USA - CZODoug2_1_08_16fungal (PacBio error correction) | ecosystem: Environmental > Terrestrial > Soil >... | reverse complement strand
GTTCAATTTAGACTTTGCCTTCCTTTTTAAGACAATGTCGTTTTTTCCCCCCACACGCCTGGGGTCGCGTGACCCCTCTCATTCAGTTTTTGGGAGGGAAGGTTGCTGCCCTCCAATTTAATCTTCCAACTAAAAACTTGTCTTTATTTTGTTGGGAGTGTCTCACCCCGCCACCCCTGGCACTTAGGAGTATCTCCCCCACAACAACACCCCCCCCCCTTTTAACCCTGTTTCCTACAAGTCAGATGAATTGACTTTTTTGAACCCTTTTCACCCCCCCCAACACAATCCCACCCTAAAATTCCCCCCCCCTCTTCCTTCCTTTTTTGAACATTCACAAAAAACAACTCTTTTTCGTTATCCAAAAACTTTCAAATTTCCCTCCCCCTATCGTCAAAACCCCCCCCTTTTCCCCTTCTCAATTTTTTCCTTGATGCCCCCTTTCATTGGTTATTGGCTTTGGCTGGAAATGGGCTTTCCCTTTTTCCCCGGCCCCCTTGTGGTTTCCCCCCCCCCACCATCTTAAATCCCCCCCAATTTTGTTTTTTTTTGGGAAAAAAAGTCCCCGAGTTTTTTTTTTTTTTTATTAGTATTCCGTTTTGACAACCCTTAGTTTTTTCCCAATTCCTTGAAATTTAGACTTAAAGGGGGATATTTTTTTCCCCTTTTTCCTCCGGCCCTTTTAAATCCCCTTTTGCAAAAAACCGGGCTTTTCCTTGTTTACTTTTTTCCCCGGTAGTTGACCCGTTTTAGGGGACCAAGAGGGAGAACGTGGGCCACCTTGTTTCTTTGACCCTCGTTTTTTTTCACCCCCTCTTTCACATCTTTTTTTATCTCTCATAATTCTATTGTTTCTTTTTTTTTTGTTGGAGTTTGTCGGTGGCATTGGGCATGGTACCTCCCACCTTTTTTTTTGGCAAGGATTCGTTTTCCCTTTAATTTTCCAATTTTTTCTTTGGTTGCTTTCCTTGGACAGTTTGGGCGTTTCTGGCAATTTTGGCTTGCAAGGCTTACAGACTTTTTTTTTATTTCCCTTTTTTAGGACGGTTTTTTTGCAAGTTTCCCAGGGGACACACTCGTTTTCAACTTGTTTCTTGGTTGTGCCCCCCCCGGTTTCCCCTCACTGGCCACTCACCGTCACCATTTCCCTTTTTTTGTTTTCCGGGTTTCAATCCACACCAAATAACATAAGGGGACCAATTTTTTTAACTTTTCCCTTCTTCAGTTTGTCAGGCTTTTTGTTCCTTTTCTCCATGTGTTTTTGATTTGGTAGGTGATGGTCACTTTTTTTGCATTTAGTGGCCCCTTTCCTTTCAAAGGAGAGGTGTTTTGTTTCCGTGGCTTTTTTTTTTTTTTTTGGGGTATTGCCTTTCGATTTGTTTAACTTTTAACTCCTTTTGGTTGGGTTCTTCCCCCTTTTGAAAAATTTCCCTACGCTGCCACACTTTTTTAAGTCTATTTTTGGCTTTTTGGGGCCCTTCCCAACAACACAAGCCCCTTTTCCAAACAAACCCAAATTTGGCAACCCCTTTCCCTTTTTGTTACCTAACCCACAGTTAAAATTTGGAAATAGGGTTTCCCCGGACACTCCCTGGGATAGGGGTCTCACAGAAGGTCCCCCCCCCCCCCCCCCCCGATTTCTCACCCCCTTCCCTTAAACTTGAAGTTAAACTCCTCTTTTTTACCCCCTCTAAAATAACCCTAGGGGTCCACAAGGGTAGGAAGTCCCCAAAAGGGGGACCCCAAAAGATTTACAAAAACAAACCCTTTTCGGCACTAATTCTGGATACTCTCTTTTATTAAACTCCTCCTCCCCAATTCCCCCAAATTCCCTCATTTCGGGTTTGTTTTTTTTTTTTTTTCACTTACCCCCCCCTAAAGCCCCCCCCTCCGGCCTTTTAAACTTTGGCGTAGGGGAAACCAATACCCATCTTCCATTTCCCCCCTGTTGGGTTGTTTAAATGTTGTTCCGGGTGCGTTTGGTGTGTTTTTGAGAGTTATGTGAAAAACCTTTTTCTTTTTTAATCGTTTCCCCTTTTTCTCGTTTCCGTTTGTTGATCTATTATCCATCACATCCCCCCTCTTTTTTTTTGTTTTGGTGGAAGGATGATGCTCCCCTAGGAACCCTTTTTTTGTCCCCCCCCTCTTCCACTCAACCCCCCCAGGGGGGAAAAAAAATTGGCCAAAAAAAAACGTTTCCCCCGGAAAGAATGGTTGCTGTTCCCCCTCAGTCTTTTTTTTACCTTCCGTGGGGTGTTGACTTTTCCAAAAAAAAACTCCAAACTCTTTCCTTATTGCCTTTTTTTCTACCAAAAAAAAAAAAAAAAGACTTTTACGCCCTGAATGGGGTGTTCACAGTGGAAATCTGTTTCCTTTCAGGGGATTTTTGAAAACCCCCCCCCCATCATCGCCCCCCTGGCCTTTCCCCCCTTTCATTGTATTTTCCTTCCCCCCTTTTTTTGCCTTCGCAGAAAGGGGTTTGGCTTGCCACTTTCATTTTTCCGTCTTCTGACCCCTTTTTTCCCCTTGGAAAAAGTTTTGGGCTTTTTCTCCGCTTTTGTTTTTGCCCCCCCCCCCCCCACTATGACCGCGCCTTGTTCCCTTCAACTTTTGAAAAATTGGAGAAAACAACCATTTATTTTCACAAACCTCCTCAATTAACCCCCCCACACCCCAAAGGCCTTCCCCCCCCTTTTTTTTTTGTTTTTTTTTTTCCACTGAAACCCTCCTTCATTGTCCTGGAGACAAAAACTGTTTTCAAATTTGGCCCCCACTTTTTTTTCTACTACCCCCTCCAAACCCCCCAAAGTGCTTCCCCCCCTGCTTTTCCCCTCCTTTGGGGCCCCCCCCTTTTCAAATTTGGGCCTTGTAATAAAGTGTGTCTCTTGTCCGTTCCCCACCCACGGAAAACCCAACTAAGGGAGCATCGTTTTGCCACGTTTCCCCACGATTTCCCCCCCCCCATGACCTGGGAAAACATTTTCCGTTTGTCCGAACAAAAGACACCCCCAAACCCTCCCACCCTTTTTTCCCTGGTGTCCTTTTTTTCTTTTAATTCTGCCGGGAACGGAAAGACCTCGACCAATGCCCTAAACAGTCATTTTTTTTTTTCTCCACTCCCTCGCCAGCGTCAAAGTATCCCTTACATGACCCAAGACCAATAACCCCCCCCCACTCCCCCCAAGAAAACTCTTGATTTCTGGACAGTCCCCCCTCCAAACCCCCTCCCTTTAAAAAGAGTTTTTTGGAACCTTCTTCCCCCCTTCCTTTTTTCCTTCCCCCCCCCCTATTTCGAAAATGTTTTTCATTTACTTGGACACCCCCCCCCAGTGGCACAACCTTTGGGGCCTTTTTTGGTGGGAAAACCCAGTTTCCCCCCCCCCCCCGGAATGAGGGAACCCACTTGGCTTTAGTCCTTTGCACCCAACTATGACTTTTAGCTGCTAATAATACAACTTTCCCCAACCAGCTTCCCACCCCCCCTTTTGTCTGAAATTTGGTGACCGACTTTCACCCACTTGTCCCCTGTTCCTTTTTTTTTTTACAAAGCCATAAAAAAAAGCATTCCGCCATTCAGCTCCCCCCCCCCCCCCTCCTCAGTTTTGTTGAAAATTGACCTAACATTGACCCGGGCTCTAGGACTTCTTTTTTTTTTTCTTTTTACCCGAAAAGCAAAGGTTTGTGATGTTTGCCCCCAAGGGCGAAATTTTGGCCAAAAATTGGTTATGTGGTTTTTTTCCTTTTCCCTTTTTTGGAAAAGGGGAAAGGGGACTTATGGACCTTTGTCCCCCCCCCCCCACACAAAGGGTATTTCTTGGTTTCTTACTCGTCCTTTTGGCCGTTGGGGGGGTCCAGGAACACACCAAATACCACCAGTTATTGGTTACCCAAATTGAACAAGTCCATGAGGCCCCCCCCTTTTTTGCTCCCCCCATGGAATTGGAGGAGGGAGTTCTTCAGCGGGCCCTCTTTCCAGCCAGTGGGTCAGGGCACCTGGAATGACCGGTTTCCCAATTGACTTTTTTTTAGTTTTTTCCTTTTTTTCTTATACTTTGGGCATCAGCCTGTTGAATGTTGATGGCGTTTTCACCAACCAGTTCTTTGATTTCTGGCTGGACTGGGCACCCCCACCCCTCCTCCTCCCTTTCCAAGGCTTTTTTTTCCCCATTTGTAAAGTGAATGTTTTTAGAAGTAAGGGTCAAAAAACCCGTTTTTTTTTGTTCGGGTTTGGCGTAGGATTTTTTGGAAAATTAAAATTCCCTTCCCCCAAACCCCCCCGCCTTTCTTGTTGATTTTTTTTTTCCCAATCCGGTTTCCTTGCCCAGCTCAGTCCCAGACAAATACACCCAACCCCCAAGCCTTCCTTCCTCCGTTTTTTTTGGAACAGTCGCTTGAACCCCAGTTTTTTTTTCTTCCAATTCATAATTCACAACAGGGGGCAGTTTCCTTCTCATCCTGTCCTTCCCCCCTTCCCACCCTCCTCCACCAAAAAACCCCATTCTTTTCCTTTGGTGGTTTTGGTCTACTATCCCCTCCGCGTTTTTCTTTTTGATGGAATTGGCCGGTTACCCCGGTTGGAAAGGGTTTTTTCCGGAAAAAGGGCTTTTTGCTGAACACATTTTGTGATGCCTCTAAGGTGCCAATCCCAGTTTTCTGTCCCCCCCCTTCCCATCTTTGTTCCCCTATGTGAATTTGGTTTATGAAGCTCGCTTCCTTTTTTGTTTCTTTCCGCGTTTTCATTTCCCCCAAAAAACCGTTTCCAATTTTGGCCCCCCCCCTCGCCAAACCCTGTTGGAAGTCGGGGAAGCTTTCCAAATACCAACCCCCCTTTTGCCCGTCCTTAAATGTGGCCTCTGTTTTAAAACCCCCGTCCTTTTTTTCTTTTTTTTAACGGAGTTTTTTTTTTTTCGGCAGTAAAGGAATTGACAGGTGGGGGTTTTGGGATTGGGAAAATTATTTCAAATGGGCCGGGTTTTTCCCCTTTTATTTAAAAAAACCACCCCTTTTTTCCCCCCAAAGAACCCCCTTTTTCCTTTTTTCCCGCCTTTATGGCTTTTCAAATGAACTGGTGGGATGGTGATTTTCTTGCTCCAGTTTTTGGTTAGAACACCCACCGAAAAACCAACATTTTCCGGTAATCCCCCCCCCCCTCCCAAAATGATGAAAAGTGAGTATAGATATTTTTCACCTCCTCCGTTGTTGGTTGTTGTTTCTCTTTTTTAACCCATTGTCATGGTTTGTGATTACTTAATCTGTTAAAAACCCCCCTTTCTTGTCCTAAAAAAAACAGGGGACTGCTTCTGGGATTAAACCCCCTTCCAATTCACCATTTTTCTTTCCTTGTTTTCCCGGCAGGTTGAGGAACCTAGGGCAACAAATTTTTCCTTTTTCTTGGTAGTTTAATATTTTGTTTGTTCTTGTTGTAGTGGCCTCCCCCTCTTTTTTTCTTTTTGTTTCCCACCGTTAAACAAAGGAAAAAACCAAAAAACCTTCACCCCTGTCACATCCCGTGTCCCCCCAGCCCATTCTTTCCCCTTTTGGCTCCCCACAAACAACGAAAGGGCCTCAAAAGGCACAAAACTCCTGATTGAACCACCCCTTCTGTTCCATGTTAAAAGGCGGGTTTTTCCCCCATTTTTCTTGGGCCGTTGAAACTGGGGAAAGGGGCCGGGGCCCAGTGTTTCCCCTCGTATTGGACCCCCCAGAGGTTTGTTTTGGTTTTCTTTTTTTCCCCCCTTTTTGGGGGATTTAAAAAACAATTTTTACGGTTTTTTTTCTTTTCCCAAGTTCCGCGGGGGGGCTGCATTCTCGAACCAACCACTTTCACTCTCTTTCCCCCCACTAAATTTACCACATCCGGAAAGGGGCCTTTTTTGGCCTTAAACTATTTTCCAGCCCCCCCATTGGTTCAACACGCGCTTGACCCCTGGGCAATTCTTAACCGGTACCCTGAATCCCATTTAACATAAAACACCCCCTTGGTTTTTTTTTTTTTGGTTTTTTGACACCATTTTACTTGGTATCTTCCCAGGCACCCTTGATTTTTTGTTGTGTTTGTTTTGTTTCATGCTGTCAAGGGACAAACATGCTGATGGAGAAGCTTCAAACCTGCCCTGAATTATTGAACCTTGTTTGTTCCCCCGACAGAAAAAGAAAACAAACCAACCCTTTGGTTTCTTAAGTTTCTAAAGGTGTAAAAAAAAACCCCAACTGCTAGCCTATTTTTGGTTTTACTGCTTCTCTTTGAAGTGTTTTCCCAAAGATTGTGTCGGGGGCCACACACTTTTTGGTGTTTTTTTCCAAGAGGCAAATTTATTACCAAATTTTCTAACCTCCTAACCCCCCATCTTCCAATGACTCTCCCAAAAAAACTACATTTCAAACAATTTTTGGGGGCTTTCTTTTTTTTTTAGTTCCACATTTTTATTGGGAGGTGATTTTGACCCAGAATGGACCCGCCGCCGACCAACCAGCATATTTTTTCAGTTTTCTCCCATTTTTTCTTTTCGCCCCCCCCCCCTCCCAAAAGGACCGACACTAAAAAAACCCCACCGGCCTAGCCCCCACGGGTCATTCCATGGTTCCCCCACCAGGCCTTTTACCCTTCTTGAAAAATGGGGGCCGCCCATAACCATCTTCCTGCCGTTCTTCAAGGTTTCCCTCATAATTTCCTTAATTTACAATCCCTTGTTTGCTTCTTGCAAAAACGTCCCCATATAAAGGCTGTATAAAGGCAACCCCCCCCCCCAAAAATATTAGTTTGTTTTTCCTCTGGCCCGGTTCATTCCTCCTTTGACCCCACTTTTCCCCCCCCCGCAAATGAAATTTTCGATTATTTTTTTCCTTTTTTTCCCAACTCCCCCCCCACAACCAAACAGATTTTTTCTTTAAACCCTCCAAAGTTCAACAACCCGTTAACCTTTTTTTTCATTGGGTTTTTGGGTCCTGTATTGTTACTTCCTTGGAATTCTGGGCTATGGGCTTTTCTTCACTTTTGAATGTTTTTTTTTCAAAACCCCATTCGGTACAATTGATCCCACATTGGGGAAAAAGGCGGTTTTTCGGGGGGGTGGGTTTCAAGTGGTATTAACCCAGGATTTTTTTTGGCCCCATTAATGGATGGATGTTGACCTAGCTAATCTTCCTTCCTCTCCGGTGGGGAAAACTTCCCGATGCAAACCTGAACCCCTTTGCTCTTGTAATTTTTTCCCCAGTTATGGCCTTCCCTTCGACCCCTCTTTCGCATAAGGACCTTGCCCCTGTTTTGAATCCTTTTTACAAAACCCCCCCTTTCAAAATGGCTTTTGGCTTGTTCTTTCCCATTTCTTTTTTTGGCCATTTTTTTCCTTTTTCATAACTTGGGACGAAGCTCTCCAGTGTTCATTTCACTTTTGCTTTTTTTTTTTTTGCTTCATCGGATGGGGTATTCTTTCAGTTCAAGGGGACCCATTTTGGTTTTCCCCCGGGTTTGCCTTTTTTTAATTTAAATTCCAGGGGGACCCTCATTTCCCCATTGGGGCTTTGTTTTGGGGCCCCTTGGATAACCCCGTTTTGGGTCCCTCCGCTGGACCCCAAAGGTATTTATATTTTTTCCTTTTCTTTGTTCCCCCCCTTTACATCAAGGCATGCAATTTTCCCCTTTTTGAAATGAAGTCCTTTTTTTTGTTTTCTTTTTCGGGGTTTTTTTTTTTTGTTTGGAATGTTGTTCCTTTCCAATTGCATTTTAGGTTTTTTTCCCCACAGTTTAAGTTAATCGGTTTTCCGTTTTCATTTTTTGATTTGGCTGTTTTTGTTTTTTGGATGGTTCTTTCTCCAGCTGTTGGAAACCATGACCCCCTTGTGGTTTCTCCTTTGACCCCCCCCCCTCAAGTTCTTTCGACAAGGGTCTAAGGTAGTGTTTTTTTTTACGCTGGAATGTAAAATTCCCCCCTTAAAGGGTTTGCCCTGAACCCCCCCTGTTTCTACCTTTGGAAAACAGTTGGGGGCGGTCCCTGTAGTTCTGTGGACGGAAGGCAAAACTTAGACCCATCCCACAGAAAAGGTTTAAGTTGCCTTTAACTTTCCCCTTGTTTAAACTCATCCCCTTTTGAAAGAGCAGTAAAAAAACCCTTTTTTTTTGGCCCAACTTAAGGATTCCCCCCAAAAGTTCCCCCTTATTACTTTTTGGACCCTCCTTTTCTCAATTACACCTTTTATAAGAAAACACGATGTTCGGGTTTTTTTTCCTCCAACCCCTCTAAGCCTTTCCCGGTACTTGCTTCCCCCCCTTTTTCCTTTAAGGGACCCCCCCCTAAAAGGGGGCTTTTTTTTTGGGGGCAATTTCTTTTTTTCTTGCTTTTCTTTATTCGCCCAAGCCCTTTTTACGTTTCTTCTCTCTTGTTTTGTTTTTTTTTTTTTTTAGGAAGGTTCTCTCCCCCCGGATGAACCCCCTGCTAGGGGGGGCCGATCCATGTTTAATTTTCCCAAAACCGGGCCCTGAACCCCCTTTGCTTGAAACCGTGACAGGCTGGTTGTGTCTTTTCCTTCCTTTTTTTTGTGGCCTGAAAAAAAAACCCGACAATCCGTTTTTTTTTTTTGGTTTTAACTTTTAGGAAAAACAAACTATGGCGCTTTCCTTAAGGGGGCTTAAATCCTGCTTCCCCCCCCTTTATTTCGTTAAAAGGCTCGGTTGCAATTTTTTAAAAAGGACTATTTCTTTTTCCATTCTTTTTGGCCCTTCGCCCTAGTTTTGGACGGGGGTTTTTTTCCCCCCCACCTTTTAAAAACCTGTAGGCGTTCCCCCCCCTTAAGTTTTCCCCCCCTGGGGGGGGGTCCTTTTTTTCTCCCGCTTTTTTAGGCCTACTAATAAACCCCTGTATTAGTTCCTCCCCCCTTTCAAAAGGGATAAACCCCCCAACCCCTGGGGATTTCATCGAAGGGGCTACCCCCCCCAGCGGGGCCGTGAAACCGCACCGTTCTTCGGCCGCCCTTCCCAGGTTCCCTTCCCCCCATACAAAATTTTAAAAAAACGGCTTTCGTCACCCCTACAAGGGACCAACCCCTTTTTATTGCCTTGAACTGCGTGTGTTTCGGACCCCGGAAAAACAAACCAAAAATCTGGCGGGGACTGGGGTTTTTTTTTTGTTTTTCCTTCCCACACTGATGCCCACGCCCCTAAACTGTCGAACTTTTTCCCCACACAAATGGCAACCCGGTCCCCACCACAGCCTGTTACACCAGGGAAGAAGACCACCCTTCTGGATTTTTTGTCCCCTTCCCTTTGAAGGAACTGACTTTTTAACTGTAACTTCTGTTGACGGCAAGCATTGAACGTCGGCCCTGGGGGTGCTGCTGACATTAGGGTACCTTCTCACAGGCCCCCCCGTAAGCCGGCGCCTAGAGCAGCCTGTCCCCACAACTGCATTTTAGACCCCTTTTTGGTGAGTTTTTTTTTTTTTTTTTGCCCCCGATAGATCGTTCACCCCTTCCTTTTCCCCACGCAGCCGGACCCCCCCCTCCCCCGCCTACTCTTTTTGACCCCACTCCCCCACGGACGGGTGTCCACGCCTTGGTTTAGCTGTCTTGTTTTCTGTTTTTGACCCGATTTAGTTCCTCCACCCAACAGCTTTTGTCATTTTTTTTTTTTTCACTATATCTGCCAAACACCTTGAAGTTCTTCTTTTTGGCATATTACCCCCCTTTTCCAAACTTTTTGCGCCACGTGGGGATCCCGATTGTGTGTTTTTTTTCCATTTTAGTGACTAAGGTGAGCCATTCCTGCATTTCCCCCCCTTTCCCTCAAGCTGTCTACATTACTTCAAACTTCCCAGGGGACGTGTTATTTTTGTTTTTTTGATCGTCTTGAGGTTACGAAAGCAAACTTTTTGTTTTGTGATGTTTTTTCCAAAGTTTTTTTTTTTTCCCGTGCCCCTGTGCGGTTTTGAATTTTTCCACCCTGGAAGCGTACTTGATGACCCGGGCCCCCAAGCATGTTTCATACGCTCTCTTGCCGGGGTCCCAAGACGCAACCCCCCTCTTCTTGTTAAAATGAAGCCTTTTATTATGAGGTGCCCATCTGACACCCCGAATGCCTCTTTTGATCTATCAGCTGCCTGACTCTTTGTCCCATTCTTCCCCCCATGGAATGATTATTGGTCTTTTGGAGTTTTCTACTTTGCATCCCGCCTTCTGTTTTCTTGTCACACAGGTTCGTCCGGCGTTGGTTCACTGTTCCCCCCTTACTTTACTTTTTTTCCCCAAGCCCCCCCCAATTGTGAACTGATTTGGCCTTGTACAAAACCCCCAGGATGTTGTTGTTTCTTTCTTTTTCTTTATATCCTTTTTGTCCAATTACCCCTCTCTTACCCCACCCCGCCTGAGTTTTTCCCTACCCACACTCAGTTAATCCCTCTTCCCCGGTTGACCCCACCCAATTAGCCTCGTGTTTTTTGGTCACATGTAGAACGGACCCACCAGTTTTTTTGTTTTTTCCTTTCCTAACCCTTTTTTTTTTTGATTCTCATCCTGGATTACACTCCCCTTATGACCCCCCACACCATCCTCTTTTCCCTGTGGCGTCCGAACAAGTTTTTTCAGTTTTTTTTCCCCTGCAGGTTTCCCCAAACCCCCCCCCCGTTGAATTGATAGTCCCCCCCGGGCCACACAACACCCCCCCTTTTTCCCCCCATTTTGATGTCCCCCCTTTTTGAATTCACCGGTCAGGTTTGAAAGGTGTACTCTTATATTGCAACGGTGTTTGTATTACCTTAAGGAGATTTACTTTCAACAGTAGTTCTTTACACTCCCAAATGATTTTTTTTTATTTTAACCGATTCCCCCAGGTGAACGTCCTGCGCTTTCAGGGCCAAAACCCCCCTCCTGGCCACCCCTAATTTTTTTTTTTCTTCAGTGTTTTTCCCTTCCCCCCGCTGTGCGTGAAAGCGTGTTTGTGTTTTTCCCAGACAGAATTGAACGTGCTTTGCATTACAGTTCCCCCGCCGTTTTTTTGGTTTCCAACCCCCCCCCCCAACAGTCTTCTTTCAATTCCCCAGCATATTACCCCTTTCCCGTTTCAAGTTCTTCCTTTCCTGGATTTTTTTTCCCCCCTTGGTGTATACCTTTGGCCTTCCTTTCCCGGTTTAGCCCCCCCCGAAACATTGTTTCCCCCCTATTTTGTTAATCCCACCATGACAATATTGATTTTGCAGACTCTCCTTCCCTGTTTTTTTTTTTTGATGATCTCTTCATCATTTTAAATGGTTGGGATTACTCTCAAACCCATGTTTTCGGGTGGGGTTTGGGTTTTCCCCTAAACCCCCCTTGGAATGGAATTTTCCTTTATCCCCTTTCCAATCATCTTAAGTTGGTCCCCCTTTTTTTTCAACCTATTTTTTTTCAATTCCACGGCCCCCACCAAGGAATTTTTACATAGTTGCTTTAGTTCCCCATTCCCTTTTCCCTTGTTTTTTTGGTTTGTTTTATGGGACACCCCCCCGGGCCCCCCACCCAACCGGCCATGAAAAACTTTCCCCACCCGCTGTTTCTTTCCGCCAAACAAACAAAATTTTGACGCCTTCCACTCCCAAATTGATTTGAAACCCGGGATGGCCATTACTTTCCGTTGAACACAACTTGTTTCAATTCCCAAAGGGACTGTCACCAGTGTCAATCTAACCCTCTTTAAATTGGATCACGGTTTTTCCCCCCCGTTTTTCCCGATTTCCCCCCCTTTCTGATTATATTTCAAACTTCATCTGTTGACCCACCACCCAAACTTTCTTTTACCCCCAGTTCCCCCTTTCCCCGCCGTTTTTGTCCATTCAACTCCCCCCCCCTTCCCTGGTTTGTAAGGTCGTCTTTTACAAAATGTGCTTTTTGAAACCCCCCCCCCCCCCCCCCCCTTTCCCCCAACATTCTAAACATAACCCCCGGGTTTTGGTCCCAACGGATATTCTATTCGCCCACCAGAAAACCCCACCTTTGGACCCCCCTTTTGGTAGGGTGTTCTTTATTGTCCGGGTTTTCGTGCCTTCGAGATTTTCCAACGGCCTTGAATATGGCACATTGACATCCCCCAAGCAATCCCCCAGCCTGAACCCCCCCCACCCCAAAGAATGGTTGGTGTTGTTTAAGGTTTCTGTTCCCCCCCCCCCCCCCAATCAAGTTATTTCTTTTTGGATTTTTTGCTGTCCCGGTTCTTATTGAATGAAAACACGGACTCCTTTTGTCCGTTCCCCCTCAGCGTTTTTTTGTCCCCGAGATTTATGTCCAACACTCACCCTACCACAAGCCACCCCCCCATCCGTAGGTTTTCCCCGATCAAAATCCTTTCCCCAACTTTGGTTTTCTGGTTTCCCGAATTCTCTCCACAAGGCTCCCTTGTGACAGGTTTCCCTCCCTCCAGACACCCGTTTGAACCATTTTCCAGTCCAGTGGCCCTCACACATTCCCACGGAAGGGTCATGTCCCCCAAAGTCCCCGAATCCCACTAAAACCCCCCTATTTAGTACAAAGAAAACCGTTCCATGTCTTTTTTGACCGTCCCCCCCTAGCTTGTTCCGCTTCTCCCCACACCCCTTACATTGGTTTTTCTCCTTTTTTGGGGAATAGAATCACCTTTTCCTTTTTAATCACCTTTGGACTTTTTTTTTTTCCCCGCACCCCCTTCGGTTATTACCCCCTGCACACCACCCAAATATTATTGTGTCACGTTTTTTTATTTTCCGGTCATGTCCCCCCCCCCGTCCCAACCGCACCATTTCAACATTCCCGAGATTTCGGACCCTTTCTTTGGAAACATTCCCACCCCCCATTCCCCCCACCCCTTTTTCTTCACAGGAAACCCTCCCCCCCCTTAATTTTCAGTTCGTCTTGATTTTTTTTGAAGCTTGATTTTTTTGTCTTGGTTCTTTGTTCTTTTAATTTTGTCCCTTCCTCCGGCTATTTGTGGCCCCCCCCCCGTCCCCCCCTCTTCACCAAACCAACTTTGGCTCTGTGTAAGTTTTTTTCTCTTAACTTAACCCTAGTTTGGCCTGATTGGATGAAAAAAATACAATCCTCGGTTTTTTCCCCTTTTTTGTCCTCCTTATTTGCCCACCACCCACTGTTTATCTTGTTGGAATGTCCCCCCCTATCCGATTTCCCTGGGATTTTGCACAAGTGTTTTTCCGACCGTTTCCCCCCCTCTTTTCCAAAATGGCTTTGTTTTGTTTCTTCAAACCCTTTTTTTTTTCCCTTATTTTCTTGGAACTTAATTTTTTTTTTTTCCCCCAACTTCTTTTTTCTCCCAGTTCAATTACAGTTTTTCGGGCCTTTTTTTTGCCGAGGGAGTGGATTTGCGCAGGATTTCTTTATCCCATTGATTCCTTGTTGGGAGACGTTTTTTTTCCCTTTTTCCTTTCCCCCCCAAGTCTTAGTTTCCATTTGCTTTTTTCCCCAATCGTTTTTTTCCGGCACAAAAAGTGGCCAGCTACCAGTCTTCTTTTTTTTTTTTT
>Ga0179593_1480903_pt1 | contig 13472 bp, 8 predicted proteins | sample CZODoug2_1_08_16_FD_185931 | JGI IMG/M metagenome (GOLD analysis project Ga0179593, IMG submission 185931) | Vadose zone soil fungal communities from Angelo Coast Range Reserve, California, USA - CZODoug2_1_08_16fungal (PacBio error correction) | ecosystem: Environmental > Terrestrial > Soil >... | reverse complement strand
GTCACGGTGTTTATCTTATTCTTCCCCCAACCACAGAGGTTATTTCACCCCCCCTTGACCTTATGCTACAAGTTTTCTTCCAAAGGTTGATCTTCCTTCTTCCGAACGTTTTACGGTGCATATCTCCCCGATCCCGCCGTGCAGACCCCTTCCGGGAGTCAGCGGTTTCCCGTCCATAGTTTCATGTGATGATAATCTGTTGCCCCTTCTGGTCGAGGATCTTCCGTATCTAGGTCCGAAATATAGCACAAGTTTCTTTACCGCTTTCTACACGCGACGGCTTCCTTCTCCCGCATTGCTTTGTACCCTATCCCAGAGTGTCGAAATCTGAAGACCCCCCCGGTGGGAATGCTACCCCCCCTCTGAAGGCGTACCAGTTCACCTCGAAGGCATTCTCCGTTGGTTGCCTGACTCAGAAGTCTTTTTTGCCTCTGTTCTCGAGGAACTTCCGAGTCTCCCCTTCCCCAATCCATCATGCGTAGATATAAAGGGTGACTTACACCTTAAAAGACTCTTGTTCCGTCGCCATTAGGGCCCCCTTCCCTTCTCAAATCAGACTCCCTCGCGTTCGACACCAATCTTCTCCTTCCTCATACGTTGTTTTTTTTTCTCTCGATTTTGTTTGACCCTATCTTCATGTTGCAGGGGACCTTCTCGGCGCCTCCCCCCAGTTTTCCCCTTTTCTCTGTCAACATTTTTTTTTTCAACTCCGGTTTTCAACTCACGGCTTTCTGAGGCTCCACGTTTCCCACGAGACCTTTCCCCATCCATTCTTTCCCTTTCTCTCAACCCAAAAAATGAGCCCCCTTTTCGGCGGTTGAGGAAAGATTTTTCCTTCCCTCCTTCTTCGTGTCCCAATTTCCCGTAGAGTTGAAAGGGCGATTTGAAGCCACTTATTTGAGAGGAATGTTTGAAACGTTCTTCCTACGTTATTTTGATGAACAATTCCTCCTTTTTGTGTTTCTGCTTTCCATAGATAGAGCTGAGCTGATTCTCCCCCCCTTTTGCAACTGATCTTCCCTTCCTCCCACCTCTTTGAGTAAAAGGATCTCCCCTCCGCGTTGCGCGTCGGAATTCGATAAGGATCCCCAAACCTGAAACCGTAAGTTATTGCATTCTCTTCCCCTCATAGTCCCCTTTTTTCCCTTTCGACCGCGACTTGGTCCTTGCGTGACCTTGTCTTTTAGCCTAAAATGCCTCGGCTTGTCAGTTTCTGCTGATCTCTTTGCTTTTTTGTGGCCTCTGCTGGCTTAGCCCTGTCCGAAACAGGACCACTCCCTGGGAAATATATGCCTCGGTTGTAATTATCAGAGGGGACCAGTTTCTTCCTGCCCCCCTTTCGTGAGAATTTTTCTTTTTCTTTCTCAAGAAACAGATCTCCCCCTTCTTCGTATCGTCCCCTCCCCGGTGTTTTTCCCCTTCCAGTTGATCTATTTCCTTCCTTGTCAGCAATGTCAGTTTAAAAATTAGTAGATTTTTTCCCATTCGTGGTAAAATAAGCATCTTTGACAGTGTCAAGTCAGCCCTTTGCCCCTTGCGAGGCCGTTCAACTTTTCGCTAGAATTGAAGATCTCCCCCCTTTCCGTCAGGATGCTTTTTGGTCTCTCCATCAGGCTAGAGGTTCTCGGTTTTTGAACTTTCTTGAAATCGGAATTGTGTCAGAAAAGTGATCTTTCTTCTCTCCAGGCAAAACGTTTTGGTTTTTCCTTTCTGGCCTCCCCAATTACAACAGTAGGTCCACCCCAATTTGTCACCCACCTATTTGATGTTCACTAATTGAAGGGTTAATTTCCCCCCCCCCTTGGAGATTCTTACTTCACTTTCTTGTCTTCTTTTTAAATAAGGGGTGCCCACGTCCTCCCCCAAAAACTTTTATCTTTCTCTTTTCGATTTTCCAATTTTATAGGTTTCCTATGCTACCCACTTTTCTCCCTTTACCAACATATAAAAGGGTTATTAATCTTCCTGCGTCTACCCTGAGGGGTTTGTTCCCTTCTCTTTACTACCTTATTTTTCTTCTTTTTCTTTCTTAACTCTTCTCATTATGGGACGTCTCTTTCACTATTTTGAAATATCTTTTTTTTCACGATTAGGATACCCCTTTTTGGGATCTCAGAGCGTATTTTTTTTCCTTTCTTCCGTACCTTCTACCTTTTTCCGGATTAAAACCCTTCTGAAGGGCAGAACATCTTCTTTTCTATGTCTGATGCCCGCAGATGAATATGCTCCCTCCCTTGTGTCTTCTTTCCTGTCTGACCTTTCTCGAAGATGCCTTCCATCCAACTTATGTCTCCTTGTCTCGTTTTTATAATGGCTTGCTTCAGGTTTTCCTCTTGCTAGTCCCTAAACTGTGGCTATTTTTTCTGGCTCTTCTTCCCAGACACCTTCTTCTTCCGTCATCTGTAAGTAATGATCTTACTGCTCGCAATCTCTGCCTCCCCCCTTCTATTTGATCGACTCCACAAACCTCTCTCCCTCACTCCCTCTTCCTTTTAATAGAGGTGTTCTATCTCCCGAGGACTTATCGGGGAGGTTTAATCAGTAGGATCGTTCTCGTGTTGTCTCTTTTCCGTCTTCTCGGAAGAGATAAACTTTGATCTCCCTCTCTGCATTAGCTTGAACCTTTGTCATCAGTTTAAACATTTTTTCCTTGTTCCATTCTGAAGTTTCTTCTGGTCTGGGACGTGGTAAGTGCTTCTTTTAATTTTCATAGATCGTTTAGACCTTCTTAATTGTTACAGACGATAGTCCCCCCCCGTTAGACCCCATGACTCACTGACCTTGGTTTGAGGCGATGTAGTTTGTCGGAGAAAGTTTTGGCGTCTTTTCCCCCTCCTAGTCGCCTCTGCCCTCTTGGAAGGTTTCCTATTGAGATGGTGGAGATCTTCCCCTTTCTTTTATTTTTTCCCCACTTTGTGATTGCCATCAGGTTAAAAGGAAGGCGAGAGAACATTTTCAGTGTCCACTTCTCTTTTTTGCTACTTTGATCTCTTCTCCTTTGAGAAGATCTCTTCTTTTTTCTTCTGTATATTCCCTCTTCACCGACTTCTAGGGGGAGTACATTTTATGTGCCTCTATTCTTCCTTCATCATAGGTTGTGCTGTGAGGCCCATAATTTCCGAAACCGCCGATCTATTTTTTTTTCCCCCCTTCCGTCATTCCACAAACCTACTCTCTGCCCTTCTTCCCTTATTCCGTCTACCTTTATTCATTTCCTTTATAAGCCAATGAGTTCCCAGAGGCTTCAATCATTTCAATCTGAAATTCCCAATTTCCAAAAGATTATACCCCCCCAAGCATCCCACCTAGGAAATCTGTTTAACGGCCAATCTGTTCCGTGCTCTCTCGTATTTAACCCCTCTTTCTCATACCCCCTCCCTTCCGTGGTGCAGCTCCTTCTGTCTACTTGTTATATCACCTGAATCACAGCGTCAGTTACAACTCAACCCTCCTCCCTTAAAAAATACCTCCTCCTCTACCGTTCAATACAGAGTGCTCTTAAGAGTCCAGGTTCACTCCGACACTAAAGATCTAGCTCATCCTTTTCTCCAGCCGTTTCTTCCGTCAGAAATTTCCCTTTCTAAATAACCTTCCCGCACCTCCCTCGCCTCCCCTCTAATGTTTAACTATCTTGATTTCTAGCCGTAGCTACATCCCAATCTTTTTTTCCCCATCTCGCAGAGAAGCGTCACCCGGAGTTTAGGTTGATTGCTGTTTGTTCGAAATTGCCTCAATTTCGTCCGATATATCCCGTACTGCCTTTCTTTCTTTCCTTCTTCATATCGATCTCCTTGACTTCATAGAGAAAGATGGAAAATTGTACAACCATCGACGTTGAAGGATTATCTTACCCCCTTCCATCAGAGAAGAAATTATTTCCAAATTCCTTGCAATAAAAATAAAAGATTGGAAGGGTCCCTTCTTTCTTGTCTCTTGAAGAAAGTAGTAGATAAGAATGTCTCACCCTCCGTGACGACCCCCCCACCCCCACAACCCCCCCCCACCACACCCCCCCCCCCCCCCCCCCCCCCCCCCCCCCCCCCCCCCCCCCCACCCCCCAGAGTCTTCCCTTTTCCCAGGATAGTAAGGTGTCAGCACTTTTTCTCAATATGCGAAAACCTTCCTTCCCCTCCTCTGTGTCCTCCGGAGAAATATCTTCCCCCCCCGTGCCTGAGCCTAAATTCCCAAGATTTTCCACCCGGTTTCGCTTCCGGGGACGAATCCTTTCCCATGACGAGTTTCAGAGGCCCTAAATTCCCCAGGTACGCCATACAACTCAATAAAATATTCTGGATCCTTTTTCCCCTTCCCCGGTTCTCTCTGGAACCACTTCTTCTTTTTCTACCCTTTTTTTCCTATGCCTGGCAATTGAGAACGGAAAACACCTTATCATAAACTCCTTTAGCCCAAGAGAATCGGTTCCCCGGATCTAGTGTATCCCCTTCATCAAGGGAATCATCTCCCCTCCTTCCCGTGAGTGTCTTTTCATGCCACTTTGTTTTCTTCGGTGTTAATTTTTCCCTGGCCCTGATTTTCAAAGGAAGCGTTGGTGGTTGCCAGTTTTATGCTTTGGCTTTATTGTTTCCTTTTGAGGCCGTCTCCCAAACAGACCCTAACCGTGCCTGTGTCCTATCCAATAGACCCCTTTTCAAAATACATGTAAAGTCGAACCACTCCCCGCCCTCCCCTTGGATCGCCAAAAACACGCGCCCACTGCCTTCCCTTTCTCCCCCTTCCACCTATGCTCCCCTGGTGTGATCTCATCTCATAGTTCCCTTCTTTCGGGACCACGTAACAATTTTTCTAGGCTGTATTTTCGCGTGCAAGCATACGATTTGAACAATGTTCTAACTCTCTGGAATCCCCTTTTTAACTCTCTTACCCCTTCCGGACCACAAGGAGGTAAGTCTCTCAAGGTGGCTTTTTTATAAAACGGCTTCCCCACGCAGATTCTCCTAAATTCATTTCTCAATTGACCCCCGTCCCATAACGGAGTTCTCCATTAATAGAGGATTTCGCTAAGCGAAGGATCAAAACCAACCTCCTCTTCCCAATCTCACCCTTCCACCACAGCAGCAGGTAGGTTTATTTCTTCTTCCCCCCAGAAAGCGACACTTCTACCTCCTCCCCCCCTTTCCTTTGCTAAAACCTTTATCCGATGATGTCGAGAATTCCTGGTTGTTTTTCATATAAGTCCCCTACCTAAAAATATTTTCTTAGAGAAGGGGAGCATTTATGTACCCTTGTCTTTATCCAGATACCAGGGACATTCTTCCTCCCGATCCTCTCGTATATATGGCACCATAGTCCCCCTTAGGAGGTAAACCGATAAGAGTCCTTAGTGATGGAGCAGCATGTACGTTACGCATCCTCCCTGTTGGACAGACGTAGACCCCTTCTTTGGACCCGCCGACGTCGGATCCCATCCTTTAACAGCCATAGTAGAGGAGCTCCCCAGTGTTTGGTGAGCGAGTCCAGACGTTTTCTGAAACTTTTAGTAGTAAAAAATCCCCCAAGAATTCTGCTTTATCTCTTTCCCCTTAGAAGTGTACAACGTTCTACTCACATCATCACCCCCTGCTTGTAGTCGCATTAGCCGGTCCCATTTCACAGAACTCCCAGCTACGATGCGGTTAGAAATATCTACCCTCCTTTGTGGTGATTGGAATGACCTAATTTTTTCCCCTTAGATGATGCAGATCCCTCCGACAATAGTTTTCTTATGCTTTCTCTGTTTTCACCTCGCTACTTCAGGAGGTAATTTTCTGAGTTGAGGATATTAAGACTCCATCCACGTTTCTAACAGTCGTACTGACTCCGCTCCCAAACACTGAGCCCCCCCTATCTTCTCGTCCGAGTGGAGTGACTTCTTGTCCTTCCTTTTCGATCAGCGTGGTCCCCGCCTCGTTAACCTCGGGTTTTCAGGGCCTTCCTCTAAATTGATGCTCATTTCAGCGCATTCCCTTCCTTTTTTCCTCCTGTATGAAGCGTCCCCCCCTTCCTTTCTATTGCTTTGATAGCTATGTTTTACGTCCAAGGGGGGTGGTGGGACCACTCGCGTCCCCTTTGACCCCAGATCCGGTACAAGCACGTTCTAAAACCTCTCCGCCAAAATTCTGCTACTCCCGGTCCTTTTTCTCTCCGAGGACGGGAGCTTAGATCTTTCAGTAAAAACTCCCCCGCAACGTAATTAGAATCCCCTGTTTTCTTTTAGAACGTTAAACTGTTGTTTTGTTCTATATTTCAACTGCTTTTTTTTTCTCAAAGAATACTCCGTTTACCCTCTTCTTTTCTCTTTTCAGTTGTCCATCCTATCTGCCTGGGTTGATTTTGTGATTATGGAACCAACTCAACTTTTCTAACTCTTTACCCCCTATTCGACTATGCTGTTTTTTTCTTTTAGTTTGATCTCATAATGGCTACCCTCAGGCTAACTACGCACCTTTTTTGAAAAATCCGCATCCATTTAGATCGAGCTACGAAGTTTTGTTGTCCTTCCTGTTCGGGAATGTTTTCCCGCTCCTATCCCCGTTCCCACCCTGATTTTCCATTCGCTTCACCCCCCCCTACGGCAGACTCGATTTTTTTTACTCTTCCCCCCCCTTAGTCAGATGCCTAGTCCTTTTATCCTTGTCTATAGAAGTTATGGTCGATCCTGTAAATTCTGGCTTGTTTGTCCCCATCGCGAGTAGTCTCTTTTTTTGATTTTACCCCTCCTTTATGGTGCTCATTCCCCCCATGACCCAACTGCCCAAGTTGGGGTGATTCCCGTTTCTTTTTTTTTAGAAGATCCCCAACCTTTACCCCCCTACCTACCATAAACTTTCCCCCACAGTGGCCTAACCCTAATGGTTACCTGCCTTCCCAAAACGTGCGAAGACTACCCCCCTCTTCCCTTGCCTAGCTAGATGGCTGCCTTTTTTTTTTTCCCTCCTTGCTGAATCTAAAGCTCCCACCTCTCCTTAGTGACGGATTTTCCTTGAGATGGTGACAAATTAGCAGTGCCTTGTTTAAAATCTCCCCCGGGACCACTTCCCAGGGTATGAAGTGTCTCGCCCCCGTAAGGGTGTTATGTCTCTTTCCTCAGAGTATTTTTGGTCTTTCAGTTTACGAAGAAAGTGAATTCGGGCCATCCCTCCTCTCCCCCTCTACCTGTCGCGGTTTTTTTGGTCCCATCTTCCCTCGGCAAATTGTTTTCTTTTTGCGAGCGTACTTGGTAATTTCTGAAGCCTTTGGGACCGAATGATCTTCTTTTTCTTATCCCAACCGGCTTAATTTTCCCGTGCCTTTTCTTACACTAGAATTCTCTCTTCTTCATGCCGCCTCTTTGTCAACATCCCTTGTTTTCTTTCTTCTTCTTTTTGAGAAAATTTCCATCTCGGATCTTCCAGAATCGAATCAGGTCGTATGCTGTCCCTTTTGCTCTCTGCTTTCTTCGGTGGTTAAGCGGGTCTTTCCTCCAGAATTCTTTTTTTACCCCCCCTGCTGACCTCTGAATTCCAGTGGTCCAACTGTCATAGTCGGTTTTATGATAAGGCCCACCTTCTTCCCGTCAATTCTAGCCCTCGATATTTATTTCCCTAAGCTGCCAGAAAAACCAAAGAAGATCCCACTCCTTGCGTCTCCGCCCTCCCGAAACTCTTTTTTTCTCCTTTCGATTGTCGGGTTAACCTCCTCCTCTTGCCCGGAGGACATTATCTGGTCTTCTCATGAGTTTTACTAGGTCTCTCCCTGTTATTGGTGGGTCTTTTTTTTTTGTCGAGTCTCCTCCCTTCTTTCTTTAATATCCTAGAACCTGCTTCCTGCCCCGTCGATCCCCATTTAACCCAATGAATATGGTGTCTCATTTTCACCGTCGCGCGACCCTGGAGTGATTCATTTTCGAGGACCTTTCTAGAGAGGGATCTTTTTCCCCGGCTTCTTTCCGATCTGCCTTTGACTTTTTTGTGAAAAGGCCCCCGGATCGCCACAGGCAGGTGAAGCGCTCGGGTATATTAAGTTTATAGTTTCTTCCTACTCCTTGGCCTTTATTACGTCTCTCCTAGGTGCTTTCATGATTTAAGATTTGGGGTTTCCGATAATCTCTTGAGTTCTGTACCCTGATTCCGGTCCCGATCGGTGTGTCCCTTCATTTTTAGAACATTTGATACTTATCGGTTTCTAATGTGTTCTTTTTTTCTGGAAGTGCGATTTCTCGGTTAGTGAATGATATGCTGTTGATCAGATACGATTCGTTCCTTTCTTTTTTTTTTTAACGATACTATCCTTATAATAAGTTTTTGAGATCGATCTCCTTCCCCTGAAATTGGACCTCCCCCCTCCGATTTCTTCCTGTATTATTTTTCACTAGAATATAGCCCCAAGTTGATCCGGCGACGCCCCCTGACCCTTTCATAATTTAACCCTTTTAGTCCTTTAAAAAGAGGCCCAACTATCCCCTCCCATAAGGTATGGTAAAACTCGAAATTTTCCCTCTTCTCCAAACCAAATCCCCACTCTTACAATTTTTTTAGGCGGCGCCTCTTAATAGCCCTTAAGTTTTAGTCCGACCGCCCTAGATTACCTTTCCCCTATATCCCTTTCTGGAGACCCGTCTGTCAACATTAGCTTCATCCAAATGATGTTCCCTTCCCCTCCTCTTTCCTTTCCTCGACCCTTTCATTCTTTTCCGGAAATAAAGCGCACAATTCAGGCCCCTAAGTCGGGACCCCTAACTGTGCCCTGCCGTAGAATTCCTATCCTCAGTTATTCCCGCCTAGGGAGGACCCTCTGGCCCCATTCAACCACCCCCTGCCGAAGCCTGCAACCCGCACTTTTTTCGACTGCGTCTAGCCCGCCCCTCGACAGTAACAAATTTTTTCATCTCTTCCTTCTCTCCACGGGAGTTGAGGGTCTTCTGTTTTTCCCCTGGTTGGCCCATGGGCTTCCCTCATCCTTCCTAGAAAGTACTGAGTTTCTGGGTTCCCTAGAAGATTTGATGCAGAATTGAGGATAGAAAGATTGAACATTTTTTACAACCCATCATCCTTTTCCTTGATTTCTCCTCCCCCTTCACTCCAGATCTCCCTCTCAAAATGTTAGGAATCAAAATCCCCATTGCCGGCTTATTTATGGCTATTGGCAGATCCGGGTAGCAATGAAACTCACTCAAATTTCCACCAAGGGATTCTTTCAGCTAGTACCCTCTTCTTATCATTTCCTATCAGCACTTCAGGTCCGCAAACCTCCCTTCCCATGATCGCCTTTGTACTCCTTGAGAAATCATCGGTCCCCCCGGCTCAGCTAAGACACTCTACTATAAAAAAACCCCGGGAGCTCGTCCTAGGGACCCGCTTTCCATTTTCCCTCTAATCGTGAATCTTGCGATTCCCTCCCTTTTTTTTTTTCACTACTCTTCGTCCCCTCCCTCCCAACGAATACCAAATAATCGGAGGAATATTCCAAAACTTGGTATCTCCGTAACCCCTGCTGTCATCTTTGGTGCCTGGCAATGGATAGGTAGTCTCCTTTCCCCCCCACCTAGTAGACCCTTCTACTAACCTTTTTCAAAACATCAACCGCTCCTAGTCTCTCCCAGTAGATTTATTGCGGGAGCATTCAGGAGGGAATGCCCAGCATCTCATAAGGAAGTGTCTCTTTTTAGATCAATCGCCCCGTTTTTTAGTCCCTTTTTCCCTTTTTTCCTGGCAATTTCCATGCCTCAACGCAATTTTGTATTGTGATTCTTTCTCGTGTGTCATTTGTGGAGGATACCCTACCCAAACCTGCGTAAGTGCATTAGTCTCCTTCCCCGGATGCCACCACTTCCCTTTTGCCGAAGACCCAAGTTTTATCTGCCTGAAATACTGCACACCACCACGCGACAGCCCCCCCCTTACCCCTGGAGCTTTTCAATACTCTATCTCCCCTTTTTCTTAATCGGGACTTCCCTGGTCCTTTCTCAGGGAAAAGTCCCCCCACTCTTTGATCCTTTACCTTTTGGTGCCTCCGTTTAAACTGTCTTTCCCCTCCCTCATGGCCCTTATCCCTTCACTTCCCCCCAACGGAGTATCCTCACTATGATAAGGAGCTCCCGCCCGACAAGGCTCCGCAGTTTGCCCCTTCCTTTGCCCTCTATCTCCCTTCCGAACATTTTTCTATTGTTTCTACAATTAATAGCGAGGTCGGGTCCTTTTCTCGCTTCCCTCTGAAGGATAAACACAAAATACAAAAGAAGCCATGGTTAACAACTTACCGCAATCTGTGCAAGGCTTCTCGGCCTTTCTTCACCACTACTACGCATCAACCTTTCAGAGTGTCCAATCGTGACAAGATGCTTCATCGAATGCGACGCCGTTTTTTGCTTTTATCTTCCCCTCCTTCCAGTCGACGCAGCAGACTTCCGTTCTTCTCTCGGTTTGTCAATCTGCCAGTAGTAAACGATTTAAAATTGTTTCTTTTTTTTTCTGGGCCCCTGATGGCCTCGGTCCCTGCTGCCTCTTTGAAAGCCCAATATAGCACCCAGTCCTTTGTCTGGAAAACGCTGTTACCCCCGCTAGGATTTTTGTTAATGAAGAAGTTTCAAGCTGCAAAGAGTCGAACCGTTTCTGACGTCCACGTAATCGTTTTGAACCAACGGCTCTCCTTCTTCGCGCCCTCGGGTCCCTCGCAGATCCGAAATACATATACACAGTGGGTTAGTATTCCAAAGAAGCTATTCAAAGATGTCTCGAAAAGTTCCTATCCCCCTTTTTCCCCTCCATAATTCCAGCTGCCGTAGCTTTTCATTTTCCACAGAGACTCCGCACCTCATCCACCCTCCGATTCTTTCTACCATTCGCAGTTCAATATAACCTAACTCATGATGAGGTCCTACCCCAAATCATATTTTAAATAACTACCTTGTTTTTTTTTCGAGATTGTTCTTCCCTCATCGTACTCTTACTGATCCCTGCTACGGGGACCTGACAATCGTCTTCTTTCTTATAAAGGTAAAAGCTCCTTTAACCGCTCTATGCAGGCTGCATTTCTTTTTATTTTCTTTTTCCTACCTGTGTCCATAGTAAGTAAAAGCAGTCTTGAGTCTAAACCCACAAACACTTTGACCGGTACAGGGAGTCACTTACTATCTCAAGTCGTATCCTTTAACAGACTCGTTAACATCTTTTCATACCTGGTATGGACTGCCCCTCTTTTTTTTTCATCGTTTGACCAGTAATTTCCGACGTCCCGTTGGCTACCCTGGAGTGACTCAGACTTTTCTCTATTGCGTTTCCACTCATCGCTGATGATGCATCGAGGATACTGGAAGTGGTATCTTACTAATAACTTTGACCTTACACTTCTTCCTCTCCTCCCAGAGATTTCATCGCAGGAGGAGCGTCTAAGGACGAATCACACTTACCCAGTAAGCTTGACAGTATCCATCTCCCCGGTCCTGGTTTTTCATTTTCCGAAGTAAAGTGTTGACTCTATATTCTTTCAAGATATTTTTTTCTGTACGAGCTATTTTGGTACCAACCCTCGGGATTATTTTTAAGGGTGACCTCCTGATCTTCTGGTGGCCTTCTGCTCTTGATCTCTACACCAATCCTCACTAATGGTCATTTCCTTTTTTCTACCCGCATTCGAATATTTCCACAGGTCTGATGAGCTCAGCCTTAGAAATAACCGGCAGGCAACACTCGTTCCCTTGTCTGGATGGCAGAAGAAAAAAAGCCGACTTTTTTCCCTTCCGATATTTCTTCTGTTCTCAGTTGTTCTCTGTAACTTTATTAGAGTTAATATTTGTCAATACCCAATTTTCACTTATTGATTTTCCCCTTTTAGAGCAAATAGTTCATCCCGGCCTCTGGTCCTCCCTTCAGGAAGGCACCTTTCCGAGGCTGCCCCCCCAGTTACTTATCCTAAGCGATCCTGGAGTCAGGTGTCTCTTTTTTGGTAGTCTAATTCTCTTTCTTGTCTCGGTTGATTGCGGTCGTGGGGCTTACTGAGAGTCTTCCTTCAACCTTTTGGGTTCCGGTCTGTTTGTCTGAACTCAAAACCTCCGCGAAGTCCTACAAAGACCCGAACCCTTTTTTCCACCCAACCTTTTAGGGTGTCACCCTCATTTCGGGAAAGGTGAACCCCTTTCCCACTGGCGGAGCTCCTGTCCCCCCCTGATGTACTATTTTGATGCTTTTCCACTTATGCCATTTCTCCCAATCCCCTCTACGGGAGATATCGCTTTGCTTTTCAGATATGTAAAGTTTATTAGACGGTGTTCATAGTTGTCGGCGCACCAATTGCAGTCCCCATATTCCACCGTTTATGAATACTCCTTGCCTTGCGTTTGAATCAATGGTTGTCGGATGCTGTACAACGAAGAAGGGTTCTGGTTCTGGGCCATCGCTCTTTTCCCACCCCCTTCTCTTTTCACTTCGCGGTTGATTATTCCCAGGGTGTGTATCTTTGCGAGGAGCGTACTTCGTCCTTTTTCCTCCTCTTTGGAACTGTATGTAGGCTCTTTCTAATCTTCGCTCCCTTCTTTAAGTGCCCAAGGAGGACCCTGACGTCTTGCTGCCGTGCTCTAAATTTTTTGGATTTATTCGGAGGGTGCGATTTATCCTCCCTTCTTTTTTCTTTTCCCCCAGATCGAATCGGTCCTTCCCCCTTAGTATTCCCGCCCTGGGTCGGAGTCGATAATGGAGGTGGGGAAGAGTGGATATGAAATGATGGCGATTCATAATGTGAATTCTTAGATAATTCCCCCCCTCCCCTAGAGGTAGGTGGTATCTGATACGGTCCCACGACTATTCATTTTTCTCTTCCCCGATATGCCCGTCCATTTAGCCTATTGAGAAAAACACGAACTTCCAATAAATAACCCCATGTTCTCTCCTTATCGTTTCTGGACATATTTGTCGTACTTCGATTGGGCGGTCTTTCGCCGAAGATGGGCCACAGTTGGGTTGCGGATAAAGGTCTCCTGTCTTCGTTTTTTTTTCGTTCTCTTTTTTAAACTTGATTGTCTTGCGGAGGGAGAAAGGATGATTAGTCATTCTTCCAGCACTGCTTCCTATTTTTCTAGTATGAGCTCCCTTTTTTTCAGCCCTTTGTTGACCTGTAGAGGACGTTCCCTCCAGGGAAGTTGTTTTTCACCCGGCGGCTTTTGAAGTTAGTGCTTACTTGTTAAGGGTCCCTCTCTCTCCCACATTCCGTCGCCGGCCGAACCCTCAGGGTAGGAAGATCGTCGGGGGGCCCGAAGAATGCCTCTTCCCCCCCCTTGAGATGACACCCTTCTCCCTCTTCCGGGGTCATTTTTCCCATTATTTACTCATGGATGTGGCTACTACCGGGCGGGATTTTCACTGTGATGGTCTCAACTGACGCTTTGGCCTTATCATGGATTTAAGGTGCTTGCCTGGGCTCATGTTCCCCCTTTCGAGGATCCTGGGGGAGAGGGGATATAGTTGTGCCTGAGCATGACTAGCGATGGCGTTCTTTTTCCACGC
>Ga0179593_1378929_pt1 | contig 13472 bp, 13 predicted proteins | sample CZODoug2_1_08_16_FD_185931 | JGI IMG/M metagenome (GOLD analysis project Ga0179593, IMG submission 185931) | Vadose zone soil fungal communities from Angelo Coast Range Reserve, California, USA - CZODoug2_1_08_16fungal (PacBio error correction) | ecosystem: Environmental > Terrestrial > Soil >... | reverse complement strand
GCATGCGATCTCTACCAGTCGTCACGAATCTGGTAGGAAGCGGCGGGAGAGTTCACCCGTCAAGCGCCACCACGGTACTTCACCAAGCCCTAACTTAGTGTCTGAGATGCAATTGCTGCCCGCCGAGAGCCGGAAAGTGTAATGCGAGTTAATTCTTTGCGCATTTTGGCCTCCGTCACAGCAATTTTTCAGGATTTATATCCCACGCCCCCCTAGAGACTGCTGGAGCTGAAAAAAGGATTGACGGTCTGTGCTTATAACACCCATAAAATAAAAATACATGCTAGGGTTCTGGCAATCACGAACACCAGCTTGCCGGACATGCGTTCGCTTAATATTCTTATGTAGCTCTCTGCTTTTGCAATGCCGGCAAAAAATTTCTCGTACCTTTGGAACTCTTCTGGCCTCTACCTTACCCAAGGGTTGTTGAGCGGATTACCTGAAGGGGGCCGTCTCGCGGTCGGACAGTTTATGGCCGAAATGAGGGACACTTTATAGAGACAGCCATGCGTAAATTAGGGGATTTTACAAGAGATTTTCGGCTTGTTGCTGGTCATGACGTTGCCGCTTTTCGCTCAGGACAAATTTGTTGGGAACGCATGCACGGGAACGATTGTCTGTGGCGGCACGCGATTAGCCAAGATCACGCAGATTTACAGACGCGGCATTTTCTTGTTTCATCTCCTTCTCCGATCAGGAATTGCGTCTGTCCTGACGTGCAGAGCTTTGAAACGCAACCGTGCATTGGTGGGTGCATGAGCTTTCCGGCGAGAACCATCGCCACCTACGCAAGCCACTACATCGATCGTGAGGGTTGCCGGGCGACACAGTATCAAGGCTATTACGGCTTCTTCTGTCGCCAGAATATGTGAAGCAGCCGGCCACCGCGCTTACACCGCCATGGTTGGGACGCACAGAGGCGGCACCAACCTGACCGGCGCAGGGGTTACGGTGGCGATCATTGAACTGGTGTTGATCCCGCCTCATCCCGCGCAATGCAATCAGTGCTGGGGCCTGGTTTCAATTTCATTAAATGAGGGCAGCAGCCTGATGAAATGTACGCCTCTGAGATTCCGCGGTTGGGGCGCGCTGAGCCCAATCCACCACCAGTCTTCTTGACGGCCAGAACCGGGTGCAGGCTGAAAAACGTTTACGGTCGCCATTCTAGCAGTCCACAACAGCAGTTGGATGTGGCCTCCCAGCGAGCTTTTGGTCAACGGCACCATGGACGGCGGGCTGGCTGCACCTGATCGCGCCTGGCGCAGATTATGCCGCTGAAGGCTTTGCCGGGATGGCAGCTCTGACTGGTTCAACATTATACAGCGGCCATCTATTACGCGGTTGACACGGCGCTATGTGACCTTAATCATGAGTTTGAGAGGCCCAGAGATCGGCCCGCCCTGCATAGAGCGAGAAAGTATGCGAGCAGCAGAGGTTGTGGTTGTAGATGAGTTCCAGGCAATGATGGCGGCAGATTCTGGTTTTACTGCGGAATATAACACCGTGATTGGCGTTGGCTTCACAAACATCAGGACGTACGCAGCAGCTGTCGAATTTGGCCAATGCGAGTTTTTATCGCCGCTCCCGGGCAGAAGGCGTGATTACAACTTATCCTGGTTGGGCAAATATGACGCGGGTGGGGTAAACATCATTCAAGTTCGCCGTGGTAGCAGGGGAAGCGGCATGGTCCTGCAATCGCGTCCGCTCTAAAAGAAGGGTGACGTTGCGAATGCAATTTCACGCGGTAAGCAGTGCCGCAGATGGGCCTGGGCGGGCTGATCATGTGCCTGCGTACTCGGCGTGGAGTGGAAAACGCCTGTAGCCTTTCCACCGTAATCGCAACAGCGGAAGCACCCGGGCGGGTTGTCCCTTAATAAACTTTAGAAAAATGGATGAGCCTTTTTCCAAATTTCGGGGCCCTGCCTCGGTGGCAGGGGCTTGCTTTCTTTGCGCGCTCATAATGCCAGAAGGCATTGGCGCATCGCGGCGGGAAGACAGCGGTCCTGCCTTCCAATGCGGGACGGCGCCGATAATAGGCGCCCGCACCATCATGGCGCGGACATCTCCTTTTTCTTCTTTTATTCATACTTCCTGCCGATTCCAGATCGTACAGGCTGGTTCCAGCTCTCGGATGGTGGGTGGTAGCGCTGCGTCCGCCAGGTCTTGAATATTTCCTGCTCGGCGACCCTTTTTCAAATCCAACTACCATGGCCAGCGACGGCACCGCCGGGCGGATAAAGTTGTAGGGTCGCTGCGGAGGAATGCGTTCCGCTTGTGGCTCTGGACGGCCTACCTGCACCCCCAGTGATTTGGAACGTCCCGCGCCAGGTATCCCAGATCGAATTCCCGCCAGCCCGGTAAACCGTGAGCCACTTCAGCGCACAATGGGCAAAACACGATCGATTTGAGGTTGGCGATGCATCGATCCGGGCTTCACCGGGGGATGTGTGGTGAATAGCGTCGATCCAGAAGGCCTTTCTCTTCACCCAGTGCAAACAAAAACAGAAAGAACGTGAGCTTCCCGGCGATCTTTTTAGCGATTGCGAGCAGGTCCAGCAAAACACCGCGCTGCGCGGAAGCGTTGTCCATGGAGCCGTGTAATTACGGGTCGCCGTTGATCGGTTGCCGAGCCCAGATGGTCAGATGTGGAGAAAGAACTACTATTCGTTCTAAGTAGGATCATGCCGGAATGTGGGGCCAACAGATGGGGCTGATGCCCCGGCCTTTTTGTTTTTGGTGTGACCGAGGCCCGGGCGCGAATAGAGATCGCCCAATGGAAAGCGCGGAAACGGGTTGCGCTGCTTTAATCAGGTCAAGAGTTCCTCAAGGGTATGACCTGAGGCTTCAAAAGCTTCTGTGCTTTTTCGGATTGATTGACTAGCCAGCTCCGGCCCGAGTCTCAGCGAAAATAGGTCTTTGAGGCCATGCTAGGAATATGAGCCCGGGTGGCGGAAATGGCTACCAGGGAATGTCCATCGCCGAGTGGGATTCATGATCGTAATTACCCAAGGGCGCCGGCCTTGCGCAGGGTTCCAGCGTTCACCGGGACTGGTTAGTGTGACAAGCCAGCGCGCCTGGAATATCGACGGAGCAACCGCCAGAACACGGCACCTTTGTCGCGAAGGTCAGGCCGGCAAAGATGTATAGCGAGTCAGGTACGGCAAGCCCCATAGCACCACGAATACCAGCGGCGCGTCTACAGCAGCGGGCAAGAGCCAAGGCGTAATGAAGATGGAGTAATCGACAGGGTGAGCGGCTCTAACATGGCCGTTATGGACAAGGGGCCATCGCTCGAATCTTTTCACCGATTGGCGCGACAAGAGTGAGAGAACAGGGTAATACCGCATCCGTTGTTGTTCGTGTGGAGAAGGATAGGACGCCTGCCAGATGTGGAAACACAGATTCGAGCATGGCCTGCGTTATAAACGGGACGTAGAGCCGATACAAACTGGGCGGAGATGACGCAACTTCAGTGTACGCAGCAGTTGTGTGGACCTTGCCCGGCGGTAGACGGCGCCGCTGGATTCGGGGCTCATGGGCGTGAAGTACGAAGACTCGGGCTATATAAACGATCATATCCGGCCTGGACCTTTCGCGACAATGGTAGCAGTTATTTCTGGCGGGTGGGCTACGGCGGAAGATTCCAGGCGCGCTGGTCTCTCACACTACCAGTCAGAAGGTGAACACCCGGATGGAAAACCCTGCGCCACGGCTCTGCGCCGTTGGGGTATTACGATATGAATCCCACGCGATGGACATTGCCTTGGTTTCGCGCATTTCCGCCAACGGGTGGTATCGAGCATTGGCCGATCAAAGCGCAGCCGAGTTCGATGAGAACAGCGGGCCCAGGAGCTGGCAGTCACATTTCAATCCGGAAAAAGCACAGTAAGCTTTTGAAGCCTCAGGGCAATACCGTGCAGGAACTGCTTGACTCCTATGAAAAGAGCGCAAACCGTTGCGAGCTTTCCATTGGCGGGATCTCTATTCGCGCCCGGGCATCTGGTCAACAAAAAGGCCGTGGAAATTCAGCCCCAATCTGGTTGCCAAAGGCTTCACGGCAGTGATTTCGAAATGAAAGAAAGCACTATGTTAGTCTTTCAGCCCATCTGGACCATCGGGCACGGCGAACCGATCAAATCGAGAGACCGGGTCGTCGAACAACGGCGCATAGGGATCAACGCTTACGGCAGCGAGGTGGCTTGTTGTGGCGCTGAATCGCCTGCTGAAAAATTTCGCGGGGAAGCTCAAGCGTTCTCTCTTCTGTTTTTGTTTGACTTGGTTGAAGGAGCAGGCCTTCTGGATGCGTATTTCACCAAACTCCACGGTGAAGCCCGGATCGGATGATCGCCAACATCAAATCGATATGGTTTGCCCAGTGTGCCGCTTGAAAGTGCTCAGGTTTACGGGATGGAGGATATCCGATCTGGGGAGACTGGCGCGGGACGTTGCCAAATCATGGGGGTGCAGGTACAGGGCCGGCTCTCAGATATCCACAGCGGACCGCATTCATCCGCAGCGAACAGTACAACTTTATCCTCCACGGCGTGCCGGCGTTGGCAGGGAGTGGATGTGACAAGGGGTCGCCGGAGCAGGAAATATTTTCAAGCCTGGGACGCACAGCGATACCACGCACATCCGACGATATGGAACAGCCGTCGATTCTGGAATCGGAGGGAAGAGAAAGTGATGAGAGATTTGGCCGAGCCATGATTTGGTGCGGGCAGTCCGATGATCCGGGGCGTACGCAAGTGGAGGCAGACAGCTTTCTTCCGCAGCTATGCGCCAACTGGCCTCTGGCAGTTATTGCGAGAAGAAAAAGAAAAGAAGAAACAAAAAAAAAAACCAAGACAAGGGGGGGAGTGGGGGGTTGGAAAACGCCTAAAACAAAAAACAACAAGTAACAGAAACAACAACAACACCAACAAAAAAAAAGGCTAATTATATTCACTCGCTTCGGACAGAAATAAAAAAGACAAATAAAAAACAAACAACAAAAAAAGAAGATGGGACAAAAACAAAAAAAAAAATAAAAAAAAAAAAAAGGGGGCATGGGCACCACCCTTCTGTCCCAATACACGTCCCACAAAAAAAACAAAACAAAAAGAGGCCGGGCCCGAATTTGAGGTCATCCAGTTTTCTAAATGTGATTATAGGGACAGGGTAGACCCGACAGGGGTGCTTCCGATTGTGTGCGATGACGGGTGGAGAAGGCTACAGGCGTGCGTTTCACTGCCAACGCTTCGACTAACGCAAGGCACAGATTAAGACCGCCCATGGCCATCGCGCACTGGCTGTACCGGGGAAAATTGGCATTCGCAACAGTCACCGGCTTGTAGAGCGGACCGCGATTGCTACCAGGACCATGCCGCTTCACCCGGATCACAGCGGCGAACTGAATGATGTTCCCAGCCCGCGATAGGCCACCAGGATAAGTTGCTAACACGCCTTTAGGAGCGGCGATAAAAACCGCAATTGGTTCGCCAAAATTCGAAAGTGCTGCGTACGTCATGATTGTTTGTGAAACCAACGCCAATCACTGGTGTTATTATGCCGCAGGATAAAACCAGAACTGCAGTAAATCATTAGCGGGACGCAGCTACAACCACAACACACTGCTGATCGAATAGCTGAATCGCGCTCTTTGACAGGCGGGCGAGCTCTGGGCAAGATCTAAAATCATGTTAATAAATTAGCGCCTGTGCGTCCACCGCGTAATAGATGGCGGCGGATAAGTTGAACAGGTCAGAGCGGCAATCGCGGCAAAGGCTTAGCGGCATAATGCTTGGGCAAAGGCGCGATCCGGTGCACCAGGCCGCCGTTCATGGTGCCGTGACCAAAAAGCGCTGGGAGCCCGATCCAGAATGCTGGTTTGTGGAGGGCCTGAGAAATCGGCGACCGTAAATCGTGTTCAGCTGCACCAGGTTCTGGCCTGTCAAGAATACTGGGGGTGGATTGGGTCAAGCGCCACCACCCGAAACCGTAAACCGCGGGATCCAGATCGGACCATTTCAGAAGGGCGTGCCCTCATCTGAGAAGACTTGAAACCAGGCCCCAGCACTGATTGCAGCGCGGATGAGCGGGATCAAAACCAGATTCATGATCGCCCCCCCGTAACCCTGAGCAAGTAAAGGTTGGTGCCGCTCGGAGGCGTCACCATGGCGGGTCCCTAAGCGCGGGTGGCAGGCTGCTTCACATAGTTAATGGCGACAGAAATGAGCCGTAATAGCTGACGACGGTGCTGGCCACGGCAACCCACGTCAAGAATCGATGTAGTCCTATGGCACCGCCGTTGTGTGTAGTGGGAGTGCGTAAGGGTAGGAGATGGTCGCGCCGAAGATCAGGAACCACCAAATGCCACGGTTGCGTTCAAAGATCTGCATAAGGATCAGACGCAATTCAGGGATCGAGAGAGAAGGAGATGAAACAAGAAAATGCACGCTGTCTGGAAATCTGCGTGATTTGCTACAGCGGCTCTCAGGTGCGGACACAGACATGTTCACCTTGGCAGGGGGTTCCCAGAACAAATTTGTCCTGAGCGAAAAGCGGGCAACGTCATGACAAGCAACAAGCCGCCAAAATTTTGTAAAAATACCCTGAATTTACGCATGGCTGTCGTTATGAAAAGTGTCTCTTCGGGCCACTACTGTCCGGACCGCGAAGAGGCTACCTTCAGGTAATCCCGTCAAACTTGGGTAAGGATAGACAGAAGAGTGCCCAGAAGGGTCGCGGACATTTTGACGGCATGGCCAAAAGCAGAGAGCCATGAAATACAGGAATATTTATGCGAAAGCAGTGATCCCGGCAGAGCTGGTGTTCGGGATTGCCAGAGCCTAGCAAGTTATTTTTTTTATGGGGTATAAGGCACAGACGCGGCAATGCTTTTTTCAAGCCCCGCAGTCTCTAGGGGTGGATGAGTTAACAATCTGAAAAATGCTGTAAACGGAGGGCCAAAATCGCAAAAACTAGACTCGCAATAACTTCCGGCTCTCTGAGTGGAAGCACAATGAAGCATTTCAAAGCATCAGAAGCACTAAAGTTAGGCTTGGTGGATAGTAAGCGACTGGGGAGATTTTAGAGGGTGAACTAGTCCAGCATGGCGGAAGAACAGAGTTAGGGGGAAGCGAACGGGGAGATGAGAGATAGAGAATATAGAGAGGTGAATGATAAGTAAAGGTTCCATTGTTGTGTTGAGAGAGATGCATCGATCTTACCAGTCGTACGAATATGGTCGGCAGCGGCGGGACTAGTTCACCGCAAGCGCCACCAGCGGGTACTTCCACCAAGCCCTAAACGTTAGGCTCTGAGCTTGATTGCTTCCCTCAGAGAGCCGGAAAATTTATTAGCGAGTCTAGTGTTTTGCGCATTCTGGCCCTCCGTGTACAGCAATTTTTCAGGATGTTTACTCTATCACGCCGAGGAGGACTGAGGAGCTTGAAAAAAGATGCCGCGTTGTGCCTATAAAACACCATAACATAATAATACTGCTAGGCTTCTGACAATCCCCGAACACCAGCTCTGGCCGGATCACGCTTTCGCTAAATATTAGTAGTTATGGCTCTCGCTTTTGCCATGCCGCAAATTTTCCTCGTACCATTCTGGCACTCTATGGCTATAACTTACCCAAGGTTTTGACCTCTTTTTGCTTCTCCAGATTACCTGACGGGAGCCTTCGCGTCCGGACAGTATTGGGCGAAAGAGGACAATTTTATCAAGACAGCCAGCGTAATCAGGGTATTTTTCAAAATATTTTGCGGATTGTTGCTGGTCATGACGTTGCCAAGCTTTCGTCAGGACAAATTTTCTGGTAACGCCCCTGCCAAGGTGGAACGAGTCTGTGGGCCGGCAACTCGCGTAGCCAGATCACGCAGATTTCCAGACGCGGCCTTTTCTTGTTCATATCTTCTCTCGATCCAGGAATGCGTCTGATCATGACGTGCAGAGCATTTGAACGGCAACCGTGATTGGTGGTGCCTGGATTACGGCGCGCCATCGCCAACTACGCAATAAATACAATCGATTTTGACGGGGTTGCCGGGGCCGCACGGTGCAGCTATACGGCTATTTGTCGCCAGTAAACTATGGAAGCCAGCCGGCCACCCGCGCTACCCGAATGGTGAGCCAGCGCGGCACCAAACCACCTTACCGGCGAAGGGTTTACGGCTGGTCCGATATATGATAATGGTGTTGATCCCAGATCATCCCGCGCTGCAATCAGTGTGGGGCATGGTTCAATTTCATCAATGAGGCAGCAGCCCCTTACTGAAATGTTACGATTGGAATCGCGTTAGCGGCGGCGCTGACCCAATCCCCCACCAGATTCTTGACGGCCAGAACCTGGGCAGCTGAACAAGGTTTACGGTCGCCATGTTATCAGCCAGTCCAAAAACAGCATATGGAGGGCCCTCCCAGCGCTTTTGGTAACGGCACAATGGGCGGAGCTGGTGCACCTGATAGAGCCTGGCGCAGCATTATGCCGTGCAGGCCTTTGCCGGCGATGGCAGCTATGGCTTTCAAATTCCGACGCCATTATTACGCGGTGCGACTCAACGGCGAAATGGATTAAAATGAGTTTTAGAGCCCAGAGCGCGCCAGCCCTGCAGAAAGCGCGACTCAGTATGCGCTCAGAAGACGTTGTTGTGGTTGTAGCTGCGTCCGGCAATGAGGCCGGCAGTTCGGGTTTATCTGCGGCAATAACACCGTGATGGCTGTTGGTTACACAAACAATCCGGAGTACGCAGCCGGCTTTACGGATTTTGGCAAATGCGGTTTTTATCGCCGCTCCCCGGAGAAGGCGATGATACACTATCTGGTGGCCACTATGCCGCGGGCTTGGGGAACATCATTCAGTTCATGCCCGTGGTAGACGGGGAAGCGGCACTGGGCCTGCAATCGCGTCCTGCTCTACAAGCAGGGTGACGTTGCGAATGCAATTTCCAGCGGTACAGCCGTGCCGCAGATGGGCCATGGGCGGGCTGATCTGTTGACTTGCGTATCGAGCGTTGGCAGTTGGAACGCCTGTAGCCTTTCCACAGTCATCGCAACAAGCGGAAGAACCCCTGGCGGGTCTCCGTCCCTAATAACTTTAGAGAAAACTGGATGAGCCTCCAAATTCGGTGCCCTTGCCATCTTGGCAGCGGTTCTTTCTTTTGCGGCTCAATAACTGCCAGAAGGCATGGCGCATAGCGGCGAAAAGCTGTATGCCTTCCATGCGGACGCCCCGGATCATCGGCTGCCCGACCATAATGGAGCGGACAATCTCTTATACTTTCCGGCCGATTCCAGAGCGACGGCTGGTCCAGATCGTCGGATGGTGCGTGGAGCGCTGCCGTCGCCAGGTCTTGAATATTTCAGCTCGGCGACACATTCAAAATCCAATACCATGGCCAGCGTCCGGCACGCCGTGGCGGGTAAAGTTGTACTGGGGTAGCTGCGGTAGCTGAATGACGCAGCTGTGGCTCTGGGAAGGGCCTGTACCTGCTACCCAAGGGATTTGGCAACGTCCCGCGCAGGGTCTCCCAGATCGGATTCCGCCGCCCGTAAATCCGTGAGCACTTTCAGCGGCACAAGGAAGAAAACATAGCGATATTGATGTTGGCGATCATCGATCCGGGCTTCACCGTGGATGTGTGTGAAAATAGCGCGATCCCAGAAGGCCTTTCTCTTCACCAGTGACAAACCAAAAAACAGAAGAGAACGCTTGAGCTTCCGGCTGATTTTTTCAGCGATGCGGATCAGGTCAGCAACACCGCCGTGCCGGAAGCGTGTCAATGGCGTCGTTGTAAACGGTCGCCGTTGATAGGTTCGCCGTGCCAGATGGGTCAAGGATGGGCTGACGAATACATATTCTTCTTTCAATTTCGGATAACTGCCGGGAAGGCTGGGCCACCAGATTGGCTGATTCACGGCCTTTCTGTTTGACCGAGGACCCGAGGCGCGGAATAGAGATCGCCAATGGAAAGCGCGGCAACGGTTTGCGACCTCTTTCATTCAGGTGCAAGCAGATTCATGCAAGGTATGCACTGGGCTTCAAAAAGCTCGGTGCTTTTTTTACGGATTGAATGTGAGGCCAAGCTCCTGGCCCGCTGTCTAATCGAACTCGGCTCCTTTGAGCGAATGCTCGGAGTGCGCCCGGTGGCGGAAGAGGCGCGACCATGGGAATGTCATCGCGTGGGATTCATGATCGTACTTACCCCCAACGGCGCGGCTTGAGCAGGGTTTCCAGCGGTTCACCTGATGCTGCAGTAGTGTGACGCCAGCGCGCCTGGAATCCTCCGCCGGAGCACCGCAGCATCAAGGCTACCTTGTCGCGAAGGTCCAGGCCGAAAGATACGATTATAGCCGAGTTTCGGTACGGCAAGCCCATAGCCACGAATACCAGGGCGCGTCTACCGCCGGGGCAAGGTACACGCGCGTAATGAAGAGGGCGCGTACATCAGCCAGGTGAGCAGGCGTCTAACTGTCGTTACGAACAGGGCCTGCCTCGAATATTTTTCCACGATATGGAGCGAAATATTATATGATTTTACTACGCCCAGTTGTCCTGGTGTGATTAGATGAATCGATAGTGTCGCGCCAGATGAGTGGAAAAAAGATTCGAGCAATGGCCATGGTGCCACCATAACGGACAGGTTTAGAGCCGCCAACTGGCGATTGGGAAGCCCTCTTACAGTAAGCGCGGGACCGTTGCCCGGCGGTTAGGACGAGCCGATGGTATTAGTGGGCTAGGGGTGCTTGCCGTAACGGAACTCGGCTTATAAACGATCTTTAGGCCTGACCTTCGCGAAAAGGTAGAAGTGATCTGGCGTGTTGTGCCCGGCGGAGATTCCAGGCGCGTGGCTTCAACGACTACCATTCAGCATGGTGAACGCTGGAAAACCTTATGAGAGCCTATAGGGAATCCCCCGGGCCCGCCGTTTGGACCCTCCGGTACATAAGATACATCGAATACCAAGGCCGAACTTGCGACATTCCCTTCGAGGCACACTATGAGAATCTTATTTTCTCGCCAAAATCATGAGAGATGCCATTCCGAGCATGGCGCTACATAAGTGAGTACGAGTCGACGATGAAGACCGCGAGGGGCCAGTGGTATAGGCTGGCAGTCACACTTCAATCCGGAAAAAAGCACAGAAGCTTTTTGAAGCGTAGAGGGCATACCTTGCACGGAAACTGCATTGACCTGATGAAAGAAGCGCAAAAACCGTTGCCGCGCTTTCATTGGCGAGTTCCTAGTTCGAGCCGGGCCTCGGTCCAACAAAAGGAGTGGAATCAGCCAATCTGGTGGCCCGCTTCACGCAGTTGCATCGAAATTGAAGAAACGAATATGTGTTCTTCTTAGCCAATATGGATAAAGCGGGGCACGGGCGCGAACTCTGACGATTCACACCGATTCAGGCGGAACGTATTTACAACGGCGCCCCTTGTTTGGTGGACTTCTTTTCCTGGCATGTATTCGGGACAACGCTTCCGGCAGCGCCCGGGTGTTGCGGGACCTGATTTAGACATCGCTGAAAAAATCGCGGGGAAGATAAAGCGGTATCTTCTGTTTTTGTTTGGTAACTGGTGCTAAGAGAAAGGCCTTTGGATCGCGCTAGTTACCACAAATCCCACGTGAATGAAGCCCGGAAATCGATGATCGCCAAATCAATATGATATGTTTTTTGCCCATGTGACGTCTGAAAGTGTCAACGGGTTACGGGATGGCGGAATTCCCGATCCTGGGAGACCTGGCGCGGGACGTTGCCAAAAGCAATGGGGGTGCAGGTCCAGGCCGATCCAGAGCCACAGGGAAACCATTCATCCGAACGCCCAGACAACTTTATCCGGCCACGGCGTGCGGCGCGGGCAATGGGAGTTGGATTTGAAAAAAGGCGTCGCCGGGAGAAGGAAATTCGAAGACTGGCGCGCACCGCGCGTACCACGCACCATACGACGATCTGGAACAGCAGGTCGATCTGGATTCCCTACATATGGCCACGGCAAAGTCTCACCATTGAAGAGGATTGGTTTTAAGAGATAAAATCTGACTGATGGTTAGCTCGTTGGCAGCAGAGATACGGTGTCGTGTTGCCTTGCTCACCTCCGTTTTCTCTTCCCCCCCGACGTTGGGACTCTTTCCCGAATTCTTAATGGTGATCGGACCTGATGAACTTTTTGCCTTGTTTAAATGTTTACTGACTTAGTCAGCAGCTGGAGGCAGACAGATTTTGACGCCCGATATGCGCCATACTGCCTTTGGAAGTTAGTTGACGCGCGACAAAAGAAAGAAGCCCCTGCCAAGAGGCTACGGGCTACCGAAATTTGGAGGACATCATGCCAGTTTTAAAGTTATTAAGCGCGGTAGACCCGCCAGGGGTGCTTCCGCTTTTGCGATGGACGGGGAAAGGCTAAGGGTTTCCACTGCAAATCGCTCGATGTAACGCAAGGCACCAGATAAGCCGACAATGGCAAAATCTGCCTGGCACGGCATGACCGCGGGACAAATTGCATTCGCCATACGTCACCCGGCTTGGTAGGAGGCGGACGCGATTGCAGGACCAGTGCCGCTTCAACGGCTACCACGTCGGCGAATTTCCGAATGATGTGTCCCCAGCCCGGGGCATAGTTGCCACCCAGGATAAGTTGTAACTAAGCCTTCTCCGGTGCGAGGCGATAAAAAACCGCATTGGTGCCAAAATTCGTAAAGATGCTGCGTACGTTCATGATGTTTGTGGAACCAACGCCAATCACGGTTTTGTTGTATATGCCCGCCAGGATAAACCAGAATTGCCGGCCATCATTGCCGGACGAAGCTACAACACAACACTCTTGTGATCGCATACTGAATCGCGCTCTGAAGGGCGGGCCGAGCTCTGGGCAATTCTTCAAAACTCATGTTAATCCATAGCGCGTGGGTAAAGCGAGGAATGAGATGGGGTATGCGGAATAATGTGGGAAAACTAGGTAAGAAACCCCCCCCCCCCCCCCCCCCCCCCCTGAGTGCCAATCGCCCGGCACAGGCACTTCAGCGGCTCCATAATGCGGCGACAGGTCCGCGATAAGGCCTGAACACCAGGACCGCATTCTCGTCAGGGTTGACCCTTATGGTGACCAAAGGCTAGGTGGTGAGGCCCATAAAGAACTGATGGTTGTGGGACTGGTGAGAAGGCGACCGTTAACAGCGTGTCAGCTGTGCACCAGGATTATGTGCCGTCAGAATATGGTGGGGTATTGGAGTCAGCGCCGCCGCAACCGCCGGATCAGATCGTATACATTTCAGAAGGGCTGCTGCCCTCATTGATGAAGATTGAAACCAGGCCCCCAGCACTGATTGAAAGGCGCGGGGATGAGGCGGGGCATACAACCCAGTTATCAATGATCGCCACAGTAACCCTTGCGCAGGTAGGTTGGGGCCGCCTGGCGCGTCACATGGGGAGCGCGGTGGCCGGCTGATTTCACATTAGTTACTGGCGACAGAAGAGAGTAATAGTGAT
>Ga0179593_1575451_pt1 | contig 13473 bp, 17 predicted proteins | sample CZODoug2_1_08_16_FD_185931 | JGI IMG/M metagenome (GOLD analysis project Ga0179593, IMG submission 185931) | Vadose zone soil fungal communities from Angelo Coast Range Reserve, California, USA - CZODoug2_1_08_16fungal (PacBio error correction) | ecosystem: Environmental > Terrestrial > Soil >... | reverse complement strand
TAATTAGTTTCCCTTTCCTGCGCCTCCAAGGTAGTCGATTCCGTTCCCCGGTGCGCCATAAAGATACGGGGGTGGACTTCGGCCTTTTTGGTAGGTGTCCGAGACTTGCTCAGTCTTCTGACTCCGATCGCCCGCTTCATCTGACTTTTGCCTTCGGGGTGTGCCGGCAGGTATTCCAGCGCCTCGGTCGGTCTTCATGCTCCCGAACAGGAGTGCCTGAAGACCCCTGTCCTCCTCTTTTCCTTTGAGTTTTTTTGAGGTTCTTTTGTAATGTCATGTAGTTCTCCACCTCGTTCTCCCCAGATAGGACCTCATCGTGCTGTGTCCAAGGAATTTTAATAGATCATCTCTCCCCGCAGGCAATCCGCTCGTGCACGACATCTCCATAGTCTTCTTTATTTTGCTTTGCTTCCCCCTTTGACTGGGGATGGAGAGTCCGCTTCTCTTTATTGCTTTGGCGACGGTGACCCATTCTTTCTCGAGCCCCCCGAGTCGCATCTGCACACGCTTGTGCTCCCCCGGCGAGCACTCATGAGGGCTAGGCTCTGGTTCCCCTCCTCCCCCCTATGTAGAGGCTTCGTGTCTTTTTCTCTCCCCGACGTGGACAACCCCTTCCCGACGGACCGGGGCCCTTGAGCTTCCCAGCCTGACCCCCGTGCTGCTCTTTTCAGGCAGACCCAGGTCGAAGGCGTCTACACTCGAGTACCACTTTTCCCGCTTCGAACGGCTATCAAGTTTTTTCCCTTTCGCTTTAAGGTTCATTGGCCCCTAGAGACCGCCCTCTTCCTTTTCTTAGAATTTCTTGGTTTTCATTCAACTCCGGGCGCTTCGCCTTTGTTTCTTCTTCTCTCCCCCCCTCGTTGTTGTTGTGTCTTTGAGATTTACAACCAATCGGCCTCAGCCGCCCTTTTTCTGGTGAATGGTGACCCCCAAACCCCGTTTCCTCCCTTTTCCTGCACTCTCGAGTCGAATCATACCGCATTGCAGAAAGTTTCTTTATTTCGGTCCGCAGCGTTCGCAGTGTACCTTCTTCTTATCGGCCGCTTCGACATTTCATATTTAGAAGGCCCCCGGATTTCTGGCGTCCGCGTGTACGTCGGTGTTCAGGGCCTTCGTTCAGTCAGGAACCGAGAGACACCTTCTATGGGATTTGTCGTTCAGGGATCCTATCTCCTGATAGTGTGATCCGTAGACAGCACGCGGTTCTCCGAGGGCGCTAGATTTTCTTATCGAATCATAACCGTCTCCGCATGCAACAGGTCGGTCCTCGCCACCCGTCCGGCGCACTTTTTCGCCGCGAAAGATTTCGCTATTGCTTTATATCGACTCTTTTTGCCCGGAGTCATAGCCCTTCGAATGGAGAGCACTATGTTCGTTCGTCTTCGCACTTTTCCCCTCAACAGCAGACGCGAACTTTTTTCCGAATTCCCCTCCCTCCTGACCCTCAAGTTGGGAAAACTACTGTCCCTATTTGTTTTTTCCTTCCCCCCGTTGTGTGGCAGGTTTTTTCACCATACCCTTCCCCTTCCCATTCGCTTCCATTGAAAAGCCCCCCTCAACCGGGGCGAGCCATCATCGCAAGAAGTGCTGTAGCGTCTGGATGTCGGAGATTTTCTCCAGTCTCGCTTCCTCCCCGAGTACAGGATTCAAGTTCGATCCCTTTCCCCTTCTTCTTTCGCGAATATGACGACTTGCGATGTGACGATGTCTCTGGACTTTCTTCTCATTCTTTCCTATTACGAAATCTCTAATATGCATTCCCCTCTCCCTATTTGTACGCTTTAGTAGGATTGCCCCCGACCTTTTCTCGCGCTTTCGCTATCGCAGAGTTTTTTGTCCCTTCCTCTTTTTGAAGGATTTTATTTCTTTTTTGCATTGGATCGAGCAATGTCCTTCGTTTCTTGAAAGCAGCTCCCTAATCTCCTCCAGAGGTCGATTTCCCTCTCGCACCTCGATCCGGCGCGCTCCTTCATTATGTTCAATAGTAGCGAACATTCAATCTAGTGGAGGGAGAGACGCAGGCTATATTCTCCTTTTTTCTTTTTATGATGGTGAGCCTCTCCTGCGAACTTGGGGAAGGGTTCTAAGACACGCTTCTTGATTTCTCCTTGGCGAGGGCAGAGTACACACCTGTCGCCGAATTCTGGCCCCAGGCCCTCCCTTCTTGCGCGGACCACATCCTATTTTTTTATAGGAACACGCCTTATTCCGCGCTTTGCCTCAGACGCGAACATACGGCTCCCGAAGCTTTTTTGGCTTCTTCCTGAGATTTTCCCTCAGTTTCCGGCCCTTCGCACGCAGTCTTTTGATCTTCATATGCCTCGGCCGTGAGCTTCTCACGCGTTCATTGACAGACCTGCTCATTTTCGGACCCCCTCCTCTCCTAATGTCCCACACAGGAGCTGCCTCCTTCGCAGTCTATTGCAGGCTGCCTTCCGACTTCCTCTTGGACGATCGCCAGGGATCTTCCGACCGAAACTTTCCTTTCTTGGACTTTTTCCCTCCGTTCAAGCTCTCCGAGACGATTTTGACAGAGAGATTTATTTTTTTCGAGTCGCCTGGTCTGTCTTTTTGCGACGCTTTCTCTCCTATTATTTGCGGGAATACCGTGATTTGAGGAGTTGGCTCTCTACCGCCCTCTCCTTCTTTCCCCCTCTTTGCGAAGGTCGGGAAGGTATTCCCCTTTCTTCCTCCGTTTTTGGCTATTCTCTCTCCCGCTTTTCGGAGCTTCTTGGTTAGGCGTCTGCGTATCGCGATGCGATATCCATTCTTTGGTTAGATCTTGTCTTTCAAATTGGTCAGTGAGACGCTGAGTTTTGGTCCGAGTCCCTGGACCTTTGGCAGCATGGCTCCTTGTTTTGAAGCCGCGGGTGGCCGCCCGACGGGTGCCCTTTTTCAGCTAGTCAGCTCCTTCCCGTGTCTGCTCGAGATTTCTTTCTCCCAGTTTCCGGACGCGTCCGAGATCCTCATTTTTGATCCCGGCTCTTTTTTTGGTGAAAATGGAAAGACCCCCAGCTTCGAGCAGCGCATGGTGAAGCTCGTGTTTCGGTTTTGTCTTTCCTTTTTCACTTTTCTTCAGCTGTCAAGTAATTCTTGCGGCACCCCACCTGGCGCCTTCCTGCTTTGAACCTTTTAAGCGCCGTTTGTTTTTTCGTTTAAATAGACTTTCCCATCTTGGCCTGCGTTCGCGGATGTCGCACTGCGTTTTTTCAACCTCCCTCCCTTTCCACCCCCACCTGACGCGCCGCTCAGGGATGGTTTCCATTTAGGAACCGCGGGCTGGCTATAGAGCCAACTCCCCGATCCCCCTCTCTCTTTCGAGGATATCCCTTCCCCGAATATGAACGACGCGCACCACCATCTGCGTCCGCCCTCTCGATTCTTTTTTTTTGTTGTTTTTCCTTCTTTGGTTGGAGATGTTCTTTTGCTTATCTGGGAGGCCGTTTCTCTTTTTTAACCGGAGTTATTTGATCGGTTGGGGCGGTGTGCTCCTGTTTCCGCCCCCTTGATTTGGATCACCTCTGGGCTCGGTTCCGGACGGCGCCTTCATTGTAGACTGTCTTTACTGGGCCAACCATCCTAAATTTCCTGCCCTCCTCTAAACTTTTCCCTTTTCCCTTTTTCTATTTCAACGCCGAATAAACACATCACACTTCTCTTTTTCTTTTTTGGGCCTCGCTAAGGTGTTTTCCCTTTCCTTGACTTTCTTCCCCCGTGTCGTCCCTACCCAAAGGCAACCCGGACATGCGAGTTCACCATGCGCAAGCTGCTCCTCTCTGGAGTGCATTTCGGCCTTCTCTTTCCCCAAGCTGGACCTTCTCTCTCGCGTCCGCAGCATCCACATCATCAGATTCTTGACCCTTGCCCTCCTTTTGACTGACCTTTCTCGTCACAGTCTTTGAGTGTTCTTTCTTTCGGCCCAATGCGCAGTCACTGGATTTCGAGGAGTCCCCTTTTTTGTTTTTATACCTGCTTCTTCTTGCTGACCAAGTCAAGACCACTTTTTCCTTCCCTTTCTCGCACGAGATAAGAGCCCCCCCCTTCCTCGCTATCTTCTGTCTCGACCGCGCAAGCCTTTCCAGTGGAGAGGGCGGAACTTCACGACGTTGTCATCGACCCCTGCACCGGACTCCCCTCTCTCCCTGAAGCCAGTCCAAAATATTTTCCCTTCCATCCATTAGCCACTCGTCTCCCCTCGCATCGCATATCACCCTATCCGTCCATGACCTCTTTAGAGCCACATCGAGCTGCGACCTCGTTCTTCTCGGTGCTGGATCAGGCTTTCAGGGCCCCGGTTTCCTCTTAGGTCTCCGTAGTCCCATTTCTCTCCCTAAAGAGGCCGCCTTTCGGAGATAGCCGGGACTCCTCTGCCTGCTAGGTTTTTCCCTTCGGCAGGTTTTTTTTTGAAGGTTTGACAGTTAGTAGAATCGATCTCCCTTCCTGATCCTTTTGCCCGGATGATGCGCCCCTCCGCCTCCGCTCCGCTAGTGACCGGCTTTTTTTTCATCGAGGTCTTTTGTCGACTGGAGCCAATCATTCCCCTTCCCCTCGACAGAATTCCGGTTTCGTACCGCCGCATGGGCTCGTCGGCGTGCTAGCGAGGCCTCTGAGTGGACGAATTTTTTTTTCGGTCCATCCACTTCTTGCCTCTTTAAGAGCTCGTCTCCCTTTCTGCGGTGCGCGCTTCTTTCACGTGGACGGCAAAACGTGGTCTTCGTCTTCTTTCCGAGAATTTGATCCTTATAGCCGTCTTCCCGCTGGTACCTTTCTTCGGTTTCTCCTATGTCCCTTTTTTTTGGTCTCCCCCTCCTTCCACCGATGGCGTGGTGGCGCTCCTACTGGTTTTTCCCAAGTCCCTTTTGGCCAAGCATTTTCCACTCATGTTTCTCAGCAGCATCCTCCCCCATTCCCGTCATCTTTCTATGAGGCTCGGCTCGACTCTCAGCTCTTTTTCCAGGCGACGACCCATTCCGAGCCTCTCCAACTCTTTTTCCCAGTTGATTGCTGCGCACGATCTCTTCTTTTGATGGGACGTATCTTTTGTCTCGACGGCGATTCGATCGCCAAGGTCGTCCGGCGGCTTTTTTCGCCCCTTCTTTTGTCGCCTGACTCTCCTGGCTTGACTCCGTCTATGGGATCTCCGGATCCAAGCATTGAATCGAGCCGACGTTCCTCTTGAGCTTCTTTCTCGCCCTGGGGGTGCTGCCTATTGCCCCTCGCGACGGCGGAGTGTCGGAGTTATTCCCTTTCCAGGCGGTTCATAACACTAGTGTTTTCCCTCTCTTGTCCTAGGTCTTCGTTCTTTTTCCGCCTTCGCCCTTCGGCGTTCTGTCCCTCATTTAGTCTCGTTGTCCAGTGAATCCTTGACCCCTTATTGCTCCTCCCCCCCCTTCGACGGCGCAATCCGCTAAGTGCATGTTTCAATTTCCTCGGCGCAACATCCTTTCGCGGTCAATTTTTCTGGAGCGCCAGCGCCCTTTTCATTTTTTCTCGGTGGTACGATTCCATGCACGATCCCCCGAGCGAAGTGCCTCTTTCCCAGAGTGCTGTCGTCCTCCTGCTACCATATACCTTTTTTTTCCCATAGCCATATGAAAAACTTTGTCTTTCTCCCCCCCCCTTCCGAACCCGTTTATCAACGTTCCGCCAGGTCGCCTCTTTCTTTTTTCCTGCGACGACGCTCTTTTCCGACCCCCCCCCTGATTTACTTCTCTCCGAAGAGTCACCAATGCACTTCGTGACCTTTCGACGTTTTTTCGTCTTCAGGTTTCCTTTTTTTTCAGTTTTCTAAATTACGTTTTTTTCCCTTCGGCTTAGATGTTGTAGCATCTCTTTTTTTTTCGACTCCCCCCCCCTTTTTTGAGAGCTCTTCCTCAAACCCTGACTACCGCCGCAGGATTCCTTAACAACCCCCCCTAATCCCTTTTTTTCTCTGCAGAAAGCGTCCCAGACTGAAGATGAGACCTCTCGTAGTTTCGAGCAGATAGCCCCTTGTGTCTTTTCTCGCTTCTTCTTCAGAAGTAGACTGTCGAATTTAAAGATTTCTCCGCCCCATCTCTCGAGCAGTTCTTCCTCAGTGGTAAGTCGAAGAACGGGTTTCCCCTACCAGGCTTTCTCCCTCCTCTAAAATACCTTGATGGCTCGGGACGTTTTTTCTTTTAGTCAGATCGCTTTTTAGTGATCGCCAGCCTAAGATGGGCCGATGCCCGCTATCTTCATCGGGCGCTTGCATGGGCGAGCGAAATTTTATCCAATACTGTATTAACGTCGGTGTCCGTTCCCCATTTCGGCGAAATATTCTAAGGTGCCCGCCGCCTCAAATCTCGCTCCCCACTTTCGTGACGGAGGTTTTATCCCCTGAGATCCTTCCCATCGCGGATAGTAAGAGTATATCTTTTCGTCCACCCGTTTTTTTATTTGAGTGACCCAGCGGCTTTAAAGGGATGGATTCCTCCCCTCTTCAGACGGGACAACTCCCCCCACGCCCCCCCAATCCTTCCTATTGGTTTCTTTTGGTGGCCGGATTCCTCAATTTCCTTGACGGACGCTCGCTCCTTTGAGCACCCCACTGAAGGGCGAGATTTCGCCCCTTTTGAGCGATTCCTTGGTTCAGTGGCTTTCCCCTTCTCTCCTCCCATCAGCGCCCCTCGCGCGGGCGAAGATTCTTTCCCCGGCTTCCCCTTCTTGCAGCGCCTCGACGACCCTTTTGAAGTCTCATGTCTTCAGTAGAGACGTTCGTGCTCTGATGACCCCTCTTAATATTTGTGCAAGCCCCTGTACTTCTTGGTGGGCTGTTTTTCCCTCTTTTGTCAAGATGTCGCTTCTAGCGTCCCTCTCTCTAAGTCATCGCTGTGTGAGGAAAGTGCGGCTTTTGTGGCTTCCTTTTCGCGCTGCTTCTTTTTTAATCTTTGGACCCAGCGCTCTTATTCTTTCGGCCCTCACTCCGCTCTTCAACTATCCGGCTCCAGCGTAAGTTCTTGGACAGAGGATCCTCTACTCTTTTTTTTCCCCTTCTCCTTCCCCGGATGCGCCAGGCTCATATTCTCTTCTTCCCTCTCTGGTTTTAGATCGGCGAGCTTTCTTCCCTTTCCGTGGGAAGAGGGAAAGCATCCCGCTCACCCCTCTCGCCGTGCGCCTTTTCGGTCTCTCGGCGACATGGCGCGAAGTCGGGAAGCCTTCGTTCCCGGTTCTTGACTGAAACCGGCTTTGGGCGCGCCGACGAGCCCTGGTGGTCTCCTCGCAAGGCCTCTTGGCACGCTTCTGGAATCTTCCGCCGTATACGGTTGACTCGATTTCTCCTTTGTCTTTCCCCTCCTGAGCGCGCGATTGCAATTCCCACATTCGCTTTTTCTAACTCTTTCTACCTTAGAGGCTTTTCCTCTCTCCCCGATTTCTTCTCCTTGTTAACAATATGCGCGCCCTCTTCCCTCCCCTCTCCATCGGCGGCACGGCAATTCGGCGATCCTTTCGTCCCCTCCTTTCCTTATCCCGCCCTTTTTTTTCCCCATCACGCGTCTCCCGAGATCCTCGCCCAGCCACGTCCCAGCGCGCCCTCTTGAGGTCTCTGAGATATCGCGCCTTTCTCGGCTAGCGTCCTTTTTTTAGCGGAATAGAATGGCGCCTCCCGGATGTGCGTACTCTGCTCACGTCGATCGCTTACTTGTTTTTCGTCTTCTTCCTTCCCGCCCATTATATTTTGAGTTGCGTTAGCTTGTAGCTTCTCCTCGTAATTCCCTTCTTTTGACCTTTCTCTGATGCGCCGTCGAGCTCGCTCATTTTGCTTCTTCTTTTGGTTCCCCTCTTCCGATGTAACCTTTTTTGGGGGTCGTGTTACTGTAAAAGCAGTTGCTGGCCCGGATAGATTTTTTCTCTCAGTAGCACTCGGTCGCCGCCGGCGGACGTTTTCCGCTCCTTCCAGCCCGGCACTTTCTTGCTCGAGATGTTTTTTTTTTTTTGCCGTTTTTGGACGCCGTCCTCTGATCGGCTCACTCTTGGGATTCCAACGGGGGAGTTTTTTCAGACATGTCTTCTCTCTTTTATGGTTAGCTCGGCCGTTCATGCGGTTTGTCCCTGGTTAGTTCCCTCTTTTCATCAGTTCCCCCTCATTGACTTGCTCCACCTCGCGTTTCCCCCCCTGTTTCGCTGGAACCCGTCCCGCGTTCGGTGTGATGGTTAAGGTTAAACTACTCCTTGCCCCCCTCATTTGGCAAGCGCGGCGGATTTTGCAAACGAGGCGTTGACCCTACCTCCACTCTCCTAACAACACATAAACTGACTCAGACCGGCCTCCCGCTTCGACGCCCTTCTTCTTTAATCGAGCCCCGCCTCCAAACTTCCCTTTGGCCTTTTCCTTGTTTTGACGCATCCTTCCTATGAACCACCGCCGCGTTCCCATCTTCCCCCTTTTTTTACTCCCTCGTGTTGTGGTTGTTGCGATTCGGCGGGTTTCGTCGGTGTTCACTTTCTCCCTCGCTCCGGCCGCTTCAATGACGATTGCGGTTGATCCCGGTGGGTCGGGGCATTCGGTAATCCCGTGAGCACCCGTTTCGCGGCTTTCTCCCATTTGAGTGTTTTAGTAGAATGTCTTTAGTGCAACACGCCTGCTTTCCCGTGACCCCTTGGGCAAGTCGCTTATGTACCGACTACTAGCACATTTTTTTCTCATTCCTGTTCCGTTTCACGGTTCCAGCCGCCAGTAATTGAATTGACGGCTTATTCCTCCCCTGTAGTTTCCCCACACCCGACATTTCCCTCTTTTTGAGCCTCACCATTCCCAGTCCGCTTTTTTACGTTCCCTCCTTCCCCCCCCCCCACACTCGCCGTCCATCACCAAGATGGGATGTCGCCTTCTTCTCTTTCTGCCTCCCATTCGAATCGTAGACGTGCCGATGTCCCTTGCTTTTTCTCCACTTCGCCGCGGCGGCCGCTTGCTTCGTTCCACTCGGGTCCTTCCTCGTTCGATGGCAACGAGATGTTTTCCATCCCTTCCACCTATGGTCGGCGGCATGCTTTCACACAATTTCACAATTCCCCCCCCCCTCAAGCCTTCAGCTACGACTTTACGTACCTGCCCTGATCTCCCTCCCCCAATCGCGATCTCCTCTTTGCTGGACGAGAGACGAGTCCTTCTCCCGCCCGGAGGCCTTCGATGGGCGGGCCTGCCAGACGTCCTTCATCAATGGCACTCTCTCGAGGTTGCTACTCCACGTCTCCCAAAGTTTTTCGTCGCCAGATTTCCCTCACCTTCTCTCCCCTTTTCCTCCCTATCCTCTACAAGGCCACTCGACGCGCTTTCATCACCCTACTACCTCTCTTTTTCCCTTGCTTCCGGTTTGCGGCGTCCTTATTTATGGTCCTACGGAGACGTCTCTTCGATCCCATTTTCTTCCACTGTTTCTCGTAGGATCGCCGTTTTGCCGCCTGCCTTCTCGGATATTCCCTGCATCGGCCGTGCATTTTTTTACAGGTCTAAGGTGGCCTAGACACAGCTCGCTGGTCCCTTACAGCATTTTTGGCCAGGTTATTTTCCCCTCGATCCTTTCTCAGAATTTGCATGAGGTCTGTCGACGGGATGATTCCAAGGGCATGCCCCCCTCCCTAATTCCGTTAAGAGTCGTCGCCGAGGGTCCTTTTCCGTCGAATTCTTTCCAGTCTCCCTTTGTCGCCAGTGACGCCTTTTTCTCGCACAGAGGGAAATACTACCTTTTTTTCTGCAGCCAGTTTCGAACCCCCGAGCCCTCGCCACCGGCTTTCGCTTTTGCGGTTTTTGGAAGCGGACAACCTCGACGTCGGTGATCTCACCCATTTTTCGTTTTTCGATTCGCTCTCTCCTTCGGCGAATACGCGTCTCGCCGGCAAGGCGTCTTTTTATGTCCCCCCCTTTTGCCGGATCGGAGACTTTGAGTCTAATCGTTCTCGGATGCAAGACACTTTTTTTCTAGGCCTTTCTTCCCCTCCTCGATGCTTCTCCCCTCCGCCAAATCCGCTTCCTCACCGTCAGCTTCTATGCTTCCCCTCTCCGAACCCCTTTCTTTTTTCCGACCTCTGCGCGAGAAGTGGCGTCGTCCGCCCGACGCCATATCTCCCTATGTTCTATGGGCACTTTCTTGCCCCCCCCTCCACGTTTAGTACTTTGTCTGCAGATCTTAGTCCGCGCGAGACTCGTTCAATTTTTGCAATCAGCCGTGTTTTGTGCGACTGATTGTAGCACTCCTTTCATGTGCTTTTAGGGGATCGTTTCTCCTGACATAGATGGGTCGCCGCTAGCTCGGGTCATTTCCCTTTGTGTTTATTCTCCCCCGATTTACCCCGAGCTCATGCGTTTTTTTTCTTGATGTATCTACACGGGTGCCGCTAAAACAATAGGCGAGATGTGTTTTTTCCCGTTTTTTTTCCTCGTTAATTGTGACTACCGAAGCGTTATTGCTCCCTTCGCTATGGAGAAGCTTTTTGTCCCATTCTTCTGTCTCGACCACCCGGCGAAATCCCTCCTCTCACTCTCGATCCCTTTTTTCCTCGGCGATTGAAATCCTAGCTTTATGTTTCGCGCGGGGATGGGCTTTCCTCTCCTCTAAATGTTTCCTGCTGGCAGACGGGATAGTCCATGCTTCTCCATCGACTGATGTCATCCGTTAACCATTCTCTGTAGGCCAGCACCTAGATCCCTCTTACGGCGCCGTCGCCATCCGTTTTTTGTGGTTCTGAGTCGTCGTTCGCCGCCCCTGCTTTTCGACGGAAAGAGGCCTTTCCCCTGATTCCTCCGAGAGGGCTGCGACTTCCCACCACTTCCTCCGTCCGCTAATTCAGATAGAAGCCTGTAATCAATGCGTCCTCGCTAAAGTTCCATCCCTATCTTTTTGTGCTTTTCTTTGCCTCTCAGGTCGAACGTGCTTCCCGGCGATTAGTGGAGATTTGTCCCCCCCAGATTTTTCTCACAATCGGGCTTTCTTTTTGATCCCTCTATTTTCCTCAGTTGTTGTTTTTTCTTATTCCTCCCCCAGTGAGAGAAGCCCGTGATGTACCGAAAACCCCAGCCCTTTTATCGGTTCTTTCTGGTGAATGTCCCTTACCGAATCTTTAGGATTCCCGCACTTATTCCCCAGAGGCGGATTGTTCCCTTCGGCTCTGTTTATCACGCCGATACCTTTCCCGAATAAGAGGAGCATCCCCCCCTCTTAGAGTAGGACGGACTTTCCGTTCTTTTGAAGATTGCCCCCTGGTAAAGGAGGCCGCCGTGAAGCCCCCATTCTACCCTTCCCCTTTCTTGCGGATTTTTTTTTTAGTGTATCTAGGTTCGAAGATCGCATGTCTAATCCCCTCCCTACAGACCGCGGGCGATGCGCTTCTGCGGCTCTTCCTTCGAGGACATTGAGCACAATTCTTTCCTCCCGGCCTGTCTAGCGCCACACCCCCCTGGCTTCCTCCACTGACGGCAGATGTTTCCCTCCGACGATGCCCCCACTTGGTTTTTCACTGGAAGGCCCTTCGCCGCCCGAGTTTTCCTCTGGAATCGTCGTATTCTACCAACCGTTTGCCCAGCATCCACTCCCCTTCTGCCCTTTGTGAGGACATTAACGTTCCTCCTTTCCCCGGAATGAATTTTCACAAGCGCGCTATGTTCGAGATTTTTTTTTTGGCCGGATCACATCAATCCACCGCAGGCCTGCATCGATTTTTCAAGACAGACGCCCGACCTACCCGATCGAGCGTCTCTGGTTCTCTCTTCTTGATATTTCTATAAACTCAAGGCGAAGGAGAATCCTCGGATTCTGGTACAGGCTTTTTGATCCTCCCTCCTCTTGGAGATTTTCTGGGTCTCGCTACGACCGAAGATCTGCTCCAGGACCCCCCCCCCTCTTGCTCCCCCCCCTTCCCTCGACCTTTTTCTGATGCGTCGGTCCGTTCATGTCCTGAATCCTCTTCCAGATGTAGAGACTACGCTGTTGTTCGATCCTCCCCCCTCAAGCCTAGACCTCGGACGGTGAGTTTGAATGCGGCTGGCGGCGTCCCCTTGCATTCATCTCGAGCTTTTTCGGCTTCTAGACTGATCGCCTCCACCGCAAGCACTCCATCTTTCCCGCTTCACGGCTGACAGAGCTGGTCCCTCTTCCGACCTTTCAATCAGAGACGGCGCGCGAAGGCTCCCCCGATCCCCCCTGTTTCTTCCCTCGACGTTGGCTCGGGGAGCAGAGCTTTCCCCAAGCTTCTATAAATTCCTCCTTGGTCTTTCCCTTGCGAAAGGTCTGGAAGGCATGAGACCCGGTCCCGAAGGTCTACCCCAGTCACCCTCCCCCCCACTTTGATAAGGTACTGCACGATTGGTCCGAGCCGACCCAGGTTTCGACTAGAAACGGCCTTGGGAGGCTCGATCCTCTGAGCAGCTTGGTCCCGCCCGATTTCGAACCCCTTTAATCGCTAGCGCTATTTTGGCCCCCCCCTCCAATAACGACGAAGGTTTCTCACGCAGTTTTTCGGTTGTGATTCGGGCCATCTCTTCTAATCCTGTTCAACTCCACTCTGCCTGAAGCAGCTTACTTCCCTGGACAGGCGATTCCGCTCGGCGTTTCCGATCTTTCCTTTCTTTGTTCGCGATCTCGCAGGAGACTCCCTGAGATCCTCCTGACAGTCCAGGTGAACCGCCTCTTTTAGAAAATAGAGAGGGATCGCGAATCGCTCTTGGGATTCTTCTTTCCTATGAGTCTGCGACGAGTAGAATTCCCGGGTCCGGCTCTCAAGGTTTTTTTGACGTGATTTCCCCTCTCGGTCCTTTCCTCGATGATTTCCAGGACGTCGCAGGCCGTCCCATTTCGAGCCGTCCGCGCTCGAGTTTGTTACGCTAGGAACCGATTTCGCTAGCTTTGGAACAGCATCTTGCGTCTCTCTTTTGCGCTTCCGCGTGGCGGCGTGCCGAGTGCGAGACCAACCTCTCTCCGCTCCCCCTCCGGTGTTGGTGACGTCTTGCAACCAGCGCTCTTCTCGGCGAGTCCCTTTTGGCTCTTTTTTTTTTCATGACGATACCTCGCCTACGTTCATGGCTCCCCTCCCTGCCTTATCGGCCACTTCTTTTTTGGCCTTGCGAAGAAGAGATACGGTTTCCATTTGGTTTATAACGGCGAGTTTTTTGCCCCTCAATGAATCCAGCCTTCCTTCCTGTTGGTTGAAGCTCGTTCTCGTTCTTCTTTTTAGTCGCCCTTTTTTTGGAGGAGATAATAGTAAATGACTTGAAGTTCCCCGTGCCCTTCCCTTACTTTTCAAGGCAGAGCCCCCCGTAGGTTAGGAGTGGTTTTCCCCCTGGCCAGTTGGCACCCTCGTTTCTTTTTTTTGTTCGTCGTAACTGAGGATTGTTTTGCCCTCACCATTCTACCCCCCACTTTCTTCCCGGCCGAGCTTGGTGATCCGTTCTTCTGGTATTTCCCAAATTCACTTCGTCGTCCCCATAATGATACGCTCCTCCTCCGAATCCCCCTGACGCGC
>Ga0179593_1200574_pt1 | contig 13473 bp, 18 predicted proteins | sample CZODoug2_1_08_16_FD_185931 | JGI IMG/M metagenome (GOLD analysis project Ga0179593, IMG submission 185931) | Vadose zone soil fungal communities from Angelo Coast Range Reserve, California, USA - CZODoug2_1_08_16fungal (PacBio error correction) | ecosystem: Environmental > Terrestrial > Soil >... | reverse complement strand
TTCACTGCAGCACGAATCGAGCAACGCTCGTCCTCTCATTGTTTTGCATGAACTCAATTTTTTTCCCCCTCTGCATGTCAGATTTTTTTCTTATTCGGGATACTTCCTTTCCTCTTTCCTTTGTCGGATTCAGATGCGCTTTGGACAAGGACTCCGGCATACGACCCTTCTCACCAATGAATGTTTTTTTTGGTACTTACTTCCTTTCTTCTCGGATTCACGTGATCTCCCTCTCCCTTCCTTTCGACAATAAGCCGGCAGTGCGTTTTAGAGTCTCCTCCTCATCGATCCCAACCTGTTATGTGTGTACCATGCTTGGATATTTTGCATCGCGCCAACTTTTTCCCTATACTTTCTCTCTTGCACACGTGCTTCCCCCTTGAGTTTACACAGCTTTCCTTCTTTTTCATACCTCTTCGTTGAACCGGGATTTGTTGGAATACCCTCTTTTTCGACACTCGTGCGTCCAATTCTGATTATTTCCTTTTCAGTTCCAGTTTCGACCTCCCCCCCCCCCCCTTTTCAACCACTTTGACTCTCCTTTCCCTTTCATTTCAGCAACTTTGCCATCCTCTTCATCCTCCGGTCTCCTCTTTCACGAGCTCAAAAGCTAGCTTATTGAGTCCTTTTCCCTTTTTCCAGGCTCCTGCTGTTTAGATAGTGCTCTGTCTGTAGCATTTCCGCGCGGCACTGTTTACTCCCCTGGCGAGACAAGATTTTCTCCCTCTCCAAATTCGACTTGACCCATCCTTCTTGCTTTCGCCGAGTCTTAACAGAAACTCCCACTTCTTTTCTTCCCTCATCTTCATCTCCATTTCTTCATTGCATAACTGAGGTTGATGTTTTGACTCCTGCATTCAGATTAGCTCATCCCTTTTCCCTAGTCATTGGGTTTTGGTTCACTCCTTTCCTTTGATCACTTACCTACCAAGGTCTGACTGGTTCTTCCTTTGGTTCTTTTGTGACCCGCCAAAGGCTGCGTTCACCTTTCCATTTTTTCGCCGCTTCTTCAGCAGTCCTTGGATGTGACTTCCATCCACAAGGATCGTCACAGAAGAACCCAGTGTGATCTTTTCTCCCCTGGCCTGCGCCTCGCACTGGGTTTTTCTCCTTCCACAAAAAATTGCACGACGCGCGTTTCTTTTCTTCTCCCCAAATTTCGGATTTACCGCCCTATGAAGGGTCGCTTCTTATGAAGCCACTTTTTTTCAGGTTTGTTTTAAAACGCCTTTTCCTCATTTCGCGTGGGGTGATAGCACTATGCGGGTAGCTGCTTCCTACATCCTATTTTTTCCCCTTTTTTCTTTCTACTTGACGGCATGGCGATTCCCCCCTTTCCTCCTTGTTCCGATGGTTTTGACATAAATGGCCACGATCTCCCATGTGGGAAGGTCTGCGGCCTTCCCACTGAGTTATTTTTTTCGATTTTTCGTGTTTTCTTAGAAAGATGCCTCTCCCTCTCTAATGGCTAGTAAGCCACCAGTCCGTGGAGTCTCATATTTTCTCTCTGCTGATTCGCTTGACGATTCGACGTCTTTTAAATATTACGATCTAACTGTTTGCCGCGCAGTGTCCCCCCCCCTAGGTTTGATGTTTTCTGTCAGCAAAAGCATGCTTTATTTTCGTTTGTACCACTGAAGAGGGTCACATTTGTTTATTTCTTTCGTTGCTCCAGGATGATCTGGTAGACATTGTTTTCCTTCTTCTTTTGCCAGTCCGCCGCGGACTCCCCCCTTCCCAGTCGGTTTACGAATGTTGAGCTCTTTTTGAGCTCTCTGTTTTTGCCATTCACTTTTTTTGTATTTCTTTTCCTATAATCTCCTAGATTTGCCCGCGCTGCTCCTTCTTTTGTCTCCTTTTTTTCGTTTACAACAAAGTCCTTCCACGAACAGGGGCTGAAGTTGAATACTCCACTCGTTATTTTCCCCCCCCAGGAAGTCCAGGCGGTCTTCCTCAACCTCGAAGAAAGAACGGCGGCCTTCTCCTGCACTCTTCCCCCCCGACCACGCACTCATAGTCCCCCGTGCAAAGGACTCCTTTTTTCTTCCTTTGAGAAGGCTCTAAATGAACTTGCTTGCAATTTCCCTATCAGGGCTGCCTCCCCCCCTTCTACCCTGCAATCCCATAGCTCCAATTCCCCCCTCTTTCTTTTCTCCAAGCATGGGATTGAACTACGATATAGGTGCAAAGACAGACTTTTTCTCTCCTCCCCCGTAGACATTATTATACAAGGAAAGTTTAATCTCTGTTTAGTTTCTTCGTCATTATCTTCCTAATCCTATCAAGGCTAGCCCCCGCCTTCCACCCTGACCCCTTGACGGAATAAACACTCCCTTTTTCTCACTCCGACCGGAAATAGAGACCTCTTCCTTGAAGTGTTATATCTTCTCCTTATAATGAACTTCACGTTCGTTTTTCTTCCAAACCGTATGTTGACCACCCTCGCTGCATTTTTTTTCCTCCGCTTCTTGAAACGTCTGTTAAAACTTGTTTCAACGCCAACCCTCCCTCATTCTGTCTGGGATGGTAGAATTCCTGCTTTTTCTACCTCTTGTTGGGTATAGAAGATTGATACCCCCCCTACCTAATCTCTAGAGTTTATGTTGACATAGTTTCTTTACTGTGTCGTTTTTTTGCGAATCTTTCCCCCCCCCACCCCCACTTTCTTTATCCAAGCGGGGCCAGGGGCACGTTTCGCCATCCAGACTGAGAAGACCTTTCCTCGACGAGTTTGATACACCCACTTTATCCTTCATTAGCGATTTTTTTTTACGTCGGAGGCCCTGTACCCCCCCCCCCTTGTGACCTTACGCCAGCGTTTGATGACTTCCCAGTACGTTTTCTCTTGGTGATGAGTAGGATCATTCCTCCCTCCCCTAATTTTGAGATTCAACCTGTTGTTCCTATTTTCGACTGTTTCTTTTCAGTGACAGTTCTTGTCCTTGCCTGATCCTCCTTTGATGTGACAACAAAATTTTTCCCCCCAATCTCTTTGTTTCATTTTCTTATGTTATTTGCTGTTTATACGGTTTTATGAAGCCCTACCTTTTAACAGTGGCAGACCCCCTGCAATTTCTTCCCCTTCTCAGTATCACTGACTTTTTTTCGCCTCCTTCTGTGAGGTTTTTGTATGATTTTTCCCCTTCTTTTTTGTCCTACGTTTCTCCATATTTGCAGTTACTTATTACCTTTCCCTTTCCTTCCGATCCATTCGTTGTTTTTAAAAGCCGGAGAACCCGCCTTGTCCCGGCTTATGGTGTATTCAGTGTGTCTCTTTTTCGCTTGTCTCTTTGCCTACAAGGACGAGCCCAGTAATCTCGAACTGCGCCGCACGCGATGATCTGATCGGACCGCAAGAGCTTCCCCCCCTCCTCCAGAGGCTTTGTTCAGCCGAGCGACCCCGGCTAATGAATTTTTATTCCTTTCAGTCGTGTTTTTTCTTTACGAGTCCCTTGGTTTCAACCCCCAAGTTGACGAAATGAAAACCTCCCCTCTTGCTGCCCGGAAGTGCTCACCCCATTCCAGCTTCATACACCCTCCCCATTTCCCTTCCTTCGTTGGATCGCGCGCCGATCACACGTCTGTGGTTTTTCTCGCTCCTCATGAGTATGTGAAAGATTACCCAGACCGTCAGAAGAAAGTCAATCTTCTCCCTCCTTCTCCCAAAAGATTATTTAAACACCTTATTTGTGGAAGTCAGTCTTCCCCTCTCTCTCTTTCTTTCGTTTCTTCTGCGCAGCTTTATTGCCCGCGATAACCCCCGTTATTGATGGTTTTCTTTTATCCGCAGATTCACCCTCATTTCGGGTTCGTGTGTCCCTTTCCCACAAGTTCTCATCCCCTCCTTGAACAGATTCGTTGCCCATGTTGAATTTTGACTCTTTCTTTTCCTGTTGGCCGTCAATTCTCCCACTGCCTGAGATAACTGAAGACGTTCTGGTTTCGTCTCCGATACCACGGTTGTCGTCTTTCTTAACGATCTTTGTACATCTCGTCTAACTTTTTAAAGAACCCCTTTCTTTTCCCCTTTTCATGGTTTTTCTTCGCATCGCTGACAAATTCGTTGAATGTGGGAGGTTTCTCTTTTTTCTCCTCCCCCACTTCCCTTGCGGCGCCTTTTTTTCAGTTTCCCCCCCAAGCTGATTTTCCTATCTACGTCGTCCAGTTCAGTTAAATTTGGTTCTGTCGTTGATACGAGTTTCGTTGTCGTTTCCATCCACTTCCTGCCTCTTCCAATCCTTTCTGAGATGACCAGATTTTCCCTCCCCCTTTTTCCCGGCGTGTTAAGAATTTTGCGCCAAAACCACCTGTCTTTTGTTCCCCATCTTAGTTTTCGGGACTTTGAGATGAACCAGGATTCCCCTGGTCCCTCCGCGCGAGAATTTATGAATTGAGTTCCCTTCCAATCATTCATCACCTGCCTGGTAGCCTATTTCGATCTAAGGTTATGTCCCTGTCCATTTGGTCGTGGGAGTTTCTTCCCTTAAGGTTTTGCAGACCTCTTCTTTTTTTCTTTCTTTTGAGACCATCAGCTTTTTTTGATTGACGATTGAGGCCTCTTCCAGCCGGAAACTTTGATGAGATGAGAAAATGATACGTGCACTGAGCTCTCTCACGCGCTTCCTGGTCCTGGTGGTTTTTATGTAATCATCTTTTTTTCTGGCTCGTTATTCAAGCGAGATCACCGTGTTCCTCTAGCTTGAAACCAGTGAGCGTCGATTTGAGTCGAAGTCGTGTCAGACTTGAGACTGGATTCGAAACTGGATAAACCCGTTCCCCCCCCCACGTCCTGAAGCCTGGTTTTGAAGAAAGTTTTCGAGCTCACACTCCCTTGTGTTTTTATTCACCCCTCCTTTTTCAACTGTCCAGTTTATAATGTTTTAAATTACCTTAGATTGCCCCCCCTTCTTCGGGAAGGATGTCTTGTTCTTTCTCATACGAGTATAATTGACTCCCACTTTCTTTCTCTTAAGATTCCTCATTTCCAAAAGGGCCCCACCCTTTTTATCTGATGCGCTTGACGATGACTATACTGCGCTGACACGTTCCTTTCAGCTTCGAGATTCTTTGAACTGTGAATAAGTGGAAGAATTCATGACAGTCCTTCAACAGCAACCATCTTGATTTGAATAGAATTTTTATGTCTCCTTCTTTTTCTCCTTCCCTTCATTGAATTCTTTGATTGTTTCAATCTCTACTTTCTATCACTGCGCAGGGCGTTTCCGAAAAACTTCTCCAGTGAGTATGCTCGTGGAGTAATGGGAAACCTTGATGAACGGAAGTTTTGAACCTTTTCTGTGTTTTTCCCTATTTCTTCTCTTTATCATCCTTTGTTAGCTCTGAGATAAATTCCTTCAGCAAGTCCATTTAGTTAGAAAGATATATCGGGTTTGCATGAACTTCCTTTTTGCTCTGCCGATGGAATGCATTTTTCGTCGAAATGCGACGTGACACTAAATTGGAATCTGCACAGAGTTACGGCATTCTTCTTTTTGAGCATTAACTTCCCTAAGCCCTGGCTTTTTCCCCCCTCAATCGGGTGCTTTAGGAATTGCAGGATATCTTCTTCAAAACCCGATCTTTTGAAGCTTTCTTCACTTTCTTTAGTGCTTATTATCTCTTTTTTTTCTTCCTTTTACAATCGCTACCACCCTGTTTTACCTTTCCGGTTGCTTGGTATCTAGAATTGCCTTTTTGAGAACTATACTCTTGTTGATGACTGTAAAAAGAGGTCATCGATTCTTTCCACTACATGATTTTCCTTCCTTTGAGAAAGTGCAGTTGCAAGGGATGGGTTGACTCAACTAACTTTTTGTTTGCTCTCCAATCTGATTTCGAAATTAGGCTACTTTTTTCTGTGTGAAGTTCCGTTTCGACTGCCCTTCAATTCCAGCTACTGCTCTCCCTTTAATATCATTTTCCTCCTCTGTTCACATTTGAGATCTGTCTTCTCTCACAGTATCTGCTTTGAGAATAGATTCCAAGGAATGACTTCGCTCTTGTACTCTCGTCAGGGTTCGTAGAATTAGACCCAGCCGTCAAAAGTTACTCGTGGAGCTTTTCACCGCTGTTTCGCGACACCCTTGATTATCTCCTCCGTAGTCAGTCTACAGTTGCTTTCTTCAGAACCAGCACCCCAGATTTCATTCCACGTCATCGGATACCCTTCCCCTCAGGTGATGAAATATGATTGAATGGGGGCTCCTTCACAGCACCGTTTTTGTCCATTCTGAGCCCTTTGACTCCGGTATTCCTTCCCTCCCAAGCAGGTCCCCCCTGGCTGTTGTTTTAGGAAATTTCTTCCGCCCCCTTGACCCCCACAAGGATGGCACCCTAGACGTGATTTCTCCCTTTCCTTGGATGAAGCACGACTCTTTAGTACCACAGAAGAACCCTGTGTTTTTTGATTTCAGTAATAATTCTCCTTTTCTCCCTTGCGTTTGTAGAATGAAACCCACAAACGCAGACTCGCGGCGATTTTTCGGGTACACAAGCTGCCCCGCCACTCTCTCCTTCTTGGAGGCTGATGAGATGCAGGTGCTTCTAGGTTGTGTAACAACTCTTTTTTCCTATATTTTGTAGCGTTTTTGGCCGCCCTCCTCAGCTTTTGGAACCGAAATCTTCTTTTTTTTTTTCTTTGCGACTTGCGACACCTTTCCAGAGTTGAGCCTCCCCTCCTCATGGCATCGATTGGTACCTTCGGTTCATTTCCCTGTTTCTAATTCCTCCAATGTGACTTCTTTAATTTTTCGGCTATCTCCTCCTGACCTTTATGTGTTACTTCGTTTGAATACGTGCGCACAGATTAACGATCACCACTAATGGATTATTAGTCACAGCTGGTTGCGTTAATTCCTCTCTTTTCATATCCTCGGATTCGTCTCATATTTATTGATGCCCTGATTTTCAAATATTTCCTCTTTTTCTTCATGATCCATCGAGGATTCCTTCCCCCCCTTTTTTATCGAGCATTTTCCCTTCCCATTCGTTAATTTGTGTTAGGAGTGTCGTGCCAAGCTTCCCTTGGTTGTATACCTTTTGTTCTGTCCTTCTCCCATGGATGGTACCCTGATTCAATCTTGCCCTTTCCGCCCGCGACGAAACTATTTTTTCTCTTTTTTTTGCTCTCTCTGTCCTGTTACCTTTTTCTTTTTATGAGCTCTTTCATTTTTCCCCCTTCTAATCAATCGTTTGTCTCCCCCCTTTCCTCCTTTATTTGGCGCTCCTTTGAGCAATTTTTTCAATCGACCCTACGAACAGGGTTGACCCTGCGATGACAATCGTATTTTTTCTTTTTTCCACCCACTGTTTTCTGACTTGAAGTCCTCTCCTCGCATTCAGAATTCTCTTTCCGTCGCCCAACCTTTCCATAAAGGCCCCATCTTCCCCCCCATCTACTTGCCCAACCGAAGCAGTGATACGGACTTCTCCTCCCTGGCTTCCCATGTCTATGTTCAGGGCTTTCCCCTGAGAGCCCCTCACCCCATTCCCCCCCCACTTCAGCTGCTTGGGTGAAGGTATGGACTCAGCTACTCTGCTCCGGCCCTACCCCTCCTGTTTTTCCTAAGAGTCTGAATCTGCGACCTGTTTCATTTCCTTCCTTTTACGTTATGTAGGGAATGAACATTAAATCCCGTTTTTCCACCTTCCACTCCTTATCAAGCCTTCCGCCTTTCCCACTTTGACAGTTTCGCACCTCCCATTCTTATGCTTTCAGACGTCCTCATGTCTCCACCTTAGCGACGCCAGTACACTTCCATTCTTGATGAAACCACAGTAATGGTACCCCTTTTGCCGTTTTTTTCTTTCTGGTGCATCTGAGTTCTTTTCACCTTCCAAGAGTATTAATTTTTGGGCAACCCTTTTTCCCCCCTCTAAGAATTTGGTGGTTATAGAAGATCTTTCTCTTTCTCCTCTTCCGTTGTTTTTTTTCTAGCTCTTCCCCCGCTCATCCCCTCTCTCTCGTTTCATGTTGCCCTCCTGTCGCTGCGTCTTTTTTTTGTCGTGCAACTCGACAACCCCCCGGCCACGCAAAGCTGGTCGGTAATTTTTTTCTCTACCATCCCCTCTTTCCTTTTCCTTTTGGTGGCGAGATACACCCCAATTTCCCGAATTCCCTTCTTGGTCATTCCTGTAGTGCTCAACCTTCCCCCCCGTTTTGTACTTCAGTCCAGTGGGTGGCTGACTCATTTCTTTTTGTTTCAGTTGAGCTTACTTTCCCTTCCCTTCTTACCCTCCCACGTCCCGTATAAGGAAAACTGTTTTGCGTTCTAAGTCTTTCTTCTGCGTCTTAGCCCCCTTCTTTGAAGGAGAAGGTAAGTCTGATGTCGGTTTTCCAATCCCTTCTTTTATCTCTCTGGGATTGTCTCTTTCTTTATTCTGTGTTTTTGTTTTCGGCAGCACTGATCCCAATTTGGCCCCCACTAGAAGCTTTCCGTATCCCTTGCTCTTTTGCGCCGTATACTCTTTTCTTTGTTCTTTTGTTTGTTTTTCCATGGTTTTCTTGTTTCCTCAGGCCCTTCCGTTCTTTTTCTTTTTTTATTACTTCCTGCCTTCCGGATCCATTTTTCGCAAAAAACACAAAAAACAAAAAAAAAAAAAAAAGGCTTGAGAGAAAACAAAACCCCCCCTCACCCACGACTTTTCTACCTTCTTTTTCATGTTTGTAGTTTCGTCCTCCTTTCGCCTTTTGATCTGCACCGCCTTCCTGGCTCAGCGATGATATGAAAAAAAAAACCACGGAGGGCAACTTTCAGAGCTACAGTCCCTCACTGCCGGACATTCAAAAGGGCTCTCCCCCTTTCCGCATTTCTTTGAGGGCTTTCTCGGTAGGTCACTTTCTCCTTCTGGGACAAACTTTGAGAAAACTGACCGATCGCTGGCGCCACTCCTTACACCTACCTTTTTCTGTCTAGTACACCCCCTCCAACACATAATTTTTTGATCGACGCGAGATAACCAGGGTGTAGTCCTCATCAGCTCCGCTGAGAACGTGTCAAAGACTTGAACTCATCCAGTTCCTCCCCTCTCAAGCGAATCCGCTTCCTTTCTCGAGTATTCCCTGCAACCCGGAAGATTTTTTCCCCGTTTCAACGATAAATTTTTCTAGTCTTCTCGTCTAAGTATTAGAAGAGATGTGCAACTCTAACCAACATAACGGCTGATGGAGTCTTAGCCGCACCCTCACGCATGAAGGGTTTGAGATCGTGCAATTGCAAAATTTTTCTTCCTTTGCCCCTAATTAGTGCACGCATCGATGTCATTCACTGAGTTTCCTGTAGCTAGCCCTCGTCAAGTCGCCCAAGACGGACAGTTCTTCAGTTGGTGTTTGGTCTTGGGGGGGGGGTTTTTTTTTTTTTTTTTTCCCCAGTCAGAGATAGGTTATTTTTCCTCATCAGGTTTCTTTTCTTCCTCTCTTCCAACCGAGTTTCCCTCACCCAACCTACCGGCCTTTTTCCTCGCTCCACTTTGTTTTGAATGCATGGAGGTTTGGGTTGTCCCGCCGACAATCTTCCGCGCTTCCTCCAAGTCTTCCTGTATACAACCAGGTCGAGGCAATCCTACTTTCCTCATCCCGTACCGTGTTAGTATTCTCGCTCCCCCCCTGTTTTTTCGTAAACACAGGCTTCCATCGTCCTAGCTTACTTTGCGTTTTTCGTGGCGGTTTCTTTTGCACCCCCACCCCCTACGTGTCCCAAGCTGTTTTTTCGGACGTGAGCCGTCCGGATTCAATTGTACGATCCCGAGACGTTGGTTGCTCCTTCCTCATTCCCATTCCTTTTCTCACCGTTTCTTGAGTCTATTCTAAGGTTGGCCAGTGAAATCCGTTTTCTTGTGATTTTTTTTTTCAAAAGTTTAGAAGACAGATTTTTTGGTCCTCGACCACGATTGGGATCTTCTTTCTTGCGACCTTCTTCTTCCACTTCCGCTTTTTCATCCGTTCCCTGAGCGCTCGCCAGCGTTCACTTGGTGGTTTGGGTATGCTCCCTGAAGTCCGACGCTTGAGCTTCGTTCTCAGGCTCTCACTGATATGTTTTTTCTTAAAGTCCTTATTCTTGAGCTCAAGCGTTCTTCCGCCCTCTGTTAGCATGGCGTCGAAATGGAAAAACCTACGGAACCCAGTCTCTACTCGGGCGCTCACTGAGTGTAGAGCAACTCCCCTTGTTCTTTCGCAACCTCACTTTTTTTCCCACTTTTAAGCGGAGAAAACTTCCCTTTTTACCTGTATTTGAATCGCTGAGGTCTTGTTTGGACTCTATACGAAGTATACCTTGCGCCCCTTTTTTTCTTCGGGTAGTCCCCTCTGGCCCCCTTTTCAACACCTAAGGTGTCTTAGCGATTGTAGGAAGATGTCTCTCTACTCAGCGCACGCAAGTCTTATTTTAACTTCCGTAGATCTTTCCCCCTTTTTGCCTCGTGTTTATTCTGGCGTAAGGACAACGCTTTTCACCTCTTTGTTGTTTTTATCGCCGATATGTTTTTGAAATCTTTTCCGGTCTCTTACTGAACAGTCTATCTGTCACTGCCAACGATCCGATTAAAATTTTTCTCTTTTCTCACGGAGAATGCGACAGTCCCCTTTATGCCAGCTTTGCGAGTATTCTCCCGGTTGGTTTTCCTTTGCACCCCCTTTTTTGAAAGAGTTGATTCCCTAAAGTGTTTCTTTCTTGACTTTGGTGGCAAGTACTCTTCTCTTTTTCCTTTCTAATCTTGTTGTGGTGGCTCTTATCACTTCCGTCAAGCACGTCTTTTACCTTTATGTAAGAGCTTTACCTGTACCTTTTCTTTTCTCACCTCTTGCATCCGTTCTTTCGCCCTGAACCTTTATAAAATTTTTTTCTTTTCCCATTCGGCCCCCTCTTTCTCCTAGTTCTCTCTTCAATTGTTTCAGTACGGAATATCTTGTTGACCCCCATCAATTGTGATGTGGCTCCCACCTTCCAAATCTTATAGGTAGTCCAACTGTCATTTTTCAGTAAGTCGTTGCTTCTCCAATAAGTCCTGAGTTGCAGTGAGGATAGAGTCATCCGTCATCTTCCCACTCGCCCCAACTTCTTTTTTCCCGGGCGTCATGCCTTGCGGAATCTAGAAGCTTGAAATTTTCTCCCAATTATTCCTTTCGCTATGAGTGTCCCTCAGTTCACCAGTGTTTTCCTACTATAATTTGAGTGAGAACAGATGTCAGTTGGAACCGTCGTTTTGTTTGCGAATAAAATGATTTTTTGGGGGGGACTCCTTGCGGTTCGCCCTTAGGAGTACTTTTTAGGTTGTATTTTTTTCCCGTTCGACGACCATTTTAACAAAATTAGCCAGATGAATGGAGAATGCATCTCCTTGGACGTCTGAACTCCCTCTTCACGTTTGACTTTTTTTCCCCCCCCGATGATTTTTTTTTTATTCTATTCGCCACCCTATCCCCCCGTCTTGGAACGAGATGGAGCTAGAACGGTGTCGTCTCATTTCCGCAAGCGATAAAGTTCCCTTATTATGGCGGTTCATTCCCGCATTTTTTTTCTCCAAGCTGAGATCTCCTCCTCAATTTTTCAGTTTTAAGCTCTTTAATACCTCCCCATCCCCCCCAGCTTTTTCATGGCACTCCCGTCCTTGAATTCTCATGTCCGGTGATTAAGATGGGAATGTTTTTCCTCCTCCCTTGTCCAATTAGTCATGCAAGTAGTTTTCTTTTTCCCTCCGGGCATTCGTCCGCAAATTTTTTTTTGTCCGTCCCTGGGGTTTGTTTGCTGAATAAATTATGCAGCGTCAATAGGAGACCGTCTTCGCCGATTCCCGCAGTCTTTTTGGACGCATCCCCATGAATCGGACCTTTTACTGAGTTTCTTTTTTTTTCGTCCGTCATTCATGGCCCGCGCCTTTTTGGTGGTCTCTGAACCCCCCCCTGCTCCGTCGCGGCGAGCGTGGGAGGGGTAGACACCACTTTCAGCAATACCCAGATTACAAACTCTTAGCGTCTGCTAGAAGGACCCCCACCCAACCACCCCCCCAAAAAAAATCGGGACTTTCTTTGACTGTTTTTTTTTTTTTGTCTTTTGTTTTTTTTTTCTTTCTTTTTTTTTTTTTTTTTTTGTTTTTTTTTTTTCTTTTGTTGCAAACCTTCTTTTTCAGCTCTTGTCTGAGGTTTATCCCCCTATCCCCTTAGCTTCACAACCTGAACTTTCTTTTTTCTCCGTTCTTGCGCCTACTTTCCCCAAAAGGTTCCTTTTTCATCCCCCATTCCCCCCCTTCATTTGCTTATATGTTAAACGGATGAGGTTCATGAGAACATGTGCACCCAATCACCAGACTTCTTTGATGCTTTGTCTGAAGGGTCTTGCGGATAGCTCACTATTACCCTCTTTTTCATAGAGTGAATAGATGAGTAGTGGCGATCATCTCTGATTGTTTTTTCTTTCCCCTTTTACGGTTCCCGTTCTTGACTTTTTCCGGAGTTTCTTTTTGGCTTCACGCGTTCACTTCTCTTCTTATGGCTTTCCGTTTATTAACACAAATCGGGAGTATCTTGAGCTGAGACCCCCAACGCAGTAGTTCTGGATTGGTAACGGTTTTTCCTCGGCAAAGTGTTATATTTTGCGCCGCGACCGGCGGTACATCCACTTTTTTTTTTTTCAACTTTCAAGATTTGAGTTTTCCCTCCCCAATCGCAACCTCTTCTTCCGCCTTTTTGCGTTCTATTCTTTTATGTTCACTTGCATATTGCATTTTCTGTAGATATTTAAGTTTCCTTCTCACGGATATCTCGGCGGGCTCTCTTGTTTCCCCGCCTAATTGCGCAACCTTCATCTGCCCCTACTAAACGGGCGCCCCATGAAGATGACAATCGGGTTTATTTTCCTTTCCTTTTGCAACCCCGAATTTGATTTTTTAGAAGTCTTTCCTTTCTACCTCCCTCACTTATATGTAAGTCGAAACTCCAATTTCTGCCCAAACTCCACAGAACCCTCCCCCTTTTTTCCTCGCAAAGAAGCAGTTTCCGTTTATCCTCTTACCCGTCAGGGGCCTGAAATTATTGACTTTCCCCTCGAGAACAGAAACTCCCCAAGTTCTTCCACATACCAGTTTTCATTTTGTTTCCACCCCTCCTTTGATTCCACTTCCCCCATTTTTGCTCCTTAAATACTTTTTTTTTCTCTCTTCAGTCGTACTTCCTTTTCTACCCCGACTGGGGTACTGACAGTTTCTTTCCCTAGGTGCATGAATAACTATCCGGCTCCTACACCGCTTCAAGTCTCCAGCCTCTGGACGGTCAATTTTACACAACTACCTTACGTCCTTTTCCCATTCTTGAAGTCATGAATGTGGTATCTTCGTCTTCCCCTCCTAAAGTATGGATGGATAACCCTTCTTCCCCCCCCTCTTGTTTTTCATGGTGAGTGACTTAGAGTTTTCTTCCACCACTAAAGATGTCCAATGCGTGCCCACATTCCCCCATTATTATTCTGAGACTGGTACACGCCC
>Ga0179593_1732035_pt1 | contig 13474 bp, 21 predicted proteins | sample CZODoug2_1_08_16_FD_185931 | JGI IMG/M metagenome (GOLD analysis project Ga0179593, IMG submission 185931) | Vadose zone soil fungal communities from Angelo Coast Range Reserve, California, USA - CZODoug2_1_08_16fungal (PacBio error correction) | ecosystem: Environmental > Terrestrial > Soil >... | reverse complement strand
GGTTTTCTCCCTCAGGCGTGATGAAAAGTTTAAATTTCAATATACAACGACTGCCCTTTCGTAAGGACATTTCTTTCTCTGGTGCCAAGTAACCCCCAATATTTTCCTCCATTCCTCAGTTCGCCTTTTCCCTCTCGATTTACATGGTTTCCCAGAAGGACCCCTTACTCCCTCCCGATTGAGACCTTCCCCTTCGAGTCTTGGCCCCTTCTCCCAATCCCTCCCAACACCGCCCCTCCTTACGAGTTCTCACCAAAGACAATGGCTACGATGTCATGACGTATTTCCCCACCGGTGGATCTTTTCCGTCTTCCCAGCGTGGTGAGATCAATCCCCCACACGCTTTTAACAGCAAAGAACTCCTTCTTTCCTACGGGATCTTTTTTGAGGTCCTCCTTCGCTCTTTTTAACTTGACCCATCAAATCCCCCCCCGGAATACAGATGTTTTTTCTCGGGGCTTATGGGGGTATTCCCTCTAGCTCCTTTGTGTTATATGGGTTGCTAGTTCCCCCCTTTAACCCCTCTTATCTTCTTTCAAATTATATGTTTTGCGTCCATAGCCCCCCTTTTTCTACGATTTTTTTCCCTATATTTTCAGGTAACCCCATTTCACCTCCGTCCCCAAGTAGTGTAGGACGCCCGAGCAATAGTCCCCCCCCCCCCACCCTCCAGGATGCCCTCCTCATGCTGCATCGTCTTTTCTCATATTTTTTTTCTTTCTATCCGTTCCTTTCATGCAAGTTCTTTTCTCTCCCGTACAGGGAGTCTCCCCCTTCGCTTGGAAAATCCGCCTTATAATCCTCCGGCCCCCCTTGTTAGGACACCCTTGCTTCCAGTGGCTCCTACCACTTTTTACGTATCGCGCCTTTGCCGCTTTCGGTTTCCTTCTCTTCTCGGCACAAAAATCGTCCCTTTCTTCACGCAAAGGACGTTCGTCTCTGCTTTATTGCCTTCCCCCTACTAGAGATGACAACCCCTTTTTCCGCCGCATTGTACTTTTTTTCTACCCCGAACTCATCCGCCGCTCTGGCATTCTATAACATAAGTCTCCTTCTTTTCGTCCCCTACCCGCCCCGTACCCGTTTCCCCTCTTGCAATTTTTCGAAAAATCACCTCCTCAAATCAAGCTCCCCCCCCCTCGACGCGATCCTTCCCTAATCGCCCCCCAAATCTGAGCATCAACCGCCCCATGTACATAAAAACTCTCGCAGATTAAGGACAGGGAGTAAGGACGTCCTCCTGCAGGATCTCGTCGGAGTCAGCTCTGCGTAAGTTTTTTTCTAGGAATTCCCCTTGATTCCGGAGGTCCTCTCCCGAGTCAGGTTGTCAGGATGCAGTTTCATTCTTTTTTTTCTTAGGTTTTTTTTTTCCCCTGCCCCCCCCGCTTTCACCCTTACTAGAGCCTTGAATCTCTTTTCCCGCATTCTTAACTCACCTTCTTCCCCACTTCCCTTTCTCGATCCTAACCCGCACACCCCCGACGACTTCAGAACCTCTTTGATAGTATGGCTTCGTCGCGAGCCTTCCTCAAGCCTTGAGCGACTTCCATGTCCTCCTGCAGAAATTCTCCCCCCCAAGCCTTTGTACCTTTAACAACAAAGGCAAGTGCCCTCTTTCTTCTAAAAACTTCCCTCTCAAGAATGGTCTTTGCGACATATTCCCCCCCCTTAGAGCCCCGTACCTTTTTTTTTTACGTCCCCTCTTCTTTGGCCCCCCCCCCCCGGAATAATATCCTTTCCCCTTTTTCCCGTGGAGGTTTTGGCCCTTTTGTCGTGCCCCGACAACCTTTGGAGGCTTTGGTTCTCCTCCCCCCAACGCCGTCCCCTCTTCCTTCCATTACTCGTTCTTGGTAATCACAGGTAATGTTCTTCGGGGATTCTCTCTCTCCTGCTTCGTCAGCCATTTGCCCCTGGCCTCCCCCCCAAATGACACCAACGCCCTCCATCCGTGTCCTCTGTTTGACAATACACGGTCGCCCATCAGCCATATTTCCCCTCTCCCACCTTTCCTCCTCCCCTCGTAGCAGGCGAATTTCCCCCCCACGCTCGGAAGTCCTTTTCTTTTTACCCAGATGTCCCCGGACCTGACGTTGACCCTGGGATACCAGGGTTTCTTTTTCCTCCCGCTTTCTTTTTCCCAATGCTCTGCAGGTTCGTAGGCAGATTCGTTTCTTTCCCCTCTTCGGAGTCCACGTCTTCCCCCCCATAAGTCCCTTTTTTTTATTGGGCCATCCCTATTTGGTTATTTAACTTCTTTCTTCCCCAGAGAAGGTTGTAACAGATAAACTTTAACCTCTTTCAGTTCAGCCTTGGGACATTTTCCCTTTTCTACGGAAATCTTTTTTTTCTCCCTTGGCGTCCTTTCATTTTGTTTCCCTTGTACTTCTCCCCCCCACCCCTGAGCAGGGCGCCCCCTTTTCTACGGCGGTTTCTTCCCCTCCTTTTTTTTTTCCCAGACCTTCCCTTCAGTTTAATTTGATTGTTACGATTCCCCCCCCCCCCTACGTATTGCCCACCTCTGCAAAAAAACTTCCCTAATCCGTAATCCCCTGCCAGTTTTTTTTCCTTCGGTTACGTCGGCCCGCTATTTCCTAACGTTCCCAGGTATCGGTGAAGCTTCCCCCTCCCTTCGTCGCTCAACTTCCCAAAGATGGACCTCCCCCCCATTCTTCTTTTCTTTCCTTTTTGAGCCTCCTTTTTTCTCAAAATTCTTCCTTCCTTTTCTTGAACGACCTCCTTCTCCGGCGGAACCGATTCCCTTTCCCTTTTCCTTTATTGACTTTTTCTTCCCTAAGGTCAGCGCCCTCCCTCAGATCCTCGAGTCGTTTTTTTCCCTTCTTTGAACTCGTGCTTCGAAAATCCCCTACTGAAGACGGTTTTTTCCCCCCCCCCCTCCGGTTTGGAAAACCTTTCCCCGCAGTAGAATCTGCCCGACCGTTTGTCTTTCCCCCCCATTTCCACCCCCCCCCCAAATTTCTTCCCGGACGCAACGTCTACTCTTTTCCCTTTCCCCCCCCCTTTCCTTCTTTTCTCCTTCACAAGGCGGAACTGTTTTAAAGTGTATGATGTTCCCCATTCTCGGAGGAGGTGCCCTTTCCCCCCCCGATTTAATCAGGATCCCCCTCTCTGGCCTTTTTCGTTAAATTTTTTTTTGTACTTTTCCTTTTTTCATCCTTTTTCCCTTAACGCATCGTGCCCGAAGACACCCTTCCCCCCTTTACCGTCCTTTTTTTTTCAAAGCGACTTTTCTTTCTTTCTGGCAACCCCCCCCCCCAATGGGAAGGAAATTCCTTTTTTCCCTTTTCGCGGGCACGAAGGTTCTTCTCCTTCTTTTACCCGGGTAGTTTCCCGCGCCGGCTACGCTTACCCGTTTTTCCCCACTTTTCTCGGTTTCCCCTTTTCTTTTTTTTCTTTTTTCTTTGGGAGACCCTTTATTTGACCCCCTGTTACAAACAGGAGAGCCCCCCCTTACGGTCGGTGCCTTTCCCTTTTTTTTTTTCTGCCAAGGCGTTTCACTGATTCCCCCCCCTTCTGAGTCCTTGCATCCCCTCCCTAATACTGCTTCCCCAGGACGAGGATTTTTTCGAGTCCCTTTCTTTCAACACAGAAGAAACTCCCAACCTGCCTCAATGGTTCACCTCCTTTCGCCCGGAAACTTGCCCATCTTCCTTTTTTCCAAATCGGAGACGTACAACCCCTCCAACTGTACGGTGATCGAAGTTTTATACCCTTTCGGACAAGTCCCGCGGAGTCTTCCCTCCACTTTGGTTATACGATACCCTTTCAACGTGTGGCAGTTCTGAAGATTGGTACCCCCTGGAAAATATTACCTCTTTTTTCCCCTTTCGACATTCCCTCCAAGTTTCCTGCTTTTTCCATTTTCCTCCCAGCTCTCTTTCTTTCGTCGGAGTCCTTTTCCTTGAAGAGAATAGTCGACTCCGAGTGGTAGTGAAGTGGTAGTTTTTTTTTTTTTTTCCCCCCCCCTAGAGAGTCACCCTCCACGGTAAAGCTGGCCCCCCTCGTCACCCCCCCATCCTCGACCTCCTCCGTTTGACTCCTTTAACTCCTACTCCTGACTCCGACTCCTTCCCTATACTGAATCGGACATCATGAATCCCCATTCCCTTCCCCCTTGGATAATGACTCCCATGAATCATGACTCTGTCCTTCCTCGGCCTCTCCTCCTGTTGAGGACCCTTTCTTTTTCCTTTATCCTCTTCCCGCTTGCTTTTGCATTTTCAGTCGTCGTGAAATTTTGAGTCCCTCCCGGGAGCCCCCTTCCTCCCCAATAGACCTTCAGGTTTTTTTTGCGGTTCGTTCCCCATAGCTCCGGTGGTCCCGTTGAGAGAACGCTGCCCCCTTCTTCTCGGGCGTTCCTACTGTTTCCCCCCCCCCCCTGCCTTCTTCCCTCTTTTTTCTCTTCTCCTTCGCAGCCTCTTCTCCCGGAGTTCTTTGAAGTGAATGTCACTTTCCTTTTTGCGATCGTTCTTCTTTCGAATGTCCACACCCCTGCCTTCCCCAAGGGGGGCGCGATCTCCACCTATCATCCCTTGTAGAGCTCCTCGGGCAGGCTTCCTCCCCCCCCCGGCATAGAACTTTGATTTTCCCCTTCTTTTGGGGTCCTTCTTTCTTCCTTTGAATCAGCTCAAGTCTAAACTGTCCTTCTCGACGACTGAATGAACACCTCCCCCCCCTTCTCGATGCATTCCGATGGACTTCTCTGGGATTCCCTTTGTCCTTCTTTCCAGCCGAGGTTTTTTCCCTTTTCCAGAGGCTTTGGTCCTCCTGGAGATCGTTGCGGTTCTTTTTCCCAAAATAGCCCGCCTTCTTTTCTAAAAAAACTTGCTGTCTCTCTAAGCAAAAGATCCCATTTTTCCTCCACGATCTCTCTCCCTCGAAACCATATGCTTTTCACCCGAGACTTTCCCCACAATACACTCCCCGTCTTTTAAACCGCGGTTCTCCCCCCGTTGGAATGGGATGGCTGTCCCTTCCCGTTAACAAGAGCGCCTCCTCCCTTATCCCGCAATCCCCCCGCTCTCTTCCTCACAACACTTTCCCTTGGCTGTTACCCCCGCTGCATTGATTTCTCCCCGCTGGAGGGATTCTTTCCTTTCCCCCGGAAAGATCCCACCCTTGTTCTGCTTTTTTTTAATCCTCCCTTCTTGTCCCCCTTCGTTTTTATCCTGTCGGGGATTTTTTTCCCCTTTTCCTCGTCACCTGTCAAGGCGCTCGCAGGGACTTCCCCCCCTGGCGCCATTCTCGTTTCCCCTCTTGCTTCACCTAATCGTCCTTTCGAAAATCCCTTCCGGTCCGTGGAAGGTTCGATGCCCTTTTGGTCCATCACGCGACCTAAGTCTTTTTCAATTTTCCCTCTTGTATGATGAAGTTTCTCGCCACGCCTGGGATCCTTCAGCAGACCCCCAACTTTTCCTCTCATCCCGTGTTGTTCTCCTTAAGAGGGGCTTTTTTCCTCGGTTTTCCTCACAGACCTTCCCTAACACTCCCCCTTTCAGGTCAGGACATGCTGGCCTTTTGGAACAATATTGCTTCACTCCCTTAAAGTCTTCCTCTTCTTCTATAATGGATTTCCTTCCGAGATTCTAGTTCCTTTTCCTTCTGAAAAGATGTCGAGGACGGTCCCACTAACCTCTCTGAGCTTTTCCCTCGTTGATGTGTACCCTTGCATTTTCCCTGGCAGTCTGCTCACAACTCAACAATGGACCCTCCTATAAGAGCGGGAACCGTTTTCTTCAAAACCTTTTTCCGTAACCGTTCGTATAAAGAAAGAGTGGTTTGAGGAGAAACTTCCCCCCTCTTTTCCTCGATTCTTCCCTCGTAAGGAGAGAGGGGTGAGTGTTTTTTGTCCTCCGCTATTGTTCCCCCCCTCCCCCTTAACAATTCAACCCCCATTTTTGAAGATCCCGGTGTTCTGTGTTCTAGGTCCTTCGAAACTTCGTTCGCATCGGGTTGATAGAACTTCTTTTCCCCTCTCTCTTGCATGCCTCCTTCATCGATCGCATTTATACCGAGACAAAGTTTTTCCCCTTAACTTATCCTCCTATCTCCCTTCCCCGTTTGTAGGAAGACTATGAGAGACCCCCCCCCCACCCAACGCCGGATGATCCTTCTCCCCTGTCTTAACGTCCTTCGGATTTATGCGTCCCCCCCTCCTGTTTCTGGCATCATGTCCTTCTAGATAAGGCCAGGTTTACTTTCTTTAAAGATATCCCCTCTCTTGCAACTTCCCCCCTTTTAAAACCGCAGCTTCCGCGTTTTCTTCCCCCCACTTCACCTCGTGCGAGATACCCGATAGGTTGAAGATTAGCAGCCCCTTTTCCCCCTTTACATCGACCACCCCCCCTCTTCACTCCCCCCATCGTCCCCCCCTCAATGAAAGGAATCTGTTCCTGCTTGCCCTCACAGAATCGACTCGAAACAACCGCCGGGTTTTTCCCCCCCCCTCCCAAGTAAGATCCCCCCTCTCCCCCTCCTGTTCTATCCCCCTTCCTTTTTTCCACGAGGATATGTTAGACCGACTCCCCCCCCTCGAAAGTGAACCCTTTTATATGTTCTTCCCCCCGAGGAAAAATCCCGCCGGACTTACGCGACTCCCCTCTCTCCCCCCCCTCCCCCCCTGCCGCCCGGAATGATTTTAAGGGTACATAAAAAGGCATCTTTCAGAAGTCTTCTTTTCAGGTCTTAGTCATTATCAGTTCTTAGTCAGGAGCTCGTCAAGGAGTCAGGAGTCAGTTAAGGAGTAAGGCTCCTTTTTTTTTCAGCCTAGTCACCCGCGTTTCAGGCTTCTTATAATTGACCATCTTGTACCCTTCTTGACTAGAGAACTGACCTTTTTGCCGCCTAGAAATACCCCCCCCTCCCCTTCCCCTCCTTATGGCGAAGATCAAAGAAATCCCCGGCCCGTTCAATTCTGGCGTGCTTAGTCGCTCTTCCTCTTTGACGCTCCACATTGGGATTCCCCCCCGAATCCATGAAGAAACGCTCTTCTCCTTTTCACCTTCCTTCAAACCAATGCCACTTTGAATCCAGAGATATTTCTTCCCCCAATTTTTATTTGCGGAGAAGACCCTTTTCTTTAGCTTCCCCAAATTCGATCCCCGTTTAAATTTTTTTTTTCTTTTCACTCAATCACCTTACCCTTGTTTCTTGTTGGCAGGTCCCTCCCTCCATGGATAAAGATCAATTTTTTTGCTTCTCTTCTTTGTTTCAACGTTCCTTCGGAAAGCTCTCCCTCGGTAATAATCCCTCTGGGTATGTGTCTCTTCTCCAGCATTCTCACCAATCCCCCTCCAAATGGCCACCCCCCTTTTTTTTCTCCAGTGGAGACTCTGTTTAACCCCCCAATCCAGGTCGAAACTATCTCTTCCCCCCGGCGACGTTACTCGTAGCCTTTTCTTTTCAACCCCCGGGTTCCCTCCTCCTTTCCCTCCCTTGCGTGCCGCAGACCCGGTTCCTTTCATTCCCAGGAGGTGTTGCCCGTTTCCTCGCGCTTTCTCCATGAGGTACATTTTTTTTTTTTCGATGCGTTATCGTTTCCCTTCCAAACATCCTTCTTTTCTTTTCTGATTGTCTTTCCTTTCTGATTTCCCCATCTTGGTGTGCCCCCTAAGAAGGGTATTTCCCGCATTTACACTTTAAATGGGGATTCCCTTTTTCCGTGGCATATTTCCTCCTGTTATCTGGCGGGTCGCATTCACCCCCCTTCCATAAACAGTGCTCATTTTCCCTTCTACTACTGAGGGTCCACCTCGGGTTTAGACCTCTTTTTCCATTTAACCCCTTCCCTCGATTTTTCTTGCCCGGTTCCCCCCCTTTTATGAAAACCTCTCTCCCCCCCTTCTGCTCTTCTTTTCCTGTTACTTAGGAAGAGAATTAGTTCTTTGGCCAAGTTAAATAAAGTTTCCCCTTCTTTTCGTTGACGAGGTCTTTTTTCCAAATGGAGGAGTTTTCCCACCCCCTATCCGATCCCCTTTGTTTAATCCCCCCCCTCCCTTCACTAGTTGTTGTTGTTTGAATCTCAAAGATTTGGCTTTTTCGTAGGAATATGTGTTCTCCTTCTTTCCCGCTTCCTCCTTGACGTAACCGGCCCCCCCCCTTTTTTTCTGCCCGAAGGTTTCAGCGCCACCGACTAAAAAGAGGTCCCCCTTTTTTTCAGAAGCGTTTTCCCTCGTGTGCAGATCTCCCAATCTCTGTTTTCCCCCCTTTTTTCCTTCGGTCTGGCAACCTCTTTTTCCAGGTACCCGCCCTTAGGAAAAAGAAATTTCTCTGCGCAAACGGTTTTTATTTTTTCCCCCTTTGGATGACAAACTTCCGCCAAGGCCCCCGCCTTGTCCACCCCCCCTTCCCCTTCAGAATATGCATGGCACACTTCCTTTTTTTCTGCCCCGAGTGAAAGTGTATGCTTTTACAAGACCTTACCTGATTATTTTCCCCCTCTTCTTTCAGGAAAACTCCTCCTCTATTCAGTTTTCTGCTGATGGTTTTTTTCCCTTTCCTCGCTCCGCATCCGATAACTCCCTTTCCCCGAACCGGCTCGTCCATCCTTCAAGCGACTACGGAGCACCTTTCCCCCCCCCTCTTCCCCCCCCGAGGTTTCTTTTCCTTTTCGTGACCTCTGGGCCTATGGGACTGCCGCCCTTTTTTTTTTTTCTCGACGGTACGAATTTTCTAGACATGTGGTCGCTCGGGAAAGATGGTTTTCCCCTCCTCTTTGAACTGGATTTCCCCCCTTTTCCCCACGGCTCCTGTTGTGTTTTGTTTAGTTCTTTTGGATTCCAAGGCGTTCGACTTTTTTTTTTAGCGAGGCACTTTTTTCACTCACGAAGGATGCATCCTTTCTCGAATGGTCTTTTTTCTTCACCTGGGAAACACCCGATTTTTCAATCCCTCTCCAGGGGGCCTCCTTTTTTTCCCTCCGATCCTGGCCCCCCCGGGATGGAGTCCACCCTTGAGACGCCCAGGAAAAAGGGACTTCTTTTTTTCTCCCTCTTGCTACGGAGCGTCTTCCCGCAAATTTTCCCCATGGGTACCTTCTCCAGGCAACGTTTTGTTCTTTTCTTCTTGTAAAATCGGACCATTCTCCTTGCTGCGCGGTGCGTCTTTGCGCAATCCAATTGTTCAGCGGTCCTCCCTTTACGCCAGACTGTTCCTTTTTTCTTATAGAGATAGTTTCTCCCCCCATAATGTTTTTCCTTGTTTAAGATTTTTTTTCCCCTCCCCCCCAAGGGCTCTCGTTTTTTTTCCCCTAAACGGTAAAATATCGGCATATCGAACCCCCTCCCCCTGACATCTTCTCCTTCCCCTGACTCCTCTCTGTCTACTCCTGCCTTCCTCACCTTTGAATAATTTCCTGGGAATAATGTTTCCCTCCTGACTCTTCTTGACTCCTGAACCTATTTTTACCCCAATTAACATTACTTGCTGCCTGCAGGAATGGAGATTAGATTCGTCTCGAGGGTCTTTTTTCTTTTCCCGTCGTAGTGAATTTCTTCTCAAGGGAAAGCCACCTCGTAAGCTCTTCCCCTTTTCTTCGGTCGATTGAGTTTATGAGAACACTTTCTTCCTCGTTTCTCCTTTCTTCCCAAGCTTTTGAGAGGGCCTTTAGGTAAGTGGCTTAATGGCCCCCCTCTATGCCGATCCCCCCTTTCCTCTCGTCGATTCTTTTTGCTTGTAAGATTTTCCCCGTTACTTTCCAGGGAGATTTGCGCTAGTGATTCCCTTGTGATTTCCCCCACGGCACGGCGGCCAAGTTGCCCTACCCCAACTATCATCGTAGGCGCGAACTTTCTGGAGGCGAATGTTCCTCCCGCGGCACCTCTTCCCCTTCGTTGACGTTTTTTTTGCTGGAACTTAGGAATCCGCGTGAAGGCCTCTGGCCGTATAGATCCCTGCTTGTCCCCCAGTCTCCTTTTTACCTTTCTTTCTTTTCCCGTCCCCCAGTTTTTTTCCCTTCTGCAGCGAGTGGGTAGACACTGAGAAATCCTCCCTTCCCTCTTTTGGCTATTTTCTCCCCCTCGTCCGTCCCTTTTTTGGTGCCATCCATTTCTCCCCTTCTTTCTTTTACCTGAAAAATAGCCGCCTCTCTAGGATAAAAAACTTCTCTTTCCGCAAAACAGATAATTTTTTTTCAGCACTCCCCTTCCCCTTTCTTTAATTAGATCAAACAACGGGGTACCCTCTTCATCGACCCCTCCTTTCCTCACCGGAAGTTCTTCCTCCTTTACGTTGGGAATTGGGTTGAAACAGGTTCAAGTTAACAAGCTTCCCTTTTCTCCACCCGCAACCCCCTCGCGCCTTTTCCCCTCCTGTGGTCTTTCCCGCGTTTTCCTCCCTTGATATCACCACGGTGGAGTGATACCTTTAAACGCACGGTAAAGAGAAACCTGTTGTCCTCCCCTGTCCGCTCGGATTTTCTGGACTCCTTTCCCTCCCAATGTCTTTTTTTCTGTTTCTACAAGAGTATGTCTCTCCCTCTTTTTTCCTCCTTCGAAGGGTCCCTTTCTCGGTAGCTGCAGCGTTTCCTGGGTTCCTTCCTTCGGTCTCAAGAACTCCCATTTACTTTTTAGGAAGGTGCCGCCTATTTCTTGTCATCACGAGCAAGACTTTCAATGGAAGGGCGTTTTTTTCCGCTTTTCGCAACCTGTTAAAGCCTTTCTCTACCCCCCCCACTTTTTTTGTGAGATCGATCCTTTTGCTTCTCGCAGGAGTTTCCCGGCAACCCGCCCAATTTCCGGTTAGACTTATTCACATTCCCCCCCTTTTCCCTTCCCTTCACGCGTAATGGATTGATTCGCGAGATCTTTCCCCCGCCCATCCGGACCTTTCCTCTCCGGGTTCCCGGACCTTTTTCTCTGCCTTTTGCCCAATTACTAGGGTAGACACCGCCCGACAGTGATGCCGAGCTTTTCTCCAAAGCCCGTCCGGACCTCCCCCCCCCCCCCCCCCAAACCCCCCCCCCCCCCCCCCCCCAAAACACAAAAAAAAAAAAAAAACCACGGCCCCCCCCCCCCCCCCCCAAGAACACCACAACAAACCCCCACAAAAAACCCCCCCAAAAAAAAACCCCAAACCCCCCAAACCCCACCAAGACCAACCAAACCCCCCCCCCCCCCAAACCCCCCCCCCCCACAACCCCCAAAGACCCAAGTCCCCCAAAACCCGTGCAACCCCACAACCCCCCCCCCCCCCCCCCCCCCCAAACCCCCCCCCCCCCCCCCACCCCCCCACAAACCGGACAAAAAAACCCCTCTCTCCGGAATTTTTCGCACCACCCGTGATCTTTTTGTTTTTCTTGAGTTTTGTCCCCCTGCCGATCCACCTTTCCAAGACAAGACTCTTTTTTTTATTTACGTCCCCTTTCCTTGTTGCGACGTTTTCCCCCGCATTCTGTCTCAGCACCCCCAAGGATAACGCGTTTTCCGCTTCCGGTGGAGGATGCGTTTCGTCTCTCGATCGACGTCTTGCGCCTCTCTTTCAAACTCGGATTCGTTTTTCCTCTTCACCCCCTTGCGGAAGATAGCGCGCCTTTATACGAGAGATACCTTTTTTTCTATTTTCATGTACCGTAACTTCCTTTCCCTCCCCATTCTTCCTTGACGCCTCTGAGACCCCCCACAAAATTTCCTCCCCGTTCTTTCCTCCTTCGTGAACGGTGGGATTTCCCCTCCGATGAGTCCAGGATCTACTCTTTGGGCATGCAGTTCAGGTATCGTATCTCTTTTCTATGCATTCTTTAATTCCGCGCTTCCAAATCGTACTCCTTTCGATTTTTCTCTCGTGGAAAAATGTAGACTTCCCCCCCTGTGCGATCCCTATTCATCTTTGGACTTGCGTTTCGTTTGGGTTTTGGACAGTCTCCCCCCCCCCCCTAACTAGCGAACCCACCCCTTTTGTCCCGGTTAAATCACTTCCCCCCCCCTCGTCGAAGCTCTGCAATCCTTCAGATCTCCGGTGATCGGCTCCTTGTTAACCCCCCACCGAACGCCCCCGATAAGCCGCTTGTATTCTTCTATACATAGGTTCCCTCTCCTTCGCAAGAAAAGACCCTTTCTCCCCCTTCCTTCTCCCTCTGGAATTGGCTTTCCCCTTTTCCTCTTGGCGTTTTCTACCCCCCCCCTCTCTCCCGCTGCGCCCTCCTCCCGAGCGCCAATTCCTCGATTCTCATGATTCTAGGGTAATAAAAAGCTTTTTTCTTAGTCAGGTCTTTTCCTCTTAGGAGTAGAGCATTCTCATGCTTAGGATTAGGAGTTCCTATTCCTTGCTTTTCTTTGTCAGGATTCCTGAGTCCATTAGTCCTCTGGAGTCAGGAGTCCTTCTGGTTTTTTTCCCAGAGAATGGAAGGCTCTCCTTTTGACTCGAGCTTCTTTTCGCTCAACCCTCCCCCCCTATGGCGACGATCCCTTCCCTCCTCCCACGAGTCCGTCCTCACTCCTTTAGTATGGCGTGATGTAGTCGGTGTGAGGAACAGAAGGACCTCCCCTTGACGTTCCCTCCCGCGCAGAACTCGTTTTACCTGTACCAATCTCACACCCCCCCTCCCCCAAAGGTGAATTTAAGATTATCGTATAACCCTTCTTTCTTCGAAGGACTAAAGACGGCTTTTCCTTTCTTCTCTCCACCGTCCAGTTTCTTGCTTCTCTGATTTTCATAATTTCCCCCCCCCGGGGATTTCGGCCACGGGCGTCCCCATGGTAACAGCTCAATTTTGGAGCTTTTCCGGTTTCAGCTCCCCTCTACGCTCCCTTCTCTACTGCATTCCCCTTTTCTTTTTCAATCGTGCTCTCTTCTAATGCGACAAAAACTCTTCATCCTCCCAAACTGAAACCCCGTGGCGCTCTCCCCCTGGGTGCCCCCCTCTTCCCTCAAGTTTCCCTTTCTCCATTCCTTTTTTTTTTGCTTTCAACCCCGCTCGGAAGTCCTATACACGTGTTTCCACAGATGTGCAAAAGTCCTTTTTTCTTGACCGGGCCCCTTTTTTTTTGCCACTTCTCTTAGTCGTGGGTTACTCTCCCTTTTCTTTGTTTATCGAGGCGGATTCTCTTTGTCAGACGAACCATCACTCCTCGGGATGGGACAGACTCTTTTTCTTTTTTCCTGAGGTTTTTTTCTAAGAGTGTTTTTTTTCCCTCCACCGTAGTTCCGCCTTGTTGACAGTGTTTTGAGACGGCCAATGGTGGGAAAAAACTTTTCTTTTTGCGTTACGTTTGTGGCAATCTCCACCCTTTAGGAAACTCCCTTTTTCCTTCTTCCTTGGGTCCTTTTCTGGCCAGAACTGCCCTCCCATTTAAAACCGCTTGCCGTCCACTATTTTTCTATCTGCACGATTTCTTTCTTGAACACGCTCTGCCCCCTTTCCCTTTGCGCTGACCCCTCGGCAGTTCTCGTTTGGTCACTGGAGGCTTTTCTTTCCTCCCTTTTTCAACAAATTTCTGCCCTTTTACAAAGCTGGAATCAC
>Ga0179593_1640598_pt1 | contig 13474 bp, 15 predicted proteins | sample CZODoug2_1_08_16_FD_185931 | JGI IMG/M metagenome (GOLD analysis project Ga0179593, IMG submission 185931) | Vadose zone soil fungal communities from Angelo Coast Range Reserve, California, USA - CZODoug2_1_08_16fungal (PacBio error correction) | ecosystem: Environmental > Terrestrial > Soil >... | reverse complement strand
CTTAGCGATTCATATATCGATCCTCTTTGAGTCAGTGAGGTTTCCCCCCTGAGATAGAGCAGCATATTCGGTTCCCCATCCAGAGATGAGTTTCTTCTTTCTTTTCTTTTACCAGTTGAGTTTGCCGTGAAATCAGCCGCCAACTCCCTTTCTGCCTATCACAAATCTCCTTGCCGCGGCGAAAGGTATGCATTTGTAATCAAAATTTCCTCCTGTCGTGGCCTTCTTTCTCTTTTTCCACCTTAGTTCTCATGAAAGCGCTGCGTCCCTCCCCCTTCTTCTCGCGGTATTTTGGCGTTTGCCTGCATAGACGGCGTTTGAGTCGCCAGGTGCACCCTCTAACGATCTCTCCCTTCTCTCTTTCCCCTGATTAATGCGATGCCGAATCCTTCGTTGTCCCTTGCGATTCTCGTCAATTGCCCTCTTCTCGGTCGCGAAGATCGCCCTTGTCCTTCACCATGGGCCGCAAACCCGCCAGATCGTCCCCCTTGGTTCAAATTCCTTCGGTGTCTTACAGCCTTTTAAGCTTTTCCGCGAACGAGACCCTCGGCCATGCCTAGTTTTCTTCTTTTCTTTTTCGTGTGAGTCAGAATTCTTTGAAGTCCACTTTGCCCTTCTTACGAGATAGTCTCCCATTTTCCTTCCTATCCGTAACCGCGGGGTGAGGATCAGACTCCTGGGGATTGACCTCCCTCCCCTCCTTCCCCATATCATATCCGCCGCAATTTCGTGCACGTGTTCCGCCTCGTTTAGACAGACTCGATGTCTCCCAGGAAGCCCATGGCCGGGTCTCCCTTCCTTTCCCCAGAACAACGAGTACACTTTTTCCCCCCGCGTCGCTCTGTCCGATTCTTGATTTGCGGAATGTCCCATTTCGCGAAAAGAGCTCCCTTCTTTCCGAACGAAACGACGCAGCTTTTGGCAGTTCCACTCCGAGATGGATTTCCCTGAATTCAATTTTACTCCCCCCCAGTCAAATGAACCCCAGCCCCGAACTCGTAGCTCCTCTGATGAGAGGGACTTCTTTCCCCCCCCTGCAGCATGGGATCTTTTAGTTATATCTGGCAATTGTTCTTACCTTTCCTCTCGGGCGAGATTGCTCAGGTCCCTAAATCTGGCGCTCCCTCACCTCTCTCGAGCCCACATGACATTCCCCTGTCGACTCTTTTTCCTTTTCGGAGGTACAGGAAGCTCGAACTCCCCCGGCGAACTCTGACAATAGGACACTCCTTTCATACACCTTTCCTTTCCTTTCTCTTTTCGTCGAAGTTGAAGCGCTCCCCCCCACGCGTCCGCTCTCGGGACTTTCCCGCCATTGCACTTTTCTGCAATCCAGACGCCTGTCGCTGCGCTCGGTTTTTTTCCTTTTTGCGGCGCCTCTTATGCGCCCAGGCTTTGCCTTATTCCCTCAAGGATGACTTTTCCTTTGCGCCACTGCCCCCCTCGACAGGGCGCTCAAAACAGGTTTTTCCTTTGCTTGGAGACCTCTTTTCGACGTTGCCGGCTCCCTTCTCCTCGAATGTGGCTGCCGCCCCAACTGTATTTGAACTCCTAGCCCGCATGTTGCGTTCGAATGGAAATTTCCTTCCACCGGCATCTCCTTTCCTTTTGGATGAAGGAGGCGAGCTTCAATCGTAGAAAGACCCAATGGTCCTTCTCATGTCCCCCGGGAAGGCCTACTTTCTCTGTTAGGTTCTCCAAGGAAACTTACTTCAAGAGACCTCCCCCCTGTCTTTTTTTCTTTCTTGGTCCCCCAGTCACGGAAGACGGCCGATCCTTTCAGCGGGCATTGCTTTTGGAGAATCGACCCTCTCTACCCCCAAAAGAAGGTCTCCGGCGTTCACGCAGTACTTTTTGTGGTCCTTGGTGGGAGTCAAAACTAACCGTCCAGAGTGACAATCGCTCCGCGACGAAGCGAATCCCCTTGTTGTGTGTAGATCTGATTTTTTTTTTTTGTCCACCCGTTCTCATATGCGAGAGGGCGTTTCTTTCCAAGACAGCCGGTGGTTTTCTTTTTGCCCACCCAAGGTCTCCGGTATAATGCCCCCTTTTTCGCTTGTTCCTCATCTCCGGATCCTCAGCGTATTAGGCTCGCTGTGCACGAACTGCACTCGGACCTGCGAAGTGTCATTGGTAAGGGGCCTTTCCAAGAACCTTTCCCTTTTTTTTGCTTGGATGAATCCCCCGTTTTCCTTTGGCGAAAACCGAGAAGCGTTTTCTCGTTCTTGCACCCTGCGTGCGCCCCCCTTTCTTTCGCTGTTTCGAATCATTCATCCTGACGGTCCGTTTATTCCTTGGTGGACATTCCCCTCGACCACGGGCGAAGATGACTTCTACTCGCGACGTCTGGCTTCCCACCCTTTTCGCGCGCCACCGTCGGCCTGCTCTTCCCTAACCTCACCGCTCGCCACCTGTTTGTTTGCCCGCTGTCCGAGGTTCACAGTACCCTTTTTCCCTTTCCCCGTGAAGCAAGCCTGGGCGGCCTCCTCCATGGTCGACGCCGAGCGCACAGCGACACTTTTAGTCCAGACCTCCGGCTCCCTTCCTGCCACGTTTAGTTTCCCGAGAGCTGACCGGTCGAAGAGCACTTTTTCCAGCCTCGAACTAAAGATTCTTTTTTGCAAGTCCACGACTGTGGCGGACGATGTTGCTGATGCGAGTGATCGCTTTTTTTTGACTCGCCTTTCACGACAAAGGTTCTATCCGTCTTGCTTTTCTCTTAGCCGCCTCATCAGATCCCTGGTGCTTTTCTCTCCACTTTCGCCAACCTTCCATCGCGCCCCCGAGAGGCTCGGCCGCCACCCTTTGCCTCTTTTCCTCTTCTACTTCTCTCCATGATGCCGCGTTTGTCTTTTTATCAGAGGTCGCTCCGGATTTTTCGAAAAGTCGACTTTTCCCTTTTCTGTTTCTTTAGCGAAATTTTTGAATTTTTCCCCTCCCCCCCCTTCCCTATTTTTATTGTCTCCAGAAAGGGAAGATATTGGTTTGAACATTCAGCCCCCCCTCCTCTTTTTCTCGGACTCGACGCTGCGGCTTCCCGGTGGGCTGTGCGTAAGGACCCTCCTTGCCCAGCCGCCTTTTCATTCCTGGGCTCGCCTCTCCCTTCGAAGACGGAAACCCCTATTTTCTTGCCCGGATCATGCGGAATCAGTTTGGCACTTTATGATTCGTGTTCGACGTCATGAGCTTCCTCGTTACGGATAGACTATGATGGTCTCCCCTCTTTCCGGTCAGGGAGCTGTCTTTTGCTTTTTAAATTATACTTCAGAACATTTGATTCTAGAATCCAGTCCTTTCGCGTTATTTTGATCCCCCTGACACGACGGATTTTCTTTCCCGCCGTTGCCTTCGTCCAAGGCAGATATCGCGACCTCTTCCGTTGACGAATTTCTTTTATCGCAGCGGCAGTCAACTTTTACCCTTTCCTTGCGCTCGTTCCCTCCCTCTCTGCTTCTTTCTTTGGACGTGGGCACCGTCGAACCTTTAGCGGGCAAAGCCCGCCCTCTCTGGAGAAGCCCTCAGCTTTTTCGCATTCTTAGTAATTCTCGGCCAGAAGCCACGACCTTTTTTTTCGCCCCTGTTGATGCCCCGTGCATATGAATTTCGCCGATGTCTGGTGTTGACGTTCTCGCTTTCTCTCGCATTCTACCCTCCTGGGTATGTGATCACGGCAAAGAAACTACACTTCGGAAAGCCTTCCCGTCCCTCAGATCTGTTTTGCCTTCTAGTGACGAAGATGATGCTAGATCCTCTTTTTCCTCCAGTGAATCGCGTCCCCCCCCAAATTGGTATGATGGCTGAATAGAGAATCTCCTTTTTGTTGTGAGAGATTTCGTCCTTCCCCCCAATTTGCCGCTCGCCGCGAGTTTCCTTTCTTTTCCACTTGAGACCCTTCTCATTCATTTCCCCCCCCGGCCCTCTTTTTTTTTGCGCGAGCGATCTGGCTGGAGTGCAGCCGAATACTTTCTTTTTTTTGAAATACCGCAGACCAACGCGGCTTTTTTCAGCTATCAAAATAGCGTTACTTGCCCACCCTGGCGAAATGCCCCCTGGCGGGGGCCCCGGACTTCTGGCCATCGAAGGTCGAATGAATCTTCCTGACGCGCTGCTATCAATCACGATGGATCGAGCCGATGTGCTCGGCTTGCAGATCGGATTCTCGCCCCGGTGCCCTGTCCCCGTACGAGTCTACTATCCTAGTAATGGCGACACTTCGTCATGACATGCCGATCCTCTGACGCGGCGAACGCCCAGTTTTTTCTTTCTTCACTTTAGCAATCGATCCTCTATCGCCCTTGCGACCGCGACCCCCGCGGGCCCAAGAAAGATCGCATTGCTGGTTCCCCTTTCTTGTGATCTTTCGAGGTAAGCTCGCGAAGCTACTACCCCGCGTCCATGCGAGAATTTTTTTTATTCCTACCAGGACTAAGCGCAACGCCTTCGGCAAGTTTCTCAATAATCCCTTTTCCTTCCGGCTAATGAAGTCCCCCCCAATCCGGTGGATGAAATCTTTTTTTTCGTTGCAAAACCGTATCCTCTCCACGAAAGTGCGGCGCATCGTGTTCCTCTCCGCTCTTTCCAGCTCAGAAAGGAAGTACCTCTTGTCCTTTCCCTCGTTAATGATTTTTCAGGACGCCCACTCTTTTCCCCCAGCTTCGATAGTCCGAGATGCCGTTTTTCATGCAACTGTTCAAGCAGCCGTCCCTCTTCCCCCTTGTCGTGGAGAACAGACTGAAGAGACTCTTCGTCCCATCCGGATGGACCCCCCCCTTTTACGCAACTCCAACAGTCAACCTTACAAAGTCGAGGTTTCTAGGAATCTTACGGATCGGACTTCCTTTTCCTCATGGAGATCAGACTTTACCCTGTTTCTTCTTGTCCAGTTGCGGCCCTCCTTTGGCGATCTCTTTTTCCTCGCCCCCACTCCGGCTGGCGCTCGCGATGAAGGCAGAGACTACTCTTTCCCTTTCGTCGCCCAGCCCTCGTCTACGCCTGGTCGTTTCCTCCTCTTCCCCTTCGAGCCCCGTTATCTCGGGCACCTCAAATCGGACTCCTTTTTAACCACAGTGTGAATTTAGTTTTTCCGAGATCCCGTTTGTCCTCCAAAAACCTGCGGTCCAGCTCTTAGGCGATGCCTTTTGGAGACGGTTTTAAGGTCGGAGACCCTTCCAATTTTCTCTAGTCGGAGTAGGGGTTCTTTGACAAAGCTTTTCTGTGGTCAAATCAAGGATGATCTTCCCCTGTTTGTGAATCCACAGGCTTTCTGGCCAAAATTTCGTTGCTTTCTTTTCGGCCCTTGTTGGGCGGGGTTTGGTTTTTTTTTTTTTGGCGTGTATTTTTAGGGGGGCAGTCTGTTTTTGGTCGCCCAGTATGCCGAGCATGTGGCTCCTCACACCTTCCCTTCCTTTCTCTCTGGTCCCGTCCACCTCGGCTCGCAGGCGAGTTTTGACCGGGACTGTGAGGAGAGAGTTCCCGGTTATCCGTTTTCCTTTCCCTTTGGCATGTTATGCGCCCTCCCTGTCAGAGCATCTCCTGGTGTCCCCCCGTCGATCAAGCCTTACTGAGACTGGCTTTTGCCTTGAGTCACCGGAAGAGGCCTTTTTGATTCCTGATTTTTTTTTGAGGTTCGGGCTCCCCTCCCTGATACCCTTCGTCGCCCAAGTCTTCGCCCGGTTTTGCAGGACTTGGTTCCCCCCCTACCTCCTTTAACATAAAGAAGCTTTCTCTTTCCTGCCAGATCGGGAGTCCCTCTTTTTTCCTCCTCCCCCCTCTTTTTTTTTTTCTCCGCTTCAATCTGCGAGATGGCGAGCTGCTCTGGTGAGTCACCCAAGGTCAGACTTTTTTATACTGCTTTACCTTGTACTACTTTCCTACTTTGTTGATCAGGCGTTACTTCCCCCCTTTCCATGCACTCGTCCTCGCGCGCTCGGCAGTTTTGTCGGCACTTCTCTTTTTTCATCTTCGTTCGGCTGATCGATTTTTCCAACCCCTACTTCCGCGGTAGGCCTCGAAAAGGCTTTCCCCCCCCTTCCCTCTCTGCTTTCAACACTTCTTTCCTTTTTTTCGCTCACCGGGCGGTATTCCGGTTCCTGCGGTTTTCCATTTCCCTTCGAACGCACCCTCTGCAATGACTCAGTTAGCCATTCTTGAGCTCCCGTCGGAAGCAATCATACTGGCGCCGGCCCCTTCACCCCCGCTTTCATCCAAGAAAAGCAACCTCTCTTCTTCCCTGTTTGTTTTTCGTAGAGGATTACAGGGCTGCCCGTCCCTTTGTTATCAATCATGCCGCCTTTTTCCTTCCCCTTCCCGGCATCCCCCGGACGCCGATTCTTTTCTCAGACCCTTCCCGCGCCAGGAAGTCCGTCCCCCCCTGGTCGGGCAGATTTTTTTTCCCAGGCCGGATTTTTGCGTTTCCGATCAATCCCTATTAACTTAAAGATCGGCCCGACTCCTTACGGTCCCTTTTTGAGTGGCCGATTTTTTTGGATTCGAGCTTCTAGTCAAGAAAACGGACTTTATCTTCCCTTTTTCTTTTTGCATTTCTTTTCCTCTTGGCCTTTCGCTAGGGGAGTAGCCACTCAGCCCCTCCCCGCCCCGAGATTCTTTGCTGTCTTTCCCCGAAAACCCACTTGTACCGCCATTCTTTTACTGCTTACCGCATCAGAGCGCTCCGGGCTTCTGTTCGACCCTCGACTTTTCAATTTTTCTCGCTAAACTGGAATTCAGTTCCAGGCCCGATCGCGCTGAGGCTGTTCGTGGTCGCTCCCAGTTCTCGAGGCTGGTAGATCTCGCACTTACGATTTATAGCGACGCTTTTCTTTGGAGTCGAGTGTTCGTCCGACCTTTTAAACGATGACCGGACGTATGGACTTCCTGGCTCGCTTTCTTTTTTTCCTAGAGGTTGCGGAACCTTCTTTCACTTTGCGTTGTCGGAATCCCTTGTGTCCTTCCCTTGAGGGATTCCGCTTTTCTTCACCTTCATGGATTTTTTTCGACCCTTCGCTGGTTTTCTCCGGTGGCCCAGCTTTTTCCCTGATTTTTCCCCTTTTCAGGGTGCGGAGAATTATCTTTTTCGGGTCCTCCTGTTCTTCTCTTACATCGACAAGGTGGATCCCCCTCCCCCAAAGAAGGCTCCCCCCGCCATTGCCGATCTCTTTGTTTCCTTTGGAATGTCCTTTCGCAGGGCGAGATCGCGCCCTTTGCAAGTGGACGATACTTTTCCTTCTATTCGCCGAGGCAGTCTCCTGCCTTAGGCTTTCGGTGTGAGCCAGGAACTCTCTCTTTCTTCCCTTTTCCGGGGGCCGATGGGGCACACGTTCCCCGATCTTCCTCGGCAAAGCCGACACTTGCTGCTCTCCCATTAGTACGACTTTCTCATGGAGACTGATCCTTTTCCGTGGAAAGACCTCCCCAGACTTCTGCTTGCGAGGCACCCGCCCTTCCCCCTAATCCCTGCTCCCCGATGTAGTGGCACAGTGCCTTTTGCTTTTTCTAGCTCGCGAGCCCTCCTTTCTTTTTTTATTTCACGGCCCCAAGAAACCCTCCTGTACCCCAGGTTGATATCAGCTCTGCTTGGGACGCTTTTAAGACTCTTTGGAAGGACCTTCTTTGCAGCTTCCAATCACGTGAATCGCGGCCTCTCCTTTTTCTCCTTCGTATGGAATAGTCCCCCCGTTGTTGTTGTTGTCTCTCCTCTTTTTTCGACCCCTGACAGCGCGAGAGTCAAGTGAGGGGCCTCTTCTTAGGCAACGAGTTTCACCTTCCCAAGCAGAGAGAGTTATTATGGGCATGTCTTCTTCCCCCCTTTCCAGAAGTGTGATTTTTTTTTTTGGGGGTTTGGTTGGGGTTTGGTGGGGGGGGTTTTTTTTTGGTGGGGGGTTTTTGGGGGGGGGGTGGGTTTTTTTGGTGTGGGGGGTTTTTTCTTTGGGCCCCCGCCCCCCACCGTTCCTCTTCAAACCGCTTTATGCCGGCAACTAAAATCGCTTTTTTAATCACCTGGCGTTTTTCAGCAAGAAGGTCTTGGCTTTTTCCCCTCTACTTTTCGATGGAAGGGGCCCTTTCCTTTCTTTCCCCCCTTCCCGTTCCCTATAGTGCGACGATGGCTCGCCGCCCTTTTTTTCTTTCCGCTCGGATGACGTTTTTTCTTTTCGAAGGTTTCCTGCACCCTTCGTCCCTTAGTTTTCCCTGTGAACTGCCGAGAGGAGTCATGACGCCTCGACCTCAGGCGATTAGCTCCTTTTTATCGTAAACTTCCTCGGTGCTCCCTTCGGACCCATTTTGTCCCCAAGACTTGCGGTTTCAAGACTTATTTTTCATACGCGGTGTTCTTTTTTCCCCCGGATCCGGCTCGCTCCCGCCCCTGGACTATTCATTCTCCGAACCGTCGCCTGTCGTTCGGGTGACCCCCGAAGCTTCCACTCCTTCGTCCCTGCTAGTTCCATTAATAGGTAGATCTCTTTTTGTAATGAAGTCCTACCTCTTGATGACCTAACTCCTCACATGTCGTTTCCGACACCCTTTCTCGTCACTTTCCTCTCTCACTGTTCAGCATAGTCGTTCCCCTAGATCTTAAGTTAGTACATGCCTTCTTCGTCCTTCACAGCTTCAACCCCTCTCCCTCTTTCCAATTTCCGCGATAGTACGAGATGCTTTATGTTCCACCTCCCAGCCGCGGAACTCTTCCCCCTTCGGGCCTTCCACCCCAGCCGCATCGAGGCGGTAACTCCTGATGGATCCTCCATTCCATTTTCGCTTTCCCTCCCCCAAGTCAAACTTTTCCTGTTCGCGCCCGAAGCCCTGATCTTGGACGGGCTCGGCAGATGGAGATTTCCTTCTCGGCCCTTGTTGCGGCTTCAGTCCCTCTCGGGGCGCCCCCTCCCCTTTTTGAGAATTTTAATGCCCTCCCGATGTTGCTTTCTTACTAAAGCGATCGCGACTGCTCTCCTTCGTCTTTACCGTTTTTGACACCTCCCCCCTGTGCCTTCTCAAGCGAGCATTCTTTTTTCTTCGTAAGCATCCCCCCTTTTGTTTTAAGTGGGCGCGCCGCACGGTTGCAGCGCCTTGCCGCGTCCAGCTCTGGGCCCCCTCCATTGCACTGCTCATTTTCTTTTTCTCCTTAAGGTCTTGCTGCGCTCGTTTCTTCTACCCGATAAGTCTGCGCCCAGGCTGGCTTTTAAAGGCATCCCCCCAAGGCCACGTTATTCTCCTCCTTTCCCTAGACAGCTTTTTCCCCTTTTTCTCGGCGTTTGCTCGTGAGCTGCGGTTGGCCGGAAGCCAGGATGCCTTCTTTTTCCGACGGTCGATCCATGGATAACTGAAAGTCATTTTCTTGTGTTTCCCTTTCCGAATGAACTTCACGGTCATATCTCTTTCAGGAGTCGAGCGCAAAGAAGTTTTCCCCTGGCGCAGTCGACAGGTTTTCGCAGAACCTTTCCCTCCCTCCCCTGTTTGTAGCCACTGCACGGTCTTTCCCTTTGAGAAGGATGACCATCGGTGACCGGCGACACCTCCTGAAAAGGCCTCTTCTTCCGAGGGCATTGCTCTTTTTCTTCTGTACACCCACGAAGGGGTATTCTCGAAAATCTCAACGGGCTCTTGGAATTGGTGGGATTCACCCCTTCTTCTTTCCCATCAAAGCAGTTTCTGCCTCTTCCCTCTCTTCCCCTTCTTGTTTTGCTTGCGATATGACGCTTCCCTTATGGCGAGTTCGTCTTAAGACGGTGCGTTTTCCCAGGACGCATGAATCTTTTTTCCCAACAGCCTAAGGCGTCGTGTTTGATTAAGCGTATCTTTTTTCAACTGCGCCATGCCCTCGACATTCCTCGCTAGGAAGGAAATGTCTCCTGTGGTACTGTGCCTTGACGGACGTGGCGGTACACGTGAGTAACCTTACCGGTTCCAGGGCTGCTCCCTTCCTGTCTTCAGACTTGGACCCCTTTTTTCGATGTTACATCCTCCAGGTCGCTGCTCCCGGTGATCTTATTCTCTGTGGAACATTTCTCCTGGGATCCCCTTCCTCTATCCTACCGTCGGCAGCCACCCCTGCAGGCCAACTCCTTTCACCCGAGGTCCTACAACCGTAAAATCTTTTTTTTTTCAGCACTCTCCTCACTTCCGTGCGTAAGATCATCCTTGATGCTATGACGCCTCTCCCATTTAAATCCTCCCGCACAGGCGACCCCCTCCCCCTCTCTCCCTCGAATTTTAGCTTTTCACTCTCCATTGCACTCGTCTTCCCTGATTCTGGAACGGCCGGATTTTGGTCTTCAAAACGGCAGATAGAAGCTCCAGATCGGCCCGAAAGTCAACCCGTCTTCTCCTTTTCCTTCCTTCCGATGTTGAGGTGACTATTTTTTTAGAATTTGTCTTCGCTCTTTCCTACGGATTTCCCCCTCGGCGGGAGACGGGATCCTTTTCGTTCTCCTGTCAGCGTTTTTTCATCTCCTCTTTTTTTTTTCCCGTTTCCGCCCAAAACCTGAGAAATATCTTGAGGTCTGCTGCAAGGGGCCGCCACCCCTTTCCCTCGATAACTGTACTCGCTGCGAGACATTTTCCCTCGCACAGAGGCCTTGGCTCCCCCCCCTCTCATTTGACTGGTGTAGTTCTCCAAAGGACCTTTCGATGAGTTCTCCTCCTGAGTTCGGGTCCGCCAAGGGAAGCTTCTGACCGTTTTTTTCCTCCGAAATCGACTTCTTCCATAGCTTTTCCAATCTTCCCTTTCGGCCCTCGTGCCGTACTTTTTCCTCGGCATGGATTCCCGACATAGAGTCTTTCTCCTTCTCTTCACCCCGAGGAGGACCTTTCTGGCACGGGTCTTCCTGGCCGTTTTTCAAGTACCTTGCGGTGCGTCTCCCCAGGCTTTAGGACCCCTTCCTCCGGCAAAAGGACGTTCCCTCTTCCCTTCTTTGATGGTTTTTTAAGACTCGTTGCCTCCCGGAGACTTTTCCCTTTCGAAACGTTTCCTCGCAGAGGACTTTTGAGAATTCTTTCTCAGCGGGGAAGAGCAGTCCGAGATGACGAAAAGGCTGCCCTCACACTGCCATTTGACCCCCCCAGCTGATGCTATTTCTTGCGGCCATTGGTCCCCCCTTTAAGGGCTATAGAGACCTCTCCCCTGTAGATTTGACGATCCTCACTTGGGCGCCTCGCAGTTCGGACGGAATCTTTACTCAGATCGGCCTTGTCGCCCGTGAGAGATTTTCTTGACTGTTGCCTCTTTTCCCGCTCGCACGTCACGCCGTCATCTTCCAAAGCCTCAAGCCAATCGGCGCGACCCTCCGGCAGCGCTTCTCCCGCGTTGGCCTTACGTCTCCTCTTTCCCAGACCTTCTTCTTTCGCTTCACCGGTTGTAAACCTGCATATGCATTTTTGCAGTTTCCCTTCTGATTTTGATAGCTAGCTCCTTCTCCCCCGCAGCAGGTTTTCTCAAGGCAAAGAACCCCCCCGTACACTTAATTCAGTCAATCAGCTTTCTTTTTTTCAGATTTTTCCGAGATTTTCCAGGATGGGACCCTCCTTCCTTGGACATTGGGTAGATAGGAAGGAAGAGCTCTCTCTCTCTTTAAGAGTTGTTGGTGAGAGAGTCTTTTTTTCCAGATACAAGTAGGAAGTTGTAAATTTCCCAATGCTTCCTTCCCGACGTTCTCCAGCGTGCCCTTTTTTTTTGTTCTTCTGGGCTTTGTTGAATTAAGTACGCCTAGTGTTCTTCATAATCCTACAACACCTTTTGGCGCCTTGAAGCTATCAAACATTCGGCCACTACATCGCTGCCTCTGCATTTGTAATCCACCCTTGTTTCTCCAAGTATCTTGGTCCCCCTAGGTCGACAAATCCCCTCTTTCCGCGCGGCGATCAATTTTCTCCTCTGCCGCGCCGATCCGCCGGCGCGTTGATTTCTTTCGTCCAAGTCCGGCAACAGTCGAACGAAATCTTCCCTTTTTCGAAAAGAGCCCGGTCTTCCCCCTCCTTCCCTGCTTCTGACCGCTTTCCTCTTTCAACTTGCCATCGACTTTCTTCGGTTTTCACGTCCTTTTTTTTTAATTCGCCCAGAAAGATCGCATTTGGGAGTTTCTACCTTTTTCGGTAAGCTCGCGACTCGATCCCCTTTCCATGAGATCCCCACAGTTTCGCAATTTTCCCACCTCTCTGCCGCCAGACTTGCCACGAGGTCAAGTCTCCATAAATCAGTCCACGTAAAGCCGGGTTGCAGGATTTCCCCTCCCCTCTTTGGATGAATCCTCAAAACGATCCGTCAATATCCCTTTTCTCGAGCATTTTTTTCTTGGTCCCGACTCGTCGAGATACTCCTAGAATGCGAGCAATGTCCTTTTAGTCACTTACTTTTCCCGCCGTGGTTGTTACCCCGGTCACCTCTTTCGCGCTCCAGCTTTTTGAGGGAGTCCCTGAATGTTCAACTACGCTCCCCCCTCCCGGAAAATTCTTTCTCGACCCGCTTCATCCGTCGAGTCGTCGCGCACTCTTTCTCCCACTGAATTACACAACTCCCCCCCACCCCAGTAAACTTCCCCTTCCCCCGAAGCCCGGCCTGTCCCGCGGATCAGAATGGATGATTTCCCTGGTACAAGTTATCCCTTTTTTTTCTGCCATAGTCCTATCGGTGTCCTTGTTTGGCCCTTTTCTACTCCCTCCGCTGGCTCTTTGAAGCTCTCACCAAGCGATCGTCTCTCCTCCTCATGATATCCCGTCTCCGCGTTGTCTTTTTTTAAGGAGGAAGCTCTGATCCCTCTCCCATCCCCCCCACAATCAATTCCTTTTCCCGTAAGGCAGCTTATTTCGGGCCGATCTTCTTTTCGCCGTTCTCGTTTGTCCGCGATAGACCTCACCCTCCTTTCCATGGGACGCTGCCCGATTTCCCTTTCTTCCCTGGCGAGAGTCTGAAATTGTCGCTGCCCTTTTGGCAGGAGTTCGTCCACCTTTAAGTATTGCGACCCCTGACCTTCCATTGCTTCCCAGGAAAAGGAACTTCCCCCTTAATCTCGACAAAAGGTGGCTCTCCTGCTTTTTTTTTTTTCTTGGGGGGGTCTTCCCGGACCCCTCCCTTTTTCCTCCAAGGATGCTCCTTTTTTTCTGACGAATTTCAACCAAATGAACGGTTATCTTCGCCAGCTGTTGGACATGTACCCCCCCCTGGCTTACGCAGGCAACGGTCTCTCTCCCCGGTTTTTTTCGGGCGATCCCACCAACTAAACATCAGGTTGCCTTGAGTTAATGGGTTTTTCCCTTGTAGAGGCCTGACCGCGGTCTCGTTTTTTTTTTCGCCAAGCGAATTTGAAGGATGACCACCAACTCTTTTTTTATTGCGAACATGCCGAACGGCTCCTTGATTCCCTATCTTTCCGGAGTCTTTCCTATTGTTTTACCACGGGTCGGCGTACTTCGTATCCTTTTGATCCACTTTCCGATTATGCGGCCCTTTTTTTGTCCTATTTCTTTACACTACCCTCCCGCTGGCCGG